>Ga0068855_100002564_pt1 | contig 22395 bp, 19 predicted proteins | sample KBSCornC52_FD_66592 | JGI IMG/M metagenome (GOLD analysis project Ga0068855, IMG submission 66592) | Corn rhizosphere microbial communities from Kellogg Biological Station, Michigan, USA - KBS Corn C5-2 | ecosystem: Host-associated > Plants > Roots > Rhizosphere > Soil ...
TCTGAGCGCCCCGAACCCCTTCTCCATTTCCGTCCTCAGCGCTCCAAATTCCTTTACGGTCGCTATGATCGACTCACTGACCCGCGCATTGAGGACTTTGACGTCGCCCTTCACTTCGGCAACGTCCGATTCGAGTCTCGCAGTCCGATCTTCGGCGATCATGGAGTTCTCCACTGCCACCATGGCTTTCACATGCAATTCCCTCTTGGACCTGCCCGTCTACGATGAGCGTACCCAGTCTAAACTCAACCTCTGCTCTTCGGGAGCCCCCGAATTTGCCTATTTCATGTAATTTGTTGGCGAAACTGAAGGCCCATCGAATGGTAATTTCGCACGTTGATATGCCGTTCGTTCCACCACGACAAGACGCGCGAGATGCCCCCGCGCAGTTGACCACCGTCAACCGGACGGCGATCCCACCACGGCGATGGCACATACTTGACGCTGAAGGGGAGCCACCTTGAATAACCACTTAGGACCAAGTACCGCGTCGCAGAGCCGACATGTTGGTTGTCCTGTTCCCCGCATGTCGCTGGGCCCGGCACGCCTGGACCAACGCGATCCGTAACGTTCGTCGAACGATAGTGGTGGGTCAGTCCGGCCGAAGATGGGTCGAATGCCTATCGCTTGTTACGAGCATCCGCGCCGTTAGCCACTCTCGACGCGTGCCGGCGCAGTGAGCACGTCAGCCAGCGACTTCAGAAGTGCACCGCCGTCACCTCGCCACGCGCTGCCATGCATGCAAGCCAGCGTCAACGGTCGCTCTGCCGCAAGCCTGTCGAGAATCGGTCGCGTCTGCGGCGCGTGAGCGAAGTAGTCCATGGGCCTACGAAAAGCCTCACTCGGGCCGAGTATGTCAGACTCCGTGAGGGCGATTTCGCCCGCCCCGCCTTGCGTGAACAGATCGCCGCAAAAGAAGGTCCGAGTACTCGACTCCATCATCAGCCCACACTCCCACGCATGGGGCACGTGAGGCGTGTCGAACCAACGCACTGTGTGGCGGCCAAGGGCGAGTTCCTCAGAGTCCGCGAGCGCGCGAGGTGGCCGGTCTGCGAAGTCGTTCACCGAGGTCATCGCCGCGATCCGACCGCAGTAGGGCACAGCTTCTGGACTTGCGGCGAGGAATGCATTCAGCGAGCCGCATTCGTCGGCTTCGAAGTGCGAGAGACCAACATACCGCAGCGCTTTTACCGGGAGGACACTACCTATGGCCTCTTGCACCAGTGGAAAAAGTTGCCGCGGACCGGTGTGGAAGAGTAACGGCTCATCGTCGACAATGAGATATTGATTGAAGCTGAACTGGGCGGGCCCGCCGCCGCCAACCGAGATCGGTGTGTTGATCCGGTAGATGCCGTCAGCGATTTCGTGGATGTTCGTGCCTGATTGGCGGTTCGTAATCATGGGCAGCCCCCTGGGGAATTATAGAGCTGTAAGGACTAGGGTACTCCAATGATACTTATCTCGAACCCCGCACTCTAATGCTGGAGCATACGCTGCCCGATACCGAAATCCTGGCGGAGTTGGTATGAGCTAGACCCGCAGCGGGGTAGCCGATCGCCAATCAATTAACTTCAACCTCCGATCAGCTCCAGGTTCGAGGCTATCTGGAAGGCCGCGGGCGCGCTTCACCCCTGGTACCGGTATGGAAAGGCTCGGACGGCAGCCGGGTGGGTCGCCTCTAACCCCCCGTGCGAGCAGCACCTGCACCAAAGGAACGCAGTTGCGCGGTTTGCGGAAGAAATAAGTGCGAAGTTTTCCGACAAATCACACCGGTTTCACGCCCTCTTGCGTAGGAGACGCGTTTCACGACTTGGAATGGAAATTGCAAAACCTGTAAGTGCAGAGCCAAGGCTTCCAGGAGATTTCGGTGAGTGGTACCCACGGTTGGAAGGTTACGCTGCTCGGCATCGCCCTGCTTGCAGGGGCGGGACTAGGCCAGGCCAAGGTGGTCATCCTCAATGCTTCCAACGGCACGCCCGCGGCGGATTCTCAGAACGCTCTTACACGCGTCTCGAGGCAATCTGACAGCTCAATGGACTATGTTCAATTGAGGGCTTCGACGTTGGGTCTCGAGCAGTCCTATGGCATACTCGCGCTCAGCGCCAACGAACAGTACTCGAACAAAGGCGAGTCCACGGCCGCTCGAGGCGGGATAGAGTCATTCCGCGAGCTATCGGACAACAATGAACGGCGAACTGTGCCTGACCGCAACGGCGGAAGCACATCGCTATACAACGGGGAAAGGGGCACGACCAGTGCAGGGGTAGCCCTGCTGATCATGGGCGGCCTGGCTACTTATCAGCTGCGCCGCAAGCAGCAGCTGCTGAAGCACCTACCCTTCTCTCCATAGCCGGTCGTGGTTCCGCGCGGGCGGCGTCGGTGAGCCGCTCAGTGCACGCGCATGAGCCGGGAATTTTGGAGTGGGAGAGTAAATCAGTGCACGAGCAACTGGAGAGCAACGTGACCCCCGGCGAGGTGACCGCCGTGGATCCGGCTTCGTTGTTCATCGTCAAGTCACTGTTATATCCAGTAACCGCGGTCCTCACCTGGGTGGGATGCCTGCTCAGCGCCGAACAGACGCTAAACGGCCCCAACTTCCTGTTTGCAGTTCTGACATTCGCCGGCACGGCCGAGCTGCTGCGGGTCCCTGTGCTGCACGAAGAGCAGAATTACATTGTGGCATGGCGCTCCTTCGTCGACCTCACCCTGCGCTGGACGCTCGTGGCTGGGTTCATCCTCGTCTTGCTGCACGTCTCCGATCTTTCCACCCGGTTCTCGAATGGAGTGCTGGTCCGGTGGGTAGTCGTAACGCCACCGATGCTGTGGCTGGCGCAGCGTGTTGCCCGGTACGTCCTGCTCCAGTGCCACAAAAGCACCCCGCCCGAACGGAGGGCGGTGATTGCAGGGATGACCGAACCGGGAGTGAGGCTCGCCCGCACTCTCGGCAACGATCCGCTCCTGCGGACGCAGGTGCTGGGCTTCTTCGAAGACCGTGCCCCGGGCGATCCAGCCCGCGTCGCCGCCGAGGATCGTTACAAGGTCATCGGCAAGTCGGCAGATATTCCGAGGTTCGTGCGCGAAGCCCGGGTGAGCGTGGTGTATATCGCCCTGCCAATGCGGCGTGAGCCCCGCGTTCTGCAGATCCTCGACGCGCTGCGCGACTCCACGGCTTCCATCTATTTTGTTCCCGATCTGGGCGAGTTCAACTTGATCCAGCCGCGCTTCGATCTGCTTGGCGGCATCCCACTGCTCGCCGTGCGCGAATCGCCTTTTTATGGCATCCGCGGCCTCACCAAACGTTTGTTCGATTTGCTGGTCGGAGGCCTGGCCACCATGTTGCTCGCCCCCGCGCTCGCGATCATCGCGGCGGCGATACGATTGACGTCGCCCGGCCCGGTTATCTTCCGACAGAAGCGCTATGGCCTCGATGGGCGCGAGATTACCGTGTACAAGTTCCGCACGATGTGCGTCATGGAAGATGGCGAGACCCAGTTTACAACCGTCTCACGCGAGGACCCGCGGGTCACCTCTCTTGGAGCGTTCCTGCGGCGGACGTCCTTGGACGAGCTTCCACAGCTCTTCAATGTACTGCAGGGAACCATGAGCCTCGTGGGTCCACGGCCGCATGTGGTCTCGATGAATGAGCGATATCGGCGGCTCATTCCCAGCTATATGCTCAGGCATAAGGTCAAGCCAGGTATCACCGGCTGGGCGCAGATTCATGGGCACCGCGGTGGCGACGACCTGGAGAGCATGCGCAAGCGCATCGAGTACGACCTGCATTACTTGCGCAACTGGTCTCTGAGGCTGGACCTCCTGATCATGGCGCGGACCGTAGCGACTGTGTGGGCGGATCGGCACGCATATTGATGTCGATCGCAAACAGTGCCACACCCAAGTTGCTCTGCCAGGCCACCTTCCCGCTGGCGGCTCGCCGTGATAGCGCAACACAACAGGATGCCCCGGGTATCGCCAATCGTGATGGCCTGGGGGCCATGCCGGTCGCAACCCACACGGGTATTGCGGACGATGCCCGTTGCAGCGATGCTGGTCTGAGCGATCTCAACTGACGGCACATGTAATGACACAACAAATTGGCAGCTTGTTTCGCATCCTGATGGCGATGCTGCTCATTGCTACGGCAGGCGCGGCGATGGCCGCGGACAATCCTTCTCTGGCGGGAGCGGACTACCCGTTAGGTGGGGGCGATATGTTGAAGATTACCGTCTTCGACCACCCGGAGCTCGCCACGGAGCTGCGGGTGAGCGAGGGTGGAGCAATCACATTTCCCTTGCTAGGTGAGATCAAGACCAGCGGCTTGTCCGTACACGAGCTCGAACGGACGCTGGCGCGGGGGTTGGCTGAAGGCGGGTTCGTGCGCCAACCACAAGTCTCCATTCTTGTGGAGGACTATCAGAGCCAGCGCTTCTCGGTGCTCGGGCAGGTCAACAAACCCGGCCAATATCCCTTGGTCACCAAGGTCAATGTGATGGGGGCGCTCGCCGCCGCAGGTGGCCCGATCAATCAAGTCGCCGCCGATGAGGCGACCCTGCTTCGGCGCGATGGGACCCACGTGGGGATCGATCTCGTCTCACTCTTCCAAGGTGATCCGCGGCAGAACGTCACCGTCTCCGCTGGAGACACGCTCTACGTGCCGAAGGCAGCGCAGTTCTACATTTACGGGGCGGTGCAACACCCTGGCGTCTATCGCCTCGAGCGGGGAATGACCGTCTCGCAAGCAATCAGTGCTGGAGGCGGATTGACCCCACGCGGTTCTGACCGCCGGGTAGTCGTCCGCCGTCGTGAATACAAGGGCGGCAAAGAGCACGAAGCCTCGCTGGACACAGCCGATCTCGTTCAACCTGACGACGTGCTGAGGGTCAAAGAGAGCCTGTTCTAGAGACTAGTGGCCGAACTCAACTGTGGCGCAATACCTGAATAATGACCACCACGACGGCGCAGCTCTGCCGCCGTGGGCCACACTGCCAAGGCACGGCACAAGCTGTGCTGCGGTACCGGACGATGCAAGACCTACCGTCACCGCGAATAGGTATGACAACATACCTGCAACAGCATGCGCGGCCATTGCGCCACTCACGGAATAACATCTCATGACGCTGCAACAGCTTGCCCTCATACTAAACGCGCGGCGGCGCCTCGCAGGACGCATCTTCTGCGGCGTCTTGCTGGCAACCATCCTCCTCACGCTATTCTGGCCAAGGCAGTACGAGGCAAGCGCATCCGTAGTCATCGACGCCAAAACGGATCCGGCTACCGGAACGGTAAATCCCGACCAATTGTTGACGACTTATCTTGCGACTCAGGTAGATGTCGCCTCCAGCGACCGCGTCGCACGCCGGGTCGTCAAACTGTTGAAGCTCGACCAGAACCCGGCAAAACGGCAGGAATGGCAAGACAGCGGCGCACCGGGCGATTTTTCCGCATGGATCGTGGAGAGCTTGCGCAAGAAGATCGTGGTGACGCCCTCCCGTGACAGCAACGTGATCACGATCACAGCTACGGCCTCCGACCGCAAGGGCGCCGCGGAGCTCGCCAACGCGTTTGTTACTGCCTATGTCGACACCACGATTGATTTGAAAGTCGAACCAGCCAAGCAGTACGCAGTTTGGTTCGCGGAACGCGGACGCGAGCTGCAGGCCGACCTGCAAATCAAACAGAAGCGCCTCTCTGATTATCAGCTGGCGAACGGCATCACCGCTACAGATGAGAAGGTAGACATCGAGAGCTCGCGCCTCACGGACCTGTCAGCCGCCGTCACGCGCGCTCAGGAGGAGTACCAAATGGCATCCTCCAAGGAGCGACTTGCGGAAACCAACCCAGAGGATCTCCCGGAGCTTCTGCAGAGTCCGTTCATCAGCGGACTCAAATCGGAGCTGGCCCTGGCGGAATCGAAGCAGAAGGACCTGTCCACCACCGTAGGTGTCAATTATCCGCTCTACAAGTCCGCGGAAGCGCAGGCCAACTCACTGCACGCGCGGATTGCGGCGGAGACCCAGAAGGTACTCAACTCTTTGCGCAGCAATGCGCAGCTCGCACTGCATCAGCTCAATGCGGCGCAAGCTGCACTGGACGTTCAGAAAAAGAAGGTATTGACGTTCAGAGGTGGTCACGACGAGCTGCAGGTATTGGAGAACGACGTGCTGGCGGCACAACGCGCGCTCGATGATGTAACGCAACGGCGTTCGCAGAGCAACCTCGAGAGTCAACTCCAGCAGACCAATATAGTGCCACTGACAGAAGCCGTGGAACCGCCCTATCGCTCGAGCCCGATCATCAAGGTCGATCTCGCTGTCGGCTTCCTGCTTGCCGTATTGTTGGCAGTGGGCGTACCCCTGGTTCTCGAGCTGCACAATCCAGTCATCCGCGCCGGCGAGGACCTGCGGCGCGTGCTGTCTATTCCATTTCTGGGCGCAGTCCGTTCGAGCGCCATGGAGACACCATGAGCGCCAACGTCAAAGACGAGCTGTCAAAGACCGTCGACACACCCGCGCGCAGCCGCGCACTCGGCTCTATCCTCGTAGACGCCGGCCGGCTCACTGAGCGCGACGTCGCGGAAATCCAGGCATTCGCAGATCATAACGGCATGTTGTTCGGTGCTGCCGGGGTGGAGCTGAAGAAGCTCACCAGCGAGGATCTGGATTTCGCCCTGGGCCGGCAATTCAACTATCCAACCCTGCCGCACGGTCCCGGTGGACTCGTGACGCCCGATGTCATCACCGCGTACCAGCCGCAATCGGTGGTGGCTGAAGACTTGCGCACGGTACGTAGCAGGCTGGTTATCGACTGGCTCAATCATGCCAGCCGTAACACGTTGGCAGTTGTCAGTCCCGGGCGGGGGGACGGCCGCAGCTGGTTTGCGGCGAATCTCGCGACAGCCTTCGCACAAGCAGGCGAGCGCACGCTTCTCATCGACGCCGATATGCGTAGGCCGCGCCAGCATGAGTTGTTCAAAGTGAATGACACGCTGGGCCTATCCGCTTTGTTGACGGGACGTGCAGGCAAAGAGACGGCACGACGGATCCATCCCGAGCTGCGGCTGTTCGTAATAGCGGCCGGCGTATTGCCTCCCAACCCACAGGAGTTGTTGACGCGGCCGGCGTTCGAAGTGGTGCTCAACAAATTCGCCGCACAGTTCGACGTGATCATCATCGACACCCCACCATCGCAGGCCAGCGCGGACGCGCAGGTCATTGCCGCGAAGGCTGGCTCGGCTTTAGTGCTGGCACGGCGTAATCACACTACCGAGAGCGCGTTGCGGCCGACGGTCCAGAGTTTGCTGGACTCCAAGGTGACGGTCGTCGGCAGCGTGATCAACGAATACGGATGACAGACCATCCGGACCTCTGGGGATGACGGTACGGCACGCGACTATGCTGGTGATGCTCTGGGCATTGGCCCTGGCATTCTGCGCCCAGGTGATCATAGATCCTTCGGCGACCAACATACTGTGCGCGATCATCATTGCGCTCGGGACCATTCCGGTACTGCTGTATGTACGGTACACCGCAGCGGTCGATCACCAACCCCTGTCGACACTGGTGCTGCTGGGCTTTTGCACAACGACCTTCTTTGGCGCGTTGCTCGCCCAGAGTGGCGCGGGAACTGCAGTCAGTGCCTCACTGCGCGAGCCTGTCCGGACGTTCACCACTCTCGTTGTCTATGAACTGCTGGCTGTCGTCGTGCACGCCGTCTACCGGTTATTCAACGAACCCGGGCGACCACCATCACTGGTACGCCGCTCGCTCGAACGGCTAAACCTTTACGCCACACCATCCGTACCGGCTTTATGGATACTGGGGTTTATCGGTTGCCTCAGCTACGCCCTGCCACGCCCCGACTCCGGCGGCCTGAACGCCGGACTTGCCAGTGCCGTAGGGCTGGCATTCAACTTTCTGATCTCCGCCCCTTTCCTCATTCCGCTGTACCGGAAGATCGAACAAACAGAGCATGCCAGCTCGCGCTGGATGTGGCCCGGGCTGGCGTCCTACGCGTTCCTCGCCCTGCTCATCGCGCTGGTACGCAATGCCAGGGTCATCATGTTTGTCGGCGCCGCGACCGTGGCCCTGGCGTACTTGCTGGTCTTTCTGCAGAGTCGCTGGACTGTACGGTCCGGACTTTTCGCGAAGCTCGGCATTGCCGCCGTAGGCTTCATTGCGCTCATGGGACCCGTGTCGGATCTCGCCACTGCCATGGCGATCGCGCGCGCCGAGCGCGGTAAGGCATCTGGCGCGCAAATGATCGCGACCACGCTGCATATCTGGCAAAGGCCCTATTTGATCCAACAGTATCGTGACCGTCAGGGCAAAGCGGGGCGATATGACCGCTATGACGAGTTCTACATCGCCAATCCGCTGTTCGCGCGTCTGGTCGAGACGAAGTTTCACGACAACGCGCTGTATTTCGCCGATTCGCTGACCACGCGCAGTAGTCAGGAAAAGCTCACCCGGACCTCCATGGACTTCCTGTGGTCGATTCTGCCAACTCCCGTCCTGAAACGGCTGGGAATCCACATAGACAAGGACGATCTGAATTTCTCCATGGGCGATTACCTTGCATACCTGAGTCGTGGCGTGCCACTGGGCGGCCGAAAAACCGGCTCTCTATTTGCACAGGGACAGGTCGTGTTCGGTGCGCTCTTTCCGTTCGTCTATGTCCTGTTATGTCTCATCCTGTTCAAATGGATGGATTTGCTGTGCGCGCGGGCGACGCACGGGATGGTTTTCCCTTCGACGCTGGCGCTCCTGAGCTCATGGCAACTCATACACATGCTTGCGCCGGAATCGCTGCATCAAGCCTGCACTGCAATTGTTCGTGGCTTTCCCACGGAGATCGCCGTGTACACGCTCGTGTTGTGGGTCGCGCACTTGCTTACCGGCCGTAGCGCAACTCTGCCGCGGAAAATCGCCCTGGAATCCGCCGGCGCTTCTGCCTCCTGAGTTTGCGATAGCACCTCGTATGTCATGTGAGCTTGTAATCAGCGGCTGGTACGCCTCGGACACGCCGCGAACCTATGTTACCGCGGGTGACGAAGTGATCCGAGGACCGGGATTCCGCTCGCTTTGGTGGCGCTCACTCGATCAGTATGTCAGGCCCGATAATGTCCTGATCGTGGACTCGGCTTCTCCAGTCAAAGCTGACGACGCCGCCCACACGACCACGCGATTCCAGCGACTCGAGCTGTCCCGAAATCCCGGCCATGCCCAGACGACCACATCGCACTACTGCGGCTACATGGCGTCGGTCTTGCTGGGACTGGAATACGCGCTCCAGAATGGCGTGGACATGGTCGTCTATGTCGAGCAGGACGCATTGGTTTATGGCGACCACATCATCGCGAGGACCAAGCGCGCCTTGCAGCGAAGTGACCTGGTGGTCGGAAGCGATTCTCGCCAGATCCAACAGAGTTATTTCGCGGTCACGCAGCGCGGCTTGCGCCGATTCCTGGCGGCGCTCCATGGCATCCGCTACTCGGACAAGCAGGTCGCCCCTGAGCACAAATTCATGTTCGCCGCGACGCGCTGGCTGCCTTCGCTGGCCTTGGAACTGGCGGTTTATCGACCAGGACCGTTGCGGCCCGCACGCATGCGCTTGTTTTGGCTATTGGCCACGCTGGCACGCGGCTATGAAGTGCTGCCTTTCGGCTATGGACGGCGGCGGCCCATTGATTTTCGAGATGAGGTGTTCTACTTCCAGCACGGCACGGCTGCGGAAATTTCACAGTACAGGAGTCTGACGGGCTTTTGAGGCGTTCGCGCCCGGCAATGCCTTTTCCAACATGAGCGCCCTGCAACGCTTTCTGTCCGCCAGCGCCGCTTCCTGGGCAAGGATTCTGCTCACGGTCGCGACCCAGGTATTGCTCGTGCCGCTGTTTCTGAGTCACTGGTCAGTGGAAGAATACGGCTGCTGGCTGATTATTCAGACGATTCAGAGCTTTGGGTCACTATTGAGCGCGGGCGTCCATAACTACGCCGGTTACGAATTTCTCAAAATTGGGGACCGTCAACCGTATGTCAGCCGCAAGTTGTTCTACTCGACGTTGCCCTGCTTACTGGGAATTTCGACGTTGGAGCTCGCGGTACTCGCGAGCCTGATCTATTTCGATTTCATCCGCACTGTCTTTGACGGGAGCCACTCTCTGGATTCGGGTCTGTTGAGGCAAGCTGACATCTCCCTCCTGCTTTACTCCGTGTGCTGGCTCCTCGCCAGCAGCGCCGGGGGCCTGGCAGGACGGGCGGTCGCGCCTTATGGGTATTTTCCACGCATGACCTGGTGGGCCGTCTTTCTGGCCCTCATCCAGGCTCTCGCCTCCGCGGTGGCGGTAGCCCTCGGTGCCGATCTGCTGCAAACCGTAATCTGGATCACCTTGGCGACTCTCATAGCGAACATTCCAATCCACTGGGACATGTGGCAGATCTTGCGCGAGCAAGGCCTCTATCCGGTGAGGCCCGACTTGAGACTAGGAGCCCGGGCCGTGATCCGCTCGTTCGCCCTGTCCTTCAGCAATATCCTGGACCTCTCCAGACAACAGGGTGTGCGCATCGTGCTCGGCGCGCTGTTGGGTATGGCCAAGATGACGGAATTCTCCACGACAAGGACGATGAGCAATCTATCCATGCAGGGCATCGGTACCGTGACGAATCCGATCATGCCGGAGCTCATGCGATTCTTGCGCGAGCGCGATGCGCAGCGGACCACGGCAGCCATCGGATTTGTCTGGCTGTTCGCAGTAGTCCTGCTGGCACCCATTCTGATCGGCTTCCAATGGATCATGCCGACGATCTACACCGCCTGGACGCGCGGCAAGATTGCCTACGACCCCGCCCTGTTCGCACTGTTTTCGGCCGGGTTACTGCTGTTCGCGCTCGCCCGTCCACCGCTTGCGGTGCTCCAGGGTAACAACCTGCTCAAAGTACAGCTGGGCATTGCGATGGGCATATCCTCGATCGCCCTGGGCGGCATAGTGCTGGTGACCCCTCATTTCGGCACACGCGGAGCGGCCGCGTCGCTGCTGCTGGCGGAGTTGATCGGCACGGCATTGGCGGTGTGGTATGCCGCACGGTGGCTGGATCGTAACGGGCTCGGCTTTCCATGGACGCTATTTGTTGTTTCGTTGTTGTCCATGGGGATGGCGGATGTTGCAATAACGTTGATGGTCTGGCTGCCGCAACGACGGCTCTACGTGCTGTTGCCCTCCCTGGCGGTGAGCATTCTCATTGTCTATCTGTTTGTCAAAAAATCTCCACCCACGGCAGTAGCGAGAATGAGTAGACTCTTCCCACGTCTGACGGGTTATTGGGTGGCGCGCGGCCGCACATGATGCGCACCAAGAAAAAGACATGAGGATTCTCTACCTTGGCAGGCGGAGCGGGACGTGTCTCGACCGTGCGGAGGCCCTCCGCCGCTTGGGGCATGAACTAGTGCACATCGATGTACGCGCGCTCATGCCGCAGACCCCGTGGGTAGATCGAGTCACTTGGCGACTAGGCGGAGGATGGTTTTCGCACTGGGTCAACCGCGGTTTGCGCGCGCGAGTGGGCGATCAGACATTTGACCTGGTCTATGTGGATGGTGGGGAATGGATCACGGGCTCCACCATCACTCTTTTGCGTAACCATGCCCCACTCGTGGTGAATTACAACATTGACGACCCATTCGGCCTCCGGGACGGCGCACGCTTACGCGCCTATCGACGTAATGCATGGCGCTATGATCTTTGCGTCGTAATGCGCGAGGAAAACATCCCCGAGGCACGTGCGCACGGGGTCCGGCACGTTTTGCGTGTCTATCGGTCCGCAGACGAGATTTCACATGCTCCACGGCCATTGAGCTCGGAAGATCACCAACGCTGGCAAGCCGAAGTGTTATTTCTGGGGACTTGGTTCCCCGAGCGTGGGCCTTTCCTTCTCGAACTGGTCGAGCGGGGTGTGCCGCTCACCATTCGCGGTCACAAATGGCCGAAGGCGCCCGAATGGGAGCAGCTCAAGCCATACTGGAAGGGAGGCTCCGTGTTTGGAGATGACTACGCGCGGGCCATTCAATGTGCCAAGGTCAATCTGGGATTGCTATCCGCAGCCAATCGCGACCTGCACACGACCCGCTCGCTTGAAGTGCCCGCGTTGGGCGGCTTGCTCTGCGCACAGCGCACCTCCGAACACCTTTCGATGTACAAGGAGGGACAGGAGGCATTGTTCTGGGAGAATGCGGAAGAATGTGCGTCGATGTGTCGCAAGGTGCTTGCGGATGAACAACTGCGGAGTCGGATCGCCGCGGCAGGCCATACTCGCGTGCGGCAAAACGGTCACTATAACGAGACGGTTCTGCGCGAGATCCTCGAGTGCGCGACGATGATCCCCGTGCGGGGTGCGGAGACTGCATGATGCGCATCGTGTTGTTCTGCCACCCCGAGTTTCTGCGCTCACAGAGCATGCCCCGCTTTGCCAACATGCTGCAATCGGCATACACCGCGCGTGGCATCGAAGTGCGCAAGTGGGCGCCGCGGGCTTTTTTCTACAAATGGTTCCGCGGCGAGTCGGCTCGCAAATGGGCCGGCTACGTGGATCAATATGTGTTGTTTCCACTGTGGGTTCGCAGGCAGCTGAAAAGTATACCGGCGGACACCCTGTTCGTGTTCTGCGACCAGGCTTTGGGCCCATGGGTACCGCTGGTCTGCCAGCGACCCCATGTCGTGCACGCTCACGATCTTTTGGCGCTGCGCTCCGCGTTGGGCGACATCAAGGAGAACCCGGTATCGTTGACTGGGAAGATATACCAGCGCTTGATCCGCAGGGGCGCGCGCCGCAGCCGGTACTTCATCTCGGTCTCCCACAAGACTCGGGATGACTTGCATCGTTTCATGGGGGTGAATCCGGCGGTGTCGGAAGTCGTTTATAACGGTTTCAACTATGCTTACTCGCGCCTGTCAACCGAGTCGGCCCAGGAAGCACTGGCCATGGCCGGCCTGCCCGTGGAACCGCGCGGCATGCTTCTGCACATCGGGGGCGGTCAGTGGTACAAGAACTTGCGCGGTGTGATTGCGCTCTATGCCGCGTACGCGGTCAGACACCTTGATCCGCCTGCCCTGTGGTGTATCAGTCCGCCGCCAAAGGCAGAAATCCAGGAGCTGCTGCGTACGCTTCCGCCAGCCGCGCGGGTGTTGTTCCGCCAGCGCCTCGACAACCGGACCCTGCAAGCAGCCTATTCCCACGCTCGCGCACTGTTGTTTCCGAGCCTGGAGGAAGGATTCGGTTGGCCGTTGATCGAAGCTGCGGCGTGCGGTTGCCCGGTGCTGACCACGAGCCACCCTCCCATGAGCGAGATTGCGGGTCCCGGCGCGGCTTACATCCCACGACTGCAACTGCAGGACAGCCTGCACGCCTGGGCTGACCGGGGCGCAGTGGTGTTGGACAGGCTGCTGCGCGAGCAGGAGCCGGGGGGCACAGGCAAACCCGAGCAGGTGGCCCAATGGCTACAACGTTTTGACGCCAACCGGACCATTGATCGCTACTTGATGATTTACCGCGAAATTCTGGGTGCCGGAGCCGCCCCCGCAACAACTGGCTCCCACTCTCGCGCAGGTGCTGCCCCGTGAAAATCCTGCACGCAATCTCGAGCGTCAATCCGGAAGCGGGCGGCCCTGCCGAGGGCTTGCGCCAATGGGGGTCCAAAGCTGCCACGCGCGGTCATTGCGTGGAAGTGGTGAGTCTGGACGCCCACGACGCGCCTTTTCTCAGCAGCTTTCCCCTGCGAGTGTTTGCGCTGGGCCCGTCCAAAGGCCACTACTGTTACAACGACAAGCTCGTCCCCTGGTTGAGATCCAACATCGAGCGCTACGACGGCGTCATTGTGAACGGTATTTGGCAATATCACAGCTTCGCGGTGTGGCGTGCGCTTCGGAACAGCAACAAACCGTATTTCGTGTTCACCCATGGCATGTTAGACCCTTGGTTCCGCCGCTACTATCCACTGAAGCACGCCAAGAAGTGGCTGTACTGGCCTTGGGCCGAATATCGGGTTCTCCGGGACGCGTGCGCAGTGCTCTTCACGAGCGAGGAGGAGCGGCTGCAGGCGCGCCAGTCGTTCTGGCTCTATCGCGCGAACGCGCGGGTCGTTGCCTACGGAACATCGGGACCACCTCAGGACAAAGTACGTGCCCTCGAAACCTTCTACGCTCAGTTCCCTCACTTGCGCGGCAAACGTTTCTTGTTGTTTTTGGGGCGCATTCACGAGAAGAAGGGCTGCGATCTGCTCATCCGCGCGTTTGCCCAGCAGGCCCAAAAGGATACCGATCTGCAACTGGTGATGGCCGGACCCGATCAGACGGGCTGGGCAAGCAATTTGAAGGAAATCGCGAGTCAGCTAGGGAGCTCCGACCGCATGACGTGGACCGGGATGGTGCGGGGTGATTTGAAGTGGGGCGCTCTATACGCCTGCGAGACTTTCATCCTACCCTCCCATCAGGAAAACTTCGGTATTGCCGTGGTGGAAGCGTTAGCTTGCGGCAAGCCTGTTTTAATCTCGAACAAAGTCAATATCTGGCGCGAGATCGAGCGCGACGGCGCCGGTATTGTTGCCGACGACACGTTAGCGGGCACGCAGCGATTGCTCGAGTCCTGGCACGCAACTCCAGCGGCAGCGAGACAGGCAATGGCTCAGAACGCCGCCCGATCCTTTCAGGAACGCTTTACGGTGGACGCCATGGCGGAGGATCTCATTTCTCTCTTTCATGATCACATGGAGGGCAGGATCGCTTGCCTGTCCGGCAGGGGCGTAACGTGACCATTCTCGACGCCCGGGTCTCCAAGCCCCTCGAAGGCGGACCCAGTTTTTCCCTGAAAAACCGAGTTGTGCGCGCCCTCTGGAATATCACGTGGGGGTTGCTCGCTTCCTGGACCCCCCCGCCGATGCGAGGCTGGCGTCGTCTTCTACTCCGCACCTTCGGCGCCGAAATTGCGCCTACCTGCTGGGTGTACGGTAGCGTGCGGATCTGGCTGCCCTCGAATCTTCAAATGGGCGCGTACGCGGTCATTGGGCGGGGCGCTACGGTCTACAACATGTCCCGCATTTCTTTAGGAGACTATGCGATTGTTTCACAAGGAGCACATCTTTGTACGGGGACCCACGATATCGAGGATCCGAACTTTCAGTTGAAGAGCCGGCCGATTACGATCGGCCCGCGCGCCTGGGTCGCCGCCGATGCCTTTGTGGGTCCGGGCGTACGCGTCGGAGAAGGTGCCGTACTGGGTGCCCGCGGCTGTGCGCTCCGAGATCTCGACCCCTGGACAGTCTACATCGGCAATCCGGCGCAAGTCTTACGAAAGCGAAATGTGAGGTTTCCACCTACCTGAGTCGGCCTGATGTTTGCTCTATGCTTTAGAGCTTCTACACACAACGGGTCTATGCTCGTCAGCGCTTGAGCGTACAATCACTCCAACTTCCGCAAGTTGCCGTCCATGGGCGAACGCCTGCTAAGAGATCTGCCAGATTCTGTCAAACGCGCTGCGACCACTGACATGGCGTCACGATTGCGCACGCAACTCAATTTACCGGGCAGCCTCGAGTCGTTGCGCGCGCGCTATGCGAGCGCGCAGCCGTTTTCCCACCTCGTGCTGGATGACATGTTTCCCCCGGACGTGCTGGATAGGGTAGTCGCGGAATCGCCCGAGTTGAATGCCGACAACTGGCTATCTATCAAGGCGGATGACCTCCAACAGGTGCTGCGGATGCGCACCGGCGTGGATATGGGACCGGCAAGCTATCAGCTGACGTCGTTCGTACATTCGCCGGCGTTCCTGTATCTCCTCTCAGAGCTGACCGGCGTCTGGCAGCTGCTACCCGACCCCTATCTGCAAGGAGCGGGGCATGCCGCCATGCGCCGGGGAATGTTTATGGAGGTACACAAGGACCGGAACGTCGCCTACGACACAGGATTGACGCGCCGGCTCGCCATGATCATTTTCCTGAACCGCGATTGGCAGCGCGAATACGCCGGTGAGCTGGAGTTATGGAGTCACGATGGGGCGCGCTGCGAAGTCACCGTCGAGCCGCTTTTCAACCGCACCGTATTGTTCGAAGTGGCCGACCCTAACTATCACGGCGTGCCCGCACCCTTGCAATGCCCCGAAAGCCGGGCTCGGCATTCGTTTATCGTCTACTACCACACCGTGGGCGGGAAGGACGGTAAGCATCCTTCACCGCATACGTCCGTGTTCGCACCCCGCGCGTATCGTAGAAAGACCAGCTTGATGCACACGTTCATCAAGAACACCACGCCGCCCGTGCTGCTGCGAGCCCTCAAACGGCTCACTGGCCGGTCTGGATGAGCTCGATCGATACTTGATTGTTCGTACCGGCGATCACCGGTTCCGCTGACCCCTGCGCTGCCCAGCGATTGAGCCGCACCTGAACGTTGCTGAAAACGATGTGCTCATTCGAGACGTCCCGGGCGTCGCCGATGGGGCGTCGTACGGTCTCCCGAGCCATATCGGTCGACACTACGTTGCGCAGCGTCACATTGCGATAGGAAGAGTCCGGAAAGCGCAATCCCGGATACAAGTTATGTAGAAAGGAAGAGTCATAGCTCGCCTGGGCGTTGCGAATGGTCAACCCATCCGAGGCAAGAACGTCGAGGAAGCCGTCTGGCCGGCTGCTCTGATATCCGTCCACAACGACGTTGATCCCGCCGATCTTCAGAGAAAGCGCGTTGCCGCTCGTACTATCGCCGCCTCCGGTATCCCGCGCCTGCCCGATGCGGGGGCCGTCATCGATGACGTCGCGAATAGTGATGTTTCGGTTGAACAACGCGGGGTCACCATCCTTGGGGTAGTTGAGGTAGAACAGATGTGGCGGAGCAAACCATTTACCCACTCCGCCCACTTGCCCGCCTTGCCCATCCTGCAGGTCGCCATAGCGGTGCGAGCGGACGTGCTCGAAGGTAGCGTTCTGCACGTTACCCTGCCAGCCCATATAGGTCCCGTCCAGATCGATATCCGAGAATGTCAGGTCGTGAGGCACGGCAACGAACTGACCGGTCTGGGGCGTCATCTTCGTGACTGTCTGCCGGCTTCTATAGTTGCGCGAGAAGGAGAAGGCCATCGGGATGAAATGCTCCGCGCCCGCATCGGCGGGCACGTGCAGGCGCATCCCAGTGACACGCAGGCCGGACACGTCTCCGGAGATGAAAAAAACGCTCGATGTATTGGTCGGGCCTACCCACACGGAGGCGACCTGGCCTAGAGCCTGGTCAAACGTGAGTCCTCGATTGCTCCTCAGCCACACCGTGATCTGCTCATCGTTGAAAGCGGCCGCAGGTTGCCAGCGACCGCGGCGGGCTACGAACCTCCCATTCTGACGGAATCCGCCCATATCGGGGTTGGCGGGCAGACCGCCCTCGTACTGCACGTCCCAGTCGGTAAGTACGATGTCGCTGGAGTTGGCCACGACGAAGGCGGGTTGAAACACATTGTCGACGATGAATTTTCCGGTGCTCGTGAAACTGACATGCGTACCATCGTCGATGAATATGCTGCGACTGACGTCAGATCCGAAACGCAACCTAACCGAGCAGTCGACAATCAGTGTAAAGGAGTTATGCCGGGCGGCAGCGAAGGCCTTGGTGACGCCGGCCGTATCGTCCGCTATGCCATCGCAAGTAACCCATCGCTTGATGGATTGTTGGGGACCCACGGCGGCGACGGCGGCGGCCCGAGGGGGAGTCCAGGCACTACAAATAGCCAGCACACTGGCGACGAGCGGCCCGCGCAAGATGTCGAGCGGCATGCAACCACCTCCCGAATAGATCTAGAAACGCGCCCGCAGGCTGGCGCTGACGAAACTATCATCGAACGCGAGGACGGCAGCGTTTGAACCGCGGGTCAGGAATCGATAGGACAGGACCAACTGTACGGGCCGGGAAATGGACCAGGCCAGGTTAGCCTGCCGGCTGTAAATGACATTGTGCTCGGGCAGACTCAGCGAGATCACGGTGGGGGCGGGACCGATGAAGTGCTGGTCCTCACGGATATATTCCAACTCCATGGTCAATTTCCCCGTAGGAGCCCAACTGGCCGCGGCGCGTGCCGCCTCGGAAACGAAATACTGGGACTGTGCATCGATGTACGCATGGACCTCCCGTGAGCCGGCTACCAGGAACTGCAGCGGCTCGCGCGGCTGCCAGGCGAGCTGCGCGTTCCAGACCCCACCGGAGAAGTTGTAGTTGGCAACTCGTACGGGCACGGTCGCTTGCGAGTAATCGTGCTGTAAATAGCCGCCCGCGACATGGAACCGAAATCTTCTGCCGAGCGGTGCGTCGACCTGCAGACTCAGGGTGTTTTCCGTGAACTGCGGTAGCGGCGTGCGGCCATTTGTGTATTGGTAGACGACGCTGAAGTAGGTCCCACCGGGGGTTCGATATGCGGCGCTCGCTCTTGCTCCATCATTGCGGTACTTGAGGTTGTCAGTGCTGTGTGAAATTTCCGTTCCGCGGCCCGAGACGTCGAAGATCCAGGAGCCAAGATCCAGGCGCGCACTCGAAAACACGGACTGCGCCCGAACGAGATCCTTCGTATAGACCTGATAGTTGGCGAAGTCGTTTAGTTGGCGATCGTAGCTTGCCCCAACCTGGCCCGAGAGCGCAGAACCGATCTCCCAGTTGCCCAGCAAGCGCGCGCCGGCCGATGTGTTGTTGAGATTATCGTTGCGTGAAAAGCGGTTCTGATCCACGTGCGCCAGCAGCTCCAAGCTCTGACCCGAGGCGCCCATAAACCCATCGAAGCCCGCCGTAATCGTGTTGATGTTATCCCCCCGGCTTGCGACGGGGACTCTGATCGGCGACGGGCCGTGCGCAGGTAAACGATAAACGTTATTGTCGTGGACGAAGCGCTCCTGTACGTAGGGAGTCACCCCATTAGGCACCTCATCCGGATGAAGCGCGGGAAAGCTCTTCGCCACGTCGTAGTTGTCGAAATCGACCCAGTTGAACGAATTGGTGTGAAACAGCCCGTGCTCAAAGGTTGCCTCATCGAACTCCGGGAGATCGGCACGGGCGGAACCCGAGATGAGCAAGGCAATCGCAAGTAGCAGCCGTCCAGCCCGCCTCAAGGGAGCCGATCCGCCGCGATAAAAAGAAGTGAGCCTGTCATCGGTTGGTATAATACCTGTCGGGACGGCTGATCACAGCACATCCAGCGCAAGTGTCACGGTAGCGGCCACCTTGGCAAGCGAGTGACACGACCCGACCCTCGATTGGCCCGCTCGTATACGCGTGAGTCACTGCTGTCCAGGGCCGTGCCGCCTCTCCCGAGGCGCTATGTGCGTCAGAGCGTTGGGCGTGGCGGCGGACCCTGCTTCGCGCCCGCACGGCTCATAGTCAGCGAGAATAAATCCAACTGCTTGGGTGCGATGGCGCACGGATCCGCTCGGCCGCCGGCGATAGGCTCGCCGTCGAGTCACCATTTCCAGCAATGTTATGACGCCCTGTGGGTAACCGCATTCCCGAGCGGTCCTGCCGGGCCGATATCCGCGGGTCGGCTGCTCCGCGCGCGTCAACTTAGTGCGCGCGCTGAAGCGATGATCAAATACGGTGCCTGCTGTCGATGAATGAGAACTATTCGTTCGTTGATGTAGCGATGTTGATTGAAACCCGCATGCAGCAATGCAACAATTCAGGCCAAAATACAAACCCGAGGATGGGGCCTGGGCACTGGGGAGAGAGGCGACTTGCGGATCGTGATATACAGCGCTAACTTCTGGCCGGAGAAGGTCGGAATTGGCAAGTACTCGGGGGAAATGGCCCAATGGCTGATCAGCCAGGGGCACGAGGTGCGAGTCGTAACCGGCCCACCCTACTACCCGGCGTGGAAAGTGCAGACGGGATATCGTTGGCCACCCTACCGGCGCGAGCGGCTACGGGGCCTGACTATCTGGCGGGCACCGTTATGGGTCCCAAAGACCCAAAGCGGGTTGCGGAGGATTCTCCACCTGCTGTCCTTTGCAGTAACTTCGCTGCCGGCCATCTTATGTCATGCATTCTGGCGGCCTCAGGTTGTCTTGACCGTCGCTCCTGCCTTTATGTGCGCACCGGGAGGTTGGCTCCTGGCCCGGCTCTGCGGCGCCCAGGCGTGGCTGCACATCCAGGATTTCGAAGTCGATGTGGCGTTCAAGTTAGGACTGCTCAAGTCGGGCCTGGTCCAACGCCTGGCGCTGCGCCTGGAGCGCTGGATGTTGCGGCGGTTCGATGTCGTCTCGTCCATCTCCCACCGGATGGTGAGCCGTCTCATCGCCAAGGGGGTACGCGAGGAGCGCACCCGGTATTTTCCGAATTGGGTGGATATCTCGCACGTAAATCCCTTCTGTAGCGGAGCGCGCTACCGAAAAGAGCTGAATATACCCGACGACTCTGTCGTCGCGCTCTATTCGGGCGCCCTCAGCGCCAAGCAAGGCTTGCTGATCATCCCCGAGGTCGCCACCCTCCTGGCCGCACGCCGGGACATTGTGTTCATTATCTGCGGCGACGGAGCGCTGAAATCGGACCTGGAATCGCGCACCCGTGACATGCCGAACGTGCGGGTGCTGCCGCTGCAACCATTCGAGCGGCTCGGCGAACTCTTGACCCTTGCCGACATGCACCTGCTGCCACAGAGCTCAGATGCCGCCGACCTGGTATTACCCTCCAAGCTCACGGGCATGCTGGCCAGCGGCCGACCGGTGCTCGCAACCTGCGCACCCGGCACTGAGCTGGCCTCAGTGGTCTCTCATTGCGGCATGATTACCGCTCCAGAAAATCCCCAGCGGCTGGCCAGCGCCGTTGTGAAACTGGCTGACGACCGCGAGCTGATGGAAAATTTAGGGCGACGCGCCCGCGCGTGGGCTGAAGAGCACCTCGCGCGGGATGTGGTACTCAACAGGGTGTTTGGATCGGTGCGCGGCCAGGACAACATACCGCCAGTCCGGACCTCGACTCTGCCGGCCGCCTCCGTCAAAGGGCGCGTGGTTTGAGGCAAAGCTCAATCTGCAATCGCCGCTATCTTCCTCGCAAGCGACTCTCGCACCGCCCCACCATCCATGTTTGCCAACACCGCGACGACGGTTCCGGTATTTGGGAATACAAAGAGCAATGCCGACGCTCCGCTCTGCCCGCCCGTGTGAAACCATGCGGGCTGGCCAGCGCCTGGATCTACCATGACGCCCATACCGTAGTAGTAGCCAACCGTACCGAATGGATTCGGCGCCGGCCGGCCATCGGCGAGTGTCGGATGCGCGACCATCAGATCGCGGGATCCAGAACCAACAAGGCTGCCCGAGCGGAACGCTAGACCAAAGCGAACGAGATCCGCGGCAGTCGACAGATATCCACCTGCGGGAAGGTTTTCACTCACGTCGCGAAATGCTGCGCGTTGTATTGTTCCATTCTGCTGCGAGCTGTAACCCTGAACCCGATGGGGAATGATCGCTAGCGCGTCGTCCTCGGTGATCGACCCCATACCGGCCGGCTTGAAAACTTCCTGCATCATGAGCTCACGATAGGGCGTCCGCGCCGCCCCTTGGAGCACGCATCCCAGTACTCTGTACCCGAGCGAGCTGTAATGAACCGCTGTCCCCGGTTGAAACAGGAGCGGGTCGCTCTTGAAGGTATCGAGTGGTTTGATCACGTCTGTATAACGCGTGTATTGGGTCGCTCTCTCCCGCTCAATAAGCGCCTCGAGCGCTGTGCGCTGCGCCGGTGTGTCCTGCTTTTCTCCATTGTCCCCATGGTTGTGACGAATCCCGGACATTTGCGTCAGCAGCTCACGCGAAGTGACCGGCCACGGCTTGAGCGGAAACTCCGGACAATAGCGCTGGATCGGAGCATCGAGGTCGAGTTGCCCCTTCTCTACGAGCCGCATTGCGGCTGTCGCTGTCAGCCATTTGGCCACCGACGCTATGCGGAATAGGCTCTCCGGGGTCACTGAAACGTCCTGTTCGAGATCGGCCTTGCCAAACGCGGCGGTCCAAATACCGCCGCCTTGCGCCGCCACTGCGACCGAGATACCGGGTACGTGATGTTCGTTTTGCCAGGTCGCGACTTCCTGGGAGATCTGCTCGCGCTGTGGAGCCGAAAGGTCCCTTGCCGCTAGCGGCGATGTCGCAATTCAGAACCCGACTGAACACGACGCTAGCCGAATCAAGCACGTCCATGACTTGAGCACGACCCGCCCTCCCTCGTAAGCAGCGGCCCACGACACGCCTTGCGCCGTGCCGCGGGCCCGGAACTCCACTCTTTAATCCTGCGACTTCAGCGATGCGCCTCGCCCTTGGCTGGCGTCGTTGAGGTAGCAACGACCTGCCACTTGCCGCCCTTGCGGGACCATACATGCAGGCTGTAATGGGCATCAGCACCTT
>Ga0068855_100002567_pt1 | contig 22381 bp, 15 predicted proteins | sample KBSCornC52_FD_66592 | JGI IMG/M metagenome (GOLD analysis project Ga0068855, IMG submission 66592) | Corn rhizosphere microbial communities from Kellogg Biological Station, Michigan, USA - KBS Corn C5-2 | ecosystem: Host-associated > Plants > Roots > Rhizosphere > Soil ...
CGAGGGTTCGGACGGCTCTGCCTCTTTTTTACCGCCCAGATCGGACCAGTTGTTATTGCCTTCGCCGTCCGAGATGAGATTCACGGTGGGGTGATCGAGCAGTACATCGCCGACTTCGAATCGTCCGCCGAGGAGCGGCAACAAGCGAATGCCCAGGCGTGCTTCTTGAATGCTCAGAAACGGCTTATCGCCAAAACCGGGCGGTTCACCCAATTGCGCGGGTCCGAGCCGTACTGCGAGCCAGGGAAAAAAAGTAACGTGCAGATCGCCCTGCAACGTGAACGAACGGCCCGTGGCCTGGGCCACTGCATTCTCGATTTGGCCTTTATAGCGATTGGGATCGAAGAACAACGCGATGAGCACGATGCCCACGACCAGGAGTGCGACCAGCCCTCCGACGATGTACCCGACCAGCTTCAACGCTCGCATCCGATGACCGCTCCGCGTCTGAGGATAAAGGCGCGAAGTGTAGCAAGGTGGTGCGCGGTTCAATCCATCGACTTACCGCTGACGCGATTCCTCCCCAACTGTTTGCTCGCGTAAATGCCTTGGTCGCAATGGGCGATGAGGGTATCCAAACTGCCGTCCAGGGGCACCGGGCCTTCCCAGCCGGAAACGCCGAAGCTGGCAGAGACGGAGATTTGCACGTTCCCCGCCATCAATGCATTCGCCGCGATTTCGGCGCGCATGTGTTCGGCGGCGATGAGTGCACAACTCATATTGGTTTCGGGCAAGACGATCATGAATTCTTCGCCGCCGTAGCGGCCGATCCAGTCGCTCGAGCGAATGGCCTTTTGCAGGACCTTAACGAACAGCCGCAATACGTCGTCACCCGCTTGGTGACCGTATGTGTCGTTGATGCGCTTGAAGTGATCGACATCGCACATCACTGCGGACAGATGGCGGCCGTAGCGAGCGGCGCGTTCGATTTCCTTCGGCAATTGATCCATGAGATGCCGGCGATTGTAGGTGCCGGTGAGCGGATCGGTGACCGACAGGCGTCGGTTTTCTTCGTTCACGGCGCGCAACGAACGTTCGAGGGTAACGATGCGCTTGCCGGTGCTGAGACGGGCGAGCAGTTCGGGTTCGAGGACCGGCTTGGTCAAATAATCGTCGGCGCCGGCGCCCAATCCCGCCACCAAGTGTTCGATGGCATCGCGCGAGGTGAGCAGAATCGTATACACATAGCCTTGGAGCCCAGCCGTACGGACCGCTCGGCAGAGCGCGATGCCGTCCATTTCCGGCATCTCCCAGTCGGTCACCAGCAATTGGAAATCGCCCGATTCGATTTTTCTGAGCGCTTCTTGGCCGTTGCCGGCCGTCTCGACCTCAAATCCGGCGCGCCGCAGCAATCGTGCGGTGATGAGGCGCTGAGTGGGCTCGTCGTCTACGAGCAGCACCCGCCACACGACGCCATCGTCGGCGCTCGGCGGGGGATGCAACTCAGCAACCGTATTCATGACTCAAGTCTCAAAGCGGCAGTCCAAGGGCCCGGGAAGGGCGCGTGCGTTGTACTGAAGTGCTGGGTGCCCCTCTAGAATCGGCAATGGCGAAGAAATCTTCACCCTCAAAGATCACAAAATTGCAATTGGACCTCGCCGGGTGCGACTTCGGGCTGGCGTGCGTTCCAGTCTCTCACCCGTTCGAGCAGCTCTGCGCCCGGCATGGGACGGCCGATGAAGTAACCCTGCGCACGGTCGCATTGGATGTTGTTGAGGAAGTCGAGAATGGCCTGGCTTTCGACTCCTTCGGCGCAGGCGGTCAGCCTGAGCTTGTGCGCGAGCAGCACCATGGTTTCCACCATCGTGCGTGCGTCGTCGTGCTCGCAGACGTCGCGCACGAACGAGATATCGACCTTGAGCTCGCTGAACGGCATCAGATACAGCTGCTTGAGCGAGGAATAGCCGGTGCCGAAATCGTCGATCGACAGGCCGAAGTTCTTCACACGCAAGCGGGTAAGCACGTCCATCGTGGTCGCAGGGTCCGACATTGCCGCGGTTTCGGTGATTTCGAACACGATGCGCTGCGGATCGATGTCCATCGCAGCGACTACTTTTTCAACGTGGTCGGGGAACGTGCGATCGTTGAGCAGTTGCGGCGAGAGATTGATCGCGACCGACAATGTTTTGTCCTGCCATTCGCGCATTTGTTTCAACGTGAGATCGAGAATACGTTCCGTGAGTGCGCGAATGAGCCCGTTGTTTTCCGCCACCGGCACGAACACCGCCGGTGAAATAGGCCCGCGTTGCGGATGATGCCAACGCGCGAGTACTTCTACACCCTGCACGATCCAGCGCGATGGTGCGACACGTGTGGCTTTGGGTTGGTAATAAGCTTCGATTTGCTTGCGCTCGAGCGCGAGCTCGACATCCATCGCTGTGATAGTGCCCGGTCCGCGCATGACCTTACGCAAGGTCGCTTCGAGATCGCCGAGCAGAATCGGTTTCTGTAATGCACCGAGCATGCTGAGGCCGTGCATGCGTCCGACCTGCTCGGCCGTCGCGAGCACTCGCTCGTCCATGCCACTGGCGACCAGTACACTGGCGCGCGAACCTTGCGAAGCGAGATAACGCAGCAACTCGATACCGTCGGCGCCCGGCATTTGTAGATCGAGCACGACGACAGTCGGCTTGAAATCCAAACAGGCGCGACGAAACACATCGGGCTCGGTCACCGCACGCACCGCGAAGCCCATTCCCTGCGCCGCCTCGGCGATGAATTCACAGAGATCGGGTTGGTCGTCGATGACGAGCAACCGGTTCAATGACTCAGGCAACGCGCACCTCCTTGTCGAGGAGCCCGCGAATTTTGAGTGCGAGTTCCTCGTTGCGATACGGCTTGGAGATCAACTCCGAATGTTTGCCGAGCACGCTCGTCGGCAACAACGAAGTATCGGCATAGCCGGTAGTAAAAAGCACTTGGATTCCAGGGCGCAGCTCATACGCTTGTTTGGCGAGCATGGGCCCTAACATGCCGCCCGGCATCATCACATCCGTGAAGAGCAGATCGATCCGCTCGTTGCCGGAGAGAATACGTAATGCCGCCTCCGCATTCGCTGCCGCAAGCATTCGATAGCCCAAGCGACCGAGCGCCGCGACCACGGTTTCGCGCAGATCGGGATCGTCCTCGACCACGAGAATGGTTTCGGTGCCGCCCGGCACGATCTTGTGCACGATGGTGTCTTCGAAACGCGATTGTTTCTCCATAGAGCGCGGCAGATAGATAGAGACCGTAGCGCCCTTGCCGAGCTCGCTGCTGATAGTGGCAAGGCCGCCGGCTTGTTTGGCGAAACCGTGCACCATCGCAAGCCCGAGGCCGCTGCCTTTGCCCGACTCCTTGGTCGAAAAGAAGGGCTCGAACACACGCGTCAGTGCATCGGGCGCAATGCCGCATCCGGTATCGGTCACGCGCACGACAACATGCTCGCCGGGTTCCAGATCGGGATGCGTCGCGCAGAAGTCCGCATCGATGGCTTCGTTGTATGTCTCCAGCGTGAGCCGCCCGCCATTCGGCATGGCATCGCGCGCGTTGATGGCCAAATTCAAAATGGCGTTCTCGAGTTGGCCTGGATCGACACGCGTGTGCCAAAGATCGGGACGCAGCTTGAGTTGCATCTCGATCGACTCACCGAGCGTGCGGCGCAAGAGCTCGCCCAGTGCGCCGATTTGTCGATTCAAATCTACGACTACGGGGTCGAGAATTTGCCGGCGTGCAAACGCCAACAAACGTCGCGTGAGATCCGCGCCACGCAGCGCTGCGCGCATGGCGATGGCGAGTTTGCGCGCCAAAGCAGGATCGTTACCGAGGTCGCGCTCGAGCAATTGCAGATTGCCGAGCACGACACCGAGCAGATTGTTGAAATCGTGTGCGATGCCGCCGGTGAGTTGACCGATGGCTTGCAACTTTTCGGCTTGCACCAAACGCTCTTCGAGCCGCTTGAGTTCGGTGATGTCGTAAGCGATCAGGAAACAGCCATTGACGCGGCCACCCTCGGCGGTGTTCGGCAGATAATGCACCTGTGCCTGGAGAACGCCGTCGGGTTCCTCGATCTTCTGCGCGAGCGTTTGGCTTTCGCCGCGCAACGCGGCAGCCAGTGCGGGCTTGGCATCCGAGTAAAATTCCGGTGACGCCAACTCGGCGTATTTCGTGCCGACGATCATGGACCGCGGCAGGTTCATCTTCTGCACTACCGCATCGTTGCAGTAGGTGATCACGCCGTCGACATCGATGTGCAACACCAAGGTTGGCATTGCATTCAACGTCAGCTCGTAGAAGTCGCGTGTCTCACGCAACTGGCGCTCGGCGAGCTTGCTTTGCGTGACATCCTGCAACGTTCCGTAGAGCTTGACGGTACGTCCTTGCAAACGTTCCGCTTTGCAAATGCAGCGCACCCACAAGGGCTCGTCGGCATTGGGCGTCGCGAGCCGAAATTCGCAGTCGAATGTGTCACCTTTCACCACAGCCGTAGCGATTGCTTTGCGCAATTGCGCAATGTCACGCGAATCGACGAGGGACCACACGCGCGAACGCGCGATCGATCGTCCATTCCCCAGACCAAGATGGCGACTCATACCGGGTGTGATACTGATGCGCTCGCCATCGACCGCGGCTTCCCAAGCACCCACCTTTGCCGTGAGCTGCATGTCGTTCAACATGCCGTCGAGCCGCACGCGCTCGCTCACGTCGCGGAATGAAAGCACCGTGCCGATGGTGCGGCCGGCGGCAGCGACGGGAACGATTCTGTATTCGATGGGACGATGGCGGCCGTTCTTGCACTTCAAGAGCGCACCGACGCCGATCTGAATGTCGCTCGTATAGAGCGCACGGGTCACAGGATCACGTCCTGAACGCGTGTCTTCTTCCACTGTCGCTGCGATGAACTCGCGATAATCGAGGCCGATCATCTCGTGCGATTCGCGTTCCAACAAACGTGCTGCGGCCGGATTGGCAAACCGCACGAATCCTTTCGGATCCAACTCGAGCACGCCTTCACCGGAAGCCTCAACGATAGCGGCGTTGCGCCGGCTCTCCTCAGCCTCACGAGCTTGCTCGTTTCGCTTGCGACGCAGAGCGGAGGCGAGAATCACCAGAATGCCGCACGCAAGCAATAGCGCGCCGACCCACCAATAGTCGGCCAATAATTCCGCAGCTGTGCTTGACGCAGGGGTCGCCAAGATTGACGTTCTTCTTTATGTCCTAGGAACGCCGCTCGAATCAGGTGGAATGGGACGGCTCGCGGCCAGCGTACCAATTGACGGCGTACTGCATGAGCTGGGCAGACGTCCGCAACGAAAGCTTGCGCTTGATGCGCTGGCGATGCGACTCGACCGTCTTGACGCTGAGATTGAGCGCCTCGGCCGTTTGTCGCGTGGACAATCCCTTGCCGATCATATGCAGCACTTGCAGTTCGCGATTGGTGAGGTTGTCGACCGGATTGGCGGAGATATAGGCGCCGCCCGAAGCGAATTTCTCGATCATGCTGTTGCCGACCGCTTCGCTCACATAAATGCCGCCATCGAGTACGCGACGCAGCGCCACCAGAAACTGATCGCTCGCGGCCTGCTTCATGATGTAGCCATTGGCGCCGGCCGAAAGCATGCGCTCCGCATAGATCGCCTCGTCGTGCATCGATAGCACCAGCAGCGGTAACGCCGGATAGTGCGCCCGCGCGTCTTTGACGAGTTCGAGTCCGTCGCCCTGTTTCAGGGACACGTCTACGATCACTGCATCGGGTTCGAGTTCGCGGATCAACGATTTGGCTTCGCGTGCCGTTTCAGTTTCACCGCACACTTCCAGGTCGGCCTCCGCTTCGATCAAGCGGCGCAATCCCTGCCGCACGATGGGATGATCGTCGACGATGAGGACACGCCGGCGGCGGTCGCGCCCTGCGGTGGGCGGCTTGAGTGCCGGTTTAATCATTGCGGGGCCAGTAGTCATGAGTTACTCCTTTAATGTCGGGCGCAGAGCCGACTGTGGCCGGCCTGCGCTCTCAAACCGATAAGTACAAGACGAACTAAGCACGCGCCAACCCTGCGGCACGTTTGGCACGGTTCGAGACCGCGCACTCGCACAACACGCGTGTACCGCGTGGCTGCAGCCGTTCGACCTTGAGCTCCCCGTGAGCTATACGCGCACGGTATTGCATGATCTTCAATCCCATCCCCGGCCCGCTCGCGGCGTTGTCCGCGATACCGACACCGTCGTCGGAGATGGCCAAGCGTACTTTGCGCTGCAATCCGGCGAGATGAATGCTCACGCGGGTTGCATTACCGTGACGCACGGCGTTGGTGACTGCCTCTTGGGCAATCCTATACAAGTGATTCGCCACTTCCGCTTCAAGCGACAACGTACTGCGCATCTGACGCGTGCATACGACTTCGATGCCATATAAATCCCGCGCATGAGCAGCGAGGCCGTCGAGCGCGTCGGTAAGCCCGCCGCGTTCTAGGTTCACAGGTGACAACCCTCGCGCCAATGCGCGGGTGCTCTCGACCGCATTGCTCAGCAAGCGCGAGATCTCCTCCATATCGCCACATGCAACGGGATACTCTTGAGTGACGCGGGCCGCAACACTACGCAGCATGAGTGCGATACCCGTAAGTTCCTGGCCGAGGCCGTCGTGCAAATCGTTGCCGATGCGATACTGCTCACGATTCACGGCTTCGATGAGCGCCCGCTCGAGAGCGCGCTGCTTGCTCGCATCCTGTAGTACGAGCAGCAGATACTCGCGGCCGGCGATTTCAAAGCGCGAGAGCACGCCTGAGACGTCGAATACGGTGCCGTTGCGTTTGCGCGCATGTACATCGAGCTGCGCGGAATGCGCAGTGCGCTCCACTTGGGCGAGCACGGATCGCCAACCGCTCAAATCATCGCTGGACGCCGCAAAGAGTGCGCTCGCCTCTTCACCGATGAGATCGCCGCGCTGACACGCGAACAACGCATCGAATGCAGGATTGGTAATCTCAATAGCGCCCGCTTTACTGATGAGCGCGACGCCTTCGAGCATGGATTCGATCATGCGCGACTGCATGGAGATGGCGCGCTGCGCACGCATATGTTCGGTGATATCGGTGATATTGAAGGTAAGTGCGCCCACTCGGCCGTTCTGGCAGATGGGGCTCACGCGCACGTCGTAGTGCCGGTTCACCGTGGCATTCGTCTCTTCTACGCTGAAGCGGCTGGATGTGCAGTTCATCACCACTCTATTCACTGCAACCATGACAGGCGGATGAACCTGAGCATTGACCGGCAGCAAATCAGTGAGGCAACGGCCTTCGAGATCGCGGGCCGAGATGGCCCCGAAGCCATGGTTGGCGAAGACGACGATCAAGTCGCAATCGGTAATGATCAAGAGATCCGAGGAAGCTTCGGTGACTTGTCTCAGCTTCAGAGCGAACTCGGTATCCAGTCCATTGAATTCGGTGTCGCAACTGCTAACGACATTGTCACTCTGCACGACTTCCTGGGCGGATAGAGTCGATGGAATTTGAGCACTCACATTCATGAACCGTGCAACGGCATTGAACCAAGATTGACCCGGCCGCACGGCCAGTGCGCGCGAATCTTGGAGCAGAGGTCCGTTAGGGGATATGAGCCATTCCCCTAATGTAAGCCTGATATCGGCCCAAGCTCACCGAGCTTGAGAGCCGCGTCCCACTCCTGTGTCATGACGATGAATAAGTCACATTCGTGAGACATTCGAGTACATCACGCTTGGCGATTAGAGATGCCCCATCACAAGGCAACGGGTTGGCTCGTATCGCCGCGATCCGCCACCCACTGCGTCGCGTAGCGAATCAATTCGCTGGTCGAGCGCAAGTTGAGCTTTTCGCGCATGTGGCGGCGATGCGCGTCCACCGTCTTCATGGAGAGGTTCAAGCGTTCGGAAATCTCGCGGGTGCTAATGCCGTGACCGATCAAACGAAACACTTCTAGCTCGCGCTCGGTGAGCGCCGAGACAGGGTCTTCACTGGTGCTCGCCGGACGGCCACGCGCGGCCTTGGCCAAGAGTCTCTCGCCCATGGCCGCACTGAGATGTCGCTGCCCGCGCGCAACTTTGCGCAAGGCAATCAAGAAGTCGGTGCCCGCTGCGTTCTTCATGACGTACCCATTGACGCCGATGCGCAGCAGTCTCTCTGCGTAGAGCGCTTCATCTTGCATGGACAGCACCAAGATGTTGACGGCGGGATGGTGCTCGCGAATCCAACGCACGAGTTCGATGCCGTCGTCTTGGCCAAGCGCGAGATCCACCACGGCAACTTGCGGCGCGTGAGTTTTGATGGCGTCTTTAGCGGCGTTGGCCGAACTCGCCTCGGCGACTAATTGAAATTCGGGTTCGCCCGAGAGAAGTTGCTTCAACCCTTCGCGGACAAAGGGATGGTCATCGACGATCACCACCCTGCTACTCTGCTCGCTCATACCGCGCGCTGCCTCCGATGCTGGTCGGCGGTTTTTACCATTCGTATTTATAGGGCACAAGCGCGGACATTCCCAATGCGACTGCACAATGCTAACGTGCTATCGACCGTCCACTTTTTTTGCCACACAGCGCGCACTTCATGGACCCTCAGAGCAAGAGCGGACTGCAGGTTGTATTGCTCGAAGATGATGCGAGCGATGCAGAGTTGATCCAAGTCGAGCTGCAACGCAGCGGCATGGCAGTGACGTGGCAACACGTGACTACGGAGTCGGGCTTTCGCGATGCCATTGCACTCGCAGCCCCTGACTTGGTGCTTGCGGACTACACGCTGCCGGGTTTTGACGGGCTCGCAGCCTTGAGAATTCTGCGCGACCGCTGGCCGGACGTGCCCTTCGTATTCGTGTCCGGATCGCTGGGCGAAGAACGCGCCATCGAAGCCGTCAAGAGCGGCGCCACAGACTATGTGCTCAAAGATCGCATGCAACGCCTGCCGGCGGTCGTACAGCGTGCGTTGACCGAAGCCCGTGAGCGGCACGAACGACGCAAGGCCGAACTCGCTCTGGAAGAGCAGCGCGTCTTGCTCACGGCGCTCATCAATAATTTGCCCGACTTGATTTACGCCATCGACAGCGAAGGCCGACTGACTGTAGTCAATCGCAGCATGCTTGAAGATGTGAAGCTGCCGCGCCACGCGGTGTTGGGCCACAAATTCTCAGAGCTCGGCGACTCCGACTTTGCACATGAGAGCGAAGCGCAAGACGCTTCCGTGTTACGCAGCGGGCGGCCGCTCGTCAACCAAGAACATGCTTGGGTGCAAAGAGACGGCTCGGTCAAATGGTTCATCACATCGCGCACACCTTTGCGCGATGCTGCGTCCGGCAAAGTCATAGGCTTGGTCTGCGCGGCGCGCGACATCACCAGCCGCAAAGAACTCGAGCAAGAAATTCTGGAAATCTCCAATCGCGAGCAACGACGCTTGGGCAGCGACTTGCACGACGGCTTGGGTCAAGAACTCACGGGCCTCTCGCTGATGATGAAAGGACTCGAAGTACAACTATCGCGCGAAGCGCCCACATACCTGCCCCAGGTCGCCAAGATGAGCGAACTCGTGGCCCGCACCATACAAAGTGCGCGCTCACTCGCGCGCGGGCTGGCGCCAGTTAACTTGGAACGCGGCGGTCTGCCCGAAGCTTTGCGGCACTTGGTGACGCGCTGCTCGGATCTCTATGGCATCGAATGCACGTTCGACGACAAGGGCTATCGCTTGATGGAATTGGATGAAGGTTCCGCGACGCACCTTTATCGAATCGCACAAGAAGCGACGACAAATGCCGCGCGCCATGCGCATGCACAGCACATCGCCATCGAATTGCGCACCACCGCGCGACGCTTGCACTTGAGCATCACGGATGACGGCATGGGCTTGTCCGCAGGCTTGGCGCGCGGCAAACCCGGGCTCGGGCTCAAGATCATGGAATACCGTGCCCGCATGATGGGCGGCAACGTAGCGTTCGAGGAACCGGGACAAGGCACGCGTATCGCGCTCTCGTGCCCGTTGAGTCTGTTGCGCCCGGGCCGGGCGTCGATGCAGAGAACGGCGTGAGGAAGAAGGCGCTAGGTGAAGAAGCAACTAGGCGCTAGACGATCTGGGGCAAACCACTCACTGCCAACCGCCAACTACTTCACCGAAAGAATCGGCATTCGCGCCGTATCGCCGTCCATTGCTCTGCCGCCGCTCCACGCAACCATGAAGAGTTCCGCTTCGGCCGCAGGAATGGACTTGCTGATGAAATCACCCTGCAAGGCGTCGCAGCCGGCTTGATCCATGAAATCGAACGCTTCCGTCGTTTCGATTCCCTCAGCGCAAACGGAGAGCGATAGATTGTGCGAAAGCTCGACAATCGCGCGAGCGATCACCGATGCAGCGCGGTTGTTCGGTATTTCAGCAATCAACGCGCGATCGATCTTCACTTCACTGAAAGGCAGCTTATAGAGCTGTGTGAGTGATGACGTGCCGACGCCGAAGTCGTCGAGCGCCAAACCCACGCCTCGGACGCGCAGCCGCGTGAAGCTGTCCATCACTAAATCGCCGTCGCTGAGCGACGCTGCTTCGGTCACTTCCAACGTGAGCTGTTCGGCCGGAACCTCGTATTCGCGCAAGATGCGCGTTAAGCGATCGGGAAACTCCAGATCTTTGACCAAGCGCGGCGCCAAGTTCACGGCCACGCCTAGATTGAGGCCGCGTGCGCGCCAATGACCCACTTGGCGAATTGCATCGGTCAATACGAAATCGGTAATCGACGCGATCAATCCATGCTCTTCCGCAAGCGGCAGGAATTGTCCGGGATATAACAGGCCGCGTTGGGGATGTTGCCAGCGCACCAGCGCTTCGGCGCCGCTCACGCGCCAGTCTCTGCCGGCGCGTTGCAATTTAGGTTGGTAGTGCACGACGAGTTCGTACTCTTCCACTGCACGACGCAAATCGTCGACGGAGATGGAATCATCGGCCTGCAAGTGCTTCTTCAACACTCCTTCGATGTCTTCGACCAAGGCAGGCTTTTGCAATATGCCCAGCATTCTCAGCCCGAGCGATTCGCCCAGCTGGCGCGCGCTCGTGAGCACGCGCTGATCCATGCCGCTCGCGAGCACGATGCCGGTTTGAGTGTTCTGACGCGCGAGATAACGCAATGCTTCGACGCCGTCCATGCCGGGCATTTGCAGATCGAGCAATACGAGCGAGGGCCGGTGTAACGCAAAGAGTTCGCGAAAGCCTTCTGCCGTATGGGCGGTGAGCACCTGGTAGCCGACACCCTGCGCCAGCTCCGCGACGAGTTCGAGAAAATCTCGCTCGTCGTCGACGGCCAGCAACAAGTTTATTTCAGGCTTCGGCACGATGTCGTTCTTCCTCAAAGGGCGGCTCATCCAACACAGCTCGGACGCGGCGCGCCAATTGGCCCATCGCGTACGGCTTGTCCAACACCTCCACATCAAGCTCGAGCAAGCCGCGCTTGTGAATCAAGGTATCGGAGAATCCTGACGTGAGCAGTGCCTTCAACCCGGGAATACGTTCCCGCAGTTTGCGCACTACCGCGCCCGCCATCATGCCACCTGGCAACATAACGTCTGAGAACACCATCTCAATTTCAGGATGAGACTTGGCGATCTCGAGCGCTTCGGGTCCGCTCGCCGCCTCGAGCAGGCGATACCCCAAGCTACTCAATATGCCGACCGCGGTGAGCCTAACGCCCGGATCGTCTTCGATCACTAAGATAAGTTCCTTACCGCGAGGTAAATCAGCGTCCGCTTCAGGCTTTGTCTCATGTTCGAGGCCCGCCAGGGCACGTGGGAAATATAAATGTGCACACGTTCCCTGACCCAACGCACTTTCCAGGGCGACTTGGCCGCCGCATTGCTGCATGAAGCCGTACACCATGGCGAGCCCCAGCCCGCTACCCTGTCCCACTCCTTTGGTTGTGAAAAAGGGCTCGAACACGCGTTTGAGAACGTCTTCGGTCATTCCTATACCTGTATCGCTGACCGACACCACGGTGTACTCGCCAGGTTCGACCGGTACGCGAGTGTCGTCAACGCTAACGATCAGTTGCCGCACGGACAAGGTGATGCGCCCTCCTTGAGGTAGCGCGTCGCGGGCATTGATGGTCAAGTTGAGTAATGCATTTTCAAACTGTCCGACATCGACCTTGATAGGCCACGCTGCGTCGAGTTTGAGTTCTAGCTCGGCCGCACCGCTCAGCATGCGTTTCAGCAGCTCATGCATTTCGGTGAGCAATCTATTGGGATCGACCACCGCAAGTTCGACGTTATCGCCGCGCGCAAAGGTGAGCAATCTGCGTGTGAGATCCGCGCCGCGCATGGCCGCGTGCAATACGGTTTCTGTGAGATTGAGCAATCGCGGCGTTTCGTCGAGTGCACGCGCCAACAGTTGTGTGTTGCCGATGATGATCGACAGCAGATTGTTGAAGTCATGCGCCATGCCACCGGTGAGCCGCCCCATGGCTTCCATTTTTTGACTCTGCCGCAATTCGCGTTCCAGACGACGCCGTTCAGTGACGTCGCGCGCCACCATGAAACAGCCTTCGATCGCGGACTCTGCGTTGTAGTGCGGCAAGTAACTGGCCTCGAATTCCAGTTCCGCGCCGTCGGACGCAGGCAGTTGGAATTGCGTCTCGAGCAATTGCCCTGCGAGCGCGAGCGACACTTTACCTTCTAGCCGCCTGTACGCGTTGGCGCCCAACAGTTCCTGCAACGTGCGCGTGCGCTCATGCGAAAAAGAACCACTGAACAACGTCTGAAATGCCCGATTGGCGTAGATCACACGTTCGTCGCGGTCGAGATAGCCGATGCAGATCGGCAAGGCGTCGAGAATGGTTCCGTAGAAATCGCGGTTCTTGTGCAGAGCCTCTTCCGCTTCGATTTGCGCAGAGATATCGCGAATGGACCCCGCCATTCGTCGCGGATGGCGCGCCGCATCGCGTTGCGCTTCCGCTCGCAAGCGGAACCAGCGATACGCATTCGATTGTGTGCGGATGCGGCAGCGTAGATCGAGATGAGTGCGTTGCTCCAGATGCGCGCGCATCTTGCTGAGCACGAGAAACTCATCATCGGGATGCAACACGTTCTTGAAAGACGTGAACGTGTCGGGGAAGTCTTCGAGCGGAAAACCCAGCAGTTCACGGAAGCGTGGCGCGTACCAGACGTGGCCCGTATTCAGGTCCCAATCGAACAAACCGTCGGAGGTGCCTTCCACGGCTCTCTCCCAAGATTGGCGCGTCTCCTGAATGAGCTTCAAGTTCTCTCTAGCAGCTGTGAGATCGCTGAGTGCGCCAACGACTCGCGCAGCCCGATTCGCGACGTCGCGCTCGACTACCTTGATTCTCGCAGACACCCACTTCGTGACGCCCGTGGGGGTACGCAACGAATATTCGCGAACGAAGTCGGCGTGTTGCGGCGCTTGCAGATGCAACTCGAAGTCCGTCAACACATCGAGTTGGTCGGGAGGTAACGCGAGCCGCACCGCTTGATCCGGCTGCCTGAGTAGAAACTGCGGATCGATGCCGAGCGTTTGCAGCCAATATTCGTTGTAGCAAATTTCGTTGCGAGCGACGTTCCAATCCCACATAGCGACACCGCTCGCGGCCATCGCCACATCGAGCCGCCCGTTGGCTGCGCGCAAGCGTTCTTTGAGGATGCGGTGCTGAGTAGTGTCCTCGCAGCTGATGACCAGATAGTCAGTGCGATTTCCCAAGGGCTGTTGTCGCAACCTCAGCCATATCGCGCTTCGGTCGCGCTCCCCAACTAAATCCGCTGTGAAAGGCTCGCCCCGCGCGAGCTCGGCATTCAGTGTCTGCGTCTCATCTATATATAGATGGCGAGCCAAAAGATCGGTGAGCCCTGCGCCCAAGATTGCAGAGAGAGGACAACCCAAAAGCGCAGCGAATCCGGCGTTGGCATAAACAATGGGAAACGTGGCACCGCGTTTCACTAACGCCAGCGGTCCCGCTCCCATGTCCAAGATAGCACCCCAGACATCCGGAGCCAGCGCTGACTTGGAATTTTCCGAACTTGAAACTGCAGTCATTGCGAGGCCATTTTGCCGGTGTCCTCGCCCGATATCGGCCGCAGCGCGGTGCAGCATAGTCGTTCGGAGTGTGGACTGTGACGCACCCTGCAATAATTAAGGCAAACCCTGAGTCGCCGAGGCTCAAAGCGAGCGCTGCCATGACCCAGTCCAAACAGTCGGTTCAACTTTCCTCGTGAAGCCCTTATGCCTTCCAAAACCTCTTTGCAGTTCGAAACGCTTTCCGTGCATGCCGGGCACGCCATCGACTCGGGCAGCGGCGACGTCAGTCCAGCAGTCCATTTGGCGACGACCTATGAACGCGCCAAGGACGGCAGTTTCGCGTTCGGTTACAGCTACATTCGCGAGGACAACCCAACGCGCAAAGCGCTGGAGTCATGTATCGCAGCACTCGAGGGCGGCAGCGCAGCCGTGGCATTTGCGTCCGGCGCCGCCGCTTCGTTTGCGGTTTTCAGTCTCGTGCAACCCGGTGCTCATGTGCTTGCACCGCGCGAGAGCTATCACGGCACCGCAAAGCAATTAAGCGAAGTGCTCGCGGGCTATGGAGTGGGCTGCACCTTCATCGATATGACGGATATCGCAGCGGTCCGCGCGGCGATGAATCCCACGGTCAAACTCGTCTGGATCGAGACACCTTCGAATCCGATGCTGAACCTGAGCGACATCGGAGCGATCAGCGCGCTTGCTCACGATCACGGCGCGCTCGTGTGTTGCGACAACACTTTTGCGACGCCCGTATTGCAGCGTCCCTTCGAACTTGGGGCGGACATCGTCATGCACAGTTCGACGAAATATTTTGGCGGCCACAGCGATGCCATGGGCGGTGCGGTTGTCGTGAACGATGCATCCTTAGAGAAACGGTTGCGTATGTATCAAAGCACTGCGGGGGGTGTGCCGGCGCCATTCGATTGCTGGTTGATTCGCCGGAGTCTCGCCACGTTGAAATTGCGCGTGCAGGCTCAGAGTCAATCGGCGCTGCAGATCGCGAACTATCTTGCGACACACCCAAGAGTCGAGCGCGTGTACTACCCCGGCTTGGCGAGCCATCCCGGACATTCGCTCGCTCGGCAGCAGATGCCTCACGGTTGCGGTGGTGTGCTCTCGTTCGGCGTACGCGGCGATAAGAAGTTGGCCTTCGCTGTCGCAGCGAAACTCGAACTATTCACTCGCGCCACGAGCTTGGGCGGCGTCGAGAGCCTTATCGAACATCGCGCCTCGATAGAAGGCCCGCATTCGGTAACGCCGCAGAATCTGCTGCGTCTGTCCATCGGTTTGGAACACGTGGACGATCTCATTCGCGATCTCGAGCAAGCGCTTCAAGCGTAAGCGACGAGACAGCGTTCCCATTTGAAAGAGCGAACTGTTGAGCCATTGCCGATGACGTGAGCGCGCCGCCATGACGCTTGCGAAGCAACGTGGTGCCGACTCTTAAATAGTCGAGCGATTGTCCCTGCGCCGGATGTAACAGAGCGCTGCCGGTAAAGAGACCGAGCGCAATCCCAAGCGTCCACCAATTTGCGCACGCGGCACGCCTCGGTAAATCGATACGGCGTGACGGTGCAGAACAGGCGAGCGGTGGACTGGCAACTCTCGTGACAAAAGAACGCCACGGAGAGGGCTCGGCGAGGGGAAGCGTGGGCCAAGGTGAGTCGCACATAACAACCTCGTTGTGATTCGAGGTTCATTGAGTGCGCTCAATCCAACATTGAACGGCCGCAATTCGGGCAAGACTGTCGGCAATTGTGGCGAAAGCGGGCAGTTAGCTCGGCTCGCTGCCCAATCTCTCCAGCGCCTCGCCCGTGACTCTGAAAATCGTCCACTCCTGCATCGGTCGGGCACCGAGCTTTTTGTAGAAGTCGATGGCGCGCTGATTCCAGTCGAGCACCGACCATTCGAAACGGCCGCAACCGCGACTGACCGCAAGCCGTGCGACATGCCGTAGCAGCGCCTCGCCGTAGCCCTTGCCCCGACAGTGTTGCCGCACATAGAGGTCTTCCAAATAGATGCCGGGCTTACCGACGAAGGTGGAGTAGTTGTGAAAGAAAAGCGCAAATCCCACCGCTTCGCCGCCATCGCGTGCGATCACGACTTCGGCAAACGGCCGAGGACCGAAGAGTGTCTTGCGCAACCCCTCCTCCGTAGCGACCACCTCGTGCCGCAACCGCTCGAAATCAGCGAGCTCACCAATGAACTGCAGGATCAAAGGAACGTCCGTGACGCTCGCGGGAGAAATGGTGACTTGTAGATTCATGGAAGCGTTCTGCTGGCCGGTGAGCTGGTTGACTGGTTGGCTAGCGAGCCTGCCCGGTCGGCAAGCGCCGCGTCAACTTTTAGCTGAACTAAACCACCCTCCCTTGCACATCTGCTCTAGGCTAGCTATTTTGCGGTTCCGGTGAGTTACGCAATGCGCGCGCTCAAGAAAAGGTGAATGATGGCGGACGCGACCAAACTCCCTTTGAACGCACTGCGAGTGTTCGAGGCGGTGGCTTCCCGGTTGAGCTTTACCGAGGCAGCCGACGCGTTGGACGTCACGCCCGCCGCGGTCAGTTCCCAGATCAAGTCGCTCGAGGAATTCCTCGAAACGCCCGTGTTCTATCGCCACAGCCGTTCGGTGCGCCTCACGCCGCAAGGGGCGCAACTGCTGCCGGGCGTGCAACGGGGTCTCGACGAATTGGGGCGCGCGGTGGACCAACTGCGCCGGCATCGCACCAGCGGCCAGCTCAATATCAGCTTGCTCGGGTCGTTCCTGCAGAAGTGGCTGCTGCCGCGGCTCGGCGATTTCTATCGCAAGCATCCGGAGATCGATCTGCGCTTCAATGCCAGTCGCGAGCTGGTCGATTTCATGAATTCCGATTTTCACGCGGCCGTCCGATATGGGTTGGGCGAATGGCCCAACTTGCGGGCGGAGCGCATGTTGGACGAGTGGGTGTTTCCCGTCGCGAGTCCCGCGTTGATCGAGAAACTGGGACCCATCGCCACGCTCGGCGATCTTCACAAGTATCCGCTGCTCCATAGTTCCTCGGAGCCCTGGTCCGATTGGCTGCGTCGAGTGGGCGGCGATACGACTCGCATCGAGCGCGGCCCGGTGCTCGACGATTCGGCATCGCTCATCACCGCGGCCGAACAAGGCCACGGCCTCGCTCTGGCGCGCTGGTCTCTAGTCGCCGGCGATCTGGCGGCCGGGAGACTGCGCCGACCTTCCGGACAGAGTGTCCGCCAACAGGCGGCCTATTATTTCGTCGCTCCTCCACATCATTTCGAGCTTCCCAAGGTGCAACGTTTCCGCGATTGGCTGAAGGAATGTTGTGCGCAGTTCGAACCGCCGGAAGGCGAGCGGCTCGAACCGCTCGCCTAGCTCAGTTGCGCGATTGCGCGGCCACGCCCGGCATCATGCGTCCATGCAATAGCGCGTTGCGTGCCTGCCATTCTTGCGCCGGCGGCAGAGTCGAGAGAAATCGCGTCTCGCCGGCCGCATGAGTCGCGATCGGCACTCCGTCTTGAAACAACACGCGATTCGATGCCAATGCCGGTACGCGCGCTTCCGTCGTGAACAAGCTGGTTAGATTGAGCGGATCGGCGGCACTCAAAGATACGAGCACTCCGCTGCGTTCGCGTTTCCGCACAGCTCGCAGCGCCGTCACGGCGTCGGGCAAAGCGTATTGCTCGCCGCTCACACCGTTCACGAAACGTCCGCCGCGAATTTGTCCTTGCGCTTCCAAGCGACGGTACACACGCAGTAACGCGTGCCATGGAGGAAGCCAATCCGCCTCACGCTCCAGCAGCTTGCGGAACACGACGCCATAGCGACGTAACAACAACAGCGCCAAAGCTTCTACATAGCGCGTATCGCCGCCACCCGACTGTTTGCGAATCAAGCTCCAACGGCCCGCGTCTTCGAGTCCGAAGAGTGCAATGCGTCGGCCGCGTGCCGCCATACGGCGCTTACGCTCCATCGGCAACAGCAATGCACGCAATCCACTAAAGCTGTCGGCACTGACAAGTCCGGCAGCGACCAATTCGGCGAGTCCGCTCTCGGCCTGCGATTGCAGCAAGCCCGTGCCGCTCACGAGATCGGGAAAGAAAGACGCGCCGTGCTCGCGCATGTATTCCGCCATGGACTGCGCGGGATGTGAAAGGCGCAGCTCGGTGTGATCGTCTCCCGAAAGCGATTGCCACATCGCCCAATTCTTGCGCGTGAGAAGCGCGATGGGCGTCGCGCGAACTGGACCGCCTGTCGCAGCTTTAGGCGGCGTGAGTCGCGCCCACAACGCGCGGCCCGACAAACACAAACTGTCGAGCCAATTGGGGTCGTAATCCTGCATCCGTACTGCGAGAACATCGCTCTCCCAAGCAGCGGCAGGCACTTCATATCCTTCTAGCTGTTCGATGACCGCGGCGAGAGATTGCACGCCTTCGGGTTTTGGCTCGCGCGTGATGCCTTGCCATTCGAACAAGAAGCGCATGAAATCGGCCGTGCTCACAGGCTCGATCTCGGCGCGCAAAGTCTTCAAGGTATAACGATGAATGCGCGCGAGCAGACGGCGTTCGCACCATTCGATTGGGATATTGGGCGTTGGGCTTTGGGTATTGGTAAGAGCGAGTGGTGTAAATTGACCGCGGAGCGCGAAGCCTTCGGTCTCGAGCCCGGCGAGCGAGGTCTCGATCGAAGTCACAGCGAGACCGAATATCTGTGCAAGTTGCGGTGCCGTCGTGGGACCCACCGCTTGCAGGCGCCCACGCACTAACTCACGCAGTGCATCTTCGCGATCCCACACGCGTTCATACTCGGAGGGCGTGTCGATGTCGGGATGCAGCGAGCACTGCGCATACACTGCTCGAAACAATGGCAAATTCTCAGCGGCAACCCAGAAACATTGCTCGCCTGCATGCAAGCGCGTCGCACGTCGAGCGGCAATCAATTGTTCGAGCAACGACGTCCACCCGCTGTTGTTACCTTCCGCTGCGGTAAGCGCGTCGATCGAGATCAAAGCATCGTGTAACTCATCGGGCGTTTCTGCAGACGGCCATGCTTCTTCGCGCACTGCTTGTATCGCTGCGGGATCGAGCTTACCGAATTCAGCTGCGCTTTCGGGATCGAGCCAACGACGCGACGCCACCGCTTGCGTGCGGCGTTCTTCCAAGGGCGCATCGTCCAGATATGCGTAAGGCCGCGCCGTGAGAATTTCCTGCGCGAGCGGCGATGGATGCGGCAAATCGCGCGCGATCACTTTAACGGCGCCTTGCTCGATTCCTTGCAGCAGTGCGATCAGGCCGTCGATATCCATCGCTTCATGCAAACAATCATAGATCGTCTGTTGCACGAGCGGATGATCTGGAATTTCCCGCTCGCCCGCCAAGTTCTCGGCGCACGCGAGCTGATCCGGAAATACCACCGATAACAAATCTTCGGCGGCCATTCGCTGCAATGGTGCCGGTATTTTCTTACCACCACGCGAGCGCCTCAATGCTAGCGAAATCGTTGCATTCCAACGCCAGCGCGTCGTGAAGAGCGGAGCATCGAGTAACGCCTGAACCAATACATCTTTCACCGTACGACTGTTCAGGAATCGCGCCACATCTTCCAATACGAAGCTATGCGTCTCACCGAGCGAGAGCACGATGGCATCTTCCGTAGCGGCCGCTTGTAGTTCGAAATTGAAGGCACGGCAAAAGCGTTTGCGTAGCGCGAGACCGAAAGCGCGGTTGACGCGCGCGCCGAACGGCGAGTGCACAATGAGTTGCATGCCGCCGGTCTCGTCGAAGAATCGCTCCAGAACGAGGGTGTGCGAGGTTGGCAATTCCGTGAGCACGGCTTTCGCCGTCGCAAGATATTCGACCAATTGCTCGGCAGGCGCTCGTGCCAGAGCGTGCGCTTGCATGATTCGCTCTGTCGTTGCGGCAATTGTCGCAGCATCGACGACCGCAAGAGAAGACTGTACATCGTCGCGCAGTCGTGAAACTGCTTGTGATAACTCCTGTGTTCGCGCCGGCGCTTCGCCCAGCCAGAACGGAATCGTAGGCGGCTGGCCATGAGCATCTTCGACACGAACTCGGCCTGCTTCCACCCGCAGGATGCGATACGAGGCGTTGCCTAGCTGGAAGATATCGCCAGCCAGGCTTTCCACTGCAAAGTCTTCGTTCAACGTGCCTACGAAGATGCCGCTAGGCTCGAGCACGACTTGGTAGTCCGCGTTGTCCGGAATCGCGCCACCTGAAGTGATGGCCGTCAACCGCGCGCCGCGTCTCGCACGCAGTTGGTGATTGACTGCGTCGCGATGCAAATACGCGCTCTGACGGCCGCGGCGAGTCGTGAATCCATCGGCGAGCATGCGCACGACTGCATCGAACTCGCTGCGCTCGATCTCACGATACGGCCAAGCGCGTTTGACCAAGGCGAACAGTGCAGCCTCGTCATATTCCTGCGAGCTGACTTCCGCCACGATTTGCTGCGCGAGTACATCGAGCGGTTGATGCGGAATGTGCAACCGGTCGAGCTCCCCTTCCTTGATGGCATCGAGCAGTGCAGTGCATTCGATCAACTCGTCGCGACTCAGAGGAAACAAACGGCCTTTCGGAACGCCGCTGACAGAGTGGTTCGCGCGTCCCACGCGTTGTAAGAACGTCGAGATCGAACGCGGCGAGGCCAATTGGCATACAAGCTCCACATCGCCGATGTCGATACCGAGTTCGAGTGATGCCGTTGCCACGAGCGCTTGCAGCTTGCCTTGTTTCAAGCGCTGCTCGGCATCGAGACGCTGTTCTTTGGCGAGACTGCCGTGATGCGCGGCCACATTCGACTCGCCCAACCGTTCGCTCAAGTGACGCGTGACGCGCTCGACCATGCGTCGCGTGTTCGCAAAAATCAGCGTCGTGCGATGCTCGGCGATAAAGCGTGCGAGCTGATCATAGACCGTGCCCCATACCTCAGCCGACATGACCGCTTCGAGCGGCGCATCCGGCAACGCAAGTGCGAGATCGCGAGTACGCACGTGACCGCTGTTGACGATCGTGCAGCGATTGAGATCTTCGCCTGCGCCGATGAGAAAGCGCGCCACCTCTTCAATGGGCTTTTGAGTGGCCGAGAGTCCGATGCGCTGCAGAGGTTGTGGACAAAGCGCAGCCAGTCGTTCGAGCGTCAATGAGAGATGCGCGCCGCGCTTGCTGCCCGCCACTGCATGAATTTCATCGACGATGACGGTGCGCGTAGTTGCAAGCATGCGCCGCCCGGACTCGCTCGTGAGCAGGAGATACAACGACTCCGGCGTAGTAACCAAAATATGCGGTGGACGTTTACGCATAGCTGCACGGTCCGCCTGCGCCGTATCGCCGGTGCGCACTTGCGCGCGGATTTCTATCTGCGGATGACCGGCGTTGGTCAGTTCTTGCACGATGCCTGCAAGCGGCGCCTCGAGATTGCGTTGCACATCGTTCGAGAGCGCTTTGAGCGGCGATACATAGACGACTTGGGTCGCCTCGGTCAGCGTCCCTGCAAGCGCCTGCCGCACCAGCGAGTCGATGGCAGTCAGAAATGCCGCCAAGGTTTTGCCCGATCCCGTGGGCGCAGCGATGAGCGCATGGTGTCCGCTCTGCAATGCCGGCCACGCCGCTATTTGCGGCGCCGTAGGCGAAGCAAACGCGCGTTGAAACCAAGCCGCGACGGAAGGATGGAAGTGTTCGAGAGGCATGGACGGAGTGTAGCTATCTACTTCCGCTCATACATCCCCACCAACACCCCTTTCGCAATCGCATGTTCCTTGAGCGCAGTGAGCAACTTGCCGCGGCCCGGATTGTTGCCGAAGCTCGGGCGTGCGTTGAGCGCAAACACTTGGAAGGCATAGCGATGCGCGCCATGGCCGGCGGGGGGATCGGGCGGTAGATACTGCGCGGAAAAATAAGAGTTACGGCCCATCTTGGCGCCGCTTTGCGACGTCGCCGGACTGCGTAGCGCTTCTTCGCCGAGTCCGCCGTCCTCTCCGGGTAAATCCCATGCGATGGCATGTACGAGCGGGTTCGGCGTCGGACTATCTGCATCTTCCACGAGCAGGACGACGCTTTGTGCCTCTTTTGGAACGCCACGCCATGCCAGCGGCGGCGACACTCCCTCGCCGTCCGCCGTGTATCTCGTGGGCAACAGCTCTCCGCCTTTGAACACCGGGCTGGTCACCTCGATGATCTCTTTGACCTCGTGAAGCGCTGCGTCATTGATGACGAGCTCTGCTGCTCCCGATCTCATTCGACGCAGCGCTTTGCCCACGCCGCGCGGCACATTTTCGAGCATGATCGTTCCCCTTGCTCCTCTTGCAGCAACTTGAGGCAGCGGGGAAGAGTTCCGGCGCAGTGGAACCAGCCAACCAGTCAACCAG
>Ga0068855_100002568_pt1 | contig 22369 bp, 15 predicted proteins | sample KBSCornC52_FD_66592 | JGI IMG/M metagenome (GOLD analysis project Ga0068855, IMG submission 66592) | Corn rhizosphere microbial communities from Kellogg Biological Station, Michigan, USA - KBS Corn C5-2 | ecosystem: Host-associated > Plants > Roots > Rhizosphere > Soil ...
ACGAACTGGATGATCTCGTTGCGCACGCTCTCGGGCTGCACGAAGTCGGGCTGGCTCTCGTAGAGGTCGAGCAGCTGCTGCTGGAAGTCGCTCATCCTGAAGAAGTAGTTCTTCTCCTTGAGGATCTCGACCGGCCGCGAGTGGATCGCGCAGACCAGCTGCCCCGCATAATCGCCGGTCTCGGTCTCGATCAGCTCGTCGCGCGACTTGTACTCCTCGCAGCCGACGCAGTAGTAGCCCTCGTAGACGCCCTCGTAGATGTGGCCGTCGTCGTACAGCTGCTGGATGAAGGCGGCGACGCCCTTCTCGTGGCGCTCGTCGGTGGTCCGGATGAAGTCGTCGTTGGCGATGTCGACGGTCTGCAGCAGGGGCTTCCAGGCACTCTCGACGAGCTGGTCCGCCCACTGCTTCGGCGTGACATTGTTCGCGGTCGCGGTGCGCAGGATCTTCTCGCCGTGCTCATCCGTGCCGGTCAGCAGCCAGGTGTCGTCGCCCGCCTGCCGGTGCCAGCGCGCGAGCACGTCGGCGGCCACCTCGGTGTACGCGTGCCCGATGTGCGGCACGTCGTTGACGTAGAAGATGGGCGTCGTGACGTAAAAGGACTCGCCGGATGCCATGGCTCGATTCTACGGTCGGCATCCGCGTGTTACCGGCTGGTCATCCCTCAGGCCGACCCGGCTCATCCGCCCGCCCGACGAGAGCGCGCTCTCGCCTCCGTAGCGTCGGCAGCATGTATGCAGGAGCCTCCCTTCACATCGACGCGCGCGCGATCGCCCAGAACACCCGGCGCATCGCCGCCCGCACCAAGGCGGCCGTGATGGCGGTCGTCAAGGCCGATGGCTTCGGCCACGGGGATGCCGCCCTCGCGGCCCTGCGCAACGGGGCGACCTGGCTCGGGGTCACCAGCATCGACGAGGCGCTGCCCTTCCGCTGGCGCGGGATCGACGCGCCGATGCTGAGCTGGCTCAATCCGCTGGATGCCGACTTCGCGGCGGCGATCCGTCACGACATCGATCTGGCCGTTCCCAGCCTGCGGCACCTGGCATCCATCCAGCTGGCCGCGCAGCGGGTCGGACGCCCCGCCCAAGTGCACCTCCACCTCGATTCGGGGATGTCGCGCGACGGCATCGACCGCGCCGAGTGGAACGCGCTCTGCGAACTCGCCCGCCTGGGCGAGGCCGCCGGCCTGCTGAAGGTGCGCGGGATCATGAGCCACCTGGCCCGCGCCGACCACCCGGGCGATCCGGCCACCCGCTACCAGACGCTGCTCTTCGAGAACGCGGTGCGGGCGGCGCGGCATCGGCGGCTCTCGCCCTCGGTGGTGCATCTCGCGGCGACCGCGGCGACGCTCACCGACGCGCGAACCCATTTCGGCATGGTCAGGGTCGGCGCCGGGCTCTACGGCATCGATCCCTCGCACTCGACGGCGCATTCCACGGCGCATTCCACAGCGCATTCCACGGCGCATTCCACGGTGGGCGAGTCGCTGCTGCGCGGCGCGATGACCCTCACGGCCCCGGTCACCCTGGTGCGCGAGGTGCCGGCGGGCACCGGGGTCGGCTATGGACTCGCCTACCGCACCGACCGCCGCACGCGCCTGGCCCTGCTGCCGATCGGCTACGCAGATGGCGTGCCCCGCTCGCTCGATGGTCGAGCCGGCGTGCAGCTCAATGGGCGCCGCGTGCCCGTCGCCGGAACGGTCTCGATGGACCAGGTCGTGCTCGACATCGGCGACCTCGCCGTCGCACCGGGCGACCGCGCCACCCTGTTCGGCCCCGGTGACGAGGGCGAGCCGACGCTCGGCGACTGGGCGTCGTGGGCCGGCACGATCGAGCACGAGCTGGTGACCCGCATCGGGCCGCGCGTGAGCCGCGACCGGACCGCGGCGTGAGGTCGGGCGGCGGCGTGAGGTCCAGCGGCGTGACGGGCGGCGGCGTGACCGACTCCTCCGGCCTCACGACCGTCGTCGTGATCGGCGGCGGCACCAGCAGCGAGCACTCGGTGTCGCTCGCGTCGGCGGCGGCGATCGCGGCCGCCCTCGACCGCACCCGCTACGAGGTGATCGAGCTCGTCATCCGTCCCGATGGCTCGTGGGCCGGCGCCGACGCCGGGCATCTGTCGGGTGATCTGGCCGAGGCGGTGCAGATCATCGAGCGGGCCGACGTGGTGATCCCGGCGCTGCACGGACCGCGCGGCGAAGACGGCACGATGGCCGCGCTGCTCGACCTGATCGGCGTTCCCTATGTGGGGTCGGGCGTCTCTGCCGGCGCGATGGCCATGGACAAGCAGGCGACCAAGCTGCTCGCGCGCGACGCCGGCGTCCGGGTGGCCGACGGCATCCGGGTCACCGCGATCGACGACCCGGGCCTCGCTGCCATGTCGCTGCCCGTCGTCGTCAAGCCGACCCGATCCGGATCGAGCCACGGCGTGACCCTGGTGCGCTCGCCCGCCGCGCTGCCTGCGGCCGTCGCCGCCGCGCTCGCCCTCGACGGATCGGCCCTGGTCGAGCAGCTGCAGATCGGACGAGAAGTGGATATCGCGGTGCTCGAGCGCAGCGACGGCACCCTGGTCTGCGCTCCGCCGCTCGAGATCGTGCTCGCCGACGGCGGCCTCTTCGACACCGCGGGCAAGTACGAGCGGGAGCCCGACTTCCGGGTGCCCGCCATGCTCGAGCCGGAGGTGCTGGCCGAGCTCGAGTGCGCCGCCGTGACGATGTTCCGCGTTCTGGGATGCCGCGGCGTCGCGCGTGTCGACTTCTTCGTCACCGACGACGGCGTGGTGCTCAACGAGGTGAACACCTTTCCCGGCTTCACCTCGCGGTCGCAGGTGCCCCGGATGTTCGCGGCCGCCGGCACCAGCTATGGCGAGCTGCTCGACGTGCTCATCGCGACAGCCCTGGCCGGCCCGGGCGGCTACCGCGCGCGCAGCGCCGCCTCGTAGAGCTCGCGGCGCCCGAGCCCGGTGATCTCGGCCACCTCGGTGGATGCCTCGCGCAACCGCACCCCGTCGGCGACCAGCTGCAGCACGCGTGCCACCCCGTCATCGAGCGACGCGGACGCGGGCGGAGCCCCCGCCACCACGAGCGCGATCTCGCCGCGCGCCCCCTCGGCGAACTGCTCGGCGAGTTCCGCGAGTGTGCCGCGGGCGACCTGCTCGTGCAACTTGGTCAGCTCGCGGCAGACGACCGCGCGCCGGGTCGGGCCGAACGCGGTCGCCAGGTCGGCCAGGGCATCCCCGATCCGGTGCGGCGATTCGAAGAACACCAGCGTGCGGGGTTCGGCGGCGAGCGCGCGCAGTGCCGCGAGCCGCCCCTTGCGAGGCAGGAAGCCCTCGAACACGAATCGGTCGGTCGGCAGACCGCTCACGGCGAGCGCCATGAGCACCGCGCTCGGGCCGGGCAGGGCGGTCACGGTGACGCCGGCGGCCGCGGCCGCGACGACCAGGGCATATCCCGGGTCGCTGACGGTCGGCATGCCGGCGTCGCTGAGCACGAGCACGTCGGTGCCGCGCGCCAACTCGACGATCTCGGCGGCCTTCGCGGCCTCGTTGTGCTCGTGCAGGGCGATCAGCCGCGGCCGGTTCTCGATGCCGAGCGCGCTGAGCAGCTGGATCGTGGTGCGCGTGTCTTCCGACGCGATCACCTCGGCGCTCCCCAGCGCCTCGACCAGCCGGCGCGAGGCGTCGCCCAGATTGCCGATCGGCGTCGCCGCGAGGATGATCACCTGCCCATTCTCCGGCTTCCCGCGGATGCGAAATCAAGGAAGAGCGGACCTGGGACGACGCGACCGGGTGATTCGATCGCAATACCCCCTCGATCTCCTTGATTTCGCAGGCGAACGCAGACAGTTGGCGGATCCGGCTGAGCGGCGCACCGAGCAACGCCGAATAGGATTCCCCGGTGACGATCACCGAGCTGACGGGCTCCCGCCTCGATGACTGGTGGGACATGCTCATGCGCCGCCGCCACGCCCGCACGATCTGGCACTGGGGCGGCCCGCTCGTCGTCGTGATCGTCGCCGCGCTGCTGCGCCTGGTCGGTCTCGCCTATCCGCACGAGCTGGTCTTCGACGAGACCTACTACGTGAAAGACGCCTGGAGCCTCATGCACCTCGGCTACGAGGGGCTGTGGGGCGCCGATCCGAACGTCGCGTTCAACGCAGGCGACCCGAACGGCTACCAGAGCAGCCCCGAGTTCCTCGCGCATCCGCCGCTCGGCAAGTGGATCATCTCGATCGGCCTCGCGCTGTTCGGGGGCGGCAGCAGCTTCGGCTGGCGTTTCTCGACCGCGATCGTGGGCATCATCCTGGTGATCCTGACCATGGTCATCGCCTGGATGCTGTTCCGCTCCACCCTGCTGACCGTGATCGCCGGCGGGCTCATCGCGATCGACGGCAACGCGATCGTGCTGAGCCGGGTCTCTCTGCTCGACGGGATCGTGGCGCTCTTCGCCCTCATCGGCGTGATCCTGGTGCTGCTCGACCGGCAGTGGTCAGCCCGACGCCTCGAGCAGTGGATGTCGCGGCGCACCGCCGCAGGACGCTCCACCGCCTGGGGCCCGGCCCTGTGGTGGCGCCCGTGGCTGATCCTGGCAGCCTTCAGCTTCGGACTCACCAGCGGCGTCAAGTGGAGCGGCGTGTACTTCCTCGCCGGCCTGGCGATCTACTCGGTGCTCACCGACCTGCTCGCGCGGCGCCGTGCCGGGATCGCGCACTGGTCGGCCGGCACCATTCTGAAGCAGGGTCCCGCCACGTTCCTGATCATGGTGCCGCTCGCCGCGGTCACCTACGTCAGCGTCTGGGCCGGCTGGTTCCTCACCGGCAACGGCTACGACCGGCACTGGGCCGAGCAGGCCGTGAACCAGTGGCACGGCCTGCTGTCATGGGTGCCGATCCCGCTGCAGAGCTGGTACCACTTCCAGGCCGAGATCTACAACTACAACGTCAACCTGCACACGCCGCACTCCTACCAGGCCTATCCGCTGACCTGGCTGTTCGAGGTGCGCCCGACCAGCATGTTCTACCAGGACCTCGGCAACGGCACCTCGACGCAGATCCTCGACATCGCGAACCCGCTGATCTGGTGGGCGTGCACGGCCGCGGCCTTCTTCCTGCTGGTGCGGGCGATCTGGGGCGTCTGGCGACGTCAGAGCGTCTGGCGCGAGGCCTTCATCCTCACGGCGATCGCCGCCGGATACCTGCCGTGGGTGCTGTTCTACTCGACCCGCACGGTCTTCCAGTTCTATACGATCGCATTCGAGCCGTACCTGATCCTGGCGCTGACGGCGGCGCTGGGCATCCTGCTCGGCAGTTCGGCGGATGCCGAGGCTCGCCGGGTCGTCGGCTTGCGGGTCGTCGGCATCTTCCTGGGCATCTGCGCGCTGCTCAGCCTGTTCTTCCTGCCGATGTGGACGGGAACGCCGATCCCGCACTGGTTCGTGCAACTGCACTACTGGTTCCCCAGCTGGATCTGAGTTCGCCGGAAATAAATCTGTAACACCACCGGCTGCCGCGACATGTCATTATTGCGGCATACCCGAAGGCAGCCCCCGATGCCCCCACTGCATTTCCGTCCTGTCGTCGCGCCCGCCCTGGCGCTGACGCTGCTCCTCGGCGTGCCCGCCGTCGGCCTCCTGATGTCGGCCACGCCGGCGGTCGCCGGAGTCGGGATCGCGATCGGCCCCAGCCCGATTCATCCCGATACCACGGTGACGATCTCGGGAGGCAAAGACGCCGACGCGACCGTCACCGTCGCCATCCGGCCGCCCGGCAACACCTGGACAAACGTCGATGCGAGTTGCTCCGGCCTCGGCCTCGGCTCGGTGTCATGGTCGTGCCATGTCCCGGCCGGCGGCGGATGGTCGCACGGCGATCACCAGGTGACGGCAACGCAATCGGGGGGAGCCTCGAACGCCGTGGCGAGCGGCCGGTTCGTCGTGGTGCCGCCTGCGGTGCAAGGGCCGAAGCCCGCCCCGGTGCCGCCACCGACACCCACGCCGACCCCGACCGCCACGCAGACGCCGACGCCGACGCCCACGCCGACCCACACCACTCCGGCGGTCGTCCCCCCGCACGTTCCCAGCGGCAAGCCCACGACGAAGGCGAACGTCCCGCCGGTCGAGTTGACGACGCTGGCCCTGCCCGTGACGCAAGACCCCGCAACCGACCCCGCACCGCCCGTGATCGCGAAGCGGCACCCCGTGCTCAGCCCGCCACCCTCGCGCAATGATCCGTCGACGCCGAGCTCCTTGAGCAACGCGCTTCCGACCCTGGCCGACCTGCTCGGCGCCCCCGCGAGCTTCGCCGCGGCCGGCGGCTTCGGCGCGGTCATCCTGCTGCTCATCGCGATCCCCGCACACTTCCTCGACGACACGATCGAGGCGAACTCCCACCGGATCGCCGGGTGGTTCTCGCGTCTGGCCCCGGTCGCCGCGCGCTGGCGCCGGCTGAGGTCGCGACTGCCGCGCATCCCGTTCTCGGGGCCGGCGATCATCGTGCTGGCAAGCGTCGCCTTCGGCTTCGCCGATCCGAAGTTCGGATTCGACCTCGTCTCGCTGAGGTCGACGCTCGCCCTGGCCATCGGCCTGCTGCTGGTGATGGAGGTGCCGAACCTCGCGACATCCACCCTGCTCCGCCGCCGCTGGTCGGCTCGCGCCCGCGTCGTCGTGCAGCCGGGGGCACTGGTGCTCTCGATCGCCGGGGTGGTCGCATCGCGGATCTTCGGATTCCACCCGGGACTGCTGATCGGCCTGGTGATGGGACTCGAACTGGCGTCCGACGTCCGCGCCGAGCATCGCAAGCGCGCCGTGGTCCTTCGCATGGGGATCACGGCGGGGATCGCCACGGCCGCCTGGCTGCTGTACTCCCTGCTCAGCGCCGGGCCCGAGGCGCACGATTTCGCCGGATTGCTCACCCGCGAGACCCTGGTCGCGGCCACCGACGAAGGGCTCACCGGCCTGGTCGTGGCGCTGATCCCCGTCACGTTCATGGAGGGCAAGCAGCTCTTCGAGGGCTCCAAGTGGCTGTGGGCCGCGATCGCCGTGCCCGTCGGCTTCCTGTTCGCCATCCTGGTGATTCCGCGCGCCTTCAGCGAAGAGGGGCCAGACGTCTCGTTCTGGGCATGGATCGCGGTGCTGGTCCTGTTCTCGGCACTCGCACTGGCGGTGTGGCTCGCCTTCCGTCTGACCGCGCATTCCGGCACCGCGCATGACGAAGTCGCCGCCCACGAGGAGTCGGCAGAACCCGTCGCCCACTGACTCGGCACGAGGGCGGCCCAGGGGTTCCGTGTCCCCCTTAACGGGGGCTAGCCTGGTGAAACCCGAACACAAGTCAATCTCAGCATCGCTCCCCTCGCCCCCTCTCAGCAGGAGTACCCCCTTGCGCGCACCCGGTATCGCCGTGATCGTCCTCGGCTCCGTCATCGCCCTCAGCGCCACCCTCGGCATGAGCTACCGCAGCGACGCGTCGCCTCTCGGCGACCCGAGTTCGTCGGTGACCGACTCGAGCACCCCGGTTGCCACCGATTCGAGCTCGGCACCCGCCTCGACGCAGCAGGCGACAGATGGCCAGACCTCCCCCGCTGCGGCTGACACGAGCTCCTCCGCGGCGAGCAATCCGCCCGCGGTCACCGATGACCCCACCCCGTCGGACTCCGCCGCGCCGCCCGCCCCACCGACGGACGGCCAGGGCATCTTCCACCCGTTCTTCGCAGCGTTCGCGAGCGTCACCGCACCTCTTCCGCCCATCGCGACCTATAGCTTCCCGAGCATCCGGTCGATCGCGCCGACGGTGACACTGACGGACGGAGCAGACGGGCTCACATTCACCTATCAACACTTCGACACGGACGGGTCTCCGATCGACGCCGCCCCGCGCACCAGCTTCTCCACCGATTCCGCATTCACAGGCCCTCAGGCCTACGGACCCACTTCCGTAGACGGCCCTGGCCTGTGGCAGTTCACCGTCACCGAGAGCTGGAGCGACGACTCCTTCGACCCCACCTCGACGAGCACCTACTTCTACGTGCCGGACGCGCCCGACTTGACCGGCATGCACTCGATCGGCGACAACATCTATGAGTTCAACGGATACGGGACCACCGATGACCAGGTCGAGGTGGTGTCAGGCGCCCCCGGCGGCTTCACCGTGGTCTGCGGTCCCGTCACGGTGTCCTATTACGGCTGGTACTGCGACACAGATGGAGCCCCGGACCTCAACGCGACCTATTGGGCGATCCAGATCGACACGGGCAGCGACTGCAACGGCTCGGAGTTGGGCTGCGATCTCAGCCCGTACGACGGGGGCGCGCTCTCGCCGGCCAGCTCGTCGATCACCTATTACCCCTCGGTCAGCTTCGAACCCCGGCCGGCCGGCGCGCACCTCGTCGCGAACCCGGGGCTTGGGTCGTATGGCACCAATGTCGACTATTCGATGTGGCAGACCTTCGCAGGAGAGGGAGGACCATACTCCGACTGGGGCGGCTACGCGGGCCAACCCTCGTGCGACGCGGGTGAGGGCACCATCCCCGGCACGAACACCTGCGACGCCTCCGGCCTTGCGCCCGGCTATTACCAATACGACGTCTGGCAGGACTCCACCAATGGTGAGGTGGATCACTACTTCACCGTGCCGAGCACCCCGACCCTCTCGGTGACCCCAAGCGGCAGCGGGCGTGCGGTGCTGAGCGGAACCGTGGCCGACGACGTGGTCAACACCGTCGGCGACCCGGTGCACGTGCTGGTGGACGGGAGCAGCCCCACGTGCGACGGCTCGACTGTGGCCGCCAACGGCACCTGGAGCTGCATCATCACCGGGCTCAAGGGGGGCTCGCACACCTTCCAGACGTTCGTCGAGGATGCCAACACCGGTAGCGCAGATATCGAGTCGCCTGATCACGTCACCGGCGGGCTCTCGGCCGGAAGCAGCATCGTCTCGGCGAAGATCCACGTCACCAGCACGACGACGCCGACCGATAGCCCCACCCCCTTCCCCGACTGGTTCTTCACCGTCACCGGCGTCGACCTCAACAACGTGCACCCCGGCGACACCTTCACCGTCACGGGCTCCGGACTGCCGCCCGGATCGACGGTGAGCGGTGAGCTGCACTCGAAGGCCGTCTCGATCGGCTCGGCCGTGGTACAGCCCGACGGCAGCTTCAGCTTGCCGGTCACCGTGCCCGCCGACTTCCCGGCCGGGGCGCACACCCTCGTCATGACCCTGACGCCTCCCGGAAGCACCGCGGTCGACAGCCAGCAGCCGCTCAAGGTGGTGGCGGCATCCGACTCGAGCGGCGCCGGCGACAGCCCCTCGCCGAGCGACTCGCCCTCGCCGCTGGGGAGCTCCGAGGGGCCGGGCATCGACCATCACGGGCCCAACAGCAACATCCTGACCCACGGCCTGAACTCGATCGCCGACGTGGTCGCGCACCCGGCCAAGGTTCCGGCAGCCATCGAGATCGGCCTCGTGCTGCTGATCTTCGCGGTACTGCCCGGTCACCTGCTCAACGCGACCCTCGCCGAGCAGTACGAGCGGTTCACGAAGCGCCGCGAGCAGCGCAGGCGCGCCCCGGGCCGCTGGGCGCGGCTTGTCGCGTTCCTGCACCGTGCCCCCTTCGTGGCCGGCCTCGCGCTGACGACCGCCACGGCGCTGCTGTTCGGCTTCGCCGATCCGCGCTTCGGGTTCTCGCTGGCATCGCTCCGGCTGTTCCTGGGCCTTGCCATCGCCTTGGCGATCGTCAGCTACCTGACCAACGCCGTCGTCGGCCGCATCATGCGCGGGCGGTGGAACGTGGATGTCCAGGTCAGCCTGCGCCCGCTCGGCCTGATCCTCACCGTGGTCGGCGTCGTGGTGTCGCGGCTGCTCGACTTCTCGCCCGGCTTCCTCATCGGCCTCGTGCTCGGGCTCGTGATCTCTGAGAAGCACCTGGCCAAGCAGGCCTGGCGCGCGGTGCTGCTGCGCAGCTCGATCCTGCTCGGGCTCGCACTGCTCGCCTGGTTCGCGTTCAGCCTGTTCGACTCGAAGCAGGAGGGAGGCAGCTTCGCCTCCGAGCTCGCGATCGAGACCCTCGTCGCGATCACCACCGAGGCGGTCGTAGGCCTGCTGGTCGAACTGCTGCCGCTCAAACTGCTCGAGGGCGAGAAGCTCTATGAGAAGTCCAAGGTGCTGTGGGGTGCGCTCTACCTGCTCGCGGTCTTCATCTTCGTGGTCGCGGTCGTGCCGTGGGAGGGCAACTGGGCCGAGCTCGGGTCGTCGCTCTGGACGTGGATCGGCATCGTCGTCGGCTTCGGCATCGTGGCCACCGGCATCTACCTCTACTTCCGCATCCGCGGGCATGAGGAGCACGAAGCGCACAGGATCACCGACGCGGACGCGAACGAGCGGGTTCCGATCGCGAGTGAGGACGAGTGACTCCGCTCACGTGCAGCCGACGTAACGCGCAGTAGTGAGGCGGGTGCCAGTCGCGCCCGCCGGTAGCCTGGCAGGCATGCCAGAACGCAGCGCCGACCGCTCAGATCGAGAGTACGGATTCCGCACCCGCGCCATCCACGCCGGAAACATCCCGGATGCCGTGACCGGCTCGCGCGCGCTCCCGATCTACCAGACCAGCGCGTTCGTCTTCGACGACACCGCCGATGCCGCCGCCCGCTTCGCCCTGCAGAAGTACGGCAACATCTACAGCCGCCTGGCGAACCCGACGGTCGCCAGCTTCGAAGAGCGGGTCGCCTCGCTCGAGGGCGGGATCGGGGCGGCTGCCACCGCATCCGGGCTCGGCGCCGAGTTCATCACCTTCGCGTCGCTGGCCGGGGCCGGCGACCACATCGTCGCGAGTTCGAGCCTGTACGGCGGCACGATCACCCAGCTCGACGTGACGCTGCGGCGCTTCGGGGTTGACACCGCCTTCGTGAAGTCGTCCGACCCGGCCGACTACGACGCGGCGATCACCGACAAGACGAAGCTGATCTTCGTCGAGACGATCGCGAACCCCTCGGGCGAGATCGCCGACCTCGAGGGGCTCGCCGAGGTGGCGCACAGCCACCACATCCCACTCATCGTCGACTCGACGGTGGCGACTCCCTATCTGAACCGGCCGATCGAGTGGGGTGCCGACGTCGTCATCCACTCGGCCACGAAGTTCCTCGGCGGCCACGGCACGACCCTCGGCGGCGTCGTCGTCGAGAGCGGCCGCTTCCACTGGGCCAACGAGCACTTCCCCCTGTTCGACGAGCCGGTGCCGCACTACGGCGGGCTCAACTGGCATGGCAACTTCGGCGAGTACGCGTTCCTGACCCGTCTGCGCGCCGAGCAGCTGCGCGACATCGGCCCGACCCTCGCGCCGCACTCGGCCTGGCTGCTCGCGCAGGGCGTCGAGACGCTGCCCTACCGGATGCAGGCCCACGTCGACAACGCCCAGACGGTCGCCGAATGGCTCGAGGCCGATGGCCGCGTCGAGTTCGTGAGCTACGCCGGGCTCCCTTCGCACCCCCATCACGAGCGGGCCGCCAAGTACCTGCCCAAGGGGCCGGGCTCGGTGTTCAGCTTCGGGGTGAAGGCCACGGCGTCGGCATCCAGTCGAGAGGTCGGTCAGCGCTTCATCGAGAGCGTGAACCTGGCCAGCCACCTGGCCAACATCGGCGATGCCAAGACGCTCGTCATCCATCCCGGGTCGACCACCCACGCGCAACTCAGCGAGCAGCAGCTGCTCGCCGCCGGTGTGCTCCCGGGTCTGGTGCGCATCAGCGTCGGGATCGAAGACCTCGATGACATCATCGACGACCTCGACCAAGCGCTCGACGCCGCGGTGAAGGGATAATCGGCGCATGGCAACCGACACCCTCGAAACCGTCACGCTCACGAACGGTCTGACCTGCGAACTGCCCTCAGACTCACCGCTGGCCAAGCTGCTCAAGTCGCAGCGCACCTGGGTGGGGCCGAGCGCCAAGGAGCGGCTCAAGATCCTGCAGGGCGCGAAGACGGTCGCCATCGTGGGCGCCTCGCCCAACACGACCCGGTCGAGCTACTTCGTCGCGACCTACCTGCAGCAGTCGAGCGACTACGAGCTGTTCTTCGTCAACCCGATGGTCGACGAGATCCTCGGGCAGAAGACGTATCCCGACCTGGCGTCGTTGCCGGTGGTGCCCGACATCGTCGATGTCTTCCGCAAGGGCAGCGACATCCCCGCGGTGATCGACGAGGCGCTGGCCATCGGTGCGAAGACGGTCTGGGTGCAGCTCGGCATCTGGAATCAGGATGCCGCCATCTACGGCGAGTCGAAGGGCCTCACGGTCGTCATGGACCGCTGCCTCAAGATCGAGCACGCGCGCTTCCACGGCGGGCTGCACCTGCTCGGCTTCGACACCGGAGTGATCAGCTCGCGCAAGGGCGCGCGCTGAATCTTCTTGTGCGCCGCCGCTCCTGCGGCGCACCCGCTCCGCGCGACGTACACGCCGCCGCGCTTCGCTGGCCGCCGGCTCCGGGTTAGGGTTGCCCGCCGATCGCGTTGCGCTGACCGTTGTTCTGCACGTCGCCGTCGATCCCTCCATCGACCAGCACCGTGTTGTCGTCCCCGTTCACGACTGCCGACGTCATGACTCCGTGACAGGTGATCATGTTGCGGCTGCCGGTGAGCTTCAGGGTGTGGATGTCATCACTCGTCTGAATGGTGTTCAGGTCGCCGTTGACCTGGAGCGTCCCGACCGTCTGGGCATAGACCTGCAGGCTGTCGCCGATGATGGTCAGCGTGCCGAGGTGCGCGGCCGTCACGGTGATGCCGGAGCCCGTGACGGTGAGGTTCTCGCAGTTGTCGACGCGGTAGGTTCCGGCCACCGAGATCACCCGATCGACGCAGCCCGGGATCGGGGTGGCGCTCGGCGTGCCCGTCGGAGTCGTCGAGGGCATGGGCCCCGCGTCGGGCGTCTGCGTCGCGCCCCGGGTGGGCGAGGGCGCGCCGCCCCAGTTGGCGAACAGCGACAGCGGGCTGCAGGCGCTGAGCGCCGCGACCAGGACGACCGCGAGCGGGAAGGCGGCGGCGATCGTGAGCGTGCGACGAGGAACCATGCCGCCGAGCCTAGGGTGCCGCGCCGTCAAGTGACGAGGAGATTCCTCAGGGCGGGCTCGTCGGTCACCGGCAGCGCGCAGACGAACTGCTCGCAGAAGTAGGCGGCGGCCCTCCCGTCGCGCGTGGTCCGGCCCGCGAACAGCTCGAATCCGGATGCGGCGAACGCCGCCGCCTGAGCGCTCGTGACGACGGCCGTCGGCTCGGGCCCGCTCGAGCGCGCCGCCGCGCTCAACGGCTCCCCCGGATCGTCGGCGACGACCACCAGCTGCCGCAGCGGCGCCGCGAGCCGCGAGGCGATCGCCAGCGCCGCGCCGAACGCGCTGGGCTGCTCGAGCGCGTTCGCCAGGGCGGGAGCGATCGCGTCCTCGGCGATGCGCCGATGGGCGTCGTCACCGCTGAGCGTCCACAGCAGCAGGGCGGCATCCGCGAGCAGCGCAGCGCCGGATGGCGCGGCTCCGTCGTCGAGATCGGCCGTCGCCGCGAGACCGTGCGCGACCAGCACGGGATCGCTGCCGCCGGGGGCCGCGATCCGGCCGTCTGCGGTACGCGTGCGCTCGATCAGCGTGCGGGCGATCGACGCGTACCCGACCTCGCCGAGCGCGAGCGAGAGGCGCAGCAGGCCGCCGGCCAAGCCGCCGATGTCTTCGAGGGTCGCCACGGCATGCGAGAGCCTGCCATCGAGTGAGGCCCGGGCGATCGGGCCGCCAGGGCCGTCTGGCACGTGCAGGCCGAGCACGGCCTCCGCTGCGGCGCGTGCTGCCGCGATCCACTCGGGGCGGCCCATCCGCGTGCCGGCGGCGGCCAGGGCTCCGATGGCCATCCCGTTCAGCCCGGTCAGCACCTTGGCGTCGAGCGAGGGGCGCGGCTGGGCGGCGCGATCCGCCATGTCGAGCGCGTAGTACCCGCCCTCGCTGCGCACGCCATCGATCGGGCTCTCGCTGTCTTGCGCCGAGGCGAAGGCGCCGGACGGCAGGCGCAGCACCTCGAGCAGGAAGCCTGCGATCCCGGCCGCCGGCCCCGATCGACGGCCCTCTGCGAAGCGCGCGAGCAGTTGCGCGTTGTCGCTCAGCATCCGCTCGTAGTGCGGCTCGCTCCAGTCGCGGTTCACCGCGTAGCGGAAGAACCCTCCCTCGACCGGATCGCGCAGGGGCGACTCGTCGAGAGCGTCGAGCGTTCGGCCGGCGAACCCGGTCGCTGCGCTTCCCGCCGCCGCACGCTCCTGCATGAACCACAGCACCGGCGCGTTCGGGAACTTCGAGCCGCGGCCCAGGCCGCCGAACTCGGGATCTTCGAGCCGGGCGAGGCGATCGACGGCTTCGTCCAACTCGGCGTCGGTCGGCAGCCCGGACGGCGCCTCGACGCGAGCCTGCGCCAGCGCGTCGCGCACGGCTGCGGACGCCGACTCGACCTCGTCGCGCCGGTCGTTCCAGGCCTCGAGGATGGCATCGAGCACCATCCGGAACGACGGGGTGTCGCCGATCGGCCGCGGCGGAAAGTAGGTGCCGGCGAAGAACGCCGCCCCGCTCGGCGTGGTGAACACCGACAGCGGCCAGCCGAGGTTGCCGGTGAAGGCGCTGCCCGCGGCCAGGTAGGCGGCATCCACCTCGGGATGCTCCTCGCGATCGACCTTGATCGCCACGAAGTGCTCGTTGAGGTACGCGGCCAGCTCGGGGTCGCTGAAGCTCTCGCGCGCCATCACGTGGCACCAGTGGCAGGTGGCGTAGCCGATGCTGACGAACAGCGGCACATCGCGGCGTGCGGCCTCGTCGAACGCCGCCTCACCCCACGCCCACCAGTCGACGGGATTGTCGGCGTGCGAGCGCAGGTAGGGGCTCACAGCATCGGATAGCCGGTTCGTCATAGGGTCAGAGTATGTCGACGACGACCGTGACCTACGTGGGCGGCCCCACCGCGATTCTCGACTGGGCGGGGCTGCGCATCGTCACGGATCCGACCTTCGACGCCCCGCAGGTCTACGCCCATCCCGGCGAGTCGACTCTGGTGAAGACGCACGCTCCTGGCGTCGCCCGCGCCGATCTCGGGCAGGTCGATCTCGTGCTGCTCTCGCACCACGGGCACAAGGACAACCTCGACTGGGAGGGCCTGGAACTCATCGCGACCGGCCCGCTGACGCTGAGTACGCAGCTGGCCGCCTCCGAGCTCTGGGGCGGTTCGGTGCTCGGCTTCGACGATTGGGAGCAGCACCGCATAGGCGACGCCACTGTCACCATCGTGCCCGCCCTGCATGGTCCCCCTGGCTCCCTGTGGTTCGGCGGGCCGGTGGTGGGCTTCGTGCTCGAGAAGCCGGGCGAGCCGACCGTCTACGTCAGCGGCGACAACGCATCGCTGCCCCTCGTCGAGCAGATCGCAGGCCGGTTTCCGAAGATCGACATCGCGCTGCTCTTCTCGGGGGCGGCGCGCGTGCCCGGGCTCGACGCCGCCCTCACCCTGACGTCTCGGGATGCTGCGACCGCCGCGCGTCTGCTCGGCAGCCCGCGCGTGGTCGCCCTGCACGTCGAAGACTGGGAGCACTTCAGCGAGAGCCGCTCCGACCTCGAGACGGCGTTCGCCGACGCGGGGCTGTCGCGGCTGCTGGTCGCGACGCCGCGCGGGCAGCGCGTCGAACTCTAGGCCGCGCCGACCTGTTCCGGATGTCCGCCCGAGCGGTGGTCGCGGTTCAGCGCGCTGATCGCCGCCACCTCGTCGGCCGTCAGCTCGAAGCCGAACAGATCGAAGTTCTGCGCCATCCGTTCGCGCGAGTTGGATTTCGGAATCACCACGAGCCCGTTCTGCAGGTGCCAGCGCAGGATCACCTGAGCCGGCGACACCCCGTGGGCGGCCGCGGCAGCCGCGATCGGGCCCTCGTCGAACATGTTGACCTGGGCGTGCCCGAGCGGGCCCCACGACTCGGTCAGGATTCCGTGTGCGGCGCCGTATTCGCGCAGCGGCAGCTGGGTGAACAGCGGGTGCAGCTCGATCTGGTTGATCACGGGCACGGTGCCGGTCTCGGCCGCGAGGCGCTCGAGATCCGGGATGCGGAAGTTCGAGACGCCGATCGAGGTGGCCTTCTTGTCGTCCCGGATCTTCTCGAACGCCTTCCAGGTCTCGACGAAGAGGTTGCGCGAGGGCACAGGCCAGTGGATGAGATACAGGTCGACGCGGTCCATCCCCAGCTTCTCGAGGCTGAGGTCGATCGCGTCGAACGCCGTCTGCGTTCCCTGGTCGGAGTTCCAGAGCTTGGTCGTGATGAACAGCTCGTCACGCGGAATGCCCGACTTCTGGATGGCACGGCCGACCCCGCCCTCGTTGCCGTAGAACGACGCGGTGTCGATGTGGCGGTAGCCCACCTCGAGCGCGTCGCTCACGATGCGCTCGGTCTCGTCGGGGTCGACGCGGAACACGCCGAATCCGAGCTGGGGGATGGTGTGTCCGTCATTGAAGGTCAGTGTGGGAACAGTCGAAGAAGTCACTGGTCCATCTTGCCCCTTGACACACCGCGGCACCGGCCATAACGTACAACCAAATGGTTGTAGAACTTGCGCTCAGCGACGACGAGGTCGATCGCATCTTCCATGCGCTGGCGGATGCCACCCGCCGCGACATCCTGCGGCGCACCCTGGTCGGCGATGAGTCGGTCAGCCGGCTGGCTGACGCGTACCGCATGTCGTTCGCCGCCGTCCAGAAGCATGTCGTCGTGCTGGAGAGAGCAGGGCTCGTGAACAAATCCAGCAGAGGGCGCGAGCGGCTCGTCAGCGCCGACCCCGCGACCATCGCCAGAGCTCAACAGTTGCTCGACGCGTACGCCGCGTTGTGGCGCGGGCGTATCGACCGCCTCGATGCGCTGCTCGCCGAAACCGACTAAGGAGACCACCATGCCCGTCACATCCGTCACCACCGACCCCGAGGCCCTCACGATCACCCTCACCGGCGAGTTCCCCGTTCCGGTCGAGCGACTGTGGGCGGCATTCGCCGATCCGCGCCAGCTCGAGCGGTTCTGGGGTCCTCCCGGCTATCCCACGACCTTCGACCGGCACGAGGTTCGCGCTGGAGGCATCTCGCACTACTGGATGACCTCCCCCGATGGCGACCGGTTCTACGGGCGCTGGGATTTCGTCGACGTCGACGAGCCGCGCCGCATGGTCGTGAACGACTCGTTCGCCGACGCGGAGGGCAACATCGACCCGGCGGTGCCGACCGGGCGGATGACGCTCACCTTCGAGAGCACGCCGAGCGGCTCGCGGTTCGTCGCCGTCTCAGCATCGCCGACCGCCGAGGCGCTCGAGCAGGTGGTCGCCATGGGTCAGGTGGAGGGGATGACGCAGGCAATCGGTCAGCTCGACGTGGTGCTCGCCGACCTGCGCGAGTACGCCCTCGGCAAGGGAACCGTCACTGAGATCGTCGACGACACCCATGTGCGCATCACCCGGGCCTTCGAGGCGCCGCGCCACCTGCTGTGGCGAGCGCACACCGAGTCCGACCTCGTGAAGCAATGGCTGCTCGGACCGGACGGCTGGCAGATGACGATCTGCGAGAACGATCTCCGACCCGGCGGCAGCTACCGCACCGCCTGGGCGCCTGTGGGTGAGACGCCGGGTCAGCCGTTCGGATTCGAGGGCGAGAACCTCGTCGTCGATCCCGAGCGGCGCATCGTCACCACCGAGCGCATGACGGGGGCGCCCTTCCCTCCCAACGTCAACGACCTGTCCTTCGACGAAGCCGACGGCATCACCCTGCTCACCCTGCTGGTCACCTATCCCGATTCCGTGCAGCGCGACATGGTGCTCGCCACGGGCATGACCGACGGGATGGAGGCGAGCTACCAGCGACTCGAGAGCCAGCTGCTCAGCGTGGGCTGACCGCGTGGGCAGGGTGCGGCGGGACCTAAGCTGAAAGGCTGATGTCCCAAGCCCTCCCGTTCACGATCTCCTACCCGCCCGAGCTGCCGGTCAGCGCCGCGCGGGAGGAGCTCGCGCGCGCCATCGCCGAGAACCAGGTGGTGATCGTGGCCGGCGCCACCGGCTCGGGCAAGACCACCCAGCTGCCCAAGATCTGCCTCGAGCTCGGCCGCGAGCGCATCGGCCACACCCAACCCCGGCGGATCGCCGCGCGCAGCATCGCCGAGCGCATCTCGGAGGAGCTGAACGTCGAACTCGGCACCGTCGTCGGCTACCAGGTGCGCTTCGACGACCGCAGCTCGCGCGACACGCGCATCAAGCTGATGACCGACGGAGTGCTGCTGGCCGAGCTCAACCGCGACCGCGAGCTGCGCCGCTACGACACGATCATCCTCGACGAGGCGCACGAGCGCAGCCTCACCATCGACTTCCTGCTCGGCTACCTCAAGCAGCTGCTGCCGCGCCGCCCCGATCTCAAGGTGATCGTCACCAGCGCGACGATCGATCCCGGGAGCTTCGCGAAGCATTTCGCGGATGCTGCGGGCACCCCGGCCCCGATCGTCGAGGTGAGCGGCCGCACCTACCCGGTCGAGATCCGGTACCGGCCGCTGGTGGCCGAGTCCCCTCTCGCTTCTCAGGACGAATGGGAGGACGCGCCAGAGCGCGACGACGCACCCCGGCGTGCCTCGCCGAACGTCCTGAAAAACGGTAGGGCGGACTCCGAGGAGGACGCCGATCCGATCGACGGCATCCTGGATGCCCTCGGGGAGCTCGGCCGCGAGGCTTCCGGCGACGTGCTGGTGTTCCTCAGCGGCGAGAACGAGATCCGGGATGCCGAAGATGCGATCCGCGGGCGCTTCGGTCCTGCGACCGGCACCGAGGTGATCCCCCTCTACGGGCGGCTGAGCTCAGCTGACCAGCACCGGGTGTTCGAGACCAAGCGGAGCCCCGGCATCCGGCGCCGCGTGGTGCTCGCCACCAACGTCGCCGAGACCTCGCTGACGGTGCCGGGCATCAAGTACGTGATCGACGCCGGCACGGCGCGCATCTCGCGCTACAGCGTGCGGGCCAAGGTGCAGCGGCTGCCCATCGAGGCGATCAGCCAGGCCAGCGCGAACCAGCGCTCGGGCCGCGCCGGCCGCACCAGCGACGGGATCGCGATCCGGCTCTACTCGGAGGAGGACTTCGAGAAGCGGCCGGCCTTCACCGACCCCGAGATCCTGCGGACCAACCTGGCTGCGGTGATTCTGCAGATGATCTCGATCGGGCTCGGCGACATCGCGGCGTTCCCGTTCCTGCAGCCACCCGACTCGCGCGGCATCCAGGACGGGGTCGACCTGCTGCTCGAGTTGGGAGCCTTGAGGCGGTCGAGTAGCGTCCCGAAGGGCCGCGTATCGAGGCCTGTCACGGAGGATCTCGATACGCCTGCGGCTACTCGATCAGCCCAATTCGAGATCACGAAGGTCGGCCGCGACCTCGCCGCGCTTCCGCTCGATCCCCGGTTCGGACGCATGCTCGTCGAGGCGAAGCGCAACGGCGTGGTGCGCGAGGTGGCCGCGATCGTCGCCGGGCTGTCGATCCAGGATGTCCGCGAGCGCCCGCTCGAGAAGCGCGCCCAGGCCGACCAGCTGCACGCTCGCTTCGCCGACCCGACCAGTGACTTCCTCGGGCTGCTCAAGCTCTGGAACCACCTCGAGGAGCAGCAGAAGCAGCTGAGCAGCAGCGCGTTCCGTCGTCTGTGCAAGAGCGAGTTCCTGAACTACCTGCGGATCCGTGAGTGGCAGGACTTGTACAGGCAACTCGTGCGGGCGGGCAGCAGCCTGGGGATCAAGCCGGGCGATGCGAAGGTCGATCCTGACGCTATTCACAAGTCCCTGCTCGCCGGGCTGCTGAGCCGGATCGGTCTGCGCGACGAACGCGTCACCAAGACCAACCCGAAGGAGAAGCAGCGCACCGACGGCCGAGAACCCAAGAGCCGCGAATATCTCGGCGCCCGCAACCAGCGGTTCGCGATCTTCCCCGGCTCGAGTCTGGCCCGCAAGGGGCCGCCCGCCGTGATGGCGGCCGAGCTCGTCGAGACCAGCCGGCTGTTCGCGCGCACCGTCGCCGCGATCGACCCGGCGTGGGCCGAACCGCTTGCCGGCGAGCTGGTGAAGCGCAGCTACGGCGAACCGCGCTGGGAGAAGAAGCAGGGCTCGGCCGTCGCCGACGAGAAGGTGACGCTTTACGGGGTTCCGATCGTGCCCAAGCGGCGCATCCAGCTGGCGCGCATCGATGCCCCGCAGGCCCGCGACCTCTTCATCCGGCACGCGATGGTCGACGGGGACTGGCCGTATTCCATCGAGCGGAACGGGCTGTTCGACTTCGTGCGCGCGAACCGCGCGCTGCGCGACGAGCTCGCCGAGGTGGAGGAGCGGACTCGGCGCCGCGACATCCTGATCGACGACGAGGCGGTCGTCGACTTCTACGACCGGCACGTGCCGGCCGACGTCACCGATGTGCGGCGCTTCGAGGTCTGGTGGAAGAAGGCCAGGGCCGACTCCCCCGATCTGCTGACGATGACCCGCGCCGAGCTCATCGGCTCCGACGACGACCAACCCGGCCCCGAGCTCGACGCCGCGGCCTTTCCGAGCGAGTGGGTGCAGAGCGAGCAGCGGATGCCGCTCCGCTACCGCTTCGAACCCGGTGCCGACGACGACGGGGTCACCCTCGAGATCCCGCTCGCCCTGCTCGCGCGGCTCGAGAACCGCGGCTTCGACTGGCTGGTCCCCGGGCTGCGCGAAGAACTGGTGACGGCCCTGCTCAAGACCCTGCCGAAGCCGATCCGCCGCAACGTGGTGCCGGCGGCCGACTGGGCCCGGCGGCTGCTCGAAGATGCCGACTCCTCACTCGGCCTGACCGAGTTCCTGGCGGCGCGCATCCGCGCGATCACGCACACGGTCATCGCGCCGAGCGACTTCGACGAGGCGCGCCTGCCCGCCCACCTGCGCATGACCTTCACGGCGGTCGATGAACGCGGCCGACCGGTTGCCAGCTCGAAGAGCCTCCCCGCCCTGCAGAACACCCTCGCCGAGCGTTCGCGCAGGAGCGTCGCGAAGGTGACGGCGGCGGCCGCTGACCTCGGCGGGGCACCGACCAGCGCCCTCGAGCGCTCCGGGCTGACCTCCTGGGATTTCGACTCGCTCCCGGCCAGGCTCGAGACGCGCATCGCCAGCGGGACCATCACCGGCTATCCGGCCCTGGTCGACGAGGGCGCGAGCGTCGCGATCCGCGTCTTCGGCACCGCCGCCGAGCAGCAGCGCGAGCACCGCCGAGGCGTTCGCCGCCTCATCGCGCTCACCGTGCCGAGTCCGCTCGGCTACGTGCAGGAGCACCTCACCGACGCCGAGAAGCTGCAACTCGCCACCAGCCCGTACCGTTCGACGGCGGCCCTGTTCGACGACGCCCTGCTGACCACGATCGACAGCCTGGTGGATGCCGCGGCCGCCGATCGCGCCCCGACCAGCCGCGCCGCCTTCGAGGCGTTGCGCGCGGAGGTGAACGGCGCACTCGTCGATGGACTGTTCGCCACCGTCGCCCTTGCCGCCCGGGTCCTGGGTGCGGCGCGGGAGGCCGACCGTGCCATCGCGGGCGCCGCAAGCCTGAGCCTGATGGCGCCCCTCGCCGACGCGCGGTCGCAGCTCGACGCGCTGGTGCATCCGGGATTCCTGCGGATCACCGGGGTCGCGCAGCTGCGGCGCGTGCCCATCTACCTGGCGGGCATCGTGCACCGGGTCGGCAAGCTCGCCGAGAACCCGGGACGCGACCGCGTCTGGCTCACCGAGGTGGAGCAGGCGACGGCCCTCTACACGGCTGCCGGGGGTTCCCTGCCGCTGACCGCCGCGACGCCACCGAACCTGGTCGCGGTGCGCTGGATGCTCGAGGAGCTGCGCCTGTCACTGTTCGCCCAGCAGCTCGGCACGGCGGGCACGGTCTCTCTCGCCCGGATCCGCAAGGCCCTGACGTAGTCGGCGGGAGCTACGGGACCTTGGGCCTTTCGCACCACCCATCGGTGCTCCGAAACTGATGGTCAACAGGAAGAGGATGAACATGCAGATCTCCGACAACGTCTTCGTCGTCACCGGCGGCGGCAATGGCATGGGCCGCGAGGTCGTGCTCGACCTGCTGACGCGCGGAGCCCGGGTGGCGGCGGTCGACCTCGACCCTGCGCTTCTGGATGAGACCGCGAAGCTGGCCTCGGCGGCCGATGGTCGACTGACTCTGCACACGGTGAACGTGGCCGACCGCACGGCCGTGCTGGCGCTGCCCGACGCGGTGATCGCCGCCCACGGCAGGGTGGACGGCCTGCTCAACGTGGCGGGCATCATCCAGCCGTTCGTGAAGATCCAGGACCTCGACTTCGACGTCATGGAGCGGGTCATGAA
>Ga0068855_100002569_pt1 | contig 22369 bp, 17 predicted proteins | sample KBSCornC52_FD_66592 | JGI IMG/M metagenome (GOLD analysis project Ga0068855, IMG submission 66592) | Corn rhizosphere microbial communities from Kellogg Biological Station, Michigan, USA - KBS Corn C5-2 | ecosystem: Host-associated > Plants > Roots > Rhizosphere > Soil ...
CATAGGCGCACTTGTTGGTACAACAGAAGCAACAAGTGTATAAGAGTATGATAAGTATACTTAAGTTAGTTTTCCTTATTTTATTTTATTACGGGTATTCTCTGAGGATCCTACTATTATAATAAATATAAATTGGTTTCCTGCTGATTATCCATTGTAATATCTTTAAAATTATTAATTATAAAATAATAATATTTAAAGCTTTAGGACTTTCCAGCATATAGTAATATTTTTATAGGCCATATGGCAATTTTAATTTTTATCATCAGAATTTTTATTAGATTTAAATAATACATTATATTTTATATTTTCTATTTCAACTTGTAAAGGTTTATTTTTATCTAGTCTATATCTAATAGTGAATGAATCTTTTAAGTTTAAAGCTCGGGCTGCTATTCGTAATCCAGAGTACATCATTAAAAATTTACCAGTTTCAAATTCATAACAATAAACGGCTTTTTTTTTAGCTCCTAAGATATGATTAGATCTAATTTTTTCTGAAACAATACGTCCTTTAAGAGTATTACTAATTTTTAATTTTACAGTATCTGGAACTGATTTACCAAATCTATAATGATTAGATCCTGAAAAAGGTTGTAAAATAGTTTGGATGTTATAAGAAGGTTTTATTATATCATATCAATAATTTTCCCTTTCAGATAAATTTAAATAGTTTTGTGTAGAAAAAGTTTCTAATATGTATAAAGTAAAATTATTGATATTATATTTTTCAATGGCTCCGCAAATAGCCATTTTTTGTTTATTTGAATTAATATAACTTTTTGAAAAATATTTACTAATTCTTTGATATATATTTACTGATTTACCTACATAACTTTTATTATTAGTATTATTAACTCATAAATAAATTCCAGGTACTTTATTATAATTTTTTTTTAATAATAGATCTACTAGCATAACTAAAGTCTATAAATTTTACCTTCTTATTTATAGAAGGAGAAACCATATCTTTAATATTAAGAGAATCAATACTAATTAAAGAAGCCAAAGGCCCCATAAAAACTACATTATCAGCAACCTTTACTTTGCTTGGCTGCGCCATGTATGATAAAAAAATCGAATAGAATGCATCCTTCAGCTGCTTCTTCCTTCGGAAAGGAGGCAAATATAACATAATATAAAAATATAAAATTTGTGATGATAATAAAATAACCTAATTGAGATATAGTAGAGAAAGCAATGATTCTTTTTAAATCATTTTGCACTAATCCACTCGTAGCTGCAAAGAAGGCTGTTGAAGCTCCAACTATAGTAATAACCATAAGAGCAGTTGGACTATACTCTAATATAGGACTACATCTTAATAGTAAATAAATTCCAGCTGTAACTAGAGTAGCAGCATGCAATAAAGCAGAAACAGGAGTAGGTGCCTCCATCGATCCGGGCAATCAACTATGTAAAGGAATTTGAGCCGATTTAGCACAAGCTCCTCCAAATAGTAGTAAAGCAATTATAGTTATAGCATTTTCATTCATATAAGGAACTAATGAAAATACAGAAGAATAGTTTAAAGTTCCAAATAAAGCAAAAATAGCAAAGAAACCTATACTCATTAACATATCTCCTTGTCTATTCATTGTAAAAGCTAATATCGCTGCTTTGTTAGCTTGAATTCTAGTAAAGTAAAAATTAATAAGAAGATAAGATACTACTCCTATCGCTTCCCAACCTACAAACATTACTAAGAAATTACCACCAGTAATTAATACTAACATTCCAAATGTGAATGCTGAAAGATAAGAAAAGAATCTTTGTACGTGAGGATCTTCTGCTAAATAGTAAATACTATAAATATGAATAGCAGTTGAACAATATAAAACAGCCATAGCTAGCATAACTGTTAATTGATCAAAATAAAATACTCAAGAAATATTCATAAATTCTGAATCTACTCAACTTCCTAAATTTATTTCAACTGGTGAACCACATAAACATACTTGATAGAAAGCTATAGTAATGAAAATAGAAGATAAACCTAAACAAAAACAAGAGATAAATTGTGAACCCGTAATACCTACTTTTCTACCTAGAAAACCAGAAGTAATAGAACCTAATAAAGGTAAAATTAATATTGATAAAAACATTTTTTAATTTCTTATTGAGATCGTACCTCTTAATCGATAGTATGCAACAAGAATACTTAAACCAATAACAGATTCAGCACCTGCTATAGATATTATATATAAGCTAAAGGTCTGTCCAGCATTATCATCAAATCCGAAGGAACTGATTAATACTAATAAAGTAACAGCCAAAAGCATTATTTCAATAGCAATTATCATAAGTATGATATTTTTTCTATTTAATATAAATCCTAAAATACCTATTAAAAATAATAATATTGATAAATTCATTAGTTTAAATATTTTTGTTGTTAAAAAACTTTATAGTTATTGTAAAAATGAATTTTTTTGTTTTATTAATTAAAAACAAATGAATTATAAAAAAAAAATTATCCTTCTTTAGCTTGCGCGTTTCATGCATTTTCATTAAATGAACAAGTACCTGCTCCTTGCCTGCCGGCTGCGTAGCTAAGCAAGTAGAAGCTACACCTGCATTAAAAACTAATTAGGCTATAAAGGGTTGCGCTAAAAAAATTAGTAAAAATGAATATAAATACTGGTTATAAATTAATAATATTAATATTTTAAGATTTATAGAAAAAAAAAGTTGTAAAAAATTAAATTTTTTTAATTACTTCCTCAGAAATATACGGCGATAAATAAAAATAACCAAACAACATCAACAAAGTGCCAATAAAGGATTCCAGTTTCAACACCAACATGTCCTTGTTTACTTGCATTATAATTAATAATTCTGATAAAACCAACAATAATAAAGATTGTACCAACAATAACGTGAAACCCATGTAGTCCTGTTGAAGCATAGAAAGTATTACCAAAGACACTATCAGCAAATGAGAATTGTGAATCTGAATATTCAATATATTGAAAAAATGTGAATACCACAGCTAATACTATAGTAATAAATAAACTATTTATAGTATGTTTTCTTTTCCCAGCAATAAAAGCATGGTGAGCATAAGTAATAAATGCCCCACTAGATAATAATAAGAAAGTATTAAGTAAAGGTATTGCAAAAGGATCTAAAGGTGTTACACCTATAGGTGGTCAAACTCCACCTATTTCAACATTAGGTACAATACTTGAATGGAAGTAAGCTCAAAATACTGAAATAAAAGCAAATACTTCACTAATTATAAAAAGTATGAATCCAATCATTAATCCATTTTTTACTTCTTTTGTATGATGACCTAAAAAACTCCCTTCTGTATTAACATCACCTAACCAAAAATACATTATAGCTAATGTTAATAATAGACCTAAGTCTAATAATAATACTCCATTATTAAATCCATGCATTGATAATACTGCTCCTATAGCCGTAAAAAATAATGATCAACTTATTAAAAAAGGCCAAGGTGATTGATCAACTAAATGATAAGAATGTGATTGAAATTTATTTTTATTATTTATTATTTGTAAGTTTGTATTCATAAATTTACAGTTTATATAAAAATTGTTCATTAATAACTATTTAATTAAATAACTCTTATTATTTTAGAGTTTTATTACTATTTTTTTTACCTGATTATACTTTTACTTAATACTATAACACTTCTTGATTATTGCTTCTGTTACTTAGTATTATTTTGCAAGTACTCTTGCTTTTTCTTGGTACTTGTAGTGTACAGTGCTTACCAAGCAGCAGAGGCAGCAAAAGAAGAGAAAGCATTTGCTTATTAAAAAAAATAATGCAAGTACAAAAAATTTTAGTAAAAAAATGGTATTAATTTTAGCTGTTTATTAACATTAAGAGTGCTGCGCTTCTTCTTCTGCTTCTTATCCTAGAAAAAAAAGGAGCAGCCAGGTATCAAGTAGCAGCAATTAATTTAATAAAAGAAAAAATTAATTAATTATTTAATTAAATGTAGTACACAAAAATGTACCAATTAATTGCTTAAAATTATTTTTTTGTTATTTTTTTTTTTTAATAAATCATGTTAAATAATGCTTCTGCTGCCTTCTCCTCCTAGCATTGCAAGTAGCAAGGAACGGCTGCTGCTAGCTGCGCAAGCACTACTTGCTACGCTTTGCAAGAAGCAGGCAGCGCTACGCAGGCAAGAAACGCTTCTTTTGCTGTGCAAGCGAGTGCTTTGCTTGGTGTACCAAGAGAAGGAAGATGTTAGTCTAACCAAGCTAGGAGCATGTAATGCCTTTATTACTTTGTTAAAAAGGATTAGGAGGAGGGCTGCTGCCTGCTTCTTCCTACGGAAGGGCAAGCAGTAGCTAGCACACCTAATTTTAGATTATTAAAAAAAAAAATAATCTAGTAATAACCTTATAAAATTAATAATATATAATTACATAATCGCAAATAATATATTATTAATTCCATCTTTTTTTTTCTGCCTTTTTCTGCGAAGAAGCAGGGCTGCCTTTGGCAAGGGTAATATAAAATTTATTATTTAAGATTGCACAGGCAATGAATTAAATGCATGTAAAGGCACTGGAGTAGATAATGCTCATTCTATTGTATTAGCTGAAGGTACTTCGATATTATTGATTTCATTATCTTGGCCATTTCTTACACTAAAGAAATAAGATAATATTATTCAAGGATTTTTAGGACTGAAGTTTTTATTAACAAATATATTATAGATGATATATATGAATAAAACTGTTGCTACTACTGAAATTAATGAACCGAAACTTGATACTGCGTTTCATCCACTATAAGCATCAGGATAGTCAGGGATTCTTCTAGGCATCAATTGTGTTATTCCTAGGTTTAAACCTAGACTCCTTTCCTTGCGGTACTTTATTCTAAAAATAAAATAGATTATTTATTTCTTTAAATAATCAAAGGTTCAGACTATGTCTTTCAGTTTTAAAATAAACAAAGTTAGTAAAAAATACTGATTGGGCGCTTCTGTTTATAAAAATAAACAGCACAGGATTATTGTTAATACTACTCACCTGTTAGTCGTTGAACGTTTTTATTTCTGCCTTCCGCAGGACGTATGCGTCCTATGGTGCATTCTTTCCAGCCATTTTTTGCAAGCATTTGCTGCTTCTTCTTCTTCTAGCAGCTACGCAGCAAGTAGTCTTTGTAAAAGAAGCAAGCGCCTGCTCCGCAAGCAAGGGGGGGGGGAAAGGCACATATGCAAGAGTAGGCTACTAATAAAAATACTCATTAGTTGTATTGAAATAAACTTCGCTGCAAATTTTCCTATATTAATTTTATTATATTTAAAATTTAAATAAAAATGTAAATATAGGTGCTTTTTTGCAATTAACCCGATTTTCTAATAGAATATTTAAATTATTCTATAGAGGCAAAAGAAATTAATGTAATTTAATTCTTGAAAATAACTTATTTTTAAAAGGCAAGCCACTGTTTAAATACTTAGTTAAAGTGTCTTTACCCATTTTAAATTCTTTAGAGCAAATAACTGTTGGATAGATACCTATAAAATTTTTAGTTTCATATTCATATACGTAAATTAATTTTTGTAATTTAGTAATAGTTTCAGCTGATTTTTTTATCCCGTACATTGGATTATTTATTCCACTTTTATCTTTGATTTGATATTTTAAAAATTCAGAAGAGAACTCTCTACCATACATTGGATTTAATTTACCAGTTCGATTTAATTTAAATTTTTCTGAATGGCTAAAGCCTAAAGTGGTTCCTGCACTTGGGGATAAATTTAATTTCAAATAATAATCGCTATTAAAAATTATATCAAGATAATATTGTTCTCGCTGTAACATATATGTTTTAGAAACAGATCCAGTTGGACCTAAATCTTCTAAAATACCTAAACAAAAATTATTATATCCGTACTTAACTATACTATTATAAATAGGTAGATTTTTTTTTAATACACTTGGTGTTCAATACGATAGTAATCTAATTGAACCATTTCAAGCGCTACCTATATAAATATTACTATTTATTAAATTAAATCATTGATAAATGATTGTTCTTTTCCTATTTTCTACTCCAATTAAATTTCTATTTAGATTAGGTTGATACAATCTAATTGGATCTTTCAAAAACTTAGGATTTAAATAAGGTCCATAATATAAAATAGAAGATAAATAGGAAACAGTATTAAGATTATTTTCTAAATTATTAAGAATTAAATTTGATGTAATTTCAAACATACCAGCCATTCCTAAAAAGTGTTGAGGGAAGAATGTTAGATTACATTAAATGGACTATTTCTTAACTGTGTACAATTAATAGAATTAAACAGTTTCTTTCGTGTAGTCTCTAAGGATCCTACTAGCTTATATGTTTATAAGCGTTGGTTTCCTGCTGATAGTCTAGATATACTTAAAATTGTTACTTAGCATTAGTCAAGTCAATATCTAAGCCTTATGAGAGTTTTCAGCATATAGAAAGATTGGGAGGGGCTAATCTTATAAATTTTCTGCGGCTTCTACGAAGCAGCGCTGCTACTTGCTTCTTCTTATGGAAGGGGCGGCAGCAAGAGGACTAGATTGTATAATTCAATCTTCACCTTGTAAAGAAATTAAATTTTGAGTATCTATGTTCTTTTTTATAGATGTTCATCTAACTTTAAAATGTTGTCTGGCAGCATTTATAGAAGGGAAAATTAATTCTTCACCTTTTTTATTATAACAAAAAACAAAATATCCTCCAATGCCATACTGTGGAGAAAGTTTACCTTTTAATCCTTTAGAGGGATGATGCTGCTGCTTCGTAGAAGCAGCTGTAAGATAAAATTTTTTAATACTATCACTAATTGCTTTTTTTGTTTCAGGAGTTGTAACACTACCATATTTTGGATGATTTTCCTTAGTAAAAAGCTTTTTTAATTTATTTATTGTTTCAATAGAATGACGAAAACCAGATGAACTGCCTGCTATTTTTAACACATTATATTTAGGATTATAATGATCAATTCATTTTTGCTCTAATTTAGAACAAATCATTATATCTGGTTGACAAAACTCTAATATACCTAAAGAGAAATTTTCTAATTTATATTTTCTCATTGCTCTAGTTATTACTATTTTCGTAGGCTTATTAGAATTTGCATGATAAAAATGGACAGTCATTCTTTTTGTTAAAGTAAGGCTACTTCCAACATATAAATCTTTAGTAATTTCATTAATAAATAAATATACTCCTGATTTATCCCTTAATTTATTATAAATTATTCTCTTGCAAATTTTAACATTTTTAAAATAATGAACAAATTCTTCAGGTTTTAATATTATATTTCTTGCAATACCAGTACCTGCGCAAGCGCAGGTTGTGCTAAACAATCGACGACTCTTTAATATATTTCTCTGCGCAGCAGCAGCCGCAGGATAAGTAGAAGCAGCAGGTTGCAAAAATTTATTTCCCTTTAAATTAACCCCGATAAATAAAGTTCAAAAGTGTACTTTACCTAAGAATTCATTGTATAATTTACCAACTATTTTTGGTGTTCAGAAGTAGAATCCGGCAAATAAACCGAATACAGCTCCCATTGATAATACGTAGTGGAAATGCAATTATTTACAAATAGTAAAAATTGTGGACTGTATCTTTACCGGTAATAAGTATACTATTTATCATCCTTAGATTTTAGATATTTTATGACAAAAGGAACTTTATACCATGAAGGATTATCATATTTAATTCAATCTATAACAAAATTTGAATATATATTATGCTCTAGACTATGTCTAGGAGAAGTTTTATATTTTCTAATTTCTATAAAATGTTTAATTTTAGTAACCCTATAAAATTTCATATCACAATATAATCTATTTTTCATAAAATAATCATATATAAATAGCATACTATTAACATTTTGAAATTTAAATGCGATACTTGAAAAATCTTTAGCTCGACCTGAGCCAGAAGATTTTTTACGTTTAATAATAGTTGGCTTACAATTTAATATAGTATTATCAAAATTTAACTTAGATGTATATTCATTATATTGGAATTCTAAATTACATTCTATTCTATTTCCAGCATAGTTAAATACTATAGATCCGTCAGTATCAACTAGCCCTGCAAAATAAGAATCATATAATCCTATATTATAATTAGCTTCAATAATATCTATATTGTATAAAGTACAAGCCTCTTTAAAACCAGGTACTTTAATTCTAATTAATCCATTAATATTCTTAAGAATATACATCATAGTTTCTTTAGTAGATACTATATATATAGAATAAGGTTTATTTTTATCAGGTCTAATTCTACCCATATGTAAAAAATTTTGAATATGTTTTAATATTCTAATATCTCTATTATGTAATTTAATTCTAATTTGTTTAAGAACTCTTTTATTACTAGTACTTACTGTTCTTATATCAAAATTACCATCACCATCTATTATACCCGCAAATCAATTTCAAAATTTCTTCTGGTCCGGTAACTGACGTTCAGTCTCTGAGAAACCTTTACAGTTTTCTGCTGATTGTATATCCATAAGTTTAGAACTTATTGTAATATTATTATTTTGACTATTTAAAGGATTATTATTCCTACTAGGATCTAGTTTATAAAGATAAGACGTATTAATAAATAGTAAATAATACACAAAGAATATAGTTTCCAGCATGTAGTCAGTTGCAAAATAATTTTTAATAGAAGATAAATTATTCAGGCCCATTTGAGCTACCACGTAATATGTTATTTATATTAACTTAAACTTACGCTTAAGATTGGACTATAATTTCTTATTATTAATTATTTAATTTTAATAACAAGTACCGCCTTTAGTCTCTACGGATCCCAGTTTTATAATTTAACTTTTATTACTTTAAATATAAATGTTTAAAAAATAAATTGGTTTCCACGGTATTGTCTCTATATTACTAATTTATTAAGCGTTTATTTAATAAAATATAAAGATTTCACCGTTAGCAAAAAAAAATATAGCTCCTTCTGCTGCGTAGCAAGAAACGTGAAACGTGAAACAAGCGCTTGCGAAGCAGCGCGTTGCGCTTAGCAAGCACCAGCAAAGGTAGCTAGCTGTAGCATGGCAGAGGAGTATTTTTTTTTACCGACAATTTACTTTTTGTGTGGGCAAGAAACGCTATAAAAATATAGTAAATTATCACAGCGATATGAACCCATGACACATATAATTTGCTTAAAAAAGCAAAAATAATTACCCTTTACTTATTTATTCAATTTTGATAAGATATTTTTTGATAACCTAATAAAGGATATTTAAAAAAATGATTTTTTATATTTAGACAACAAAGTTTACCACTTATAGATATTCTGTAATGGCTAGCATCATATCTAATATCTTTATGTATTCCAATTTTATGTTTACTATTAAAATAAAATTTTATTGCATTTAAAATATAAAAATCTCAATTCTGTGAAATATAGAAAGATTTAGCATTTGTTGATCTAAATGAGCCTTCAGCTTCCGTAAACCCACTTAATCAAGCAGGGAAATAAGATGGTATTATAAAATCCTTATTTTTTTCCTCCACTAATTCTTTCTGTTTATCATATTTTTGATCTCTATTTATCAAATGTCAATCTCAAGAGTTATAAATTCTAGTCTTTAAATAATAGTCTAGTTGTAAAATTTTTCTACTAGTTAATAAAGGGTACTCATTTAAAATTCTTAAACAATTTTGAACATCTTTTGATGATTTAGCTGTTCATTTTACTTTAATTGTTTCACCCTTTTTAACCTCAAATGATATTGTACCACCTATCGTATCTTTTATTAATTTTAACATCTCTACATTTTCTGGTAAATATTTTAAAGCTATTGAAAATGTACCATAAGATTTATAACTTTTATTTTTTTCTAAATATAAAGAACCATCACCCTCAAATAGTCCAACTCAAAATTGTTCAATATAGTTTTTATGGTAATTATTTCTTTCTTCATCATGAAACGCAACATCTAATGAAGCATTAGATAAAACAACTCCTGTTACTCCACCCATAGTGAATAATGCTAAGAATCCTAACACGAATACTAATGGAGTATTAAATTTAAGACTACCTCCGTATAAAGTGGCTAATCATGAAAATATTTTAATTCCTGTAGGAACAGCAATAACCATAGTAGCAGCTGTGAAGTACGCTCTTGTCAAGCAATTTGGACAGTATCTTAATTTAACAAAAATGTTAAACTTCTTGCGTACTTGTCTCTGAGGATCCTTTTGATGAAATACTTTTAATTTTTAATATTCCTTTTTCTTCTAAATGTTTACCTTCTGTTATCATAATATAAACTTTTCTAAATTTAATATAATCTACATACTTACCTGCAAAAAGATTATACTTATCAAAGTAATTAATTAATTGAGCTGAAGTTTTATGTCCTGAACTTTTATAGCACCATATTCCTGTGTGATATTGAGAAATATTACCCATTTCTAAATTATTATATAATAATCTTAAAGGTAATTCATCATTTTGTTTTAAAGAATATTCCAATCTAACACTGTATCCAGTTTTGTGTGTTTTACTTTTTACAACACTTATATGGAAACAACCATCAGCTTGAGTAAAACCTGCTAATCAATAATTATCTAAAGATAAAGAATTTAAAGGAGGTAAAATATTAATATTAAAATATTCACTATAATTATGTTTAATTAATTGTTCATATTTAAATTTACTTACAAATTTTCCATTAATTAAAGATAAAATAGTAGATATACCTTGTTTATTTTTACAAATATATCTGACAGCTCTTTTATTTTTCATATTGTAAACATTACCATGACCGATACGTTTTTTAATTAGGTAAGCCAATGATGCGTCATTTTCAGAAAATATCACATGTAATTCTTTCTTACCAAATCAACCATCACCTTCAATTAATCCTGCTAAAAAATAACCAAAGTCTTTATCATTAAGATTACTATTATGAATAGGAATATACTCAGATATTTTAGGTAATTCAAAATATTTATTATAAGTATTTTTAGTCACAGCCTTAGCCATAGTACTAAAACAAAAAAAGTTTCCTGCTGATAATCTTGTAAAATATAAGTAGATTATTCCGAACGCTATAAAAACGAGTGGACCACTTAATCAAGAGTTTCCAGCATATAGCAAGATTTTTTCTGTGAACACAAGTTTATCCACATCCATACCTACAGTGAACATGTGGTGTGATCAAACTAAAAATCCTAAGATTCCAATTGAGAACATTGCGTAAACCATACCAATGTAACCAAAGATTGATTTACCACTGAAAGTAGAAACAATGTGACTAACAATTCCAAATGCAGGTATTATTAAAATATAAACTTCAGGATGACCAAAAAACCAGAAAAGATGTTGATATAAAATTGGGTCCCCACCTCCTGCTGGATCATAGAAACTAGTATTAAAGTTTCTATCTGTTAATAACATTGTAATTGCCTAAAAATATTGATATACTAGACTACGTCTCATAAATACTAATAAATAATTAGATTTTCAAAAATATATTAAATATATTTAAGGTATATACTCTTCTATTCACATAGAAGGTTGGACCATATCTTATTAATCTAAGTTGTAAAAATTCTTTAAATGATCTCAAATAAATATAGTTCTATTATCATTCATTTCTGATTTTAAATGTAATACTTTATTAATATTATCTTGATTAGAATACTTAAACCGGTTTTTAAATAATTCAAGAATTTCTTTTCAATTTTTATAATCTAAAAATTTAGACCCAAATAATGGATATTTTTCTAAATAATTTATTAGTATTAAATTACTTTCTAAATTACTAGTTCTTAATCTATATTGAGGATGATTCTTCGTAGAATTTTCTCTTATATTTTTAATAGAAGTATTTAAAAAATTAGCAATATTACATAAAAATAATTCATTACTAAACCCTAAATGATCTATTTTCCTCTGACTTAATTCAAATTTACATTCTATTTTAGGATATTTACCAATCATAGTAGTTCTAACACTAAAATGACCATCTGAATCAATCATTCCAGAAAGTCAAGCATCATTACTTAAAGATTTAAAATTTAACGGTAATTTACTTAAATTTAATTCGGGATTTTTATTATTTAACCAATCAATTAAATTATATAAAGAATTTATTTTTGGTGTTCTCATATTACCATTTAATAATTGTACTAATTTTAAAATTCCTTCATGATTATTAATATAAAGAACATAAGCATTAACACCTTTTTTTCGTATTAAAGAACCAAAGCCTAAAATTTTTTGTATTACTAATGCTAAAGGTAAATCTTTTAAGTGAAAAACAATTTGAATAGAAGGATAATTAAGTTTTCCTTTATTAGATCTTTCATGTTTAGGAACAATTATTGTCCCATCACCTTCAATTAAACCTGCTAAATAACAATTAAAATTATTACTTAGAATATTTTTGTTTGTGTGGTTCGCAGCCTTCGGCATTAATGTAGAATTTGTTGAATATTTTACCATTGCAATGTTTACAACAGATAATTTCGGCGTATAGTCTCTGAGGATCTCTAAAATTTCTAAATTTAATAGATTTCCTGCTGATTGACTTTCTATTGATAAAAAGTGTTTCCAGCATATGGCCAAATTTAAAGCAGGCGCAATATAAAATTTACCAGCTAACACAGGTAATGTTAATAGTAATAATACTGCTGTAATGAATATAGCTCAAACAAATAATGGTAGTTTATGAAGTGACATTCCATTTGTTCTCATGTTTAAAGTTGTACTAATGAAATTAATAGCACCTAGTAATGAAGAAACTCCAGCTAAGTGTAGACTAAATATAGCTAAATCAACAGATCCACCTGAATGTGATTGTATCCCAGCTAATGGAGGATACCAAAATTTAGTTACCTATTACTCCTTTTTCACTACCTTAAGGCAATAAAGGCAGGTAACTCTGTGCTTTTACACAGGATCGGACTATATCATTATTCTTAACAAGTAAATTTTTTTGCTTATAAAATAAGCCGCAGCTTTATCTAGTTAAAATTTAAGCTAGCTCTGCTTCATAGTATGGTTGTTATACTCATTTATGATCTTAAAATTTTTATCTAATCGTATAGATCGAATATTACGCATTTGATTACGTATTTTAGTTAAATACTCAAATCGAGCTTGTCCTGCTTTTATTTTATTGAAAGACCGTGCTCATATTCTATATTCTAAAGATTTCATACCTTTCATCGTATTATGATAGTATAAAATAATATTAGATATGTGTTTTGCATTAGTAGTACCTACTGTAAAGTAAGATTTTTTTTCAATAACTTTAATACCCAAAAGATATCCTATAGAATCTAGAACAATCTTATCTAATTTTTGAGTAATTTCAAAGGCATGAACAATCCGTCCTACATTTTTTTTTACAAGATAAAAACTTCCTTCAGCTTCTGTAAAACCAATTAATCAAGATTTACTCATTATAGTTTGAGCATCAGCTAAACAACTAACATTATTGTTTACTAAATTTCAAGCAGCTGATACATAATTATCAGGTATTACTTTACTTTTTAGTTCAGTAAGCAATATATGTCTTTGAGTAATTGGTATTGAAGTGTCAGTTAAGATATAAGCAGCTTGTTTAAATAGATCATAATTATAATATTTACTTGTTAGTAGAGGATATTTATCAAAAAGAGGAATAATGTGTTGAATTATTTTTTTTACATCTCGTAATCGATACTCAGCCATACCATCAGCAGCTACAGATACTTGACCAACTCCAAGTTTTGACTTAATAAAATACAGTAGTCTTAAATTATATGTACTTTGAGCTATTTTAAAATAAAGGCCTCATTTATTAGGAAGCTGATGACTGATATGAAAAGTACCATCACCGTCTGTAACACCTACTAATCATTGATTAAATTCTATATTTGTATTTTTTTTGTTAACTCTTCTACTAAAGAATACTTCACGTGTAGTCTCTGATGATTCTGCAACTTTAGAGCAGAATAAGGCGGATTGTCCCCGTGTCATTGACTTTATTACTACAGATATTGCCTGCGTAGTATGCTTCATAGAAGCGATGCGCAGCTGCGCATCCCTGCCCTGCTCCGCAAGAAGCAGGCACCCTCCTCAGCATTGCTGTAGTAAATCGCTTCTTCTGCCGCCCTGCTCCGCAAGAAGCAGGCAGCGCTTGCATTGCATAGCAAAGAAGCAGTAGAAGCAGCAAAAGGAAAGGAAAGGATGGTAGGCAAGCCTGTTAGTATTCAATTTCATGCCCAAAGGCTAGAGGATTTTCCCGCATCGAGTGAAGTTTTTATGTCTATCACTAATACAAACAAAATGATAGACAAGAACTGCATATCATATACAGTCCAACCTGTTCCAGCCCCATTTTCAACTAAAGCACTCATTAATAATAATAATAATGAAGGTGGCAATAGTCAGAATGATACATTATTTAATCTAGGGAAAGCCATATCAGGAGCACCCATATGTACTGGTAAAAAATAATTACCGAATCCACCTACTAACCCAGGCATAACCATAAAAAATATCATTATAAATGCATGAGCAGAAATAATAACATTAAATAATTGGTGATCTCCAGATAAAAACTGTACCCCAGGAGATGATAATTCTAATCTAATTAAAACGGAAAAGGCTGTACCTATCATACCTGCAAATACTGCAAAAATAAGATAAAGAGTACCTATCTCCTTAGCATTAGTAGAGTTCAACCAATAATACATTTAAAATATTATTAAGCAGAAAAAGACTAAAATAAAACCTATGAATTTCCATTCCCTCCTATAATACTCAAATTTAAGTTTTTATTATTAACTGAAATTTTTATTAAAATATTACTTAATCTCAAGTTATTAATTATTTATTAAGTTATACATTTTTAATTAAATATTATTAAAAAGGTAAAATTAAAAATATGTTTACATAAGATATAGATCTCCTAAGGGATACTTATAATCAGTATACATTAAATTTTTATTAAGAATACTTTATTTCCTGCGGAGCGCTCCTTCTGCTGCCCTGCTCCGCAAGAAGCAGGCACAGGAACAGAAAGAGAAAAATAAAAACAGCATATAGCATGTTTTTGCAGCAATACTTTCTTTGGCTGGTAACCAGTCCAGCATCATTATTGCTTCGCACTTCATTATACAAAGCAAGAGTAAAGAAACCCAATCACTTTCTTGTTCTTCCTACGCTGCCCTGCTCCGCAAGTAGCTAGCAGCAGCCGTTCCTTGCTACTTGCAATGCTAGGAGGAGAAGCAGTAGAAGCAGCACTCCACCTTATATAATTAGTTACGTTTTTAAGCTAAAGTACTGCATCCTGTACTTGCTTATATCTACGAAAGGAAAAAGACATAGGACGGCTACTCCACTGTCCATAGAAACGTGTATAAAAAAATCGAAGGAAACAAAGCAAGATTTAATTATTTTATAAGGAAAAGAGGTGAGTCGAACACCTAAGGGTTAAACCCTAATAATTAGCAATTATCTTAACTTACCAAATGTAAACTTTTCCATTAATACATTTCAAAATATGCACCACTCCTTTTTTTAAAGGAAGTTTAATTATCAAAAGTTATCTTTTGCTGTGTAGCGCCTTTTTTAAAAAAAGGGCTGCTGTTAACAGCGCTACGCGCTACGCGCTACGCAGGCAGGCGCTACCTGTTTCTTTTTTTTGCTGCGTAGCAGCACCCCTTCTTTCCTTACATTATCAAAAAAAGAAGAATTAAATAAAATGATTCTTATCAGAATTGAACTGATGCTAGCTTTTCGAAAGAAAGCTGTGCGGCCACTACACTAAAGAGCCTTCTTTTATCTTAAATTAATATAATTAATAAATAAATACTGATTACTTATTGTTAATTTTTTTTACAACTTTAATTAACTGTGTTTTCCTTATTCTTACGAATAAACTGCACTAAACTCAAATTTTATGAAGATAATGCTTTCCTGCTTCCTGCCTGCTCCTTGCCTGCGCCTGGTACTTATGCTCCTTCTAACGGACTACGGCTGCAAGCATCAGTACTAACAATCAAACTAAGCTATACTTATTAAAGCTGCAAGTAATAAAAAGCAAGCTATGTAAAAATAGCTAATTTATTATCAAAAATAACCAGATTTCATATCCTGACATAAAAGCAAGTAGCTTGCTACTTGCGCAGCTAGGAGAGGAGGGCTGCGTAGCTAGCACACCAATACCAGGTTGCTGCTTATTACTACGCTGCTTCTTACTATACAAGGCCGGCTACGCAGGCAAGGCACAAGTAAATGCTTGCTAGCAAGGATTAAAAGAGCAAATATTTTATTAATGAAATTGATTATAAAAATATAACTAAAATTTAATCGTTATTTATAAAGGATTATCTCTTATATTATAATTTTTCTAAAGATAAGCTATTACGAGATTAGGAGTTGAACCTAAACTATAAGCTAATGAGACTTTTATGCTACCAATTACATTATCTCGTATAAAAATAAAAAGGAGGACCATTACCGTTAGCACTACGTTTTGATATGCAGCAGTAGAAGCATTGCTAAGCAAGCCAGTGAACAGTGCACCCATTATTACTATTTTTACCCTCATAACTCTTTAGTTTAAAGTGGAAGGGGTGAATCCAGCCCCTGCTCCGCAAGCCTGCTGCTTCTTTTCTGCCGGCCTTGCGTAGCGCCGGAGGCAAGGAGCAGGCAGGAAGCAGAAAAGTAGCAGCTGCTACGCAGGGCTGGTACTTGCTACGCATTTAAGCAAGGCACACACCCTGATATTGCGCCAGGTAACTAGCGCTTTTACTGTAATACTTTCTTGACTATGCTTCTTCTTTTCTGCGAAGAAGCAGGAACAGTGCGTAAGCGACTCCCTTTAATGAGAAACAATGCTGATTTTACTAAGAAGACGAAGCGAGGCTTCTAGCAAAGGCTAGCAAAGCAACCAAACGCTGCTTCCTTCTCCCCTGCTCTTTCCTAGTATTACAATAATAAGCAGAGCAGCCCTGCTTCTTCTTCTTGCCTAGCGAAGCAAGTAGGAAGCAGCCGGCATAAAGAAGCAGGCATAAAGTAGCAGGCTTGCGGAGCAGCTGCTTCTTCTTCCTGCGCAAGTAGCAGCGAAGCATAAAGTAGCAGGCGCGTAGCAGAGAAGCATCTATGTAAAAAATTGCAAAAAATACAGTAAATTAAAAAATTAATTTAATTTTTTTACGAACAAAGAGACTTGAACTCTTAAGGAATCACTTCCACTCCTGCTTAAGAGGAGATTGTTTACCAATTTCAACATGTTCGTTTGTTTATTAATCCTTTTAATAAATTTTTTAATCCTTAATTAAATTTTTTTAAAATTTAAATATAGATATCAATAGGCCTTAAGAGGACTTGAACCCCTGTAAAAAGTATTAACAGTACTCCGCTTAAACCACTCAGCCATAAGACCTTAAAAATTAGTATTTTACTATTTTTAATTTTAATCACCATAAAAATATTAAGCAATATTTTATAACTCAGCAAATAATTAATTTATTTATTATAAATGGTAACTTAATTTTGATTACCCCCTTTTTATACATTTGTTTCCTGTTTACATGCCCTAGCGCTTGCCCTAGCACTTGCTTTCTTTAGAAGGAGCCGTAGTAGCAAAGCAATTAATAAGCTGTGCTGCTTCTGCGCAGCTACGTAGCGTAGCGCTTCTTGCGGAGCATAAGCAGGGCTGGTTGTACCAAGCCTTGCGTAGCAAGGCTGCCGTAGGAAGAAGCAGCTAGTGAATAGCAAGCGTTGCTAGTAACAACAGGTTATCTTTAATAGATATAATAAAAATAAAATAAAAACAATTTATTTTAAATGAAAACACATGGACTTGAACCAAGACTTTCCCATTAAAAGTGGGACACTCAACCTTCGAGTTCTGTCTTCGCATTTAAGCATAGAAACTGCTTTTTATTTTAAGCTCCAGAATGCTGCTTCTTGCTAAGCAACTGCCAGGCTGCTGGTTGCTACCCAGGCAGCCGCCTTCTCCTGCTACTTGCGGAGCAGGGCAGCGTAGGAGAAAGTAGCAGCTGCTCCTTCCTGTGCCCGCACCCCTTTTTTAAAAAGGAAATTCAAGAAGCAAGGATAAGAAGGAGCAGCGGGAGCAAGATATTTTTTTTTTAAATTTATAATTGAATGAGTTGACCAGATTTGAACTGATATAATCCATTACCAAAAAATGGTGTTTTTCCAAATTAAACTACAACTCATCTTATTATTATAAATAAAATTTCATTTTTTTTAATTTAACATAATAATAAATTAATTTTAATTAACTTTACTTTTAATTAAGCCGAAAAATGGAATCGAACCAATATTTAAATCTTACAAGGAATTTGTTTTACCATTGAAACTATTTCGACCGCTGCTAAAGGAAACTTATTTTACTATGTTCTAGTTACAGTAGAAAGGATACACTTTGCTCTTTTTTTAAAAAGGGGTGCTGGCTGCCAGCAGCCCGTAGGAAGGCTGCGCAGCCATGCAATGCTAGCGCTTGCCTGCGTAGCAGCGTAAATGCGTAGCAAGTACCAGGCCAGCGCTTAGCAAAGCAAGCAATGCCTTAGTAACGCTGGTTGATGCTGCTTATTTTCTAGAAAGAGTTATGAAACTCAGAAAAAAGCATATTATTCTAAGGGGCAATTACTATTAAAATACTGTAAATTTTTTAGTTAATCCAGCCCTTCTATAAAATAGTATATCCGCATAATTATTTAATAAATAAGCAATTAAATAGAAACACTCTTTTTTTAAATAAGCGATAATAAATATCGCAAATAAATTAATAATAAATATTAAATAGGTCTTGCTGCTGCCCTAGCATTGCACTGTAGCGCTCCTTCCTGTGCTCCGCAAGAAGCAAGGAAAAGTAGAAGCATCGGCTGCTTCTTTTCCTAGCTGCGCAAGAAGCAGGAAGGAGCACGGCAGGAATTGCCCCGGGAGAGAATTGAACTCCCATATTTATAGCTTCAATATAACGCTTTGACCACTAAGCAACCGGGGCTTAAATTTTTAATTTTAAATTAAAAATTCTATAACTAATTATAAATTCTTGACTTTGATCTTACTTATACTACTTGAAAAATAAATTTAGATCTTTCAGCATATAGCGCAGGAAATAATTATACCTTTTTCTTTCCTTTTTGATTAAAAATACTTGTTTCTTATGCTCCACAATAAGAAGCCATTCTTTCCTATGTGAATATAAATTGCTTCTTTCCAAAGAAGTCTTGCTGCGCAAGCAAGTAAAAGCAATTCTGATTTATTTTTAATGCTTTGCCAAGCTAAATATTTGCACTTAAAAGCAGCTTTTATTTTTTTAAACTGTGCTGCCCTTTTTAAAAAGGGGTGCGCTTCTACTTGCTGCTGCCCTAGCATTGCAAGTAGCGCTCCTTCCTGTGCTAAGCAAGAAGCAAGGATAAGAAGCAGGCAGCTGCTAGGAGCAGCAGGCAAGCAGCATCCGGTTCTTTCTTACCTGGTACTTGCATTGCAAGGCAGAAGAAGCAGTAGCACAAATAAGTAGAAGACTATTTACATTAAAGCATAAATAAATTAAAAATAAAAAAGTATAGCATTAAATAATTATAATTATTGGAGAAAGATAGACTCGAACTATCAATTTTTATATTGCAAATATAACGGATTACCAATTATCCTATTCCCCCCTCTAGCATTGCAAGTAGCGGCGTAGCAAGGAAGGCCTTTATAAGAATTTTATCTTTTTTTAATTTTAAATCTATTAACAATTAAAAATTATTTATTATTCTTTTAATTAATTTTTGAAAACAAGATTTTTTTTTACTGTCATATTAAAACTAGCATATTAATAAAATTTATTTTAAAAATTGAAAGCTCTTCCTGCTTATCCTTGCTTCGCTAGGGCAGCACTGTTAGAAGATTGAGTCATATTTCTATAATTAAATTTAAATAATTTTTTTTTTAAATAGAATTCCCTTGAATAGAGTTAGATTTTCCAATAAAGATTAAAATGCTACTACTTACAATTTCAATGTCATTTGTTGAACAAAAGGGTAAATTTTGATAAGAAATGTCATATAATAAAGAAGTTACAGACATGTGTAAAGTTTCTAAAATAACATTAGGGAAAATACCTAAAATAATTGTAGGTATTAATAAAGCAAGTAATAAAAAGAATTCTCTTCTATTTATATCTTTAAATATTTTTAAGTTATTTGAATAACTACCATAAGAAATTCTATTATATAAAAATAAAGAATAACAAGCTGAAGTTACAATACTAGTAGCTCCTAATACTGCAGTAATAGGATTTCTTTCAAATATTCCTAATAAAGACATTTGTTCACCTAAGAAATTAAGAGTTAAAGGTATTCCTGTATTAGCTAAAGTAAATACAAAAAATAAAATTGTAAATACAGGCATATAAGTCACTAAACCTTTAATATAATGAATTATTCTAGTATGACTTCTATCATATATTATCCCACCTACACTTATGAATAAAGCAGGACTAACAAATCCGTGAGCGATACTTAGTAAAATAGCTCCTTCTATTCCTTGTATTGTGTTTGAAAATAAACCTAAAACTACTACTCCCATATGAGCAATACTTGAGTAAGCAATTACTCGTTTAGTATCTTGTTGTACTATTGTTGAAAAAGAAGAATAAATAATGCTTATTATACAAATAGTTTGAACTAAAGGTGAGAAATAATGAGTAGCATCAGGTAAAAAGTTAATTAAAACTCTTAAATAACCATAAGTAGCCAATTTTAATATTGTAGCGGCTAGTAGTATAGATCCAGCTAATACTGAATCAGCATGAGCTTTAGGTAACCAAATAATGAAAGGATAAAGCGGTGTTTTAATAGCAAATCCTATAAAGAAACCTAACCATAATATTTTTTGAAAATCGTTATTAATTTCATACAAAGATAATACTTGAAAATCTGTTGATCCTATATAACTGTATATTGTTAAAATACTTAGCAACATAGGTAAACTTCCAGCTAGAGTATATAAAAAAAATAAGAAAGCTGATCTGAATCTATCTGATCCATGACCAAAAATTACTATGACAATAAATAATACAGGTAAAACACTTTCAAAAAATATATAAAACAATAATAAATCTAAAGAAACAAAAGCGCATATTTGTAAACTTTCTAAAATTAAAAATGATATTAAAAAAAATTTTAAATTATTAGTAATATTTGTATAATTAGACAATAAGGCTATTGGTGTTACAAATGTTGTTAATAAAACAAAATATAGAGAGATACTATCTACACCGAAATTTAAATGATATAAATTTAAATGATTAAATTCAGTCACAAATTGGTATTGAGTTATATTAGAATCAAATTGATATCACATAAATAAAGATATAAATAAATTAATTAAAGAAGTTGTTAATGCTATTTGTTTCATTTTTAATTGATTAGAATCTTCTTTAATAGGTAATAGTGAAATTGAACCGATAACAGGAATTAGCAATAAAATTGAAATCATTTTTTTCTGTTTATAATTGAAATATATTATTCAATTATTAAAAAAAACATTGCACTCTTTTTATTTGCAATATTTAGAATTAGATTGAAAATTACTTAGATACATAACTAAATTTTTCTTCTTCTGCTGCCCTAGCGAAGCAAGTAGCGCCTGCTTCGCCGGCAAGAAGCAGCTGCTCCGCAAGCCTGCCTTTTTAAAAAAGGGGTGCGGGCTGCTTATCCTTGCTTCTTGCTGTGCTACGCTACGTAGCAAGGCGGCAGGATAAGCAAGTAGCAGAGGAGTAAAGAGTAGATTGCCGCTGTGTGTAGGTACTACTGCTGCTTTGCTGGGTGCCAAAGAGTGCAAGCGTTTGGCAGAGAGTTGCTAGCTACTGCTTGCTATTGGCACAGCCTTGCATTTGCTAGTGACTCGGTAGTGCTTGCTACTTCCTTATGCAGCATATCATGCTATGAAATGCGGCGCCTGCTACTTATCCTTGCTTCTAGCAGCTGCCTGCTTCTTGCCTCCGTAGGAAGCAGCCGTTTTTAAAAAAGGGCAGCACAGGAAGAAGCAGGGCAGAAGTAGTGCCTTGACTAGAAAAGCTAAATACATAAAGCAGAAGCAACAATGAATAATAGTAAAGCACAGTGCCTGCATGGCTCCCAATGTTAATAATATTTTTAATTAAGTATACTGAGAATTAGTTTAGTTTTCTTTTAAGGGCTTTAAATAATTTTATTATTTTTTTTAACATTAAAAATTATTTTAATAAAAGTAATCGTTACTCTTCTCCCTTTTTCATACATTTTATTTTTTTTTGATAATAGATAACATATTTTTAATTTAAATATATGGATCAGTATTAAAAAGCTATTTAATAATATTAAGATTAGTAAAAAAAAAA
>Ga0068855_100002572_pt1 | contig 22363 bp, 20 predicted proteins | sample KBSCornC52_FD_66592 | JGI IMG/M metagenome (GOLD analysis project Ga0068855, IMG submission 66592) | Corn rhizosphere microbial communities from Kellogg Biological Station, Michigan, USA - KBS Corn C5-2 | ecosystem: Host-associated > Plants > Roots > Rhizosphere > Soil ...
GTGGCCGATGTCGAGGGCCTGCGCCCCGCGCTTCGCCAGGTCCCAGGCCAGGACACCCGCTGTCGGCCCAGCGGCGATGAGGAAGAGGACCCCCGGCCGGGAACAATGCGCCGCCACGCGCTCGAGGACGGAGGCGTATTCGCGAAAGGCATTTTTGGAGGGGCAGAATTCGAACTGCCCTTTGCTCGCGGTGCGGAACAGGGGGTGCTCCGCGGTCGCCGCCGTATGGTGCACGACCACGATCTCGCGTCCCGCCCAGACCGCCTGCCAGCCCTCGAAGTATTCCGGTGATTCCAGCCCGACGATGCTCGCCGGCCGTGAGACAAAGGCGGAGTGATATTCCGCGTCGCGCCGCACGAGGTGCGAAAATATTCGCCGGTAACGCTGCCAGCTTCCTTTGCGCCCTTCGGTCTTGATCTGCAGCGCCTCGAAATTGGGAATGCCGATCAGGAAATTCGATCGCGGCTCGCGCAGAATACAGCGCAGCCGGCGCGCGAGCTCCGGGTCCTGTTCCTGAAAGTGGATCGCGCCGCCGATCATGATTTCCAACTCGCCATCGCCGTAACGCGCGATGGAAGCGCGACGCTCGCGGATGGCTTGGAGCGTTTCCAATTCGCTGATCACATGCAGCGGCGCACCAGGAATACGCAACGCGGCGAGGGCGCGCGTGCGGTAATTTCGGAGCCGTTCCAGGGATATGGTCCGCATGGTGAGATCGTAACGGGAAATGAGAGTGTTCTGTTAGCAGAACGAAGGCGGTGTTCGAGAATTTCCGCCGCGGCTCGTGGCGCGCTCGCATAGCCGGACCAATCGATCGGCAAAGAGTTCGATGCTACCGGACTGTTCCACTGTCTCCCGCCCGGCGCGGCTGAGCCGCTTGATCATGCGAGTATCCGCGATGAGCGCCTGGACCCGGGCCGCCAGTTCCACGCTGTCGCCCGGCTGGACAAAGAGCACGTTGCGGTCTGGCACCATCTGTTCGCGCGACCACAGTCCTTCCGTTTCGGTCAGCACGACCGGCGCGCCGCAGGCCATCGCTTGCAGTGTGACGCTCTGACCGGAGGGCTGGTTGCTGGCCTGCAATGGAACCACCACCGAACGCGCGCGTTGATAGAGTTCACGCACCCGCTCATCCGAGAGCTCGGTCCCATGCCACGAGCCGCGATGGTGAACCACGTTGGACGGCAACGCTTCGGGCAAAGGCAGCTTCGTGATGATGTGCACGGGAGCATCGATCCGCGCCGCCGCTTCGACCAACATCTTGAAATCGCGCCGGCCATCGTTACCGATGGCAAAAACGATGTCGCGTTTCACCGCCGGATCGGGCCGCCAAAATTGCGTGTCCACGCCAAACAAATTAACCGACACGCGGCTTTCCGGCAGATGGAAGAATTCCCTCATCGGCCGCAATTCCGCCTCCCCGAAGAGCACGGTGTGCATCCGGCTCAAGAGCGCCGCAGAAATTTCGCGACGCAAGTAACCGTGCTTGAAATTCAGGACGCCACATTGGATGCCGATGATCGGCCGGCGGATGACATCCAGCCGTGCCAGGGCGGCGAGGGCAAAGGCGATGTTGCCGCCCGTCGCCACCAGGCAGTCCGCGGTATTGAGCTGCGCCGCCAGACTGTGCACTTGCGTGACCACGCTCGGGTCCATTTTCACTGGGCGCGCCCCGCGCGGCCAGAGGCGTCCGATCGCGCGGTCGGCGAGCGTGGCCGGGCGATCGGGGGCGATTTCAAAGTGCCGCACCTCGAATCCACGGCGCATCATTTCGATGGCGCCGTAAAAGAATTCCGTCGGCGCGGCTCCTCGCTCCACGTCGGGCAGGCGAGCCAGCCGGCCCTTCATGTAAAGAAAGGCGACCTTCAATGGCGGGCTAGTTGGTTCCACAAACTTCGCGGACAAATTTCGCGTGCGCCGCCGCGACGACCGGCGTGCTGTAATGCTTCTCCACCACGGCGCGCGCCGCATTCTCTTCGCTGGCGAAATCAAATCGGCCGGAAAGCACATGATCGAAGGCCACATCCCATTCTTCATCGCTCTCGCAGAGCCGCAGCCCCAGGCCGCCGGACCGCTCGGCGACATCGCGATAACTCGGTAGGGGACTGCCGAGAGCCATTCGCCCACAAGCCATCGGCAGGGTGATTTTCCACTCGGTGTGTCCCCAGTTGTAGGAGTTATCGAGAAAGCGCGGAGAAATGAAAACGCCTCCGGTCGCGGAGTAAAACTTCATCAAGCTTCGGACCGTGCCAAATGGAACGATCTCGTGTTCGACCGCCTTGAGCAGATCCTGGAAACGGCTCTTCCAGGGATCGAACCATCGGTCGAGCGCCGCGAGATCGTTGGTCACCATGATTAGGCGAATGTGCGGCGCGAATTTCCGCAGCGTCTCCTCAATCCGCAGCAGCTCGAATAGCTTCACCGATTCGCCGCTCCATAGCAGGTTGAGTCTGCCGTCGCGCTTCCATCGTGAGTAGCCCGCCATGCGCATATCGACGTCATCGGAAATCCATCGCGCTCGCTGATGATGCTGGCCACAAATTTTAGCGAGGTGGCTGGAGTCGGCTATCAGGGCATCGGACAACGCCGCCATGCGTTGCGCATTGGCCGTTTGCTCCGCTGTCGGTGCCATGCCGTGATAATAGAAAGTCCCTTCGGCTGGCGTGAAATAGTCGACATTGACGTCGAAAAAGATGCGCGTCCCCCGTGCGCGCAACGATGCGGCGAGCCGTTGCGATTCGGCGTTCATCGACTTGAGAAAAATCACCGCATCGTAATGCCTCCACGGCCGATAGAGACTGTAGCGCACCGGCGCCGCCGCCTCGGCGTGCAAGGCCTCCGCAATCCACCCGAAGCGCATTTCACCGACTGCCGAATCACTCGGACATCCGCGCACCCATTGCCACACCCGTGGCCACCGCGGGAGCAGGCCATCGATGACGAATCCCACCTCCAGCACTTCCTTGCTCACGCGCCCGTCCCTTTCGGAAAGAAAGCGCTGACGTCCACGGTCTCGAGCGGTCCCCGCGCATATTTTTCCATTTTCCACTCCGACACGTTGGGTTTGCCGAGCAGGCGGCTGAGTGCCTTGCGCAGCAGCGTGGTCACGCCTTTGCGGCGATTTTCGGAAACGTTGGGGCGGGCCAATCCCGAGCCCTGGTCGAGGGAGCTGCGCGGCACGAAACAGGTATGCAGACAGCGATAGTGCGACGCGTCCCACGAGTACTTCTTGTGCAAATCGAGGCGCCGCGAAGCGTCGTAACCGGGTTTGAATTTAATCGTGCCATTCGCCATCACGTGCGTCACCGCGCCGTCCCAGCTTTCGATCAAATTGAAGTTAAACAGTTTGGTCATGCTGCGGCAGGGCGGGGCCATGTAGCCGCTCGCCGTGCCCGCCGCGGGGTCGACGGCCGTGCAGTTCAGGACGTTTCCGAAGACGATCCACCAGTCATCGTAAAGGCCGCTGAGCAGTTCTTCCCGCATCCGGACGAGGCCCGCGGGATCGTAGACTTCGTCTCCATCGACCGCGAAAATCCAGCTCCTGGAACCGGCAAAGCCGCTGATGAGGAAATGCGATTCGCGCGTGTCGGTGATGCGGCGCAGCTCGATCTTGTCCGGAAATTCGGCAGCCAGTTTCGAAACGATCTCGAATGTCGCGTCCGTCGAATAGTTATCGGCGATGATCAGACGATCGCAGAAGTCGACGGCATTGCGCACCGCGCGCTCGACGAAGATGTCCTCATTGCGCACGAGGGTGATGCCGATGATTTTCGTCTCCGCCATCCTCAAGTCGCGCTCCTCTCGGCGAGCATGCGCTGCAAGATCTCCGCATAGCTCAACACCATCCGATCTCCGGAAGGAATTCGCTCCAGCACTTGCGCATGCAGCGTGGCATAACGGTCGCGGGCGGACATCAGCGCCTCGGCGACGTTGTCCCGAAAACCGACGCCGTAACGCAGGCCAGCCTCGACGACACCGCCGCCATCCTCGTGATACATCAGAGGCAGACCACATTGCGCGCCTTCGACGTGATGCATGCCGCACGGTTCCCAGCGCGTGGCGGTGAGATACAAATGGCATTGCCGCAAGCGCTCTGCGAGGGCATGGCCCGCCAGTGGCGGAAACGTGCGCGCGCTCTTCCACTGAATGTGTTTCGGCCAGCGGCCGATAATCCACAACTCGAAGCCCGGCAGTTTCCCGTCAGAGATGAGGCGGTCGACTTCTTCGTAAACATCGAATCCCTTGAGCGGATTATCCGACCAATGATGGGTGACGATGCGGAGCGGCTCGCCAGGCTTCCAGGGGCGTTGTCCGATGGGATGAAAAACGCCGGAGTTGGCGCCATTGTAAATCACCGCGTGCGGGCGCTGCACGTCGAACCACCGCTGCGCGTGATAATCCCGCAACCACTCGGCGATGAAGATCGTGAAATCGACGTGCTCGCTCGCCTTGGCGAGCAAGGGATCCATGAAGCTCGTGCCCTTGCGTTGATCGCATTCGTTCACGCGATGGATCACCCGCACGTGCGGATATTTTTTCCGGTGCGCGATGATCTCCGGCATTCCGAAGGCCTTGAGCTGCAGATCATCGCGTGGATCGATGAGGAAAATCGCATCGACCTCGGGACTGAGGCGATAAGTCAGGCGCCATCCGCGCGCGCGAAGAAACGCGCGCAGTTGCGCAACGAACGTGCTGCTCCCGCCCCACGGCCCGGAGGTGGAGCGCATGTTGATCGCCAGTGTGGCCACCGGCTTGGCCGGGACGAGCTTCCTCAAAATGCCGAGGTCCATGAAGTTCAGTGCAGTTGTGATGCGATTCGCCATCCGCTTTCATCCCGGCGGCGCAGACAGAGCTTGCACGGATGCATCAGCCCCAACTGTCCCGCCAGCGGGCGCAGAATATCCGGACAGAGACGGGCCGCCGCCGACCGGAGCGAACTCTTGATATAACCCGGCGTCACACCGCCGGCGGCACGCAGGATGGCCATCGCCTCGCGTTGATACTCATTCTTGAGTTGATTGGTCTTTTGATCCCCGTGCTGGCGAAAGCCAGCCAGCGGCGTATCGACCGCATACAATTCAGCGTGCTGAAAAAAGCGCATCCACAGCTCGAAATCCGCGGCGATTTTCCAACTGGTATCCAGCCGGCTCCCCGCCCGTTCCCACAGCGAACGCCGCCAAAAGGTCGATTCCTGTTGCAACCAACCCGGCGCGTACCACGCCCCCGTCGGCAGATTCTCGCCGGCGAGGTAGGCCCCGCGGCTGAAGCCCGTGCGCTGCGAGCACCGGACCGCGCGCCCCTTGCCGTCCCAGCGCAAAGGAAAGAGCGTCGTGAGCCACTCGATCTCCGGGAACGTCGCAAAAATCTCCGCCACGATGGAAAGCGTCCACGGCGTGTGTTTGTCGTCGGAATTCAGCCACCCCATGACTTCTCCAGTCGAACGCGCGAAGCCTTTGTTGATCGCATCGTACTGGCCTGCATCGCGCTCGCTGCACCAATAAGCCAGACGAGGACCATGGCGCCGCAAAACCTCCGGAGTGCTGTCCGTGGAACCACCGTCGATGACGATGTATTCCAGTGCCGGAAAATTCTGCTCGAGCACGGACCGCAGCGTTTCGTCCACGAACCCTCCCTGATTGTAGGAAGGCGTCACGATTGAGATGGAAATGGGGTCGGACGACATGCCTGGCGATCAACTGGCGATCAACATCCCTACACAGCGCTCGCAGCGTTCACGCGAAAGCCAGGAAGGGGTCCCCCAAAGCTTCGGCGTCAGCACCGCACCGACCAGAGGCGGATAGGGTATGCGCTTCTTCCAGAGGCTGGCGATGAGTTGATTGCGCTTTGCAAAATGCTCCCACCGGGAGGTGACGTATTCGTAAGCACGAATCTGGTCCTTCGAGCCGTACCAGCGCACGACTTTCAGGATTTCGGCGCGCCGGCCATTTCCACCGACGGCCGATTTGTGCGCGGCGTGGCGCCGGTAGGCTGAAAGAATACCCTCGTGGACGGTGAATTCAGCACGCGCGGCGGCGCGAATGTACCAATCCCAATCGAAGGCAAAATGCAGATTCTCCTCGAGCGGACCATTGGCCTCCCACAGCGCCTTCGTCCAAAAGGAGCTCGGCTGGAAAATGTAATCCGTCTCGCGCAGCAATTCGGCGTCGAAGGGTCTCGCACGAAGGAGACGCACCGCGCCATCGGATTCCCGGAAAAAGAAGCTGCTGCCGTAGATGAGCGCCGGGTGATCTAATCGATCGGCAAAGTGGCGCGCCACGGTGAGCAGCGTGCCGGGGAGGTAGTAATCGTCACTATTCAGCCAGCAGAGAATGTCGCCGGTGGCGCGCGCGAAGCCTTGGTTGATGGCATCGGCCTGGCCCTTGTCGCGCTGCGATTGCCAATAAGCGATCTGCCCTTCGTAGCGTTTGATTATCTCCACGCTGCCATCCGTGCTCCCGCCATCCATCACGATGTATTCGAGATTGGGATAACACTGGCCGAGCACGCTGAGGATCGTCGTTTCCAGGTATTGCGCCTGATTGAACGACGGCGTTACCACGGTGATGCGCGGATACTTCCTGACTCCGTCGGAAGCAGCTGGCGGCAGGGGAGAGGACATGAGAGCGAGTTACGGGCAGCTATTTGACTGCGCCGGCAGGACGGTAATAGACAACACGCGGTCCCATTTCGATGCCGTCGAGTTTTTGGAAACCGAATTGCGTTGGATCCTTCTCGAAGGATTCGAAAAAGGCCTGCTGCGTGGCGTAGGTGCGGGAATCCCGAAAGCCGCGATTGATCAGCAGAATATCGATATGCCCGGCGGCAATGTCCTCCGCCTTAATGCCATCCCAAGCACTAACTGCAACCGCTTCACCGCGGAATCCGTAGACCGCCAGCGGATCCCCCCATAATGCGCCGATGACCGGATGCGGCCGGACGCGCGGAGCAACGGTGCGCATGGCGCGAACTTCGACATTCTCACCCTTGAGGTGGAGAAAGTTCGGCCAGCAGAAACAGGCAAAAGCGGCCAGGACCAGCGCGTAATCAACGATGGGCCGGTCGATACGGCGTAACAAGCCATCGCCACAAAAAGCCATGACCAGATAAACCAGCGGCACGATGGAGATCCAATAACGCGGCGAACCGACCAGCAAAACGACGGCGACGGAGGACGCGGAAGAGAAAAGCAGCAGCACGATCGCGCGCTTGGCGACGCTCAGACGCAGAGCAGTCTCCTTCCCCGCCGGTGCGGGCGACTTTCGGCGCTGGAGGAAATTGACAACCGCGCAAGCGCCGCCACCGAACAGCACGAGATAGAGCAACAGCGAATGTGGGCGGGCGAGCAGAGAAGCATTGTGACCGGCATGCGTGCTGAGCAACTCCTCCGGGATGCGTCGGAGATTTTGCGTGGTATTACCCCGCAGGTAGCGGAAGAATTCCTGCGGGTTGTGGTGGACTGCTTCCATCATCGTCTTCGGGTGGCCGAAGGTCCGGTCGAGCACGCCCTGAAACTCGGTCATCGCATCGAATTTCTGCTCGGGATGTTCCGCCTTGAGGAAGCTGGCATAGCATTGGCCGAGACCGAGCAGGAGATATTCATCGCCCTTCCGGGCCGCGGCTTGCAGACGTGATGTCAGCGCCATCAGCACCCCTAACCCGACAACGAGACAGACAGCCAGCGCGATGACTTTGTTGCGCCGTTCAACGCCCTGGCTGCGACGCAGCCAGGACCAGAGCCCATTGCCGACGAGAAAGAGCGCGATCAAACCAAAGGGCGCAATCCATTCCGGGCGCAGCGAGATCGCCAGCCCGCTGAAGAAAACGAATCCGGCGAGACCCCATCCCCGTCGCGGCGAAAAAAGCGCATAGATGCCCAGCAGCATGATGGCGAACGAGAAGCCATTCACATTGGTAAATACTACGAGCGGCGCATTCAGCCGGCAGGCGATCCAGACAAAAGTCGCAAAGAGAATCGCCTCGATTTTCAAGCGATCGGAAAACCGCGAGAGCACGAGGTAGAGTGAGATCGCCGTGAAGAGCGAGACGAGGAAGCGCATCACTACCGCGGCCTGCATGGGATCGGGAGCGACAGTCCCGAGGATCAATGCATAGAGATCGATGTAGGCATTGGAATTCAGCGTGTGTTCTTTCACGCTGGTCAGGGCCGTTCGAATGGGAACGGTGTCTTCTCCAAAACCGATCTCCGCTTTCCACAAGCCGAGGGAGAAAAGGCAATGGCCGAGCACTACGAGCAGCAGCGGGTAGCGCAGGATCAATGGTCTACTTTGTTTGGGGTGCGGCGTTTCGGCGGTCATGCTATTGAAGTTCCGTGAGCATGTAGCGGCAGATGTCGAGCGTGGCCGCCTCAACGCCCTCGGGAAGGGAGGGCAATGACGGACTGAGGAGCCGCGCCACCCTTGGTGCGAGAGGGATGCGTGATTTTTGAAGCATCCGGGTACGCTCGTGGCACTCTTGCAAAGCCGCCCAATTCCCCAGGGCGAAGGCGTAGGCGGCCTTTTGCGACGGAGTGCCATGGCGGCTCGCCACCTCTACAATCTCGGCCCGGCGCTTGTCCCCCCCGGTCCCCGTCTTCTGGTTCCTGTGCAGGCGGTAGCCGGAGAGGAGGTTTTCCGTGGGCGTGAGATCGATGATCTTCGCCGCGCGGAGATACCAATCCCAATCGAAGGCAAACGAAAGGCTGGCATCGAGCGGTCCGCACGCTTTCCACAATGCCGCCGTCCAAAAGGAACTGGGTTGCAAAATGTAATCCTGCAGGCCGAGGAACTCGCGATCAAATTTCCGCGATCGGGCGGCCTTTGCATAGTCGGCATCATCCCGGAAGAAGAGCGTGCCGCCATAAATCAGCGCCGGTTCATGCAAGCGCGGGGCGAGTAATTTGGCGATACGCTGGAGGGCTCCCGGCAGATGAATGTCATCGCTGTTCAGCCAACAGAGAATGTCGCCGGTGGCGCGGGCGAAGCCCTGGTTGATCGCGTCGGCCTGCCCCTTGTCGCGTTGCGATTGCCAATAGGTGATCTGGCTCTCATAGCGCTTGATCACCTCCACGCTGCCATCGGTGCTCCCGCCATCCATCACGATGTACTCGAGATTCGGATAGAACTGCCCGAGCACACTCTGGATGGTGGTCTCCAAAAAGGCCGCCTGATTGTAAGACGGCGTGACGACGGTGATTTTCGGCAGATCGATCGACATATCAGCGGACGCGGACGGGCTGCTCATTGGCGTATGCCGAACCGCAACAGCAGGGCACACCAGGCGCCGCGGATTTGCGTGCGGCGCGTCCAGTATTCGAGTTCATCGGTGGTAATGTCGCGGCCGTGCTCGCGCAAACGCAGTTTGGCGATCTCCCGCAAGCCGACGTTTTCGCTGGCCTGGGTTTTCTGTGCCGGATGGACGCGGAAGCAGCCGAGGAAATAGGGAAGCCGGCGAATGACTGCACCCGCCTGGCGAAAGCGCAGCAGCAAATCCCAGTCGAGCGCGAAGTGGAAGTTGGCGTCCACGCCACCGACTTTCTCCCACACGCGCCGCCGCCAGAACATCGTTTCCTGCGGCACATAATCGATCCATCGCAGGGTATTTCGATCGTGCTCCGGCACGATCCAGCGGCCGATCTCCCGGTCGTCAGGGTCGATCATCACCCGGTGACCGTAGATCACATCCACTTCGGGATGCTCGGCAAAGTACTGACCAACGAAGCGCAATGCGCCGGGCATGAACATATCGTCGGCATTGAGCCAGGCCATCACATCGCCCTGGATACGGGCGAAGCCCTTCACCACCGCATCGGCCTGGCCATCGTCGGGTGCGGAGATGCAGGGCGCGAGGCGGTCGGCATAGCGCGCGAGCACCTCGGTGGTGCTGTCCTTTGAGCCGCCGTCCTGTACGGTGCAGGTGAGCGACGGATAGCCATCGTGCAGCACGGACTGGATAGTGCGCTCGATGAAGTGCCCTTGTTGATACGAGGGAATAACCACCGCGAGGGCAGGCCACGATTCCGGCGGCGCGTCGAGCGCGGGAAATTTCTCCACCTGCAGTGGCCGGGACGCGTATTGCCGGAGGCGGCCGAGCTGAAAGACGTTCCAGCAACTGAGCCGTTTCCAAACGGGATCGAGAATTGCCGAGCGCACGTTGGCGGAATCGAGAGAAGCCATGATGCGTCAGTTTCCCGGTGGGCGAAATCCTTCCCGCAGGAGCTTCACGCCCCCACGCACTCCGCGTCGCAGCACGATATCCATGGCCAGCAATGGAGCCGCGCGGCGCAGGCGGCCCATCGTGCGGCGGCGGGGTGGGGCGACATTGCGAGGCAGCGAATGGTAGAGTTCGAGATAGCGCTCGGCCTGGGAGCGCGTGGTAAAGGACTTCGCGATTTCCGCCGCGCCGCGCTGGCCACATTCGCGGCAGAGCGTGGGAGCGTCGACGAGTGCGGTCAGTTTCGCAGCCAGCGCCGCGCTGGTCACTTCCGGGATGAGCCAGCCATTGTGGCCATCGCGGATCACATCGGGCATGCCGCCGACGGCAAACGCAGCTACGGGAGTACCGCAGGCCAGGGCCTCGAGCATGGTATTCGGCAGATTGTCATCCATGCTCGGCAGCACGAAGACATCCGCCGCTGCGTAGGCCAGCCGGAGCAGTTGCGGATCGCGCAAATAGCCGAGCGAGATCGCCCGCTCCCCCAGCGGCGCAAAGCTCGGATGCGGATTTCCAAAAGAAAACAGGCGCACCGGCAAACCTGCGGAATTGACCGCCGGGAGGTGCTGAAATGCTTCGATGAGCAGCGACAAGCCCTTACGCTTTTCATCCGCCCGGTCGGCGCCGGAGAGCAGAAGAAAAGCGTCCCCGGGCAATTGCAGGCGGCGGCGCGCCTCCACCTTGTCCTCCAGGAAAAAATCGCCAGCGGGAACGCCGTAAGGGATCACCGACACACGCTGCTCGCGAAAGCGCCGACTGCGGCGTGCCTCGGTGGCCAGCCACTGGCTAGGCGAGACCACGCTCACGGGCAGTCCGTCTGTGGAGGCACAGCTATCCGCCAGGACGCGCTGCGTCATTTGCCAGGGATTGCGCCGCAACTGCGGGCAGCGCGCGCAATCCGTTTCGTAGCCCACGCACGGGCCCGTGAAATGACAACCGCCGGTGAAAGGGCGTTGATCGTGCAACGTCCAGACGAGCGGCTTGCCGAGGCCGGCAAGCGCTTCCAGCGATCGGTCCGAAAGAAAATCCGAGACCCAATGCAAGTGAATGAGATCCGCCTGTGCGACCGCGGATTCGCGACTGACATCCAGGCCCGGCTCGCCGATCGAGAAGTGCGCCGTGGAAACCGAAGTGCGATTGCACCAGATGAATTCGTAGGCGAGCGCTTCCCAGAATCTCCACCCGGCGTCGCGCGGTGCGGGCCGAGCCTGCACGGAAGGATGGGTCGAAGCCCGATCGCGCACGAGCATGGTCGAGTCGCATCCCAACTCCAGCAACCCTTCGTGCAGACGCCACGCCGAGCGGGCGGCGCCGCCACGAATATCTCCCGTACTAAGATGAACAACGCGCATGCGGCGCCAGGTCTTCCTGCATTCAGCGCGATGCGCCGCTCAATTGGCCGGCTTGACGAACCACACGCCGGTCTCGTCAATCTGGTGCAGGTCGAGTTTGATGTTTCGCGCTTCGACAAATTCCGTCACCGCACGGCGGCAGCCTTCCCAGAATCCATAATCATCGATCTGGATAATCCCACCGACGGCGACCTGGTCGTAAAGGTTGAGGAGGATATCGCGGGTCGATTCGTACCAATCGCCGTCCATGTGCAGGAAGGCGATCTGCCCAATGTGCTCGCGGTGGACGGGCAGCGTTTCGCTGAAAAGTCCCTTCAACGGCTCCACGTACGATTCCACGCCGAGCGTGCGGCACGCCTCCATGAGCGAATCGATGGGCGCGGCGCAGGTGCCGGCGCCCCAGCCCACTTGCATGGCATCGAGGGTGCCGTGACGGTCGGCCTCGGTCGGCGCAGGCATGCCTTCGAAGGTGTCGCAGGAAAAGAGCTTCCGCGGTTCCTTGCTCTTGCGCGAAAGCACCGTGGCGAGCAGCGCCGAAGAGCCGCCGGCGGCCACCCCGCACTCGACGAAATTGCCCGGCACGCCGCGCGCGCAGACATCTTTCGCGCGCTCGAAGAGCGAGGCGAGCCGCTTGGGCCAGAGCATGGTATACTTGCGCGCCACTTCGTAAATCTCGAGGAATTCGGGATCGCTGCTCACCGCCTTCGGATCCTCCGCCGGCTTGTCGATTCCGGCGAGCAAGGCGCGGGCTTCCGCGTTGTCGGGAAAATAGCGGATTTCCTCCTTCAGCGCTTCGATTGCCGCGGACGTCTGTTTGCGCGCGAGAAAATAGCGCGCGCGGGCGAGATCGAGCCCCTGCTCCGGCACCCGCCGGGCCTTGCGTTCGTTGAGCAATGCGAAGTCGCGCTCTTCCTTGAGCCGGCGGGCGCGGCGCGCGCGACGTTCAAACCAGGTGCGGACGCGATCGATCATATTCGTCATGGGTTGCTAAAGAATGGAGAGCTACTTTTCCAGTCGCCAATCGCCGCGCACCAGGCAGGTGCCGGCCTGCGGCGGAAGCTCGAAACCGGAGCCGAAGAAATCGCCGCCGGCCACGCTGAACTCGATGGCGTCATCGAGCTGGTCGAGTAAATCGCCACCCCGCGACTGCGATTTCACGCCGACATTGAGGCGATAGCGCCCGGCCGGCAGCGGCAGGTCGCGCAAGCGGCAGACAAAAGAGCCGGACTCAGGCAACGTGCCGAAGCTGGTCCCCTGGAATTGATTGTTTTGGTGGAACACGCCGATCTCGAAGTGATTTTTCACCGCGATAAAGACGCTCAAGTTCGGGAACGGCTCGGGCGTGGTCTTGGTGTAATGCAGCACCACGTCCATGTCGTCCCCGGAAGAGACGGTGGAGAGCGTCTCGCCACACGCATTGCGGAAATCAATACCCACAATCTTCACCGCCCCAGAGCCGCGGCGATCGGTGCGATGCGCCAGATCGCCGGCCCGCCCGGAGGCCTGCTCGAGATAGCGATCCACCGCCTCCTTTTGTGAGCCATCAAAAACGACCTTGCCGTCTTCGAGCAGGATACCGCGGCGGCACAGATTCTCGATGGCCACCATGTTGTGGCTGACAAAGATGACAGTGCGTCCATCGCGCGACGCCTGGTTGAGCGAGCCCAGGCACTTCCTTTGGAACGCTGCATCGCCCACCGCGAGCACTTCGTCGACGATGAGAATTTCCGGGTCGAGATGCGCAGCCACCGAAAAAGCGAGGCGCACCCGCATGCCGCTGGAGTAGCGCTTCACCGGGGTGTCGATAAATTCGCCGATGCCGGAGAAGTCGACGATCGCATCGAAGCGTGCCCGGATGTCGTTGCGCGACATGCCGAGAATGGCGCCATTGAGGTAGACATTCTCGCGGCCAGTGAGCTCGTTGTGAAAGCCGGTGCCGACTTCGAGCAAGCTGGCCGCGCGGCCATTCATGCGCACCAATCCGCCGGTCGGCGTGGTGACTTGCGAGAGGATTTTCAGCAGGGTGGATTTCCCGGCGCCATTACGCCCGAGGACCCCCACGGAGTCGCCGGTCTTGATCGAAAAGTTCACGTCGCGCAGCGCCCAGAAGCTGCGGTGTTCACCGGTGCCGCCGGAGCGCTTGTCGCCGATGGCGGCATTGGGATCGGGCCGGCCGAGCAGGCGCGCGATCTTGCTCTGGACCTCTTCAAAGAGCATTCGCCGGTCCATCACGCCGAGGCGATAGTGTTTGGAAATATTTTCCGCTTTGACTGCGAGAGACATCGAGAGAAGCGGTGAAAGCTACACGGTATCGGTGAAGCTCTTTTCCATCGCATTGAAAGAAAAGAGACCGGCGAAAAAGATGATGAGGGTGAGACCGATGCCGAGAGCCACTTCCGAGGGCGCCAGCCCCGGGACACCGAGCACCGCGGCGCGGAAGGTTTCAATGATCGGCACCATCGGATTCCAGATGAGAATGCTGCGCCACTGCGGCGAGAGCTGCGTGATGGGATAGAACACGCAACTGGCATACATCCAAAGCTGCACGCCGAAACTGAGGCCCAACGCGAGATCGCGATAGCGCGTGGTTAGCGCGGAGACGAGGCAGCCGATACCCACGCCGAGCGCGGCCATTTGCGCCACGAGCAGCGGCAGGATCAACACCTTCAGGCCCAAGTGCAGCGGCGCACCCTTGATGCTCAGATAGGTGTAAAAGCAAAAGAAGAGGAAGAGCTGCAGCCCGAAGGTGAGCACATTGCTAATGATCGTGGCCGTCGGCATGACCAGCCGCGGGAAGTAGACCTTGCCGAAGATGCCGGCATTCGCGGTGAAGGTCATCGAAGTTTTGAGTACGCAATCGGCGAAGTAACTCCACGGGACGACGCCCGACATGTAGAAGAGAAAGGGAGGCACCTTGTCCGTCGAGAGAGTAGTAAACCGGCCAAAGACCACAGTGAAAACGAGTGTGGTGGCCAGCGGCTGCACGACAAACCAAAACGGGCCGAGAATGGTCTGCTTGTAGCTGGCCACGAAATCGCGCCGCACAAACATGGCGACGAGATCGCGGTAGGCCCAGACCGACTTCCAATCGATTTGGAAAATACCGCGATGTGGACTGATGGTCTTCGTCCATGTCTGCCCGGCCTCTTCGACAGACTGGGCGGTTTCGGAGGTGAGCGCGTCGGTGGTCACGAGGGCGAATTACCGTTGCTGCGGCACGGCGCGACGTAGCGGCCAAGGAGATCGAGCTCCGCGACGAAATGCTGGTCGAGATGCTCCTTGACGATGGCTGGCCAATTCTCCGGCGTATGCTCCACGTAGTAGCGGAGCACGGCGGTGGATGCGGCGAGATCGCGCACTTCCTTCGCCTTCAGGAAATCGCCCGCCGGATTCTGCATGGTGCCGTGGAAGAGCGTGAGCATCTCGCAGAAGTGCATGTAGCAGAACTGCTCGACCTGTTCCTTGTTTCCCGGGACTTTCAGCCGGCCGGCTTCCTTGATATAGCCGAGGAATTCCTCCTCCGTTTTGGCGTGGTAATTGAAATCGAAGCTGGCGTGCAGGTTGTCGCCGGCATTGACCACGGGCAGCCCCATGTAGGCGAACTCGTGTCCTGCCGTGCCGTGCACGGTGAACGCGCAAGCCGCGCCCTCGGCGATGAGTTGCAAATTGGAAATGCCCGAGCCGAGGAAATGAATCTTGGGGAACCGCTCCTTCAACTCGCCGAGAATGCGCCGGTTGAGGATGTTCTTTTCCTCGAGCAGCAGGTTCGGGTGCGGCTTCACGTACCACTCGTAGGGCGTATCCTGCGCATGCGTGAGGAGGAAGTTCAGCCACTCGTAGAAATCCGGGAAGATCATCCGGCGGAACTTGTGAATGTTGTCACAGAAGTCGTGCGCCATCACGAGGATCTTCGACACATCGGTAGGCTGGAGAATTCGCGTCTCGCTGTTCGAACCCCAGGCGGAAGTGTGCACCAGCACCTTTTGATCGATGCCGCCCTGCAGGCGCTTGTTGAGAATCTCGCGACTCTTGGCGACACCCGCGGCTTGCACGTCGGCAGGCAGCGATTCGAAGATTTCCCGGTAGCGGTAATACGGACCCACTCGCTTGGAATTCATGGGTTTGCCGTCCTCGTTGCGATACTCCGGGAAACGCGTGACGACCAATTCCCAGTCGACCTGGTAGGCGGGAATGCCGCGAACCAGCGCCAGGCGCATGAGGATGCCGCTATTTGGGTAGAAGCTGTGATTGGGCAGGATGGCTGCGACCCGATGGGTATCGAGGTAGGCGACGCAGGCAGTGTGGATGATGTGCGCCTGCACGATGAGTTCGAAGAGGAATGGATCCTCGAGATCGATGGTGTGCCGGAAATCGCGGCGGCAGTACCAATTATAGATCAGGTCGCCAACCTGCACGCCCTCGATGCTCAGCGCGACGAGATCGCGCTTGGTGCGCAGCCCGGCGAAAATGCGCTCGCCGCGCCGGATGGCTTCTTCCTCAAAGGCCTTGCCCTGCTCGAAGCTCAGGTCGAGCGGCGCGCCGAAGGATTGGTAAATTTCCTCGGTGTAATTCTGCAGGTATTGATCGAAGCAATAACCGCGCGGCACCGCGCCAAATTTGTCTGCCAGATAGTGGGACAGATAGGTGAAGTTGTAGACGATCGGGTGGTTGAAATAATGGGAGATCAGCACCACCGGCGTTTCTGGACCGGCTTCCCGGAATTTCCAGCGGCGGCGGTTGTCGTCGATGAAGAGCTGGGTATCCGCATCGATTTCCTTGGCGACACGAGTTTGGTTCCAGGCGCGGCGGGGTTCCTTGCGAGCCGGAGTCCGCCGGAGCAAGCCACTAGCGATTTTCGAGAGAACTTTTTGCATGGAGTAATGCGGTAAAAACGAATTGCGATCAGGCGGGCTGGAGAAGACGGGTCACTTCCGCGTGGAAACGGCGGGTGCGCTCCCGGCAGGCCGCGGTGGCGGCTTTCAATTCCGCACGCACGGGCGCGGGATTTTCCAAAAGGGACAGGCCGCGGCTGGCCAGTTGCGCCGCGAGATCGGGTGCATCGTAAGCCACGCCGAGCTGCGTCTCGCCGATATCGGCGAGGAACTCTGACATGCGCGCTTGCGAGACGATGGGCACAACGGGGACACCGAGACCAATGGACGGCGACATGGAGTGCACGCGCATGGCAATGACGAGGTCGGCCTTAGCGTAGAGATCGTAAAAATAGCGGGCCTGCGAAGCCCGCTGCATGCCGGCAACTACGGTATGGCGGTGGGCGATGCGTGGCGGGAGATGCTGGATGAATTCGCCGATCATCCGGTAATCGTCGAGATAGTGCGGGCAGAGAATGAGATTCAGCGGGCAGGCATCGAAGAGGCGCACCACGGCTTCAGCGAGCTGACGCAGCAAGTTGCTCTTTAGCTCCGCAGCCTGGGCGCCGAAGCGGAATTCCTCGTCCTCGTTATTGAAAGCAAGCAGGACGTTCTTCACGCCGGGGCGCAACTCGGGATGAAAGGCGTCGTCGGTCTGCACGTAGAGTGCGGGATCGGGAAGGGAGACGACCTTGGGCAACTCGGCCCCGACGATGCGCTGGAGCCATTCCCGGGTGCCGTCGTTGCGCACGCCAAAGAGCGCGCGCGGATGATCGTGCAGGAATTGCACGGTGCGGCGGAACTTATCGAGATGATGAAACTCCTGCCCCTTCCAGAAGCGATAGGAAATCCCGTGAACGATGATCGGGCGCTCGATTTTTTCCCACAACTCCAGCGGGAGATCCACGCGCATGCCGGCATTGGTGAGATAATGCCGGCCATTGATGGCGACAGCGCCGCCGATGACGAAGAGATCGGACTCCTCATTGATTCGCCGCACGAACTCTGCATCGAAGCGGCGTTCGAAATTATAGTCGTCCCAAGGCTCCTGGTGAAAAATCACCTCGCCCTCGAGATCCTCGCGCAACGTAATTTCCGTGCCCACGGTGAGCGCGCCGTTGCCGACGTTGGTGCTGTTGAAATTGGCGAGATGAAAGATGCGGACCATGCGAGCGAAGCGAGTTGCCTACCAGACGGTGCGGCCGCCATCGACGACCAGGTTCGTACCGGTCATGTAAGAAGCGGCGTCGGAAACGAGGAACTGAATGGCGCCCTTGTATTCGTCGGGTTGGGCCATGCGGGAGAGGGGAATGAGTTCGCTCACCCGCTCGACGAAATCCGCGGGCTGGCCATTGAAAACGCCGCCCGGCGAAAGCGCTACCACGCGCACACCGCGCGAGGCCCAGTAGGTGGCGAGATAACGCGTGAAGCCGAGCAGGCCGGTTTTCACCACGGAGTAGGTCACCGGCTTGACCGGTTGTTCATCTTCCGGCGCTCCAGGCACGCGGTAGAGGTGTTGATTCGGCGCGATCAACGCGAGGTCGGAAAGAATATTGAGGATCACGCCCGCACCCCGCCGCGCCATCTCCGAGCCGAAGACTTGCGAGCAGAAGAAGGCGCCCTTGAGCGTGACATCGATGTCTCCATCCCACTGTGCTTCGGCGAAGGATTCAAAGCGCGTGAAACGCCCACCCCCTTCCACCTTGGGATTGTTGGCCGCGTTGTTGATGAGGATGTCGCCCCGGCCATACTGGGCCATCACGCGATCGAATGCCGCGACCACCGAATCGCGCTGCGTAACGTTGCAAGCCAGCCCGAGATACGAGCCGCCGAATTTTTCCTCCAGCCGCTTCGCCTCCTGCTCGGCGCGCGTGGCGTCGAGATCGACGATCACCGGAATGCCGCCGCACTCGGCAATGGCTTCCGCGTGCATGCGGCCGAGAAGTCCGGCGCCGCCGGTGATCACCGCAACGCGGCCGTGGATTTGAAAACGATGGGGCAGTTCGCCCGGATTGGCAGAAGTGATCATACCGAATGTTGTTCTTCCCTGGGGCCGGAAGGACTGGAAACGCCGGCTTGGTGCGCCTTCAGCAGTTCTTCGATCACCGGGATGTCGCTGGGGTAATCGAGCTCATGCATTTTCTCGTCGACCACGAAGGGCAGCACCTCGTGGCCATACATCATGTTCAGATCGAGGATGGTGCGGGAACGGATGACATCGACGTAGCCATTCTGCCAATAGACCTGGGGCAGGCGCTGGCGCGGCAGCGTGTGCGGCTCGGCGATGCCTTCCAGAGCCAGCAGCGGCTTCAGGCGATTGCCTTCCTGCCGCCACATCTTGAATGGGCTCTCGCTGGGACGGCTCACGGATTTGACGCTGTCCGCCTGGGAGTCGGCGAGCAGCGCTTCGATCGCGCCGTCGATGATTTTCCGGTCGCGGATCGGGCCAGTGGCGCGCAATTGCACGACGATTTCCGGCACGCGTCCCTCGTGGTCGCGCAGCCATTCCAGCGCGTGGCGAAAGGCTTCGTAGTCCACCGACTCGTCGCGCGAAAATTCCGCCGGGCGCAGGAAGGGCACTTCCGCGCCGTAAGCTCGAGCCACTTCCGCAATCTCCGGATCATCCGTGGAAACGATGGTGCGGGTGATGTGACGCGACGCCCGGGCGTGATCGATAGTGTAAGCGAGCAGCGGCTTGCCGAGCAACGGCAGGATATTTTTCCGCGGGATGCTTTTTGAGCCGCCGCGGGCGAGAATGAGGCAAAGAATCTCGCGGCTCATATACCGGGAAATTCCGCGACGACCTGGCCGGTGCGCAAGGCCTCACGGCCCGCCAGCGCGATACGCAGGCTGTCGATGCCATCTTCCAGCGTCACCCGTGGGCGCGTGCCGTTCTGGACGCAATCGAGGAAGTGACGCATTTCGCCGAGGAACAAATCGTTGCGCTGCAGGGTACGGAAACTGTGGGTATCGACCTGACCGTCGTGATGGATCACGCGCAATTCCTGGGAGAAGTAATCCCAGAAAATGCGCGCCTTCGTGCCGATGACTTCGCAAGCGCGCACGGGCGGCTTTTGCACGTAGTCCTGGTGCAGATGAAACGGGAAACACCGACCCTGGCGTTCGAACTCAAAGAGGATGCTGGCCGTGTCTTCGACATCGATCTCCAGGTCGGTGAGCTTGCCGCCGAAGCAGCATATCTTCTTCGGCATGCCGAAGAGAGCGTAAAGAAAATCGATGTCGTGAATCTGCGAGAGCAGTACGCCGCCGCCCTGGTCGGCGCGGGCCGCGTGATAGCCACGATAATCCTCGTAGCGATGCCAGTCGGGCAGGTATTCGCCGAAGATCATGCGACCACTGATGATTTCTCCGACCGCTTTCTCTTCCAGCAAATGCAGGAGCAATTCTAGGCCGGGATGAAAGCGCAGCTGATACGCCACGAGGCAAACAAGACGATGCTCACGCACCAGCGCGGCCAGCTTGTCAAGGCCGTCCAGCGTGTGGGCCACGGGCTTCTCGATAAAGAGATGGCACTTCGCCTCGGCCGCGCGCAGGGCGAGATTGGTGTGGAAATGATTGGGCGTGGCAATGAGCGCCACATCCGGCCCGGTGGCCAGCGCCTCCTCGAAGCTGCCGAGGATCTGCAACCCGAATTCTTCCTCGAGCGTGGTTCCTTCCTTGATGCGCAGGTCTTGCGTGATGACGTCCTTTCGGCCGCGGTTGCGGTAGGAGACGAGTTCGGCTTCCGCGCCCAAAAGCGCGCGCAAGTTGCGCGCATGGCGCTGCCCGGCGCTGCCCAATCCAGCAATGAGAATCTTCATGACTTAATATCTTCCGCGAGCAACAACCCCACCGCTTCTTCCACCGCTCCGGCGCCGCCCGGCTTGGAGACGACGACGAAACCGCCGGCGAGCACATCACGATGCGCATCGGCCGGACAGAAGGCGCGGCCAACGACTTGCAGCGCGGGAATGTCCCGGCGCGCGTCGCCCATATAGGCCATTTCTTCCAGTGGAATGCCGAAATGCGCGCTCACTTCGCGAATGCCCGCGAGCTTGTCTTTCTGACCGGCTTTCACGTGCTGGATGCCCAGGCGGCGGACGAGTTGCGCCACGATCGGCGCATCTTCACCGGTCAGCAGCGCGAGTTTCACGCCGCGGCGGCGGAGTTCCGCCAGTGCGTCGAGATCGCGATAGAAAAGACATTTTGTTTCGCCGCCATGCTCGTCGATGTAGACGCGTCCATCGGTGAGCACGCCATCGATATCGAGCACGAGAAGTCGGACAGGCCCGGCCATGTTTACTTGCGGCGGAGCTTGGCGCGGATCGGGATTTCCGAATCGTAAACGACTTTCTTGCCGTCACCGAGAGCGGCTTCCACGGAACGGATATCCTTGATCATGCGATGGAAGCCTGAGGGCTCGATCGACGCGGCCTGGTCGCTGCCCCACATGGCGCGATTGAGCGTGAGGTGACGCTCGATGATCTGCGCGCCGAGCGCCACCGTCGCCACCGTCGTCGCCAGGCCCACTTCGTGACCGGAGAAACCGCAAGGCACGCCAAAGCGCGCGGCGAGACTCGGGATCACCTTGAGATTCAGCTCTTCCAGCTTCGAGGGATACGTGCTGGTGGCGTGCATGATGATGAGATTGTCGCGGCCGAGGATGCCGACCGCCTTGTCGATTTCCTCGAGCGAGCTCATGCCGGTGGAAAGGATGACCGCCTTGCCGGTGGCGCGATGGTGGCGCAACAGGTCCTCGTCGGTGAGGCTGGCCGAGGCGATCTTGTAGCAGGGTGGATTGAAGCGCTCGATGAAATCGACCGAGCCTTCATCCCAGCACGAGGCAAACCATTGGATGCCCAGGTCGCTGCAAGTCTGGTCGATGATCTTGTATTGCGCCTCACCGAACTCCAGGCCACGCTTGAGGTCACCGTTCGTCTTGCCGAAGGGATTCTCCCGTTCGCGCGCCAGCTCGTCGGCGCTGTAAACCACATCCACCGTGCGTTTTTGGAACTTCACCGCATCGCAACCGGCCTGCGCGGCCTCCTGGATGAGCTGCTTGGCAATCTCGATGTCGCCGTTGTGATTGATGCCGATTTCGGCGATGACGAAGACGGGTTCGCTCGGGCCGACCTTGCGGTTGCCGATGTTCACGCTGCCAATGGAATTGCTCATGATGTGGTGGGTGTTTTGGATTGTGGGACGAGTTCAGGCAAGCTGCCGCCCTTGGTCGTTCGCCGGGATTTTTTTCCCAGTGAAACCTTTCGGGTGCCTTTCTTGCGACAGGCTTTGCATGTTGTTGTTTGCCTGGGCCGTCGGTGCGGCCTCAGACCAGCACGGCGGCTTCTTTGAAGACCGAGGTCAGACTCAGGTCGACTTCCGTGGCTCCGCCTAAAACTTCGAGCAGTACCTTCACCCGCTCGCGCGCGGGCAGCAGTTGCTTCACTACGCCGTTTTGCCCGCGAAAGGGTCCTTCCACGATTTCCACGTCGTCTCCTTCGCCAATGCTAAACGACACGGTCCTCAGCTCCGCGTCTTCCATATACGCGCGCAGATCCTCGAGCGTTCCGGCGGGCACTTCCGGCACGTGATCGCCGAAGCGGACAATGCCGCTCACCCCCTGGCAGGAGCGAACCAGTGCGTGCGACGGCACCCATTCAAAACGGGCGAAAAGATAATTCGGAAACAGCGCCTCGGTGAACCACACCAGTCCGCGGCGCGTGGAGCGCTGGATGCGTACGCGAGGGCAGAAAACCTGGATCTCCTCGCACTGCCGCAGCCGGGCCGCGGCGATGTGCTCGTGCTTCGGTTGCGCTCGCAGGCAATACCATTTCGCCTCGGAAATCTCCGAGGCAGGCAGAATGGCGGAAATGGAAGATTCCGGCCGCATTAGGAAACGAGGAACTTCAAAATCCATGGCACCATGGACTG
>Ga0068855_100002575_pt1 | contig 22348 bp, 20 predicted proteins | sample KBSCornC52_FD_66592 | JGI IMG/M metagenome (GOLD analysis project Ga0068855, IMG submission 66592) | Corn rhizosphere microbial communities from Kellogg Biological Station, Michigan, USA - KBS Corn C5-2 | ecosystem: Host-associated > Plants > Roots > Rhizosphere > Soil ...
GAGCATGGCACCTCGGTACCGGCCCGGTGGTGACCGTTGGCGATGCAGGCATCGTGGCTCGTGACGACCGAGCGGCCAGCGACGACCGAGCGGTCAGCGAGGGAATCCCCAGCGGGGAGGGAATCCCCAGCGGGGATGCCCCCGGAGGTCCCGGGATCTATGGTTGCGCGAGCAGGTGATCCAACAGCCGCCGTGCCGCGCCGGGCAGCGCTTCCTGCGACCGGGTGCAGATGAACAGTTGCCGTTTCGACCAGGAGTCGCTCAGCGCAATGGCGCGCAAGCGAAGTTGGGTGATGTACGGCACCGAGGCGGCTCTGGGAATGACACTGATCCCCAGTCCCGCGGCCACCATCGCGCACACGGCGTCGAAACTCGTTACCCGGATGCGGATGTTCAACGGCCTGCCGCGATCGACGGCAGCACGCACGAGCAGATGATGGAGCGCGCTGTTGGCATGTAAGCCAACGAGGGGCAGGTCTGCGATGTCGCCAAACGCGAGGCTGTTGCTCTTGGCAAGAGGATGTTCCGGTTTGACTACGACCACCAGCTCGTCGTTTCGAAACGGTGTCAGGGTCAGGCCGTCGATGGCCGCCAGGCTGCTCACGATCCCGAAGTCGGCCAGGTTTTCGGCTACACCGGCCGCAACCGCCGTGCTGACATGCTCCTCGAGGTCGACATGGATCTCAGGAAACTTCTCCAGAAAGGAGGCCAGCGCCGCGGGCAGGAATTCAACAATGGAGGAGATGTTGGCGAAGACCCTGACATGCCCGCGCGCACCGGAGGCGTGTCGTCGCAGTTCCTCCGTCAATTGCTCCGCCTGGTGCAGCATTCCCCGTGCGCGCGCTAAAAATGCGTGTCCCGCGGGCGTGAGCTCCACGCCTTTGGCGCCTCGGACGAGGAGGGCCGTCCCGAAGGATTCCTCCAGATCGGATACGCGCTTACTTACCGCGGAAGCGACCGTGTGGCAGCGTTCCGCCGCCCGCGCGATGCTGCCGGTGTCGGCCACCGCAACAAAATGTTCGAGATCGCGAAAGTCAAAGTGCAAGTGACGGTTTTATTTCAGGCCGGTCGTCCCGTGCGCGGGTCGATGCGGACGACAGGAAGACCATCGGCTTTCCATTGGCTGATGCCGCCTGCCATGTGAGCGGCCGGCTGGCCGAGGGCGAGGCGCTGGCGTGCGGCGGTGAGCGAGCGGCCGCCCGCCGCGCAGGAGAAAACGACTTGCCGCGGTCCCTCGGGTGGCAGCTGGGATGCATCAAACGTCGAAAGCGGATAGAGCAGCGCCCCGGGAATGCGCTCCGCGGCGTACTCCATCGGCTCACGGACGTCGACGAGCAGAATCTTGCCTTCCGCGAGCAGGTCCCGGACCTCCTCGGGCTCGTATTCGACGACATTATCGGGCGTAGTGTGGCTCATAGACGGTGTCCTCACGGATGCGGTGCGATTCTACGCTTGTCTGGGCTTTCAGGGGGAGGGTAGCCTTGTCCGTTCTTTCAGGGGCGGCACTCCATGACAGCCCAGGACCTCATTTCCGCCGTTACGGTGTTGTTCATAGTCGGCATGATCTGGCTGCGGACCCGGATGCAGTATTCGCGACAGGCGCGCGGCGGCCTGCTGCTGCAGCCCGCCGGACGGCTTTACTTCGCGGCGGCCGTCATGACGTTGGTGTTGGGTTGGCTATTGGCGCCCTGGATCGGGCGACTGGCGTGGCCCGCTACGCCTGTAACGCTCGCAAATCCGATGCTGATGCGGGTGATCTGGTTTCTCGCGACGTATTACATCTTTATTATCGTCCATCGCGTCCTGAAAGTGCGCGGTGTCGAGGTCTATAAGCCCGTCCAGCCGCCCGTCTAGTGTCTGCAGGAAGGGACGCTCGAGCTGGGAACAGCAGCTCGAGCACAGCTGCGTGCACCTGCACCGTGCCCTTTCTGTGTTGCCCCGACTCAGCCCTCCACAATCCATCCTCGTCGCTGCGCCGCCTCGAGGAAGGCGCGTACATCGTCGGCCAAGCTGCCACCCCGATCGCGCACGATCCGCGCGACGATCTCTTCCCGGGTGTGGGTGCCATCGCAGAGTCCCAGGATCAGCGCTGCACTCTCATTCAACTGGATCGGTCCCTTAGGGGAGAGCAGCGTGTGTCCGCTCCCGGAGGGGTGCGCTTGCAACACATACCCCGATGCCAGCCGAATTGTGCGCCGGAGGGGCGCTGTCTTGCCCATCATGCCCTGGCTCCGACGCAGCAGCTGCAACGCGGGTGCGTGCGGTAAATGACTTGGGGTCACCGGAAGTGACACTGCAAGCGCTGGGCCAAAAAGGGACCCTCCCGCGGCTGTGCGCGCGGGAGGAGAGGAGGATTCGCGTCGGCGCTCGTTAAGCGCTATGGGCCAACGGGATGCCGTGACGCTTGATGCGCCGATACAGCGTGTTGCGGCTCATGCCGAGTTGCATCGCCACCCGGGTCATGTTGCCATGACAATCCTCGATGACGCTCAACAAGGCAGCCCGCTCCGCTACCTGCAACGGATTCGCTGCGCTGGGCGCCTTGGAAGCTATCCCGCGCAGGTCCGGTGGCGACAGTGTTGTCGAGATCGTTTCGGCTTCGCGTATTTCACGCGGCAGGTCTATGCGTCTGACCACTCCGCCCTCACAGATCGCCAAGGCGGTGCGGATGACATTGCGCAGTTCCCTGATGTTTCCTGGCCAGGGATAAGCCAACAGACGCTGCAGTGCGTCGCGCTCGATGGCTGCCGGTCTGCCGTTGCCGGTCTCCGCCGCAAGCGCATTCCGGATCACGCGCTCTTTGTCCGCCCGCTCCCGCAGCGCGGGCAACTCCAGCGTAATGCCATTGAGACGATAGTACAGATCGTCGCGGAAAGTGCCGCGGGCGATCATCTCCCGCAGGTTCCTGTGCGAGGCCGCGAGCACGTGGAGGTCTACCTTGATCGGTGTCTCGCTTCCCAGCGGCACGATCTCCTGCTGTTCCAGCACCCTCAGGAGGCGAGTCTGTAGCATCAGAGGCATGTCGCCGATCTCGTCGAGGAACAGAGTCCCGCCCGAGGACTGCAGTATCTTGCCGCGCATGCCATCCTTGCGCGCGCCGGTGAAGGCGCCGGCCTTGTAGCCGAACAACTCGCTCTCGATCAGGGTCTCCGGAATGGCCGCGCAGTTCACCGCGACGAAAGGCCGGTTGGCTCGGCCGCTCGCCAGGTGCATAGCGTGGGCAAACGCTTCCTTGCCCGAGCCCGTAGGACCTTGAATCAATACCGACACGTTGGAATCGGCGATGCGATAGGCGCTACGCACGTTGCGCAACATTTGCGGATCCTCGCCCGCGAGGTCCTCCAATGTCAGTGTCTCCTGCGCGGCCTTGCCCGTGGCCGGCTGGGTGATAGGTCTGGCGGGCAGCACCGTGAGCGGCGCGTCGGTGCTCTTGTCGCGCGCCGTGCTAACGGGGCACAGCCGCACTGCCTCCTTCAACAGCGGATCGGAACGCTCATAAAGTACTAGTCCGTTTGCATCCATCAGCAGCAATGCGTAACCGAAGCTTTTGATGGTTTCATACACCCGGTCCAGCTCCGGTGTCGCCAGCGCGATCATAGAAGCGTGCCGCTGACTATCGGGCATCCCATCCCAATCCTTGCCGACTGACTGTGATCCGATCTCCTGCGACAGCTCGCGTAAGGCGCGCTCCTGCTCGCCCGCGGGGCGATCCGCAGAGTGTCGGATTCCCGTTGCGTTTGCCATACGATTCCCCCCTCATAGGATCACCGTCTGCACCACGTATGCCACGGCGATGCGTGACAGTGTCCCTGTAGGGAAACACGTTGGCTCGTTGACTGCAAGCCCCGTGGCGACGACTTTATGCTGCTTCCTACGCGTCGGAATGTTGTGTGGGATCGCACCTGCAGCATTACGCGTTCCATTGGCGTGACAACTCTGTATCAAACATCGATACAAATGGAACAGGAGGAGCGCCCAAGGTCGCGATTGTGGTGCGTGCGCGACATGGACCGTCTCTTTGCCCCGATGTTGGCATGGCCGTTGCACTCTCGACCTCGCCGTCGTCGCGCGGAAAGAAACCGTCAGCGCGTAACGCGACGCGGATCTCGGTGAGCGCGCACCGCGGACTACTCAAGGAACGCTCCCATGAAACATCAACGTATACGTCTACTGACAGCAGTTGCCGCCGCCGTGGGTGGCGCGGCATTCGTGCCGCTCGCTCACGCGATCGACATCGAAGCCGGCGACTGGAAGGTTTCCATAACCGGCAACGTCAACGCCCACTATGTTTATTCGAGGTGTGACACCACCCCCGGTGCTGGCAGTAGGATCGCGGGTGGACTTGCTTGCACCGACGATAATTCGTCCTCCTCATCCGTCAGCAACGGCCTGTTGCCTGCCGCGCTGGCGATCAGTGGAGCTACAACACAGGGCGCCTATGACCTGGGCTTCACGTTTGGTCTATATCCGGGCATCAGCACGAACGATGGCGGCAGTCCCAACCTGCAGAGCCAGAACGCGCCCACTCAAGCGCTTACGCACACGGCGCTGGGCACTGCCGGCCTCGACGTCCGCCAGGTCTTTTTGACCTTCGGCAACAAGGAGATGGGGACGGTGATGGCCGGCAGGAATATCGGCCTGTTTGGTGCCGATGCGATCCTCAACGACATGACGTTGCTTGGCGTGGGCGCGGGCAACGGTAACTATGCCGCGCCGGCGAACACGTCACTCGGCTCCATCGGCCTGGGCTACATCTATACCGACTGGCTCTCGCAGATCGACTACACCACTCCGAGCATCGCGGGGGCCAAAGTCACCGTCGGCATCTTCGACCCTCTGAATACCCTGAGCCAGATCCCGGCCTCCAAGAAAGCCCCCGGCTTCCACGCCAAAGTGGCATACACACTGGGCTCGTTGTACCTGTCGGCCAGCGGTCTGGTGCAACAGCAACGCCACACCACGACTGCGTTGGGTACTAGTCCGGACTACAACAGCTGGGCGATCGACTTCGGCGGTAAGTACGATCTCGCGGGCCTGGAGGTGGGAGGCTGGTACTACACCGGCAAAGGTGTCGGCACCACCGGTCTGTTCGTCGCCTCCGATGACGGGTTCGGCCATCCGCGCAACTCGGACGGCTACCTCGTGCAGGCAACCTACAAGATCCTGCAAACCAAGTTCGGCATCAACTACGGACAAAGCAACCTGCACACTGCCAGCGGCGATATCGATCCGGCGCGTGCGCTACTGGTCAACAAGAACGACAAGGTCACGGTCGGGGTCTACCAGGACCTGACGACCAATCTGTTGTTGCTGTTGGAATTCAGTCGGCTGGAATCGCAGAACCAGGCGGGTCAGAAAAATACCAGCCGCAACCTCAACGTTGGAGCCTTTCTGAAGTTCTGACAGGTTCGAGCCTGAGGTTGCCGGAGGAGTCGGATTCTTCGAGAGGAAGCGGCCGACCGGGGAGCGGATCGGCCGCTTGGCGGGCGCGGCACACGGGCGGTGCAAGTGCCGCGCCCGCTCATATGAGTTGCAGGTCGAGTGGCGCGCCGCCCGGAAAGACGCGCTGCAGCTGCTCGGACGAAAGTCCCCAGAGCGAAGCGAACAACCCACCCAGGATCGCGCGGTACTCGTTGAGTACCGGGTAGTCCCTGTCCTGGAACAGGCTTGCCCGCTCGATCCGGGTCTGCTCGCCGGCGATGCGGCCGCCATTGATGCTGCCGCCCAGGAGCCAGTAGACCGAGCCGTGGCCGTGATCGGTTCCCTTGTTGCCGTTCTCACGGAAAGTACGGCCGAATTCGGATACGACGGCGACCACTGTGTTACGCCATTCCCCGCCCAACTCCTGCGCGAGGGCGGCCAGCCCTTTGCCCAGGCTGTCCATGTTGTTGGCCAACGCGCCGCGTGCCGCTCCTTCGTTGACATGAGTGTCCCAGCCGCCAATATCGATGAACCCGATGCGGTACTGCTCCCTCATCAGCCGCCCCACGCGGCGCGCCTCGAGCTCGAATCCCTTCGGAGTGATGGCGTCGCGGTTGGCCTCCTTCATCTCCTGCTCCATCACGCGGCCCACTTCCTGGCGTAGCTCGAGGCCGTCCTCGATCTCGCGCTGCAGGTGGTGGCCGGCGTACATCTCGGAGAGGATCGCGGCCTGACGCGAGTCAAACACCGGTTTGCCGACACCCTTCAGGGAGATGTTGGGAATATCGGAGTCGCCGCGGAAGCAGACCGGCAGGGCGTCGGTGAATGCGATGGGGGTGGCGCCATTGACGACGCCGGCGAGACGGGCCAGGAATCCGGAGCGCAGATCGTGCGAGCCTTGCAGCGGCTGCCCCAGCTCGATGCTGTCCTGGGTCTCGAAATGACTGCGCGACAGGTCATCGGTTCCGGCGAACGGGATGAAGAGGGCTTGGCGCTCGGCATATAACGGAGCGATGGAAGCCCGCAACACGGGCGCCAGCGCCCAGTCCGAATCCAATGCAATGGCGCCGTCGGGTTCCTGGCTGCCGGGCTTGGGAACGGCAATGCTCGGTCGAGCCTCGTAGTAGTAGGAGCTCGAATACGGAATGACCACATTGGCGCAGTCGTACCCGCCGCGCAGGAAAACCAGCAGAAAGCGCGGCGAGCCTGGCGGTGCGGCAAACAGCTGGCCGCTGACGGTCAAAGCGGGCACGGTGCTGCCGAGTAGTTGGAGAAAGACTCGTCGTTTCATGGCGGTGTCAACGGTAGTTGAGGTCTGGCGAGGCCAGCAGAAAGGTATTCCATTCGAGCTGCGAGCTGGCGCGATCCAGTGCGGTGCGGGCATTTGCCGATAGGAACGGCTCGACCGCGGTGAAGTAGAGTTTGGTAGAGAGTTGTGGGAACCCGGTGCTCGTTGCCGGCGTGCCATCCTCAGGGTCAAACAACCCGCCGTTGCCGGCCGCAATCGCTCTTGCGATCTCGAAGCGGCGACTGATCTGTCCCGAGCTTGCCCAGCCGCTCTCGCCCAGGGGGTAGCCGTCCGGGGTCTGGCGTCCGAAGAGCGGCTCGCCCAGAGCATTCAACCAGTTCACGATCGGGTGGGTGTTGGCGATCGTCTTGCCGTCATAGGCGAGACGTACCGTGGAGATCACGAAGTGCATGGGATCCTTGAACTTCGTCCCCAGGGAGTTGGTGAGCTCCCGGGAGTTGAACAGGGTTGCCAGGACCGCCGCGATGTCGCCATGGGTTTTCTGGAAGGTCTTCGCCATGCTGTCGGTCAACGATCGCGGCGGATTGTCCGCTACGAAATACATGGCGAGCTTGCGCGAGACGAATTGCGCGCACGCCGGCTGCGACACGAGCAGATCTACCGCCTGCTCGACCTCCTCGAAGCCACCCCCGGCGATGGGCTTTCCCAGCAGCGTCTTGGTGCCGAAGTCATGCCGGGCGGGATTGAATTCGAAAGCGCCCTGGTGCCGATAGAGCTGCTGCCATTGCGGTTTGAGCTTCGGCTCGATGCCGGAGGCGTTGATTCCAACGCCCGTCAACACTCGCGCCAGCTCCTGGATATCCTGTTGGGTGTAACCTGATCCGATACCGAGTGTGTGGAGCTCCAGCAGCTCGCGGGCGTAGTTCTCGTTGATATGCCCGTTGGCGTTTTGCGCGTTGTCGAGATACTGCAGCATCGCGGGGTGTGTGAGGGTCGCCATGACGAGGTCACGGAAATGGCCCAGCGCGTGCGGCCGGATTGCTTGGCTTGCATAGTCGGCGACCAGCCAGGGATCGTTGGCTTTGGATTGGAACACGCTGAAATGATTCAGCCACAGCCAGGTCAACTGCTCCTGCAGTTGGGCGGGGGAATACAGGGCGCGCAGGATTTCCCGCCGAGCTGCCTCGTAAGCGAGCTTGTTGCCCTTGTCATTGAGCGCTTTGCGCTCGGTTGATTTGAGCGCATCGTCGGTGAGGGCGTTGATACGTTGGTTTTCCCGGCTGACGTACGCGAGCAGCTCCGCACCGTCCTGGTGGGAAATGTCGAGGGCGGCAATCTCGTCGGCCACCGGTTGCGGCAACTTCAGTGCACCGGGATGTAGCTGCTCATCGAGAAAGCGTCGTCTGCCGAGCTTGCGATACTCGTCGACGGTGGCAGTGGTTGGGCCATAAGTCACCCGCTCCAGCCATTGAACATCCTGGCGCGCAAGCTCTCCGGCGAATGCGCTGCTGGCAAGCAGCGCGAAGCCGGCGGCGAGGCAGACCTTGGGGATGTAGACGGTGGGGTTGGGATGCCGCTTGCCGTCCGCGGCTCCCGGGTCGCAGGTGCTCATGACAATCGTCCCTGGAGTGGCCTTGCGTTCCTCATATACGCCGGAAACGCGCTTGGGTTTATCCGGCTGACACGGGGATAATCGCCAGTACTTTATGGGATCAGGGAGTGCGCATGCATCGTTTCAGCCTCGGATGTGGGGTTTTGCTGGCCTTGGCTACTGTCTTGGCGACTGCGGCGGTCGCCGCCCCGCGGGAGGCGCCTTCGCACGTTTTCGAGGGCCGGGACATCTTCGACCTGCAATGGGTCGAGGATCCGCAAATACGCCCCGACGGCCGGGCAGTCGCCTATGTCCGGATGTCCTACGACATCATGTCCGATCGGCCGCGATCGACTCTCTGGCTGGTAGATGTCGACACCGGGGCACAAACACCGATCGCGGCGGGTAGCGGCTCGCACGTATCTCCGCGTTGGTCACCTGACGGCAAGCGTCTTGCATATGTGTCGAGCGCCGAAGGCGGGCACGCTCAGCTCTTTGTGCGGTGGATGCAGACCGGCGAGACGGCACGGATCACCGATCTGACGCAGGCGCCGAGCGCTCTCGCCTGGTCCCCGGACGGGCACTCGATCGCCTTCGTCATGCTGGTACCCGACGAGAAACCCAAGCTCGGTACCGCGCCTGAGAAGCCGGAGGGTGCCACGTGGGCGGAGCCGCTCACGGTCATTACAGATGTCACGTATCGAGCGGACGGGGGAGGCTATCTGACTCCTGGCTACACGCATGCGTTTGTGGTGTCCGCCGATGGCGGGCCGCCGCGCCAACTCACGTTCGGGGCGTATAACGAGCAGGGACCGATCTCCTGGGCCGCCGACGGTCGCTCCCTGTTCGTCAGCGGCAATCACAATGACGACTGGCGGCTCGACTCGATCAGCTCACAGATCTATCGCGTCTCGGTGGCGGACGCCGTGAGCACTGCGCTGGTCAACCGCGCCGGCCCTTTTCATGCGCCCAAGGTGGCCCCCGACGGCTCGAAAATCGCCTATCTGGGTTTCGATGACCGACAGCTCGGCTATCAGAACGTGCGCTTGTATGTCATGGACCGTGACGGCAACAACTCGCGCTCGCTCACGGACGACCTGGATCGTACTGTTGAATCGATGGAGTGGGCGGCCGACAGTCGCAGCCTTTACATCCGCTACACGGACAAGGCGGTTACGAAGGTCGCGCGCCTTTCGTTGCAGGGTCATCTCGAGCCGGTGGTCAGTGGCTTGGCCGGTGATGAGCTCGATCGACCGTATACGACCGGCGGACAGTTCAGCGTCGCGACCAACGGCACTGTCGCTTTTACCAGCGGCGATCCGACCCATCCTGCCGATCTGGCTGTCGCTCGTGGCGGTCATGTAACACGGCTCACCCGGCTGAATGATGATCTCTTCACGCAGAAAAAACTGGCGCAAGTGCAGCCACTCGCGGTGACTTCTTCTTTCGACAAGCGACCCATCGATGCGTGGCTGGTGTCGCCGCCAACTCGCGTGGCTGGCGGGAAGTATCCCCTGATATTGGAGATTCACGGTGGCCCGTTCGCCAGTTATGGTCCGCTGTTTTCCACCGATGACCAGCTATACGCAGCCGCCGGATATGTCGTGGTCTATGCCAATCCGCGCGGCTCGACCTCCTATGGCGAGGAGTTCGCGAATCTCATCCATCACGATTATCCCGACCACGATTACGACGATCTGATGAGTGTCGTGGATGCGGCGATCGCCACCGGATCGGTGGATCCCGAGCAGTTGTTCGTGACCGGGGGCTCCGGAGGCGGCGTGTTGACCGCGTGGATCGTCGGTAAAACGCACCGCTTCCGCGCAGCGGCGACGCAGAAACCGGTCATCAACTGGGCGAGCTTCTCCCTCACGACCGACATCGCGACCTTCGTGCCCAGATATTGGTTTGGCAAACAGCCGTGGGAGGATCCACAGGGGTATTGGCAGCGCTCGCCGCTGTCTCTGGTCGGTAACGTCACGACGCCGACGTTGGTTGTCGTAGGTGACCAGGATTACCGCACGCCGGTCAGCGATTCGGAGCAGTACTACGAGGCGCTGAAATTGCGCGGCATCCCGACGGCTCTGGTGAAAGTGCCCGGTGCCTCGCATGGAGGATTGGCGGCCCGGCCGTCACAGTCTGCCGCGAAGGCGAGCGCTATTCTCGCCTGGTACCAACGCTATCGGACACCGAAGTCGGCGCGCGAATGACTCGTTGCGCGCGTACTCTCCCTTACGGGAGATGGCGTACCCTGGGTCAATTGGAAAGACTGGTTGGTGGCCCAGATGGCCAGCCCCAAAGGGGCCAGCCCCAACGGGCCGGCCTTTCGCACAGCGGTTCCGTTGCCGGCCGGAAGACAGCATGTTTTCTCGACCTTTGCAGCGGCGCAAGTCCACTGCTCACCGGAGACGTCTCCTATGTCCGTCAAGCTGACTGTCAACAATCTGCAGCATGAGCTCGACATCGACCCGAACATGCCTTTGCTTTGGGCGATCCGGGATCATCTGCAGCTCACTGGAACGAAATTTGGCTGCGGCATGGCACTTTGTGGGGCTTGCACCGTGCATATCGATGGGCAGGCGGTGCGCTCCTGTGTCACGCCCGTCTCAGCCGTCGAGGGGAAGAAGGTCACGACCATAGAAGGCCTCGATACTCCGGCGGGCAAGGCGGTTCAAAGTGCCTGGGTGGGCCTCGATGTCCCGCAGTGTGGCTACTGCCAGAGCGGGCAGGTGATGTCAGCAGCGGCGCTGCTGACTACGAATTCGAAGCCGTCGGACGCGGATATCGATGCAGCGATGGCCGGCAATATCTGCCGCTGCGCCACCTACGCGCGGATCCGCAACGCCATCCACCAGGCAGCCAACGAGCTGCCCGCTACTTCGACCCGCGGCGGTTGATAAGGATCCCACTATGTACTTCCGCAATCTGAAAGGTTCCTCGTTGTGGCCTGGCGTGTCCGCAGCGGAGTTGACTCGCCGGGACTTCCTCAAGTTCACCACTCTCGCTGGCGCCGGACTGACACTCGCGGCTGCATTGCCGGAGGGTGCGGCGGCCGCTGCGGGTGGCTCGGCGCTTGCGTCACCATTCGTGCGCATCGATCCGGACAACACGGTGACTGTGATTTGCAAGCACGTGGAAGCCGGGCAAGGTGTGTGGACCGGTCTACCTACAATCGTCGCCGAGGAGTTGGACGCCTCGTGGGCCCAGATGCGTGTGGAGAGTGCGCCGGCGAAAGTGCCGTTGTACGGAAATTTTGCGTTCGATCCGAAGGGCAGTGTGCAGGGTACCGGCGGCTCGACGGCGGTCGCCAACTCCTGGGCGCAGTTGCGTCAGGCAGGAGCGACGGCCCGAGCGATGTTGGTGCAGGCCGCCGCAGCACAGTGGCATGTGCCCGCCGCGGAGATCACGGTAAATGAAGGGGTGGTTGCCCACTCGAAGTCCGGTAAGCGGGCGAGTTTCGGCGAGCTCGCGGCACGCGCCGCGAAGCTTCCCGTGCCCACCGAGGTGAAACTCAAGGATCCGAGTCAGTTCAAGCTCATTGGACGCGACAAGCTGCCGCGGTTGGATAGCCACGCGAAGTCCTTCGGTCAACAGCAGTTCGCAATCGATGTCATGTTGCCTGGCATGATGACTGCTGTGGTGCTACGCCCGCCGCGCTTCGGCGGCAAAGTGGCCTCGTTTGATGCCACGCAGGCGAAAGCCGTTCCGGGCGTAGTCGATGTGGTGCAGATCCCGCGCGGCGTCGCCGTGATCGGGCGCGACATGTGGTCGGCAAAGAAAGGCCGTGACGTGTTGCAAGTCACGTGGGATGAGTCAGGCGCGGAAAAGCGCGGCACCCCCGAGATGATGGCGGATTACAAAAAGCTGAGTCAGGCTGCCGATGCCGCGAAGGTAGCGCGTGAGGGTGATGTCGAGTCCGCCCTGAAGAATGCGGCCCACACTATCGATGCGGAGTTCGAATTTCCGTATCTCGCCCACGCTCCCATGGAGCCGCTGACCGCGGTGGCTCGTTTGAGTCCCGATAAATGCGAGATCTGGGCAGGATGTCAGTTTCAAACAGTCGACCAGCTGAATGCTGCGATGGCGACCGGACTGAAGCCGGACCAGGTGAGCATCATAACGCTGGCGGCCGGGGGCACATTCGGGCGGCGTGCGAACCCGGAATCGGACTACATCTCCGAAGTCGCGTCCATCGCGAAGGCGGTTGGCGGTAAGTATCCCGTGCGGCTCATCTGGACGCGCGAGGACGATATTACTGGCGGCCGCTACCGGCCTCTGAATTACCACCGTGTCACGGCGGCCGTGGACCGCAATGGCAAGGTCGTCGCGTACAAGCAGCGCATTGTTGGGCAGTCGCTCGTCGCGGGCACTCCTTTCGCCGCTATGATCAAGGACGGGGTCGACCCGACCGCGGTCGAGGGGACAGCCCCGGAGCAGTACGAGATCCCCAACGTGGACGTGGGCTGGAAACAAGCGAACAGCCCGATTCCAGTGCTCTGGTGGCGCTCTGTCGGTCATACGCACACCGCGGTCTCCAAGGAGGTTATTTTCGATGAGCTCGCCGAGGCCGCGGGGGTCGACCCGGTGGCTTTCCGGTTGGCGCATCTGGAAAAACATCCCAGGCACGCGGCGGTGTTGCGACTGGTTGCGGAGAAGGCGGGTTGGGATAAGCCGTTCTCGAAGGACAAAGGTCGCGGCCGCGGCGTGGCCATCCAGGAGTCCTTCGGCAGCGTGGTAGCCCAGGTTGCCGAAGTGACCGTGACCGGCGATACCATCAAGGTGGATCGCGTGGTCTGCGCGGTGGACTGTGGCATTGCTGTCAATCCGGACGTCGTCAGGGCGCAGATGCAAGGCGCCATCGGTTACGGTCTGGCGGCGGCACTGCACGGCAAGATCACTTTGACCGACGGGCACGTCGATCAAACCAACTTCCATCAGTACACCGTGTTGCGCATCAACGAGATGCCGAGGGAGATCGAGGTGCACATCGTGCCTTCGACCAATGCACCTTCAGGCGTTGGCGAGCCTGGCACTCCGCCCATCGTCCCCGCGGTCGCCAATGCCGTGCGCAATGCGACTGGGATCAAGCTGCGCAAGTTGCCGTTTGATCTCGCGGAGGCACGCGCCAGCGCTAAGGTCTAACGGAGGCGCGGGCGCCAGGGCCTAACGGAGGCGCGAGCGCTATCGTCCGCTCCGGCGCTGAGGGGACGCGGCGCTGTTGCCACTTCGGCCCGAAGGACTGCTCAAACGCGGCAGAACCGCGAGCGTTCGCGGTTCTGCCACTTCGGTATGAATTTCTCAATGACCATACGAAGCAACTCCTCCGTCTCGCGGTAAACCGCTCCTGCCTCCGCCGGTGCGATACGGATGTCCCCGAACGGAGCCGTAACTTCGTAGGTTTGACCTTTGAAGGTGAAGCGATTGGGCGCGAGCGACCAGAATGAGCTGCGGGTCCCCTCGAACTGGATCCCCGGTAGACGCTCGAGAGCACTACAAAGGCTTCCTCGCGTAGTGAAGCGTTGATTCAGCTCGAACGCGCCAAGCCCACCATCCGCATCCCTGAACTCACTGAGCATGCTCGTTCGCACGCTGAGACGGAAGCGCCTGTCTAGCGCGGTAACGTCAAATGGACGCTGCGGCGACGACACCTGGATTTCCCTTGCACTTACGGTGTTGACGGCGGCGACGATACCAATTCGTCGCGCTGCCGAAGCGATTCAAGCAAAAATGCCCCGCATCGCGGGGGCGAATTTCACAGAAAACGGCAGCGAATTGTTAAGTTGTGATGCGGCGCTGATCTGGGTTTCGCGCCGACCAGCGAGGTGCGGTCACAATACCTGGTAAACCCACAGATTGATCGCCGTGGCGAAGCGGGCGCCGGTGCAGAGGAAGAGACTCTTGTTCAGCCAGTCGTACTTTCCTGCTGGCGCGCTGAGCGAGGGAGCCGCACGAAAGTAGTATTCGCGGGGATCCACGTGCTCACCCGCCGCCAAGCGCCGCATGGTTTCCTCGGGACCGTGACGCAGCCCACGGTTGTGCACTTCGATGAGCACGTCATCATCGGTCCGTAGGAGATAGCGAGCCTCGACCACGGTGACACCGTCACTGCGTACGTACTGCCAGTCCGCCCCACCGGACACAAGCGTCCCACGCATTCTTGGACCTTCGAAAGTCCCGCCGAGGATCGGGACCACGCGTTTCAGACCTTCTGGTGTCTGCCCCACCACCATGGAGGCGTCGAGTACGCCGCGAGCTTCGAACAGCAGTTGCAGGTCTGGCTGCATGCGAGAGATGTTCTATGCTCTGGACTTCAACTTCGCGACCAACGCGTCTGCTTGTTCGGTGAAGCGCTTGTAAGCGGGCCGCTCCGAAACGCGCTCCACGTAGGACTGAAACGCCGGGCGAGGCTCGAGACCTTTGGTCATCAGCCCATATCCAACCTGCGAGGCGACGAAAACATCTGCCGCGCTGAAGCGGTCACCCAGAATGTACGGGCCTGGGGTGAGCGCCTTCTCAAGGGCATCCAAGGTGTTAGCGTACGTGCCATACCCTAAGGAAGTCGTACGCTCCGGTTGCGGCCTATTCAGCAGCCGATCGACCATCGCGGGTTCCAGGCACCCTGAGCCGAAGAACATCCACCGCAGATACGTCCCGCGCGCCGGCTCCTCATTGCGCGGCGCGAGCCTCGCTGCAGGAAACGCATCCGCTAGATATGCACATATCGCTCCGCACTCCGTAACGACCGTGCTACGGTGGATGATTGCGGGCAACTTCCCCATCGGATTCACGGCCAGGAATGACGGTTGTTTGTGCTCGAGTTTCTCGAAGCTCAGCAACTCAATCCGATAGGGTGCGCCGACCTCCTCGAGCATCCAATGTGCGATCCGTGCACGCGATACGGGGTTGTAGTAGAGAACGATCTCTTCGCTCATGGCGTCTTCCTTCCTTCTGAGCCCTGAGTGCGAAGGATACTGCTAAACAGGTGTGACGGCACCGCTCTATGGCGGAAGAGTTCCGGCTTCGGCGCTTGAGCTCGTAGGGGCGGGAAGATCGCGAGATTTGCCGGCTCGAAACACATAGCGGAATGCGCGGCCGACGATACGCAGGATGGACCGTGCACCGGGCATGGGGTCGCGCAAGCTCAGGTACGCGAAGCTTCGGCAGCTCGCAACCGAGAACAGCCAGGACAGAGGCCCAATGCGTCGCGCTGTCGGCCGCAGCATCCGGTAGGTGTCGATGTCTTTGGTGATATAGACCCAGCGCTTGCGCTTCACCGGCGGCCGCGGGTTGACATCGAAAAGCGACTCTCCAATCAGGTCGCGATAGGCGAGCAGCGGCAGATTGACCCCGCAGTCGCGCAGGTGCCCGATGGTCAAGAAGGGCCGCGCGTTGAAATCGATGAGATAGAAGGCCCCCGTCTTCTCATCGCGCAGCCATTCGATACCGAAGATGCCGTGGAATCTGATCCCGTTGAAGAGCCGCTCGGTCGCAGCAAACAGGAACCGCTCGGCGGCGCTCGGCAGAGGCGCTGGAATCTCGCCCAGGGACGTCGCGCCGAAGTCGGGAGGGTATTGGCGTATACGGTGATGCGAGGTGAGACTTACTACTCGCCCGTTGCGGTCACATAGCCCGTAGCAGTCGAAAATATTGCCGTCACCACCGCGGATCATCCGTTGGATCACGAGCGATTCCGCGCCGTGATTCCTGACATAGCTCAAGAGCTGCTCGCGCCCCTCGAGCACCAGATTCTTGCCTTGCAGTTTGCAGCTACCGACGCCTTCGTAGCTCGGCTTGAGAATGTAGGGACCTTCGTTGTGACGGGTCCACTCGCTGACCTCCGCCAGAGTCGGTGTCGAGATACCGGGAATGATCGGCACGCCGGCTGCTTGCGCCGCCTGATACAGGCTGGTCTTGTTGACCACCCGGGCGAGCTGCGCATGCGGGAGCTGCCAGACCCGGCAGTGGGGCTCGAGGTCATCGGCGTATCGCGCCAACATCAACGCGTGCACATCGCCGGTCGGCAGCACGACAGGCCGGTTACCGAGGCTCTTTGCGTATTGGAGCAGCAGGCGGATCAGCCCGGGCTCGTCATTCAGCAGGTGATGGCAGCGGACTTTGGTCGCATACTTGGAGTCATGCAGAGGGTCTTCCTGGCGGAATACGAATGCATGGACTTCCACACCGCATTCTGCAAGTGCTCTGACCGTGGCGATGCCGGTAACCGTATTACAGAGAACGATTGCGGCAACCGGGGCCTGACTCGCACCGACGTCTCCGGTCGTTGGAAAAGGAAGAGCGGAAATTGCAGCGTTCTCTGTGTCGATCTTTGGCCGGGACGGTAGCAGAACGCAGCCTGCATACCTAGTGCATCATCACAGCTTTGACTGAATCCATCAGCCGTCCGCAGCGCGGGTGTTGGCTGTCAGTCGCAGCGAGCTTTCAGTCACCTTTCAGCATTCTTTCGCGATTGGAGGGCGTCTTCAAACGCATACAACTCAGTTGTTTGAGACTGTTGGTTCACTCAGATACCCCCGCAGGGTGCATCCTAGCCGGGTTGGGACAGGCAAACTGTGAACTGCGTCTCTCGACTTAGGTCTTGAATGGGACCGGGGCCTCAGCGGCCGCACGCGGCATTCACATTGGATCGCAGGAGTTGCGGCAGCCGCCTAGCAATCGTGCACATCACGCAGGCTCGCTATCCGGCCTCGTCATGCGACCGCGCAGCGGGCGCGGTCGCACTCACGCGCTGTCGTACTCACGGCACGGCCGCCCTGATGCCGAGTCGCACTTACGGGCGCGGTCTCCCACGTGGGTCGTACTCACGGCGCGATCGCCCTCGCGCCGGGTAGCATTCACGGCGCGCTCGCTCTGCCCCCGCTGCTCCCTATCCGGCGCCGTTGCGCCCAGAAGTTGCTGCGTAACACGCACGATGCGCATTGCCCGCCGTGTCCGGCGGAAGACATGGACGTCGGGCTGGGATGGCGCCCCTCTACGGGAAGGGAGCGGCATGGCGCGCCTGATGGCGGCAATGGATGGGTATACCTCTTGCTAGCTCGCCAAGGATGCACGTACAGGAGGAAAATCCCCCATCTTCGGAAGCCGAAGCTCCTACTCGCATATCCATTCGCACTGTGCTGCGCAACGAAGTCAAATACGGTCTGCGATTCCTCGTGCGCGACACCTTACAGAGCGAGCGGCGGGTTCAGACGCTGTTAGCGCACGAGCGCTTACCGCAGGAGCAGTTGGACGCGGTAGCCAACCAGCTGCTTGCGGACACCTTGCGGGCTGCCATCCGCCGCATTCCGCGCTACCGGAATCTTCCGCCGGACTTTGACGTCAAGGACGCCCGCCGGGTGCTCCAAGAGCACTTCCCTGTTATCGAGCGCCGCGACTTGATCGAGCGCCCACTGGACCACTACCCGCACGGGAGTGCCCCGAGGCCCTGGACTATAGTGGGTCGAACCAGCGGTACGTCGGGCACCCCGCTGCACGTCTTTCGCAGCCTCGAATCCATTTTGTGGGAAAACGCCATTGTCGAGCGGCATTTTCGTTGGAGCGGTTATCGTCCGGGAATGCGCCGTGCATATCTGCGCGGTGACCTCATCGTCCCTATCGACCGCGCAACTCCGCCGTACTGGTTTCTGAATCGCTATAACAACCAGCTGATTGTCTCATCGCGCCATCTACGCGATGGTTGTGTAGACGACATCATCGAGATGCTCGACAAGTTCGCTCCGTTCATGATGGAGGCGTACCCCTCGACAGCCTATGAGTTGGCTCTACTGTTGGAGAGGCGTAACGCTTCCTTGCGAATACCTTACGTCTATACGGGCTCCGAGCCGCTCTATCCTCATCAGCGTGAGCTCATCCAAGCGCGACTCGCCAAACAAGTGATGGACCACTATGGGATGGCGGAGCGAATCGCGTATGCCACGGAATGTGAGCGGGGCAACCTCCATGTCAACACAGACTACTCGTATGTCGAGATCGTGGACGAGGAGGGAAGGCCGACGGACGGCGAAGGGTATATTGTCGGAACCACGTTTCATAATGGTTTGATGCCGCTCGTGCGATATCGAATGTCGGATCGAACCCGCTGGAACCATGCTCACTGCCCCTGTGGTCGCACGTATCCCCTCATCGAGACGGTCACGGGGAAGTACGAGGACACCCTGTTCGGCTCAAAGGGCCAACACATCAGTCCGTCGGTGGTCACCTTCGCTTTCAAATCCCTGCAAGGGATCAAGTACTCGCAGGTTGCGCAGACAGGCGAGGGAACCTGGGAAATCCGCATCGTCCCGGAAGGATCGTTCGGCGAGGCCGAGCGGCAGCGATTGATCGAGAACGTCAAGCACCTCGTCGACCCCGGCATCCATGTCGACGTGCGAGTGGTCGACGAGATCGCACGCACTTCGGCCCACAAGTATCGCTGGATCGTCAACGAATCCAGGTCGCGCCCCAACAATACCGTCTGAGGCGCGCTCCAGCTCCGTCGCGCGACACGCGTTACAGGTCCATCGCCTGAGGCGGGCTCCAGCTCCGTCACGTGATACGCGCCACAGGTCCGTCGCCTGAGGCGCGCTCCAGCTCCGTCGCGTGGCACGCGCCAAAGGTCCACCTCCGAGGCGCGCTACAACGGTCAGCGCTCCGTACGAGCGCCGCGACGGGCAAGAAGGTCTGACGCATCATTGACGTGCTCGCTGCGAGGGCGGCAATATCGCCGCATCCACGCAGGCCCGCCGCAAAAATACTCCGTGACCGTCCCTGTCATATTGGTCCTGATTGCCCTGGCGATTGCTCTCTCCCGGGTCGGATGGCGGCGCACTGGCCTGGTCCTCGTAGCCATCGCACTCGCTGTGCTGATCGGAATCGGTTGCGGCCCGATCACGGGGTGGCTGCTCAACAATCTGCAGGCGGGCTATGGCGCCAACCTCCAAGTACAGCCCGCGCGGCGGACAGCCATTGTCCTGCTCGGAAATGGCACCGAACAGGTGGGGAGTCCGCAGGCGCATGCAGTCGAGGTCGGCGCGTTCGCATACGGCCGCATCGTCGCGGCGCTGCAGCTCTACCTGGCATGCAAGCGATCAAACCCAACTTGCTTCATTCTGGTCTCCGGCGGAGATGCGCAACATCACGGCGCCTCGGAAGCAGCAGTCTACGGCGCACGATTGAAACAACTTGGTGTTGCACCCGACGACCTGGTGCTGGAGGAGCGCAGCCTCAACACGTTTCAAAATGCCCAGTACACCGCCGCGCTCCTCAAAACCAGGCCGGCCGAGCAGCTGCTGCTGGTAACCTCGGGCGTGCATGTACGCCGGGCGCTCTTGTATTTCGCTCATTTCGGCCTCCATCCGCAACCGGTGCGAGCCGATTTCATGAGCGCGATGCCGAGTCCGCTGCCGTTGTCCTATAACTTTCTCGTCGCCGACCTCGCCTTGCACGAATATGAAGGCGTCGCTCGCTATCACCTCTACCAGCTCATGGGTTGGAACGCGCAGTCGACGCATTGAAAACGTTCAGCGCGGCATACTGCAGCAGCATGATCGTCTTTCCGTCCCGGATCTCACCCGAGGCAATCTTCGCCAACGCATCCGCGAACGGAATTTCCAGCACCGTGATGTCTTCCTCCTCGACCCCGCCACCGGCGGCCACACGGAGTGTCCCGGAGTATTCCGCCACGAAGAAATGCAACACCTCGGTTACCGAGCCCGGTGACATGTAGGCTTCGAACACTTTGCGAGCACCGCGGACCTCGAAACCGGTCTCCTCGCGAGCTTCCCGAACGATGCACGCCTCCGGCGCTTCGCTATCGAGCAGGCCGGCACAAGTCTCGATCAACATGCCGGAGGGATTGCCGTTGACATAGGTTGGAAGTCGGAATTGGCGGATCAAAATGACCGTCTCTCTCTGCAGGTCGTAGAGCAGGATGGTGGCGCCGTTGCCGCGGTCATAAGCCTCGCGGGCCTGCGTTACCCAGGTGCCATCGCTCTTGCGGATCCTGAAGGTCACTTTCCGCAGCACATACCAGTCATCGGAGAGCACTTCGGTTCGGACGAGCTCGACTGCTGAATCCATTACCCCTCCGACCGCACTAGACTGACCGCGCCAGCCCCGGGGACCGTATCGTGCATAAACGTGCAAAGTCAAGAAAATTCGTGCAGACTACGGACATGCTCGCCAGTCAGCGCAAGGAATACATCCTCGAGGTTCTGCAGGAACAAGGGCAGGTCGTAGCCAAAGCGATCAGCCAAGAGCTGGGACTTTCGGAAGACACGATCCGGCGCGACCTGCGTGAGCTCGCTGCTGAGGGCCGGCTGCAGCGGGTCCACGGAGGCGCCCTCCCTTCCTCGCCCGCGGTGGTTGATTTCGCCGGCCGTCAGGAGCTTGCGCCCGACGGCAAGCGCGCTGTCGGTAAAGCGGCTGCAAACATGATCCGTCCGGGGCAAGTCGTAATACTCGACGGCGGAACGACAACATTGCAGCTGGCGGCGCATTTGCCTCCCGAGCTGCGCGCTACCGTGGTGACGCATAGCCCCACCATCGCTGTCGCGTTGGTCAAACATCCCAACATCGAGGTGGTCATGCTGGGAGGCCGGCTCTTCAAGCACTCTGTGGTGACTGTCGGTGCGGCCGTGATGGAAGCGATCGCCCGGATCCGGGCGGATCTTTATTTCATGGGCGTGACGGGGATTCACCCGGAGATCGGCTTGACGACCGGTGACATGGAGGAGGCTCACATCAAGCGCGCGCTCAGCGCGAGCGCGGCCGAAACTCACGTCTTGCTGACCGCCGAAAAGATCAACACCGCCTCCGCCTACCTGGTTGCCCCCGTGAGCGAGATCGATGGAATCGTCGTGGAGAGAGGCGTCGCGGCCGATCTCCTCGAGCCGTATGAGAGGATGGGCTTGTCTGTCGTGAGAGCGTAGACTTGGAGGACCATGATAAGTCGTCGTAACGTGTTGCGGATCGCTGCGGCCGCCGCCACGGGTGCCGCTCTGCCGCCGGTGTTGGCTGCCAATGGGAACAAGCCCAAGACCCTCCTCATCCTGGGAGGCACCGGGTTCATCGGGCCGCATCTGACTCAGGAGGCACTGCGCCGCGGCTGGAAGGTAACCCACTTCAACCGTGGGAAGCGTTCAGCCGAGGGGGTTGCGGGTGTTGAGACCCTCGTTGGCGACCGCAAGGGCCAGCTCGATGCATTGCGCGGGCGAACCTGGGACGCTCTCATAGACGACACCGGTTACATTCCGAAGTACGTCAAAATGTCGGCCGAGCTGCTCGCTCCCTCGGTCGGATATTGTTTGTACATCTCCAGCATCTCCGCCTACGCGAGCTTCGCGAAACCCAACGACGAGCACTCCCCGACGGGAACGCTGTCGAATCCTGATGTCGAGGAGATCACCAACGACACCTACGGTCCGATGAAAGCCTTGTGCGAGCATTATTCCGAACAGGCGTTCAAAGGCCGGATTGCCATCGTCAGGCCGGGCTATATCGTCGGACCACTGGATCCAACGGATCGGTTCACCTACTGGCCGGTCCGTGCCTCCAAGGGTGGCGAGATGCTTGCGCCGGGTACGCCGCGCGATTCGATCCAGATCATCGATGTGCGGGATCTGACCGCGTGGATGATGAAACTCGTGGACGCTAGTACAAACGGCTATTTCAACGCCGTTTCCCCACCCGGCGCGTTCACGATGGGTGATCTCATCAAGGCAAGCCAACAGGCCAGCCCGGAATCCAAGACCCGAGCGACGTGGGTATCCGAAGATTTTCTGGCTGCGCATTGGAAGCCAGAGGAGCTTGACCTGCCGCCCTGGGCACCGATGAAAGGCGAGTCGGCAGGTGCCTCTCTAACTTCGATCAAGACGGCGAGTCAGACGGGACTTCACTCGCGGCCACTGCAGGAGACTGTGCGAGATACGCTCGCGTGGTTTCACACGCTACCTGCGGAACGACAGGCCAAACTGAAGGCAGGGCTCGATCCTCAGAAAGAGGCAGATACCCTGCGCGCTTGGCACGAGAGCGGCGCGAAATCGTAGCAGGCTCCGAGCCCGCGCCCGCCGTCGGCCATCGGGGCCGAGCCG
>Ga0068855_100002581_pt1 | contig 22323 bp, 24 predicted proteins | sample KBSCornC52_FD_66592 | JGI IMG/M metagenome (GOLD analysis project Ga0068855, IMG submission 66592) | Corn rhizosphere microbial communities from Kellogg Biological Station, Michigan, USA - KBS Corn C5-2 | ecosystem: Host-associated > Plants > Roots > Rhizosphere > Soil ...
GGTTGCGGGCTCGCCTGCGGGAGGAACGCAGGTTCCACATCGAGCCGGCCACGGCAGGCGGCCGCGCTGCTTTCGGCCGTTGCGACCGCTTGACAGCTTTCATATTTCCATTATAGTAGAAATATGAAAACAGCGGCCAAAGCCCGCATCCCCGAGGAACAAATCGCGCGTTTTGCGGACATGTTCACGGCGATGGGCACCGAACCAAGGCTGCGCATCATGCGTCTGCTGCTCTCCGCTCACCCCGATGGCATGGTGGTCAGCGATGTCGGCGCGGAGCTGAAAATCCCGGCCTCCACGCTGTCTCATCACCTCGAGAAGCTGAAAAATGAGGATCTCGTCAGCGTGCGCCGTGAAGGAACTTATCTGCGGTATTCCGCCAACACTGAAGCCTTGCAGGAATTGCTCGGCTTCCTCTATGCCGAATGCTGCACCCGCAACCGCGCGATTGAGCCACAGGCAATCATCACTCTGTGCCCGTAATCGAAAGGAATGGAAATGGAAATCAGGGAAGTCGTTAAAGAGAAATACGGCGAAGCCGCACGACGGGTCACGAGCGGCGGCGCGAATGGATGCTGCGGCGCGAGCGCTGCGCTTGACTCCTGTTGCGACCCCATCACTTCGAATCTTTACGACGCCGCGCAAACCGGCGAACTCCCAACGGAGGCCGTGCTGGCCTCGCTCGGCTGCGGCAATCCCACTGCGCTCGCCCTGCTGAATCCCGGCGAAACGGTTCTCGATCTGGGATCTGGTGGCGGCATTGACGTGCTGCTCTCAGCGCGCCGCGTTGGCCCGTCGGGCAGGGCTTACGGCCTCGACATGACAGACGACATGCTGGCGCTCGCGCGCGAGAATCAGCGCAAAGCGGGCGTGAAGAATGTGGAGTTTCTCAAGGGCGAAATCGAGAACATCCCGCTGCCGGACAGCAGCGTCGATGTCGTGATCAGCAATTGCGTCATCAACCTCTCGGCGGATAAAGACCGCGTTCTGCGCGAAGCCTTTCGCGTGCTGAAGCCGGGCGGCCGCTTCGCCGTGTCCGACGTAGTCACGCGCGGAGCCGTTCCCGCCGACGTCCGCCGCAACATGCTCCTCTGGGTCGGTTGCATCGCGGGTGCGCTCGAACAAGACGACTATGTTGCGAAACTCGCCAGAGCCGGGTTTGAAAATATCGGGATCGAGCCGACCCGGATTTACAACATCGAAGATGCGCGCGCCTTTCTCGCAGGGCAGGGAGTCGACGTAGATACCATCGCGCCGCAGGTAGAAGGCAGATTCATGAGCGCTTTCATTCGCGCCACCAGGCCCGCCGCGTGCTGTGCGCCGGGCTGCTGTCGCTCATGAGCGCCAGGAAACGCGTCCTGATCCTCTGCACCGGCAACTCCGCGAGGAGCCAGATGGCCGAAGGCCTGCTGCGGCACGACGCCGGGGACCGATTCGAAGTGGAAAGCGCCGGCACGAAGCCTTCGATCGTGCGACCCGAAGCGATTGCAGCCATGCGTGAACTCGGCATCGACATCAGCGGCCATCGCTCGAAGTCCGTCGAAGAGTTCGATGGGCAGCAGTTCGATTACGTCATCACCGTCTGCGACAGCGCGCGCGAATCCTGCCCGGCATTCTTCGGTCGAGCGAAGAAACTGCACCGCGATTTCGACGATCCGGCGGCCCTCGATGGCTCGGAAGCGGAACGGTTGGCGCTGTTTCGGCGGGTGCGCGACCAACTGCGCCGTATCTCAGCGATTTCGCAGCCGCAAACCCACCCGATACAATCATGGGCCGATGAAATATCGTTACGAAGAGTTCACCTGGCCCGAGATAAAAAAGGCGGTCGCCGACAACCGAGTTGCGGTTTTGCCGGTCGGAACCGTCGAGCAGCACGGCCCGCATCTGCCGCTGATCACCGACGTGCTCACGTCGAGCGAAATGTCCCGCCTCGCCGTCGAGCGCGACCCGTCGCGCGCCATTCTTCTGCCCCCCGTCTACTACTCCTTTAACGAGCACCATCTTGATTTCCCGGGCACCATCGCAGTGCACGGCGAAACCATCATCCGGTACGTCACGGATATCGGTCGCAGCCTCGCACACCACGGCTTTCGCAAGATTCTGATCGTGAACGGCCATGGCAGTAACGTGCCATTTCTCGATATCGCTGCCCGCAACATCACGAACGAGACTCCGGCGATCGCAGCCATGGCTTCATGGTGGAGCCTGATTCCGAAATCGCTGATCGCGGAACTCCGCGAATCGGAGAAGCCAGGCGGCATGGCGCATGGCTGCGAACTCGAGACCTCCGTGCTGCTGCACCTGCGTCCGGATCTGGTGCAGATGGACAAGGCGGAAAAAGACATCAGCTTCGCGCCCACGGAGTTCTTTTACTGGGATCTGGAAGCTCCGTCCCCCATCTTTTTTCAGGAGTGGTTCAGTCGCTACTCACGCACCGGCACGGTCGGCGACCCGACGAAAGCCACTGCCGAAAAGGGCGCGAAATTCGTGTCCACGGTTGTCGATCGCATGTGCGCCCTCATCGAAGAATTCCGCGCGCGTGAAATCCGGCCCCGCGTCGACCACCACTGAGTCGACTCCAGTCCAAAGCGCTCGACTACGGAGAAGGTAACGCTGACCGGCCGGAATATCGGGAAAAGCTGAGCTGATCCGCACGCACGCGTTGTGGTCGGAGGCGAATTCTGCGCAATCGGGCATCGGGCAACGCATCCGGAAGCGGGCCCGGAGGGCGTCTTCGCAGGCGAGCGAGTTCGCCTGCGCGCTGAGGCGACGCATTCCTGCCTTGGATTGCTTTATGCGGGGCTCACAGCCCTTCGGCTTGAGATCCGCGACTCCGACGAAGAGTTGAACAAGCTCAGCCGCATGTTGTACGTTCCGGCGCCAGGTGCTACTTCGCCGCACTCGGGCTGAGTTTTGTAGGAGTGAAGGATTTGCCGTCAGCACTCCCTCGTCCTGTCGCTTTAACGGTGCTTCCGGCATTCTTTTCTAAACCCGCAAAATTCTGGTTTCCGATCTGATATGCCTTCTTACCACTAATCAAAACGTATTTCTGGCCGGCCTTCACGCACGCCACGGCGCAATCGTGGTCGCTCATCTTTTTCCCGCCACTCTGCATCATGGCGTGATTGCTGTTGCACATGCTGTCGCTGATCACGCCGGTTACGGTCTGGTCGGCCGCTAAAGCGAAAGGCAGACCGGTGGCAACCACAACTGCGAATAACAATCTCTTCATTGCATTTTCTCATCAGTATTCAGGATTGATGTTTTGGTTTTTATTCCTCGATTTCCGCCTCAGCCGCGCTGCGAAGGCGGCCGTGCCGCAAAGCTCGGGTCTTTATCATCACGAAAAAGACCGGGACCAGGATCAACACGTGAATCGTTGACGTAATCATCCCGCCAACAATCGGCGCAGCAATCGGCTTCATCACGTCCGAGCCGACACCGGATTCCCACAGAATGGGACTCAGACTGGCGAGAACCGCAGCGACCGTCATCAGCTTCGGGCGGAGGCGGTGCACGGCTCCCTCAATAGCCGCCTGCTGGACATCGTCAACGTGAACCAACTCTCCCGAGGCGAGCCTTCGTTCGAGTGCTTCGTGTAGATAAACGACCATCACCACGCCGGTTTCGACGGCGATTCCAAACAGCGCGATATAACCCACCCAAACGGCGACGCTGAAGTTATAGCCCAAATACCACTGCAGCAGCAGTCCGCCCGTCATCGCATACAGCGTCGGAAAGATGAGTACAAGCGCCTCAGTCAGGGAATGGAAGACCATATACAGGAGCAGAAAGATTACGAAAAACGCGATCGGAACGATGATCTTCAACCTCTCCCGCGCGCGCAGCTCGAATTCGTATTCACCCGACCATTTCAGGCTGTAACCCGGCGGAAGCGCCAGCTTCTGGTGAAGCAACTTGTCAGCGCGATCGACGAATCCACCGTAGTCACGCGTGTTCAGGTCGAAGTAGACATACCCGGTGAGCGCGGCATCTTCGTCGCGAATCATGGTCGGCCCCTTTGAGAAGGAAAGCCTGGCCAGCTCTCCGAGCGGCGCTTGGCCATTTTGCGGCGTTGCGATCAGAACGCGCCGCAGTTTGTCCAGATCGTTTCGAAAATCGGGCGCATACCGGATCGAAATTGGATATCGCTCGCGGCCTTCAACGTTCTCGGCGATATTCTCGCCGCCGATTCCGGAGGTGATGGCGCGCTGCACATCACCGACAGTCAGTCCATAGCGCGCGGCTTCGGCCCGGTTCACTTCCACATTCAGATAAAATCCCTGAGCCACCCGTTCCGCAAAACCGGATCGCATCTCGGGAAGACCCGCCAGAATCCGCTGAACTTTCGCGCCCAGTTGCTGGATCTGATCGAGATTTGGCCCCTGAATTTTCATTCCGACGGGCGTCTTGATGCCCGTCAGCTCCATGTCCAGCCGATTTTCAATCGGCATGGTCCAGGTGTTCGTCAGCCCGGGAAATTGAAGCTTCGCGTCCATCTCCCCAATCAGTTTTTGGTACGTCATACCGGAACGCCATTGCTCGCGCGGTTTCAGCATCACCGTCGTGTCGTACATGTCCAGCGGCGCATTATCCGTTGCGCTCTCTGAGCGCCCGATCGAGCCAAACACGCTCGCGACTTCCGGAAACGAGCGAAGCACGCGATCCTGCTCCTGCATCAGCTGAGTGGCTTGCCCGATGGAAATCCCGGGAAGGGCAGTGGGCATATAGAGCGCCGCGCCTTCGAATAGAGGGGGCATGAACTGGCTCCCGAGCCTGAAAGCCAGCGGAAACGTCGCAGCAAGGAAGAGCACGTTCAACAGGAGGGTTGTTTTCGGGAAACGGAGGCAGAGTTTCAGGATCGGCAGATAGATCGCCTGCGTCATACGCGAAATGGGATTCCGCGATTCCGGCCGGAGCCGGCCGCGAATGAACATCAGCATCAACGCGGGCACCAGCGTGATGGCGAGTAATGATGAAAAGCCCACGGCCAGCGTTTTCGTCCATGCAAGTGGCCGGAACATGCGCCCTTCCTGGGCTTCCAGCATGAAGACCGGCAGGAACGAGATGACGATGATCAACAACGAAAAAAAGAGTGCCGGTGCAACCTGCCGGGCGGCATCCAGTAAAATTCGCCGTCGCTCGCGGGGAGAGATCGTGCGCGGCGCCGCCTTCGCAGCCGCGGCTTCCTGAGCCTCGGACAGGTGGCGATAGCCGTTCTCAACCATCACGATCGCGGCATCCACCAGAACGCCGATCGCGAGCGCGAGTCCGCCCAGCGACATGATATTCGAGCTGACCCGGAGGTAATACATCGGGATGAACGACGCGATTACCGCGACCGGCAAAGTCACAATTGGGATAAATGCCGAGCGGAAGTGGAACAGGAAAACGATAATAACCGCACTGACGATCACGGCTTCTTCGATCAGGTCACGTTTGAGCGTGTTGATGGACGCGAGAATGAGTCCGGACCGGTCATAGCCGGACACGATTTCCACTCCGGCGGGGAGCGATGCCGAGATTTGCGCAAGCTTCTGCTTCACGCCTGAAATGACATTCAAAGCGTTCTGGCCGTAGCGCATCACCACGATTCCGCCGACGGTCTCACCTTCGCCATTCCATTCGGCGACGCCCCGGCGGATATCCGGGCCGAAGGAAACGCTTCCCAGATCGCGAACGAGAACAGGCGTGCCGTTTTTCGTGGCCACCGGGACGGTCTCGAGATCGGAAAGCGATCGCAGGTATCCCAAGCCTCGGATCATGTATTCGGCGCCGCCCAGTTCAATGAGTCTGCCGCCCACTTCGTTCGTGCTGTCGCGAACCCGATCGATAATCGTGCCCAGCGGAACGTTGTACGCGCGGAGCTTGTCCGGATCCAATCGAACCTGGTACTGGCGAACGAAGCCGCCGATACCAGCGACTTCCGCCACGCCCGGAACTGTCTCGAGCTGATAACGCAGAAACCAGTCCTGCAGGCTCCGAAGATCAGCCAGGCTGTATCGGCGGTTGTGGTCCACAATCGCATACTCGTAAACCCATCCGGCGCCAGTCGCGTCGGGACCGATCGTCGGATTGACCGTGCTCGGTAGTCGTCCCCGGATTTGCTGCAGGTATTCGAGGACCCGCGATCGGGCCCAATAAAGGTCCGTGCCGTCCTCGAACACAACAAACACATACGAGTCGCCAAACATCGTCTGCGCACGCACGGCTTTCACGCCTGGTGCGGCCAGCAGAGCCGTAACGATCGGATAGGTGACCTGATCTTCGATGATGTTCGGCGGCTCGTCCCAGGCGGTGTGAATGATGACCTGCACGTCCGAAATGTCAGGCAACGCATCGAGGGGAATCCGGCGCATCGTCCAGATCCCCGCGACTACGAGCGCAAGCGTTGCCGTGAAAACCAGGAATTGATTGCGAGCGCACCAGCCAATCCAGCGGGAAATCACTGCATCCCCCCTTCGGCCGTGACGGACATCTGTTTCTGTCCGACCGTCTGGCCGTTCTTCGTGGCGAGCACCGTAACCTGCCACGTACCGCCCATCTGAACCTGCCCAGCGCCCTCGTAGATTCCTCCGCCCTTTTCCGCCAATGTCGTCACGTTGCGCATTGCAGCCATTCCCATGGCCGGCATCGCGGGCATGAAAAACGTGACCGTTACCTGCGCGCCCGTTACAGGCGAACCGTCAGCGCCGGTGAGCTTGACGCGAAAGGTATTGTTGCCCTTGTGCGGCGTCGCCGGCGTGGAAGCATATTGGATGGATGCCTGCTTCTGGGAAGAATTCGGAGCGGCCGCGCTAACGCCCGGCGGCGGTGGCGCGAAAGAGCCCAACGCGGCCTGAAGCTGGCTTTCGGAATCGATCAGGAAGTTCGCCGAAGTGACAATGTGGTCGCCTGCTTTCAGGCCTTTGGAAATGATCATGTCATCTCCGGCGCGCGCGCCCACCTCAAGATCGCGCGGTTCAAAATGACCTTCGCCTTTGTCCACGAACGCGATTTGACGCGTTCCTGTTTGGAAGATGCCGGATGCTGGAATAACCAGCTGCCGCCCAAGCGGCACGTCAAGTCGAACGTTGACGAACATTCGGAGCGAGAGCGTCAGCTTCGGGTTCTGAATTTGCAGACGCACTTTGGCGGTGCGAGTGGCAGGGTCCACCTGCGGCCAGACGAAGCTCACGCGTCCCCGAAAGATGCGGCCCGGATAGGAATTAACCGTAATCTCAGCCGCGGTTCCGATTTTGATGCGCCCCAGATCGCTTTGGAAAACCTGCGCATATACCCACACGGTGGAGAGATCGGCGACCGAATACAATTTCGCTCCCGGTTGCGCATACATGTTGGGCAGGGCGGCCCGGTCCACGATAAAGCCGGAGACCGGAGCGTCTATTTCAAGCTCGTGCCTGATTTTCCCGGTTTGCTCCAGCTCCTTGATCTCGCGATCAGGGATTTGCCACTGTTTCAACCGCTCCAGGGCGGACGATAACAGCGACGAAGCGCCGGATGCGACACCGGGTACCGTGCTTTGCGCCAGACTGTCGCGATTTTGTTTTGCAAGCAGGTACTCGTTCTCCGTAGTCACCACGTCCGGGCTGTAGATCGTCAACAGCGGTTGCCCTTTCCGAATTCGCTGGAAGGTCGCATCAGCGTAAACCTTCTGAATCCAGCCGCTGAAGCGGACCTGCACTTCGGCCAGCTTTGTTTCATCCGCCTCGACATCGCCGGTGGTGCGGATTTCGTCCTGCACCTGCTTGTACTGCACAACTCCGGTTTTGACGCCGATGCTCTGCATTCGTTCGGGTGTGAGCGTGACTGGCGCGAGCCTGGGTTCGGTCTCCGGGGAAGCCGAGGGGTTGGTGTCTGAGGCTGGCTCTCCCGTCGAAGCGACGTTGTGCGCCATTGCCACATGTGGATGAAACCAGAGATACGCGAGGGTTCCCGCAAGAACGATCGCGACACTCAAGGCCACAAAGAACGCGATTCGGTAACTCTTCATAGCGCCCCCTGGCGAAACGACACGCCCGTAAGCTGCTCGATTTTCGAGAGCGCAATTTCGTGGTCCAGCAGCGTCTTCCAGTACTCTTCATCGAAATTGAGGACATCCATGAAGCCCGCCAGCAGGCTCTCGAAATCCAGCTTTCCGGTCTGGTAGGCGCCGAGCCCGGATTGATACGTGGCGAGCGCCTGCGGGATGAGGCCCTCGCGATAAATTTTGAGCGTCTGCGATGCGGTTTCAGCCGCGATGTACTGATTGCGCACCTCGAAAAACGCGGATTGAACCTGGCTTTCGTATTCGCGTTTCGACCTGTTCAGGTCTTCAATCGCCTGGGTCATTTCCGGGTTAAGCTTGCGGCGCCGGTAAATGGGAAGCCGTGCGCTGAAACTGACCATGTAATAGTCGCGAAACTGCTCAGCCGTGTGCTGCCACATATACTGCACGCTGAAATCCGGGTATCGATCCTTGTGCGCGATCTCGACCTGCAGACTTTGGCGATTGATCATTTCCTTCTGACCCGCAACGTCGGGATTTTGGGCGCGAGCCTTCCCGAGCAGTTCGTCCACTGTGAAATGGATTGGCGTTTCTACCAGAGCTTCCGCAGTTATCTCCGGCGCATCGCTTGTACGATTCAGGAGCTTTGCCAGGACGGCCTGCTGAGTCTGCATGATCGCGTGGTGGTGGACGAGTTGGCGCTGCAGTTTTGTCCTTTCGAGCTGGGATTTCAGGACATCCTGTTGACTGCCTTGGCCCACGCGGTACCGGGCGTCAGCGAGTTTCTCGATCTGTTCCAGCAACTGATCATTACGCCCAATCACGGCCAGGCTCTGGCGAATATAGCCCAGCTGAAAATATGCTTCCTTCACCTGCTGGAGAACCGATCGGGTTACGGACTCCAGCTTGTCGCGAGCGATGGCCGCATCCCGCCCGGCGGCTTCGCCCTTCAGTTTGAGTTTTCCTGGAAACGGCAGATCCTGTGAGATGCCGAAACCGAAATATGCGAAATCGCTGTTGCTGTATCCCGCAAACGGCCGCGGACTTCCGACCGAAACATGCTGAACCGTCAGTTCCGGATCGGGCATCGTGGCAACCTGGGAGCCCACCTCCGTTGCTGCCTGCCAGCCATGTCTTGCAGCAAGAATCTCCGGATTGTGCTGGACGGCTTCATTAAGGAGCGTCGAAAGCTGTGTTTCGGTTTCGGCGGCTCGCGCGCCCATCGTCCAGATCAGGCAAATCGCGATCACAACAGCCCACTTCATTTGTGAATCTCCTGAACGTTGAGCCCGCTCGCGTACAACCGGTCCCATAATCGTTCGAAAAGGTCTCGCGGCAGAGATTTCTTCAAGTCAAACTCCGCGATCTCGCGGAATGCGGTAACACGCAATTCGTATGGATTCGGATTGGCGATCGTCTGGATGTCCGCCCAGCGCCAACTGCGGCCGTCACGGGGGCTATTGGTGAGGTAATCAATGCCGCCGTTCTCAAAGCGCAGCACGCCATTACTGCCGCCTGACCATACACGGTGATGAGCCGGGATCTCGGCGATGGCCGCTGAACTCGGAGCAGGGTCGCCGTTTCGCGATGGTTTCCCCACCAGCTCGGCTAAATCGGCGGCGATCTCGGGCGGCATTGCTTCACCCAGACTGAACCGAAACGGCCGCTCACCCGGCTCATGCCAGTGGCGGTTGTCATACGTGAAGAGGGTGAGTTCGCGCCCTGAGAGATCGAACGTCTGGATATCTATGTACTTCCACCGATGGTGGAATCCGGCCGATTGAAATTCAACGCCGTCGGCATCGAGCAACAGCGTTCCCGGCGCAGCCTTTTTCAAAGCTCGATGCCATTTGGCCTCTGTTTGCCAGCGCCCACTCAGCGCAAAATCAGTGACAGGGATCGTAAGCGCCACCGCCAACGCGCCAACGATCGTTGAAATAGTTGAACTTTTCCTCATCAAAAGCCTCCCTGCGCGTACCTGGACAGGACGCCCATAACGCGCGTAAGTTGTCGGATTGAAACAACTGAAAACCGGTGTGCGAGGGCACACCACGGGCGGGACTAGATAAGGAGAGGTAGAGTTCGAGCGGTCAGATTGCCGCGGGGCGGTGGGTGTTGAGGCAAATCCACCAGTGCATGAAACAGCAAAAACGGAATTGGTTCGAAAACGGCCGCAGGCGCGATCGTAGGGACCGGCGCCGAATGATCGGTTACGTAAGAGCCGACGAACTGGCCAGCATCAGGGACATTATTCTTGCAGCAGTCATCCGCCTTTGCGCTGGGGGCGCATTTTCCCTTCAGGCAACATGTCATCGCCTCCCGAGTACGCGGTCCACTGGCGAAGCAGTCGAAAGGTCGCAGCAGCATCAGCACTGCCACAAGACTGATGACGACTTTGATGCCTCGCTTCACGCCCTATTCGAGCCTATCATCCTTCTTGGCGTTCAGGAACTGCATCGTGAAGCAGCCTGAACACGCGTAGTGGTCCGCGGGCGGTCACCAGATCGAGGTCAGGCATACGGCGCCCCGGCAGCGGGTGTCCGTCACCGAACTCCAATGAATGCCCAGCCCGGATACCTCCGCAGCCAATCGTTTGCGAGGCTCGTCCATGCTGAGAAACTCTGAAAAGTAATCGCTCATGGCTTTCGTCCCATCGTCCGGACGGCGCAGCGCCGTTTGCGCCATCGTGTTGCGCAGCGTGCGGGCAGCAACCGGGTGACGCTCGGCGTAGTACGTATCGAGGAGGCTTTCCGGCGACGTCCGCTTGACTACCTGGGCCAGCTTCCATCCCAGGTTCACCGCGTCCTGCACACCGGTATTGAGGCCCTGTCCACCCATCGGAGGATGCACGTGTGCGGCGTCGCCGGCCAGCAGGACCCGTCGGTTGCGGTAAGCCGCGGCCTGGCGAGTCATATCAGTGAACCCGGAGATCCACGTCAGGCTGTGGATCCCGTAATCTGTCCCGTACACGGCGATCAGCGCTTCACTCACTTCACGCAGAGTCGGTTCGCTGCCGGCGCCCACTTGCTGTTCCGTCAGCGCGACCCGCATTCGCCGAGGCGCAGGCGACCGAAGATCCCGCGCTGGTCGAGCACTTCGATCGTGCGGGAGTGCAGACCACCGCCGCGCGAGCCCGCCAGCGCCAGCTCGCCGGCTAGCATCAGCCCTGTTGGACCTCCTCCAGCCATCAGCATTGTATGCTCATTCGTCAACAACCCCCGGGTTCTACTCACGGCCACCAACTTTACGGGACCACCCGGGGCTTGCTGCAAGCCCCCCGCTGCGCCTCACACTAAAAGTAGAAAGGAAGGGCCACTCTCCTTTCATTTTCCGCGGCGCCGAGCATTCCCGCATCGTCGCGACTCCCGGCTGCATCGTCTATTCAGGAGTCAGGATGGTGTCGCCTGTTCGCCCTGGGCCTGTTTGGCGAGTCTTCATTGCCTCGTGTTCAGCCTTTAGCTGGCATCTCTGCCGTGCGGAGGATGCGAACCAAATCGTTGAACGCGCCACGGCGGCGCTGAAATCAGATTGGGCCGCTGATTCTTCGTATGCGTCCATCGAAAGAGATGAGGCTCTGAAGCATGGCAGGGTGACCAGCAAGACGTTTGAAGTCGTCATGATCGACGGCTCGGATTATCAATTCCCCCTGGCGATTGACGACCAGCCATTGCCTCCCGGCCGCCGTCAGGCCGAGATCGTGAAGCTGAAGCATGAAATCGAACGGCGCCGGAACGAGAGCCCTTCGGCTCGGCAATCGCGTATCGAAGCCTGGAAAAAACAGCGCGACGAGAATGGCGAATTGTTGCTCGACTTTCCAACGTCTCTGCAATTCCACCTTGAGGGCGAAGAAATAAAGGATGGCCATCCTGCATACGTTTTATCCGCCACGCCCAGGCCGGGTGTTATCGCGACGACTCGCGCAGCAAAAGTGCTAACCGGCATTCAGGGCAAGGCATGGGTGGAAAAACAGACGCTCCATCCCATAGGCGTAGAGTGCACGCTGGTTAAAGCAGTACCCGTTTTTGGCGCCCTGGCCAGCGTTCTGCCCGGAACCGAGATCGAAATCGGGATGACAAAGGTAGCCGAATCAGTCTGGCTGATTGACCGGGTTTCGATGAAACTGAATGTCTCGAAGCTGCATATGTTCAAATCTTCATCCGCAACGCATTCAACATATACGCATTACCAGCCGAACTCTGTTGCGCTTGAGGAACTCCTGAGCAGGGCTAAGGCTGATTAGCCACCGTGCGCTGCGCGCGTGAGCCGGTCACGCACACCGGCCCATTCCGGAGTGTCCGGAGGCATCTCAACCGAAATCCAGTCATAACCAGCGGCATCCAGCTCGTGCAGAACACCGTAAAGCCGCTCGGCGTACGCGGCCGCACCGGGGGGCATGTTGCTGAAGTCGAGCCGCGCGCCCCGGCCCTCTTTCGGCGAATCGCCCAGAATCAGCCGGGTGCGCGGGCTGTAGTGCTTCGGATGCTGTCCCGGAGATTCTGCGCCGCCACCCACTTCCACCGGGCCGATCACGCCTTCAATGAGGGTCTGCGAAATCATCCCGGGCCGGAGAATTCGCGGACGCGCGCCAGCGAGCGAAATCACCGTGCTCTCGATCCCGACTTCGCACGCTCCTCCGTCGAGAATCAGATCGACACGGTCGCCCAGAGATTCGCGGACGTGTTCTGCAGTGGTTGGAGAAAGCTGCGTGAATCGGTTCGCGCTCGGCGCCGCAACCGGAACGCCCGCTGCTTCGATGAGCGCATGGGCCACGGGATGCGCTGGCATGCGCAGCCCAACGCTCGGCAGACCGGCGGTGACCACGTCCGGCACACTGGCGGATTTCGGCACGATGATCGTCAGCGGCCCAGGCCAGAATGCGCGAGCGAGTTTTTCGGCGGTGTCCGGCCAGTCCGCGGCGAGTTCCCGCGCTGCGTCGATGCTTCCAACATGGACGATAAGGGGGCTCGAGTACGGCCGGCCCTTCGCCTGGAAGATGCGCTTGACTGCTTCCGCGTCGAGCGCATTCGCTCCCAAACCATAAACGGTTTCAGTAGGGAATGCGACCAGACGGCCGGCGCGCAGAAGCTCTGCGGCTCGCGCGATTAAAACATGATCGATGGCAGCCACGCTCCGGCGGGCTCATTATAAAGCCCCATGCTCATCAAGGTGAGCGGCTGAACGATTCGCAGCCCGTTCGAAAGGCACCAGCGCAGCAGCGCGGTATTGCGGGAAGGCAGCAGAATGCCCGAACCGCCGAAAGATTCGGCTGAAGCGATCAGCGCCTGCATGTCCGGATTTGTTTCCGCGGTGGAATGGCCGAAAAACGCCAGAGCAGTGGAATATCCCGTGATGCGGCCCCCGCGTTCGACCACTCTTGCCGTGCCCTGCTCGATCGCCTGCGCCAGATCCGCCCCCCGGTCGTATCCGTGAACGCGCCGCGCGAGCGCGTTGCAATATTCAAGATCGCCGGGTTGCGCCGGCCGCACCACGCAGCCCGGAATGTTCCTTTCGATCCGGGATCCCTGCACGCAGGAAAGAAGCTCGCGCACATCGAAGCCGAGCCTCGCGTAAAGCGAAAGAGAGCGATTATGAAACGCCGCCTGCACCAGCCGTATTCCCGCGGCGCGGTTTTCCTTCGCGCGATCGATCACGGCCTCCATCAACCTGCGTCCGATGCCCGAATTTTGCGTCTCCGGACTTACCGTAAGCGGTCCGACACCGGCGATGGTCGAACGCTCGTCGAGGCAATTGCTTCCCACCACCCGTCCTTTGCTCTCCGCCACGACGCAGTAAACGCCGGGTTGGCAAAAAATCCTGGAAAGCAGGCCGATAGCCGCTTCCGGGCCGGGAAAATCGCACGGAAAACCGTGCTCCGCGTTGATTTTGGAGAATGCCTCGTAGCAAATCAGCCCGCAGATGGCGGCGTCATCCGGCGTAGCCTGGCGGATGACCACATCCATCATTCGGGAAGCTCGTCGGGCCCGCCCGCGGGTCCCGCGATTTTGCCGGTCTTGCGCCAGACGAGATACGCGTGAATGAACTCGTCGAGATCGCCATCCAGCACGCGGTCCACGTCGCCCGCCGCCAGTTTTGTGCGCAGGTCCTTTATCAGCCGGTAAGGAGCCAGCACGTAATTCCGGATCTGGCTGCCGAAATTGATATCGAGCTTCGAAGCCTCGGTCTTCCGCGTCTCTTCGCGCTTTTTCTCCATCTCGAACTCGTAGAGACGGGCGCGAAGCTGCTTGAAGGCGCTGTCGCGATTCTTGTGCTGTGAGCGCTCGTTCTGGCACTGCACCACGATGCCGGTCGGAAAGTGCGTGATGCGAACCGCCGAGTCCGTCATGTTGACGTGCTGCCCGCCCGCGCCGCTCGAGCGAAAGGTATCGATGCGCAGGTCGTCCTGTTTGATATCGATCTTGATCTCGTCATCTACCTGCGGATAGACAAAGACCGACGCAAACGAAGTATGCCGCCGCGCGTTGGCGTCGAAGGGCGAGATGCGAACCAGCCGGTGCACGCCGATTTCGGACTGCAGCAGGCCGTAGGCGTTGAGGCCATTCACTTCGAAAGTGGCGGATTTGATGCCCGCGCCTTCGCCTTCGAGCCGGTCCGTGATGACGGTCTGAAAATTCTTGCGCTCCGCCCACCGCAGATACATGCGCAGGAGCATCTCGGCCCAGTCCTGCGATTCCGTTCCGCCGGCCCCGGGATGGATGGTGACGATCGCGCTGCGCTCGTCGTTTTCGCCCGAAAGCAGCATCTCGGTTTCGAGCTGCGCGAGCGTTTCGGAAAAGCGGCGCAGCTCGCGCTCGATATCGCCATCCACGTTTTCACCCTCGCGGGCGAGTTCGAAGAGCGTATCGAGATCGTCTGTGAAACCGGCGATGCGCGCATCGTTTTCAATCGATTCCTCGATGCGCTTGCGATCCTGCATCACCTTCTGGCTCTTCTCGGGTTGAGACCAGAAGTCCGGCGCTGAGATCTGGTGTTCGAGTTTTTCTAGTTGCCGCCTTTTGCCGGCCGCGTCAAAGATAACTCCGCACGGCAGATGCCTGTTCGCGCAGCGGCGAATATTCGCGTTCGAGTTCGTCGAGCGTCATGGATGTAAGGGAAATTCCATTTTACAAGATCAACATGCAATCGCCATAAGAGAAAAATCGGTAGCGGCTCTCGACGGCGTGGCGATAGGCGGCGAGCGCGAATTCCGTTCCGGCGAAGGCGCACACGAGAAGCAAAAGGCTGGTGCGCGGCAGGTGGAAGTTGGTGAGCATCGCGTTCACGCGGCGGAACGCGTAACCGGGATATATAAAGAGGTCCGTCGATCCGGCGACGCGGCCGCTTGCGGCAGCCGATTCGACCGTCCGGACGCTCGTCGTGCCCACCGCCACCACGCGTTCGGCCGATTCGATCTCCCGCCAGGTTTCGGGCGCGATCGAGTAGCGCTCGTGGTGCAGGTGGTGCTGCTCGAACTCTTCGCGGTCAATGGGCTGGAAAGTTCCGAGGCCGACGTGGAGGGTGACGCGCGCGACGGCTGCTCCGGCCTTCGTGCAGCGATCGAGGATCTCGCCGGTGAAATGGAGTCCGGCGGTTGGCGCCGCGACCGAGCCGCGCTCGCGCGCGAAAACGGTCTGGTAACGCTCGCGGTCCGCGGCGATATCTTCCCGCTTGATGTACGGCGGCAGGGGCACGTGGCCGACGCGGTCGAGCAGCGAGTAGACGTCATCCACTCCGTGGAAGCGGATGGTACGCTCGCCGCGTTCGCCGCGCGCAATGATTTCAGCGTAGCTGCCATCATCAAAGCGGATCATCTCCCCACCGCGCATTTTGCGGCCGGGGCGGACGAGAGCACGCCACTCGAGTGGATTTTCGGCGACCGGTTCCAGCAGCATCACCTGGACGCTTCCGCTCCATCCGGCGCGGTGGCCGAAGAGGCGCGACGGCAGCACGCGCGAATCGTTCAGAACCAGGCAATCGCCCCTGCGAAGGAATGCCGGCAGTTCGCGAAAAATGCGATCTTCCCAACGCTGTTCGGCGCGGTGAAGCACCAGCATGCGCGCGGCGTCGCGCTCGGGCGGCGGCGCCTGCGCGATCAGCTCTTCTGGCAGTTCGTAGTCAAAATCGGAGAGGCGCACGCTACACCCTGCGAAAGGCCTTTTCGATCACCGCGATGGTTCCGGCGGTGATCTCGAGCGCGGCGAGTTCGTCTTCGCGGAACCACTCGCAGCGGCTCGCGTCCGTGGCGGCGCAAACCGCGCCGCCGATCGGCTTGCAGATGTAATCCATCAACACGTAGTGGTATTCGACGCGGCCTTCCGCGTCCGGCATGATGCGCTCGAAGATTTCGAGCAGGTCGAGCACTTCGACTTCGAGGCCGGTCTCTTCGCGGACTTCGCGGCGAGTGGCTTCTTCGAGGCGCTCGCCGGTTTCGACGCCGCCGCCGGGCAGCGACCAGTAGCCCTGGAGCGGCGCGTTGCCGCGCTCTACCAGAAGGATGCGCCCGTTCTGTATGATCAGCGCCCCGACTCCCAGCACGGGACGCGCGGGATAACGCCGCGAATCGCCCTGCGCTAGTACTGCACTGCTCCCTTCACGCCCAGGCGCAGGCGAAAGAGCTTGTCGCGGCTCATCACGTAGAGGGTCTCAAAATCGGTATCGCCGAAAGCGCAGTTTGTGAGCAGATCGCTTTCGAACAGTGTGTGCACGAGCTTTCCCTCGCGCGAGTAAATGCCGAGCCCGTGCGCCGCGACGTAAATCCTCCCGGTCGCATCCACGCGCAGGCCGCCGGGTACGCCCTGGATGTTGGTGATGAGGTCACGCTGGTTGGATGCGCCGCCGCGGCCATCGAGATCAAAGGCCGCGACGGCGTGGCGGTCCGAATCGGTCACGTACAAAATCTTTCCGTCCGGGGAAAGGGCGATGCCGTTCGGGCGGGTCTTCCAGCGCGCGACCGCCTCCATTTCACCCTTCGGATTTACGTGAAAAATCCCGTTGAAATCCAGTTCCCGATGGTCGATATCGGAGCCGAAAGCGGGATCGGTGAAATAAATCTGACCGTCTTTTCGGACGACGATATCGTTGGGCGAATTCAGTTTTTTGCCCTCGAAATTCGCGGCGATTACCTCGATCGCGCCCTTGCGATCCGTACGGGTCACGGCGCGGTTGCGCGACTCGCAGACATAGAGCCGGCCCTGCGCATCTTCGGCCAGGCCCTCGGCGCCGCCGGTGTTTTCGCGACCGGTTTTGGGCTTCGCCGCCTGGGGCGAGGCGCCCGGGTCGAGGCGATAAATGCGATTCGCGCCAGGGTCGGAAAAGAGGAGAAAACCATCGCGGGACCAGACGACTCCGTCCGCATATTTCAGGTTCTCGACGATATGCTCGGCCTGAATTTTGTCGAAATCCTGCGCAAAAACAGGGGAGGCCAAAAGAGCGGAAACGAAAAGGGCGGAAATCGATGCCCGAAGGATCACGGCTTTTCGATCGTCAATTCGTCGACGACCTGCTTCACGCCTTTCACTTTCTTCGCGAGCTTGTTGGCCTTGTTTTTCTGCTTCGGCTCCTGCACCTTGCCTTTGAGAGTGACGACGCCGTCCTTGACCTGAACATCGATGGCGCCGCCTTTGACGACCTGATCCGCCGCGAGTTTCTGGCGAACCGCATCGCTGATGTAATCGTCGGTTACCGGTGGAGCGCCGACCAGAAGTCCGGAGGAAAGGACAAGGGACAGCAGCAGGCGCTTAGTAGTCATCTCTCCCGGCCATTGTACGCCAGTCGAGTGAATTGAGAAACGCGTGTTTCTCGCGCCAGCCCGGTTCGACTTTGATATGGAGATCAAGATGGATGTGGGTATCGAAGAGTTTTTCCATCTCTTCGCGGGCCTGCGTGCCGATGCGCTTCAGCATGGCGCCTTTGGCTCCGATAATGATGCCTTTCTGTCCATCGCGCTCGACAAAGATGGTGGCGTAAATGCGGAGAATCTGCGGCGTTTCGTCCCATTTATCCACCATTACGGTTGTGGAATGCGGGATTTCCTGGCGGGTGGCCTGAAGGATCTTTTCCCGGATGAGCTCAGCAGCGAGGAAGCGCGCGGGCTGATCGGTGATGTGATCCGGCGGGAAGTATTCGGGGCCTTCGGGCAGGCGATGCAGCACCTGACTTCGGAGCTCTTCAAGTCCCTCCCCGGTGACCGCGGAGAGGGGGAGATATTCGGCGAAATCGAAGCGTTTCCGGTATTCCTCGAGGAGCGGCAGCAACTGCTGTTTCGATTCGAGCGCGTCGATCTTGTTGAAGGCCGCGATCACAGGCGGCGCTCCGTGCCGCAGCGTGCTCAGGGCCATCTCGTCTTCTTCAGTGAAGGACTTCGTTGCGTCGACCGTGAAGATGAGCAGGTCGCGTTCCTGAAGCGAGCCGCGGACGGCTTCCATCATGCGGCGATTGATGGCCGAAGTGGAGCGGTGGATGCCGGGGGTATCAATAAAGATGACCTGCGCTTCGGGCGTGGTCATGACGCCCTGAATTGCGGTGCGGGTGGTCTGCGGCTTGTCCGCGACGATCGAGACCTTCTGGCCGACGAGCGCGTTGAGGAGCGTCGATTTGCCCGCGTTGGGGCGCCCGAGAATCGACACGAAGCCGGATTTGTGCTCGCTGCCCACTATGCTTCGATCTCCTGGGTCTGGGCTTTGCTGAGCCGGACCTGTTCGACGCGCATTTCGTCGCTGGCCAGAATTTCGACGCGGAGGCCATCGCGCTCGATGGCTTCGCCGGCATGCGGGACGCGTCCGAGCCATTCCATCACGAGCCCGCCGATGGTGGAAGATTCGATGTCTTCGCTCGGGTGAAACTGGCTGAGGATTTCGGGCACGCGCGCGATATCGAAATTGCCGGAGACGATGAAGCCGCCCCGGCCATCTTCAGCGACGTCGGAATCCGGCTCGTGCTCATCGCGGATTTCGCCGAGGATGACTTCAACCAGATCTTCAAGAGTGGAGAGCCCGGCGGTGTTGCCATATTCGTCGATGACGATGACCATGTGGGAGCCATCCTGCTGCATTTCGCGCAGGCAATCGTGGGCGGATTTCGTTTCCGGAACGAAGCGGATGGGCCGCATCAACTGCCGGACGGTACGGATCTGGCGGTCGCTTTCGGGTATTTCGAACATGTCGCGAACGTGGGCGAAACCGAGCACATCGTCGATGGATTCGCCATAGACGGGAATGCGCGAATACTGTTCGTTGACGACGAGCGAGTGAAGCGCTTCGAGATTCGCGTCAGCCTGAATGGCGACGATGTTGGGCCGGGGAGTCATAACCTCGCGGACAACTTTGTCGCCGAACGCAACGACAGACTGGATGAGCTTTCGGTCGTCTTCTTTAATGAGGCCTTCTTCGGTACCGGCGTCGATGAGCGCTTCAATATTTTCGGCGGCGGTGGCGGCCTGCTCTTCGCCTTCGGGCTCCTGTTTCACAACGTCGAGCAGGCGCTGCAGGAAACTGAGCGCCGCGACCAGCGGGCGAACGAGAAGCGCCATGACGGAGTAGAAAGGCAGCAGCGGCCGGATCCAGTGGCCGGAGGTCCGGCGATAGAGAATCTGCGGGATCAGATATCCGCAGAACATCATGAACACCCAGGCGACAACGATGCCCTGCACCAGGACCATGCCGGACAAGCGGCCGCCATCGATGACCTCAGCCAGCGAGAGAACGCCGAAGAGAACGAGACATGTGTGCTTGCAGACGGAGAAGGTGAGCGCGGCTTCTTCGGATTTCAGCTTGAGGCGATCCTCGATTTCGTCCTTGAAGAACTCGAGCGCGGGCAGGTCCCGGGTACGAAGGCGCATGCCTTCGAGGTAGAGGGTTTGGATGCCGGTGAAGAGCGTGATGAGAACCAGCAGAATGACGAGGCCGGCCAGGATCATGCTGCCCCCGCCCCCGCGCGTTCGATCAGGGCGCGTTCAATAACCCCAGTGGGAAGGCCGAAGACTTTACGCCATTTGATTTCAGCCCGGCGCATCCGGCCGGAATCCGATTCGTGATCCATTCCGAGAAGGTGAAGGACGCCGTGGAGCATCAGGATCTGGACTTCGGTTTCGAGGCTGTGGCCCCACTCGCGGGCCTGAGAGCGGGCGCGGCCGAGAGAGATGGCGAGGTCGCCGACACCAGCAGCCCGGTCGGCGGAAGGGAACGAGAGGACATCGGTCGCGTAGTCCTTCGACAGGAAGTCGCGATTGAGGCGCCGCAGTTCGGCGTCGCCGGTGATCAGGCAATGAAATACCTGACCCCCTGCAACGCGATCGCGGAGGGCCGCAGCGAACTTCTCGAGTTTTCGAATGTCGAGGCGGGCCGGCTTACGCCGGTAAGTTATGAGTGGGTCTTCTGAATTCATGTGATGCCGCTCAGGCTTGCGGCTGAGCGGAAGATGCGCCCGCGCCCATCGCAGGAGGCGGAGCGCCGGGTACGGCCATCGGCGGCTCGGGTTGCGGTTCAGGCGGCGCTTCGACGAACGACGGAGTGTCGGAAAGTCTCAGGGTGAGCTGCCTGCCGGAGATCTCCTGATTGTATTTTTCGTAAGCGCGGACGATGCGCTGCACGAGGCTGTGACGGACGACGTCGCGTTCATCGAAATAGACGAAGCTGATTCCCTCGACGCCTTTGAGGATCTCAGCGGCCTCGCTTAGCCCGCTGCGACGGCCGGTGGGGAGGTCGATCTGGGTGAGATCGCCAGTGACGACCATTTTTGAATTGAAGCCCTGGCGGGTGAGCACCATTTTCATTTGCTCCGCCGTGCTGTTCTGGGCTTCGTCGAGGATGATGAAGCTGTCATTGAGGGTGCGGCCGCGCATGAAGGCCAGCGGCGCGACCTCGATGGACGCTCGTTCGAGGAACTTCTCTACTTTTTCAGCTTCCAGCATGTCGTAGAGGGCGTCGTACAGAGGGCGGAGGTAGGGATCCACCTTTTCCTGCAGGGTGCCGGGGAGAAATCCGAGGCGCTCGCCGGCTTCGACAGCGGGGCGAGTGAGAATAATGCGGGTGACGCGCTTGCTGATGAGCGCCTGAATGGCCATGGCTACCGCGAGATAGGTTTTGCCGGTTCCGGCGGGGCCGATGCCGAAGACGAGGTCGTTGCGCTCGATCGCTTCGAGATAGCGGCGCTGCGTAACGGTTTTGGGTGCGAGGACCTTTTTCCCGAAACTGCGCTGGCGGCCGCTGGCGACGAGCGCGCGAAGCGTGACTTCCGGATCCGCGGTGACGACGCGCAGGAGGCTGTTGAGATCGCCGTTTTTAAAGACGGCGCCTTCCTTCACGAGCGAAAAATAGTCTTCGAGAATGCCTTCGGCGCGGGCGACGTCGGCCGGCTCGCCCTCGATCTCGAGGGTGTCGTTTCCGAGTTTGGTACTGACGTTCAGACCGGATTCGATGAGTCGGATATTTTCGTCCCGGGTGCCGAAGAGGCTTTCGATGCCTCGGCTAACCTGCACACTGGCTTTCATTTAGTTCGGGGTTGAACCTCCGTGGAATACAAAATCGCGAATCGCAAGTTGCCGAACGCAAACATCAGTTAAGAGGAGAGGCGCAGGGACAGAGCTTGCAGGATAAACAACGGAAGGACCGCGTTTTCGCGGGGAGGGGCAGAACCATCCAGTTCCATTCTATCAGACGCCGGGAGTGCATAAATCGGGTTGCGGGCCGGAGGGCGCGGGGGCCAGGCTGGATTGATTGGGTTCTTGGGAGAGGGTTGAGGACGTCAAGAAAGCTGGAACGCGAGGAAGGCCGGAATTCACCGTGACATTGGGTTCGTTCGGTACGGCTCCGGTGGCTTCGTTCGGTACGAGCGCGGTGGGTTCGTTTGGTACGGCCGCGATGGCTTCGTTCGGTACGGCCGCGGTGGGTTCGTTTGGTCGAGCCCGGTTGGCTTCCTTCTCCTGCTGGAGACGGATGTGGGGCAGTTCCCAGTTGAGTTCTTCAATGGGGACGATGTCTTCGGGCTCCTGTTCCAGGCCGACGTTGGGTTCGTTCGGCATTTCGTGGCGGAGGGCTTTGAGCCGATCGAAATCCTCGACGGCGCGGCGGTATTCGCGCTCGGCCTGGGCGCGGTAGCGGAGCATCAGACCGATCGCGTTCGATTCTTTTGCTATGCGGCGGAAGCCTTCGGCTATGCAGTAGTTGCGGTTCTGCTGGCGGGTGATTTCGATATCGCCATCGCCGACCATATCCGGGTCCATCGGAATGAGGGGGTTGTTGGTGCGGTCAAGGACGTCGTTGAGGGCGCTGGTGAACATGCCGGCATCGAGACGGACGCCGCGGAAGATCAGCTGCTGAGACATGGCGATGCGCTCGACCGCG
>Ga0068855_100002583_pt1 | contig 22317 bp, 23 predicted proteins | sample KBSCornC52_FD_66592 | JGI IMG/M metagenome (GOLD analysis project Ga0068855, IMG submission 66592) | Corn rhizosphere microbial communities from Kellogg Biological Station, Michigan, USA - KBS Corn C5-2 | ecosystem: Host-associated > Plants > Roots > Rhizosphere > Soil ...
TCCGAGTTGTGGCTCGACTGGCTGTTGTGATAGAGGGTGAGCGCCACCGGCATCCCGCCTCTTGCCGTCCAGCCGACAATCGGCACGCCCGTCTGCTTGTTGCCGTTGCCGGTGTTCGTCCCGGCGACACTGCCCTCCCACGGATAGGTGCTGCCCGAATCGGCATCCACGGAGAGCGCGTGTGTTGCTGTCGCCCCTGCAATCCGCTCGCACTCCGCCGCGGAGAGCTTGCGCACGTGCCCTTTCGGCCCAATGGGAAGCGGTGCATTTGCCAAGGCTCCGGCAACCGGGGCCACGACCATGGACCAAGCAAAGCCCGCCGTAACCCATGGTGCCGCTGTTTGGCACACTCTCCGTCGGTCACTGCTCTTTCGGAGCAGATGGCCGAGCTGCTTTCTGGTCGCGCTACGGAACCTCTCGAAGGTCCGCAGCCGACCGCTGCTGGTTGTTGCTGACTTACTCACTTGCCGTCTCCTTTTCCCGAACTTCGGGGAATTGGGGCCGCCCGGCCGCCCGCTTTGGGCCATCGAGCCGCCCTTGGTGGTTTGCCCCTGCCGCAAGGGAGAGACCGGAAGTGTTTGCCGGCATCGATCGCCGGTATAATGGACTTGCGGTCCCCTTCGCAGGGGTCTGTCGGGCCGTTCGTTCCCTGTCTTCGCCAAGAGTAATGGGGAACGGACGGCTTTTCGTTGTGCGCCGCTTGGGGAGCTGGCGTGAAGTTCCTCCGCGGTAGACTAACGGCGCGAATGCGTTGTGGCCGGCGAGAGCGTCAGGACGATCCCGCCGCTTCGCCTGAGCAGTTCTTCGGTGGGAATGCGCTCCTCGTGCTGGTGGTTGGGATCGTGGATGAGGATCTCGTCATCGCCGGCTGCCAGCACCGCCACGTAGTGGTCGCCGTCCACCCAGGCCACGGCTTTGGACTTCATCTGCTGGAGGGCAGGCAGGTCCATCTGGACAGCGTCGGCCGCCAGCCCTTCCGACTCTGCGGCCCTCTTCAGCCCGGCGAGCGTTGTCCCGACGCGATTGGTCCCGCCCCGCTGCGTAAGCTCCTCAAGGGGCCGCTCGCGACCGAGTTGCGCCAATACCAGATCCAGTGCGCGCGGGCCGCAATCGGCGGCACCCCTATCCGCCTGAGCCCCGATTACTGCGGGGCTTGGCCGATTTCCCTTCTCAGCCGCCGCACAGATCGCCTGCTGCCGCATCAGGAAGGCGCGCTCGGCCTCCGCCAACTTTGGGTCTGCCAGCAGCCGCTCGATTGCCCGCTCAGCCCCCGGATAGTCTTTGCGCTCAAAGAGTGCGACCGCTCTGCGGTATTCGGGCCATAGATTAGGGGTCAAGCCTGCCGTCACCAGACGGCGATTTGATGGTGACCCGGTGGATGAACTTCTGTTGGACTGGCGTGCTCCGATTGTCACGCAGACGGGCACCAGCACCGCGAGCACAAGGATAGTCGCCGCCAAGGGGATGGTGACCCGCGCGCGGACTCTCAATCGCGTTCTCGTTTCGAGCGTCACTTCATTTTCCTCCTCTATCACTTCTTTTTGGTGTCGGTCACAGGCGGCTGGCTGGCTGTAGCGGCTTCAAGAGCTCGGCGACGTACTGCCTCGCCTCGGTTTCATCTATGCCAGCCGCCAGGAGCCGCTTACGAACCTGCCGCCGCACAGCCGTCAGGGCTTGGCGGATCGCGTCCCGGGAGCGTCCGGTCGCAATGGCAATGTCCTCAATGGACTCCTCCAGAAGGAAGCGCCTGATAAAAAGGTCCTGCTGAGCCGGCTCAAGAGCAAAGGCAGCCGCAAGCAGCCGGGAATGTAGCTCGTCCCGCAACACGAGGGCTGCCGGCGTTGCCACTGTGGCGCATGGATTTGACTGCCCTGCGATGGACTCGTCATCCAAGTCCGCTTGCCGCCGCACCGTGCCGTGATGGCGTTTGAGGGCATTACAGGCCCAGTTGTCAGCGCTCCTGGTGAGCCAGGCATCCGCCCAGGGTGCGCTGAGCGTCGCCGCAATCAGGTCCTCGGGCAGTTGCAGTAAGTGCTCGATGAAACTTGCTGCGCAGTCTTCGCACTCTTCGCGGGGAAGGCCGAGCCGCTGCGCCCGCGCCATAGCGAGCGATAGCATATTGTCGAGTAACTCCGGCGACTTAGGCACAGGCGTCCGCAGCCCTTCGAGAGGTCTGCGGCACAGTTGCCACCAAGCCAAAGGCTTGCATCAAGTAGGCCGCACCAAGCGCGGTAATCTTCATCCCACGCGCGGTATGGGGCGTCCGATGAATGCAGCCGTGGCGCTCAAGAGCCAGGACGAGGTTGTGGGGTGCCCGCGCCGTCGAGAGGCCGCATTCGGCGGCAATTTCCCGCAGGGTGGGCGGATAGCCGCGCTCGTCCATATGACGGGCAATGATCTGCAGGACTTGGGTTTGGCGGGGACTGGGCGAGGCCATCTCGGTCTCCATGAGAAGAATCACGTTAAGTAGTGTCTACACTTATACTACAATCAAGCGGGCGGTTTTGTGAGGGGTGACGTAGACTATTTTCGGGGTAATTTCTACGAGGCAAGACCAAGGTTCTCTTGGAGTGCTCGCTCAGTCGGTAACACGATGGCGGTCTGCTTAGGAAAGAACTACGCTGACGGTCGCGGGGTTCGGACGCCGACTGGTTACGAATGTGCGCTTGAAACGTGGGCGTTGGCTGGTGACGCACCCAGCAACAGCCGATTAATGACCCGATTCGCTGCTACGGCGCATTAAGCCAGTCCACCACTTGGCGGATACAGTCCGTAAAGTCCGGCAGATCGGAGTGATTTGTATGCAGTACCGTCCTTGCCAAGGCATTCGGGAAGAGGCTCGTTCCGGTTAGGGGGTCAAGCCCCATGGCGCTGTCTCTCAACACGATGCCATCGCTGATCGCCCCCTCATAAGGACTAGCAATGGTTCCTTCGAGCCGCGTGCCCGGCACATTATAGGGAATGCGATTCTCATCACCGGCTATCAGATAGACGGCAACTCCCGCAGGCTCTGTTGTACCGCTGTTTAGCTCGTGCAAGAAAACACTGACACGTCGAGCGTCCACTCCCCATTCGCTGCCGCCCACGGACACGCCCATCAGCGCCGCAGTCTTGGTGTAATAGTCCATGTGGATTCGCGCGCGTTGGGATACGGTGATCCCAAAGAAATCCCGAACTGCGGACTGCAGAGCGCTCGCGTCGTTCGCATGAGATGCATCAGCAAAGGCCGCATGAAGTGCGATCTCCGCCGCTCCCGCGCTTACCGTGTAGGGCATCGGGCTGACAAGGTTGCCAAAGAAGTGTGACCAGCGGCCAAGCCGGTATCCTTTTGGGTAGACGTAATCGCCGGCATCGTTCCGATGTGGCGCGGGCTGCCATTCGGCGAACATGTCGCGAAAAGCAGGCGACCAGGCATCATCGCGGTCATCGTTCAGGTGTCCCTCCGGACTGGAGAGATGGGCGACCATGACCGCGATGATCGGATTCTCCAACTCCACGTCCGTGCCCAAGTTCGGCGTCCCCATCATGATCAATCTGGTTACACCGGAGTGGCCCGGGGCGGGCCACAGTTCTTGATGTTGGAGATAGTACCGGGCCGCCAATCCGCCCATACTATGACAAACCAGTGCTATCCCACGATTGGGACCACCGCCCTGTACGATCGCTCTAATGCGGCTGCCCAATGCCTTGGCCTGGCTGGCAATGGGTGCCTCGTTCGAGAGTGTTTCCGGGCTTGATCCGAAATCGATGGTGTCTACGCTCTGGAAGACGTGGGTGTCTGTTAGTGCTGCCTGTATCTTGGCCATCCGCTTGCCATTGGCGAAGATGCCGTGAACGAGCAAAACATCGGTAACCGGGCTCGCATGCCGCTCACGCCATGACTCGGATGGGGGGCGATCGGACGCACGCACGAAGGCCCCACACGCCGTGTGAACGATGGCCAGCTTCACCGGCAATTGGGCGAGTGTATCAAGCGGCGCCGCCAAGAGTGCACCGAGGCACAAGCCAAGTCCGATCATGCTGAAGCGGTTCATTGAAGCCTCCTTTGTCGCGTATCGCTTTCCGTGCGTGGATAAGGCAACCCGGCTGTTGCGTGTGCAGCCAGATTGACTAGTGTTCCCGCGCCCGCAATGTCAGGGTTGTGAGGTGGTGGGCAAACCTGTCGTAAGTAACGGCGGACCGCCATCTCGTCTATCAATCTTGGTCGCGCACGCGGCACCCAGATGGATGCGGTCTCCGGCGCGCGTCCGGTCGTGGCGGCGCGGGTGAACATGCCCGACCTGAGCTTTGTCCCCAAGAGGATCGTCCTGGCCCTTGGGAGGCGAGCGGGCGGCGTGCACCTATTTTTCTGCTGGGCGTGGGCCATGATTAGGCCGTTCCGGAGGGCGTTGTTCTAGAAGCGCGTTAGCCTATTGGTTTTCGTCGTCGATCTCCCGTGGTGACTGAAGACAATCGCTACAGGATCCGCACCAGATCGGCACGGTCGATTGCAGGGACAACCGGGTCAAAGGCAGACTGCCGACTCGTCCCCGTTCCGTTCTCGTCGGCCCTTTCGGCGGCCGTCTTACGCGGTGGCCGCACTTAGGTTTGGGACGGTTCACGCTCATTGCCCGGATTGCCATCAATAGCTCTTCGCGAGGTCGAGCGACTTGGGTAGGATCGAAACGTTGATCAACAGCACACTCTCTTGGTTGACCGTTTCGCGGGTTGGCCCTTGAAATAGCTTGCCTACAAGCGGAAGGCTATTTAAGATCGGAATGCGCCAAGGATCACCCGGACGAGTCGACTGAAACGACAAGGTGGAGAGCGTAAAGAGGTCAAAGGCGCCTACTGCCACGTCCGTGGTCATTACGTGGGTGGGGATCGAGTCCAGCGGTTGGCCCTTGGTACCATCTGCCGGCCGATCGTTGGCAAGGTTCGTCTGCAGTGAAATCACCAAGCGTGCCGTTCCTCCGTCGGGCAAGACCGTCGGCGTGACCTGCATCTGAATTCCGGGAGCAATCTTAGTGTAGGTGGCCTGCTTTTCGGTGAGGAGGGCGGCGATACCTAAGGTAAAGGCCGGATTGACTTTGCCAATCGCGTTGGCCGCTGCCGAAACCAGCTTGCTGCTACTGTCGCCATTGAGCGTGTTCAGAATGTCTGCCATGGAAACGCCGGGCGTAAAGGTGGCGTAGTTCTCAGCGTTGCCGTTGACGCTGGCCGGCAAGCGGCTTGTGACCACGATACTTGTCTGTCCAACCAGATCGATGCCAGAATTCGCGGCGCTCCCGCCTTGGACTTCGTCCCGGATCCAGTCTAGAAGCGACTGCGTGAAGGCTTCTTCGATATCCGCCGAGAGGGCGCTCATGCCGTTCTTGAGCAGCATGTCCGTGGCGGCACTCGCGTGGGTAAGTCCCGCGGCGATGTTCACATTGCCGGTGTGCTCGCCACAAAGGCACGCGCCATGCAGGGCATTTTGCTGCCAGAAGCACAGGAAGTTCCGCAGGCCACGCAGCACGGCTGGAGCCGGTACGTCGGGAAACAGCGCTCTGCAGCGAGTCAGGAATGCACCGTTGACGCGCGACTTGATTCGCTGCCGCAATCCCGCCAGGTCATCGCTTGCCCCAAGCGCACTCAGGTCGCTGTCAACCAAGCGAAGAACAGACTTCCGCAGGCTTTTTTGTAGTGCGGAGCCCTTCTTGTCACAGAGCTCAAGAAAGATCAGCGACTCGGCAACGGTCAAGGGGCGTTGCGGGGTGGGACTAAAGCCCGCTGTCTCGAGCAGTTTCTTGAGCGGCCCGTCCATGTTTCTATCGATCTCCGGCGCATGGTCGGTCACGAAGCCGCCCAGCCCCATGATCGTGGCAGTTTCGAGGTCCTTCACGAGTGCAATGCCACGGCGGATGGTCCTCGCCCGGCGCTGGCTGCCTTCGCGGCTGCCGCTCCGCGTGCTCTTGGAATTAATCTGGATGGCCCATACATCGAGCCGCACCTGAGAATAGGGAATGTCCATGAACCGGGCTACGAAATCCTCGATGGCGCCGATCTGCTTTTTGTTGCCGCGAATGAGCAGGCTGTTCCCAAAGGCTTGCACGGGGGAGCCGCCGTTGCCAAAGAAGGCATTAAGGGCCTTCGCTGCCCGATCGGCAGTGGTCGCCGTACTTGTTGCGGTTGCCGCTGGGACCGGCGCGGCCTTGGCCGATGGGTCGGTCGCTTGGGAAGCCGGCGCCCCGTCGGTCTTGCCGCTGGTTGCAGCCGCGGCATCCCCATCAGATTTTGGGGGCGCGGCCTTGGAGCCCGGCCCTGCCGTGGGATTGGCAGCTGGCGTGCCTGAAGTCGCCTTGCCGGCATCCGCCGCGGCTGACTTGGAGGAATCGGCGGGCGGTGAGGCGGCGGGTGTGGATACGGAACCGCTTGCCGAATGCCCGACACTCACAAACGTGAGCGGCCATATTGCCACGCCGATGTCGGCGTATGCCTTAACCGTCCGGTCCGTACCGCGTTCGAGGACGACGTCCGAGTCCGCCCCAGCCAAGACGCTGACCAGCTGATCGGCGTCGGCCATGCCGTCGAGATCGAGGTTATGGTAGGCGGCCGGTCCAAGCGAGCCGTAGCGGATGGGGATCTGGGCCAGCGCCTGCAGGCGGTTGAGTACCAGAAGTGCCGGGGCGGATCGCACGGCCAATCGCCACTTATGCTCGTGCTGGTAAAGGCGCACGACCCCGTCGGCCGGCGGATCGGCGACCGTCCTGAAGACATACACCGTGTCGCCCTTCTTGGGAGCGTCCGGTTGGAAGGCGAGGCTGTACTTCTTGGCGAGGTCACTGCGAATGTCGGCGATCGGCATTCGAGTGAAGTCCACCTCAACGGTATCGGAAGGGAGTTCTTCACCAAGCTCGACCTTGACACCAAGGAGGTTGTGGGTCTTGGTGATAAGGTCCTTGAGCGAGATCGCCTTTGAGATAGCCGTAACGGTCTCGGAATCAGCCGGATCCAGCTTGACAACGTCTTCCTCTCTGGCCGGCGTCCAGAGGACCGGAACGATCCTCACTGGTTTGAAACCCCGTACCCGTGCAAACGCCTTGTCAACGGCTGCCTTCATGTCGTCGACCGTGATGGCGCCCTTCGGCGGATGTGGTTGACCGAGGTCGAGCAGGGCGTAGTTCTTGGCCGGTAGCTTGCCAAAGAGGGTGACCGTGACTTCGCCCCTCTTATCGAGGGCTACCGAGATGCTGGGCTCTGTCAGGCCAGCGGGAAAGATCTGGGGGTAGGTATCCCGCAAGAACTGGGGAATACCGTCCTTCAACTCTGGCGCAATCGTCGCCTTACCGCTCGGGTGATCGGCGGCACCGTCGCCCCGGTTGGGAGCAACTGGACGAGTTCCCTTGCCCGCAGGCGATGCGACACGGCCGTGTGGGGAGCCGTTCGCATGCTGGCCCAACGCCGGACCGGTCAACAACGTGTACGACAATACGCAACCGGCCAACAACGTGACTGAAGCACGGCCGGCAAAGCTAAGCCGTACGCAAGGACGCGATCGGCGTACACGGGCCGTGGCCCGGCGTTGCGAGAAACATACTTTTGTCATTATGAGCTCCCTCCGTCCGTTGCGTACACTGTGGTAGACCCGATTCCAAGTTAGGCCAAGTAGCCGGCGGCCCGTGTTGCGAGCCGAACGTCGTAGTGCAGTTGCTGACTCCGCCCAGACTGGTTGCTGGATGGTGGGCACGCCGTCACTTATGGCTTCAGGCCGCCATCCATCCACGCCTTGAACTTGTCCAGTTTTGGCTGCGGCCATTTGCCGTTCGGGGGCATGAGCGGCGGAACGGCCCCGGTAAGATGGTCAAAGACGTTCTGGGCGTTCGCGGCCTGGGACATGAAGGCGTAGTCGTCCAGCGGAAAACCGCGCGTTTTCATGTGGCTGATATCCACCGCCCGAAACATTGGCAAGACATCGGCTGCAAATGAAACGATGCCACCTGACGGTGGCGCGGTCGCTGTGCGCGTGTCGGCGTTCTCCAGCGACCAGACGAAGTCGCGCTTGAATACCGGTACCGGGAGGGTAAACCAAGTTGCGTCGGGCTGACCGACAAAGCCCTCCTGCGGCGCGGTGGGCTCGGAAGGGTTTGGTTTCTTGAAGACCGCCAGTTCGCCGCCACTGGCGCTGATCGAGGAGCGGATGTGACAGGTGATGCAGGAAGAGCTCTTCATGAAACCGCCTTCGATGCGCGAATTGCCTAGGATCGCCGGCACTCCGGAGCCATCCGTGAAGTCTAGCTGGGTTCCGTGGAGCCGGTAGTTCTTCCATGCCGCCGCGAGGCCCGCAGATTGGATCATCTGCAGGAGGGCCGGCGAGGCCGTGCCATTGCTCACTCCAAAGGTGTCCCGGAACGGGATCTGCGCGCCTGCGTTCGGATTGCTTGCGTGCTCGAAGGTCGCCCAAAACCAGTTCTTGAGATCCTTGGTCGTGAGATGCAGCGCCGTAAGCACGAACACTTGGCCGTTAGCGCCGGTTTGCCAGTGAAAGTCCTCCTTCACCTGGCCCGGCTTGAGGGCCTCCCAAACAGCCTTCACCTCTACCGCGTCCTTTGGGAATTCACGTTCCACAGGGCTGTTGAAGAAGGCAATTTGGCCTTGGCGAAACCAGAGATTGTTGTCACGGATGAATTTGAACGCCGGACGGTTCATGCGCACTTCCATACCGGCCTGACCCGAAGGCGGAAGGAAGAACTGCTGCTTACCATGCTTATCGAGGTGCAGTTGCTTGCGGATCGCTTCCGGGAAGATCAAGCCCTGTTTATCGGCGGTGGGCTTGAGGGTCCTTAAGATCTGTTTAAGGTTGGGCCGCAGCTTCAGTGGCGTCCCGACCCCGCCTGATGGCCATTCCGGTGTGGCCTCCGGGTCGCCATACACTAGGCCGGTGTCGGCCCACGTCTCCCAGACAACGTTGTTATTGCCGGCCGTGGCTGAGTTCATATTGATCTTGATGAAAGTCTCCCAGGCGAACTTGTCCGGCTCCTGTTGCGGGTCCGTAGGCGTGGCCCTCGCTGTGGACGCCGCCGTCGGCCGGCCTGTCAGGCTGGCTGCAAGACCCACAAGCGCAATTGCTGCTGCGCACAATACAACCGTGATCGGGTTCAACCGAGCAGATCGTGACATTGTTGCTGCTCCTTTGGGTTGTGTGGAGAACGTCGTCATCCCGAATCGGCACCTCGGCCATTGCGTGCGACTACGCGAGATCACGCCGAGTTGGGCAACGACGGTCAGACGCGCTTAATGGATCACATGTTTAGGGTTTCGCCTTGAGCAAGGATGGCGCGATCTTCTTCGGCACATTTAGCTCGTGCGTCTTCTTCAAGCGATTTTGCAGTTTCAGGAATGACGGGCGAAACAGCAGCGCCGGGATATTTGGCTCGAAGGCATGGTCCTGCAGTGTCCAGACAAAGTCCGTCTGAACCCGGGTGTCGTCGTGGCAAGCCATGCAGCCGGTATCGACATGCTCTTGCTCGAACGTCTCGAGAGTGGTGTTCGCGAATGCCGTAGCGCCACCCGTGCCGGGAAAGGTGTGGTCCGGCTGTCCGTCTTGGTCCGCCGGTACGGGACCCTGCGGAGGCGTACCAGCAGGCGGCGTCGGCCACTGGGTCATTACGAGCTGATAGTTCTTCCAAACGGAGTTCACCTTGGCCAGTTCGCTTCGGTAGAGGCTATTCGTTTGCGTCGTGGAGGGGTGTATGGGATTGACGCGCACGATGTTGAAAGGAGTAACGGGCGGTGCGACCGGCGGGTCCAGTTGGAAAGGGCTGCTCTTGGGCATCGCCTGTGCGGCAATGCCATTGTGAAAGGCAAAGCTACCGGATGCGCCTGGCGAAGCCGGCGGGCAGTTATCAACGTGCTCGAAGGACGACCAGATCCACTGCGGGCGCGACGGCGTTTTCTGCACAATATGGAGACCGACTAACCCGACCTCCTTCTCTTCGCATCGCTGTTGCTGCAAATCGAGTACAAACGCCTTGCGCCGGTAGTAACGATCCGGGTTGGCGATTCCGTCCATCTCGATCCATGCCGACTTGACGCTGACGGAGCCATTGGGAAAGGTGACGCTCGCCGGAAGGTTCGCGCGAATGTACCACTTCCTGCCATCGATCAGGTCGAATTCTGCCTTATTCATACCAGTCAGGTAGAGGACGTACCTGCCATTCTGGGATGCGATCGGGCCGGTCAGGCTCCCAAAGAACGCCTGGCCGATATGACTGAATTTGGAGAACGACGCCAGCGAGAGCTGCCCGAACTTAAGCTGGTCTGCACACGGATTGTACGTTTGCTTTTCGTATTCACTCCAAGGCGATGGGGCTGAGCCGTCCGCGTGGAATATCTCCCATGTCGCTTTCAGCGTCTCGAAGACGCGCGGTCCCGGTCCTGCGAGCTGCCGCGCAGTATCGGGGACCCCGCGCTGGCCGTCCTCGACCGGCCAGACAAGGGCAATGAAGCTTCTCCACGAGAAGTCGTCGAAGAAAGCGATTGGGTTGCCTTGGAATCCGGCGGGAACGTCAACATCCAATGGTAGCTGGGGTGAGGTAATGGTTGGCTGCGGCATCTGCACGGAGAGAATGCCACGCCCCGGTGCCGACGTTAGCCGGCGAGTTCCGGCTGTCGCGAGGCTTATTAGAACGAGCGCTAAGGCGACAATAACGGCAGTGGCAATAGCCACCAGTTGCGGTTGTCGTTGCAAGGATGTTGACCTTCCTGCCGAATCCGCGCTGGCACCGTTTGGCCAGAGAGGCTCGGCGGTTCGTGAAACCAGATCAATCAGGCGGGCTACCGGCCAGCTCGTTCGCGCTACGCCACCATGGGAATGCGGATTCCAGCGGATCGCTTTGCGGCAATCGTTGTGGCGCCTGCGAGTGTCAAGTCGTGGTAGATCAGGATCTCGCAGCTTCGCTTTTGTAGGATCCGTACAAGGGCTGCCATTTCGACCTTGGTGCAGATCATCAAGTAGCGGCCCTGCTTTATATCCCATGCAGCGGTCACAGTCGAGACGGTCGCCGGGGCACATACGAGATAATTGGCCATCCGCAAGCAGGAAAGGGCGCGGTTTGCTCGGGCATAGGGCGACCACTATTACCGGGAATCGGGAGAAGGGCAGGGTCGCCATGACCCGCTTACGTGCATCGACGCGCAAGATGGGCAGGCTTCTCGGTCCAGTTCCCACCGTTATTGATGAGGCTGATTCTGGCCGGCTTGCGAGAAGTCCCCTAATGAATCCATTAGTTTTTTAGATCATATTAGGTACTGTTGCCGTTGGTCCTCGTGCGTTTAGCCGCTCGGGCCGCCCTACCTCTGCTGGATGGTGTTGGCGGCTGAGTCAGCACGACAAGCTCGCCCACCTCCAGCCATCCCCACCGGATGGCAAGCACCGCGAGCTGGTGAAGGTGACGGACACGTGCCTTGCGCTTCAGGTGGTGCAGGTGCCACTCGACCGTGTGATAGGAGACATGGAGTTCCTCTGCCGCCATTCCGGTAGTGCCAAGCTTCACGACCGCCCGCAGGGCGGCAAGCTCAAGACATGTGGGACGCTCGGTCGGGGGCAGGCCGTTAGACATGGCGACCATGCGTACAACGGCGTGTGGTAGTAACGGTGAATCCACGTGTATCCTCCTTCTAAGGGGTGGCCGATCGGCCACCCCGCAGAAATCGCAACAGCGGTGCTGGAAAGAGGATATAAAACCCATCGTTAACGCATCGTTAGGATTTTGACACGCTCCCACGCTCAATTTTAAGGTTTCGGAGAAAGCGTCGGCCTTTATTTGTCTACAACGGCTTGTTTCGAGGATGTTGGCAGTCGTTCAAACGGCCCTGGCCCGATGTACCGCCAATTTGGCCGAAGGTATATCGTCTGCTATTGCCCGATGTACCGCCCGTTCGCTTCCATCTGGACTATGGCACTGAGCAGCCGGTAGGCTACCTGCGGGACGACGGCGTTGCCGAGGGACCTGAGCCGGTCCACCCGGCGGGGTACCCCATGAGCCACTCGACCCACAGGGGGTTCAGACTGCCAGAGGCCTTCGAGGGGCTGACCGCCCGGCCAAGCAGGCCATTCACCGGCGTATTCTTCAGGTCGCCCGTGTCCTTGTGGTCGCGGGAAGTCGGCGTCGGCCAGAGTCGTACCGCCTGCTGTAGGGTAGTCTGGACTTTCCTGCCGCTCACCCGGTCGAAGATTGTCTCGTTCAGATGTGGATAGTCGCCCCCTTTGCCCCGGCAGCGGGCCGGAGGAAGGGCTCCGCCCGCCTGTGCGGTCGCGGTGGGCCACAACCCAGACCCGCTCCCGCCGGTGCCGGGCGCCGACGGCGCAAGCCGGAACAACAAGCGCCCCTGCTTCGTAACCTTCGGCTTCCAGGTCAGCAAGGCACTGGTCGAGCCCCAGATTGACGAAGTGAGCAACGTTCTCAGCAAGCACCCAACGGGGCCGGAGTTCGGCAATGACCCGGCGCATCTCCGGCCAGAGGTGACGGTGGTCCGCCGCGCCCCTTCGCTTCCCGGCAACGGAAAAGGGCTGGCAGGGGAAGCCGCCGGTGACGAGGTCGACCGAATGGATGCCGGCCGAATCGAGTAAGGTTTTGGTGATGTCATAGATGTCATTGAAGATGGGTATGGCGGGCCAGTGCCTTTGCAGCACGCTTTGGCAGAAGGGGTCGATCTCGCAGAAGCCGACTGTCTTGATTGAGCCGGTCCAAGAGGCGGCCAGGGCGAAGCCACCGATCCCGGAGAAGAGGTCGAGGTGGCTGAGCGGTCGACCGGCGTTTTGAGGCGGAGGGGGTTGAGGGTTCACAAAATGAGCGTAGGCCATTGGCCAGACCGTGGAAACGTGCGCTGCGCACCCGCAACCTGACGCAAGGGCCTTTCACAATTGCGCCGGGCCGTTTCGCCGGGAAGCGCTCATAACCGCCCGATGGCACGCCGCGCCTGGCGGCCGGCGGGTTCACCGGCCTTGCAGGGGGGACAAATTGACCGCGGCCTCAAGAGCAAGGCCGCGGTCAGGGGATTTAGTACTCGTCCGGCAGCAGCAAGGTCGTAACGGATCGGTCATGCTCAGTGATGACCCACAGGCGCTCACCGGAGCTCAGAGTATAGGCGGATAGGAGGCGGTAGCCCTCTTTGAGGCTTCGCTCGTTTTCTGCCCGGTCGTCTGAGCTAAGGTCGCCCCAGTCGCCACTCGCGTGGCGCATGAGCAGTTCCCGTGGCTGTTGGCCGGCTTCCTCCAATGCGTCGAGGGCTCCTGCCGTCGCCACGACCTGGCCTAAGGCGAAGAGCATGGTTCGCCTCCGGACTTCCGGCAGCGGGGGCATTTGCCCTTGGCGCTCAGGCGCTTCACGACTTCCTCCGCGCCGCGCCGGTACATGGCCACGACCACCAGCTCGCCGGCCGCGTCCCACACCGCGAAGTGGCGCTTGTACGGCCGCACGGCGTAACCTTCAGGAGCCTCCTTGCCGTGCCGCTTGGCGGCCTTAGCGCTCATGGGGAACCTCCCCAGTGGGTGGCTTTGCCTCGTTCCCCGCGGTCGCTGAAACGTCCGCGCTCATCCGGGCGGCATGTTCCCGGACGTCGAACCCCCTCTCGCCTGAGCGGATCGCCACGAAGAGCTGCTGAAGCAGGCTGCGTGCGCGGTCCCAGGCGGCCGGGTCGCCGGCCTCGCCCGCCGCTTGGTAGATGAGCCACGGGCCGGCCATGAGGTTGTAGGCGCCCTCTTCACTGCTGTACTCGACCGCGATGCGGCTGTCCGCCGCTAAAAGGATAATCTGGTCCTCTTCGGTCAACACGGCAAACATAGTGGGTGTTCTCCTTCGGATGGGTGACCACGGCCAAGCGGTCGTGTTTCCCCATCCTAAAGCAGTCAACCAAAGGTGGCGATAGGGGCTGCGCAGGCGCACGCAAGGCAAAGAGGATGATCGGGCAGGCGTGGAAACCGTCAGGTCGTCGGGCTGTACAGATCGAATCAAACGGAGCTGGCAAGGGGTCACAAACCCAATCCGCCCGGGAATCAGAAACGATTCCGGGGCGGCTCAATTACATCTGCTACGCACGCGCTACGAGAGGTTGTGCGCCAGGTTGCCTGTGCGGGAGCGACTCACCGTGCAAGTACCATCCACCAGACGATCAGGTTGGCGAAGACGAGCCAGCCGATGGCCCGCCCGAGAACCTGCCGGCTCAACACGCCTCACTCTCCTGGCGGTAAACGACGGTGAACGGGGTCTCCTCGAAATGCTTTACAGCCCACTTGTCAAAGGCGTCCAAATCGTCACCGGCGAAGGCTGCTTCCCATGCTTCGCACTTCGGGAAGGCCGAATAAGGGACTGATGCGGGTACTTCGTCAAACGCAAGCACGCAGCCGCACTCAAAGGCCCGCAGTCGGTAAAGGTTCGGCCATTGGCCCAGCACTTTCAGGTTCATCTTCCGCAAGCGATTCACCGACCATCTCCTCCATCCACTCGCGCGATCTAGGACACCAGTCCGCCATCAGGCTGTGGTCCGGCCCGGCAAACGCCTCGGTGCCCCGCCGGAGCTCCCGGGCGCCCGCGCGGTGGAACGTCACCTCGCTGAACTCGATCCCAAAGTCCTCGCCTCCCGGCGTATAGTGGAGGAAGACGAACACGTCCGGCTCCTTCAGCTTCTTCCAGAGCAACTCACCGAGCGCCTCCGCCGACGTGAAGACCGGTGCGCCTGCGAGAGCGCGGCGCGCATCTGCTGAATCGTGGCACCGAGCGCCTCCGCCGACGTGAAGACCGGTGCGCCGGTGTTCTTCTCCACGTCCTCTACAATCGCGACTGGGGGCTTGTGCTCTTCCTTGTAGACGCGCACCCGGCAGACAGAGCGGCTGCCGGACTCGCCCTTGTAGGTGAGGCGGCCGTCAACCGTCTTCCGCATCCGCCGCCTTCTCACCGGCCCGTGCCATTCTGGCGAGCTTCGCCATATGTTCGCGGTCTTCCGAAACCGCCGCGCCTCCCCGCCTTCCGATGGCGGCCATGTGCCCCGGCTTGCTGGCGGTCTGCACGCCACCCATTTGCCCGATTCGGGCCATGTGGTCGCGGTCACGGGCTGCCGCTCTTCCTCCCTTCTGACCAGCATCAGCGTGCCCGTCAGGGTCCCCGGTCCAGCCGCTTCGATAGACGCGCGACCCTTCCCAAATGCCTGCGGCAATGGCGCCCTTGCGGAGCCTCTTGTAGTGAGCCTGGCAGAGCCCCCGGCCGACGGGCGGGCGGTCACAGCCAGCCTGCGTACAAACCTTCTTCGGGCGGGGCGCACCGGTATCGCCGGGAGCAATGGGATCCCACGTGCCGGCATCAAGGGACGCCCTACGATGCTTCGCCCAGTGGAACTGGCACCGCCCGCGCGCGTACGCCGGGCGAACGCAGCCGGGTTCGGTGCAGGCTGGCCCCACCGGCTTATCGTTCGATGCGCTCACGCAAGCTCTCCATCGGTATGCGCAGGCCAGTCCAGTTGAAGGCGCAGAGGTTGTAGACGTTGGTGGAGTAAAACGATTCGGGCATGATCGCGTCGGCCAGGGGAAAGCCCTCGGACCGGCAGAGCTGCGCAGAGGCGCCGTAAATGACGAGGATAATGTACCAGCCTGGTTTCATCCTGTCGAACGCCTGGCGCAGTTGCAGCACGTCGCCGGCAACTGGCTCGTTTAGGCACTCGGTGCGGTCCATACGGCTGTGTTCGCCACTAGCGGCCGTGGTCCTGCTGACTAACCCTGCGGTGCTGTCACGTGACCGGTGTTCTGCCTAACCGTCCCGGCCGGAAGGGATTACGTAGCGAACGGTGAATCTACGACCATATTCAGTGTTGAGGTTGCCCGCTCTCCTCCACTCGCATCGCCGAAAGACCTGCTAGGAGAACACCGTGCTCTGTCGCATACTCGGTAAGGCCAGTTTCCTTACGATCATCCTGACGCTGGTTGCCAGTGGGCGCGGTCTGACCCAGCAGACCCTATACAACGTGTTGGTGCTGGACACCCCGCCTGGAAACGCTACCCTTAGCTACTACATCAACGCGTCCGGCCAAGTGTATGGCACAGCAAACGAGGGGCCGGTATTGTGGACCCCCACAACCCGAATCCAAGTGCTGCCAGCTGCCGCAACCCCGGGCGGACTGAACAACTCAGGGCTGGCGGCCGGGATCGGCCCGGGCGGACCTTTCTCGTGGCAGGACCCGCTGAGAACCCAGTTGACAGTGCCGTCGGGGATGCACGTTGACTCGGTGTTCGGCGTCAATAACTTGGGCGATATTTATGGTGTTGGGGCAACTACGGACATCCTGAACAACACCCAGACCCATATTATCGTGTGGAACAACGGGATTGTTCGCGACCGTGGAGCCATGCCGGGCGCGAGGGGCGGCTTGGCCTATGCGGTCAACGACAGCGGGCAGGTGGTTGGCAGCCAGATCGACGGGCTCGGGGATGAGCGGCATGCAATCCTTATCCAAAATGACGGTACCGCGCTGAACATTGGCGGACTCGGCGGCACCTATGCGACGGCGACGGCGATAAGCAACAACGGACTGGTCGTTGGCTTTGCCTCGCTGGCTGGCAACCAAGTGTTTTACGGGTTCGTCTGGCGCGTAGGTGACGCTCAGCCTACCAGTATTCAGGCACCGGCGGGTGACACGTTCTGCATTCCGCGCGGCGTCAACAATGCCGGGACCATCGTGGGCGATGCGGTATTTCCGTTCGTGTACAGCGGTGGAACATATTACGACCTCAATAAGCTCCTCATCGACCCCCAAGGCGTCGTTCTTACCAGCGCCGTCGCCATCAACGAAGCTGGACAAATCGCCGCCAACGGGACACTGAACGGAACGCAACACGCGTTTTTGCTAACGCCGGCAGGCGAGCAAGTGGTTGATCCTGACACGGTGCAGCTTCTGGATACCCGCAACCACCCAGTAGAGGGCATTGTTTGCGATAACCTTCGGTGGCCCAACCCACAAAACCCGGATGATGCTGCTGAGCTGTACAACCGCCTCATAGTGCAACTTCCTGCCGGTGCCCAGATTACGTCCTACGAGCCCATCAAGGGCGCGGCTCCAAGTAACGGCTTCCTTGCATTAGATAGCACTGGCACGAAGCTCGTGTATTATCCTCCGGATGAATACAACGAGACTCAGGAGCCAAGTAGTTTGGACGAAGGCCAGATTACCCAGCCAGCCAGTCGCGAGATTACGGTTACAGTGCGCTTCAAAGCGGTTGACGGACCCAAGCTTCTTCAAAAGGTGATCACACTCGCCAGGCCGCCGGTGGTCCTCGTGCACGGCATCAACAGTAGCCCGGCCGACTGGAATCCCCTCAAGGATATGCTAACGGGTACCGGGACCGGCCAGAGGGGATACCGAATCCCCTTTGTGGCAGTGAATCACTTTAACCCTCGCAAGTATGGGTCGTACGAGTTTACTCCGTCGCTGCTCGATCTCCGTTTCGATTTCTCGCTCAATACGACGCCGCCGGCATGGCTCTTCCGTGGCAACGGCCCGGTTGAGATCGGGGCAGACCTGCTAAGGCAACGAATACAAACGACTATCGCGCAAGTTAGGTCGGGATGCCCAATTGACGACAGTGACCAGAACACGAACGGTCCGCACGGATTGTGGGAGCCAATTCTCCGTCCTTCGACGTGGGACCGCCCGGAGCAGAACATCTTCCCAGATTACGCGGGCCATCACTTGGCAATTAAGCGCGTAGACGTTGTGGCTTGGAGCTATGGTGGAGCGATTACCCGGTGGTATCTTGCATCTGGATCGACTTCCCCGAGCAGGGGCTGGTATCGGCGCGATCCCGCATACACCATCACCGGCAATGATGGGAGCAGCATCGACCTTCAGCCGGATACCCCCTACGGAAACGATGTGCGAAAGGTCATCACGCTCGGGACAATGTGGCGTGGCGCACCGCTTTGCAACTTCGCCAATGAAATCTGGTTCTCGCAATCCAGCGGCGATCCAATGGGGCTGTGGCAAGCGCCGTTTGGCCCCAATTTCACGCTGTTTGGCTTTGATATGGACCAGCCAACACTTTTTGGCGCAGTTGGGTTGCTAGGTGGGACGAATACGCTTAACGTCCCGACCAACGTCCCTTCCATGGAGGTAGCGGCCGTCAGTAGCAGGTGGATGTATTACATGACCGAAGCAGCATCGGTCACAGCCCCGTTCAGACCCGAGGTTGCCTATGCGGCAATTGCCGGCAGCAGGAGCGAATATCTTCCGGCCGCGCTGGGTGACACCTATGACTTCCTAGACAACAACCAGGTGCCAACGTGGTTCCCCTATCTAGGGCTGGACGGCACGGCACGGACAGGAGGGTCGAGTTCGGACGGCATTGTGCCACTTTGGAGCAGCGCCATTCCAGGCAAGGCGGGCCTGACATATTACACGGTGCCTGCGGCCCATAATGAGTACGCCAAAGACACCGGCACCCAAGCTCTCGTCGCATTGCTCCTAAACGGATTTCCCATGCGGTTGGGGCAGGATCTCGTCGGCCTGTGGGACACGCCGGTAACAACATCTACTGGAAAATCGTGGAGCTTTGAGCCTCTCGCAATGGCACCAAGGTCTCGTGGCGATATTTACCAATTGGATGACAATGGTGTCGCACGAATTGCGCAGGCGGCCATTCGCGAGCGCAATAGAATCGACACGCCGCGAAAGCTGAAGTCCATGGACAGCTTTACGGTCGTATGGGATACAGCTACGCCAGCCACTGGTATCGTTCAGGTGTACGATACCGGTCACAACTGGGTTACATCCCAGCTAGAAAGCTTCCCCACCAAGTCTCACAGCATCAGGATTCCCGGATTGAACCCAAATACCAAGTACCTGTATTCGGTGAGCTTCGTGGTTGACGGTACGATTCTTGAGTTGAACCGGGCCGGTGACAAAGACCAGCCAGCCACCTGGACCCTTCCCGCACCAGCCCTTAACCGATTGCTCATCAATCCGAGCTCGGTCACTCCTGGAAGTGCGGCCACGGGAACGGTGGTTGTCAGCGATCCTGACACACGCGTGCCGGTTACTGTTACCCTGACAACCGACCGGCCGTCGCTCGTCACCGTCCCGCGTACCGTGACCGTGCCGGCCGGCAGTTCCTCTGCAACTTTCGTGGTCAACGTAATAGCGCCCTCGATTGGCGGGGAGGCCACTATCTCCGCGACATATGGCGGCAAGACAATAAGTGCGAAGCTACGGGTGCGCGCCTTCTAAGCAACCATCCCCGAGTCTTACACAGGCATTCAGGTCCATCCGCGAGCCGGTCATGAATCCCAAAATCAAGCCCCAAGGATGCATCCCGCAGGGGTCAACAACGATTTCGTGTTTCATGCACGTACTTTGCGCTCTGCCCACCAGCGTATTGCAAGGAGAACCGACATCACCGTGCCAGTCAGGACGAAGCCAACAGGCAATAAGACGACCCATACCCCACCGCTAGGGTCCCAAAATGAGAGCAAACCGATAAGAGGGAGTAACGCGCCAACGACGGCGGTCGCCCCAATTACCAGCAACAGCGAGAAGAGGTTCGGAGAGAGCCAGGCGCCGTAGAAGAATACGCAGGCGATGATGGTCCCAACCGAAAGGAATACTGCGGGACCGCGCGAGATAGCCACAGTCGCGTAAAAGAAATAAAAGCCGACGAGCAAAGAGCTGATCTGCAACGAGGCGCTGAGGCCGGCACGATCCTGTTTCATGGGTTGGCGTGATGTTTGTTTCTATTATCATGGTAACTGCGGTGCCCTACGGTGTCAAGGCCGTCAGCTTACGGGCCACCCTCTCATGTGATGGCCTTCATGGCCCGAATCATGCTATGGATGAGCCCGCCGGCCGTTAGTGCAGCTGAGCACTCCTCGCAGGCGTCCCTCGCAGCTTCTGATATGCTCGCCTTGTGGCGGCAAATTGCCATGAGCATACGCCGACGACCGCTTCGCTCGGAGAGTCTGAGTGAGAGGTAGCAACCTATGAACGTAAAGAATTACCGCGGAGGGGGTTCAGCACCAGATATTCCCAAGCCGCACCGGCAAGGAGAGTCCCTGTAAGGCGCTCCTAGAGGCAGTCGAGCAGGGACCGGTCCGGGCAGACGTTCCTCCGGATAACACCTTGCAATTGCTCAAATGGGCGATTGCGCGTTCGATAAAGAAGTCCGGCAAGCACCACGGGAGCTGGAGTGCATACATGCATAAAGCCGTGCTATTCGCCCCGACGACGTCAAACGAACGTACCTGCAGGGGTATTCAAGGCGCACAGGGGGATGAGCCGGGAGCCGAGCTTTCGACACACTAGGTAGCTGAGTATTCCGTCTTCCACCGAAAAGAGGTGGGTGTCCATAGGGTGGTCTACGTGGTGCTTGGCAGCGTTGTATATCTGAACAACCTGGCTGACCTGACCGACAAGCACGTCACCGAGCTGGTTTCGTACCCTGACTTTGCCAAGGGCAGTTCCGAGCGGCAAGGGGCCAAGCCGCCCAGCGCGCTTGACCAGCGTTTCCAGATGCAGGGCGCTCATGTGAACCATTTCCCGAGCTAACCAGTCAACCGTGCGTCCCTCTTCAAGCATCACAAAATACGATTTGAGGTACTGCAGAGGGCGGAACACATCGCGGTCTGATGGGTCGTATCGGCCGGAGCCCGTATCGTCCAGTTGGTCAAGGCTCGGTCCGCCAATGCCGCGGTCGATAATGACCAGCTCGTCCAACCTCAATCGATCGGTGGATAGCAGGTTACGAATCAGCTCTGCATGAGCGGACGTGAAAACGTCGTCTGTCAGCCGCCAAAGCGCGCTCGTGTACGGTCCCATAGGAAACCTCCGTAAGTGGTCTATACGCACCTAGACGCGTTGAGCTCTTCGGGTGCAGCGCCATTTGTGGACCTGCGATGGGTAGCGGTTCGTTTTCCGCATTCTTCGCGCGACTTGCTCTCAACCTGCCGATACGCGGCACGAACTCCCCGACCTGAATAGCAAACCGGGTCGGCCGGCGCACGGCGACAATCTACCTCCGCGAGGGCAGCTCCGCAGAATTGCTTTCTCCCCACTATTCGGCGGTCTCGCGCACTATACTGTTGCGAATGATAGCACGCGCCTGCTTCACCATACCAACTTCAGAAACGGCGCTGGAACACTCTTCGCCTGTCGCAGCATCGATAAAGGCGAGGCGGGTGAAGCTTCCCGGCCACCGCGACCCGTAGAGCAATGCCGCCATGTGGGTCGCCTCGGCAGGATTGGTGGCTTCAACCCACGCTTCAGTTTCACCGTCATCCAGCGGCGCATCCGCTAAGTAGTAGCGGCAAAGAGGAAAGGTCGGGAGATATTGTGGGTGTTCGGTTCTTGACATAGATTCATCTTACGGCTAATTCCTTACCAGTATGTCAAATCTATTCACTCCTGTCAGTAGGTTGGCTCACACCTCACTCTCACCGGCGATTTGGTGTGCAACAGCTACTCGTTATCCCGTATATTTTGCGCACCGCTCGTAGTGGTTTTTCGCTTTCATCCATACGCTCGACTTGAGGTCACCACGGGCCTCGCGGTCGGTCAGACTGTTGTTTTGACTGACCTTCCCGCCTTTGGCGAAGGAGACGAGCAATGAACTGGAAGCCGCTAACCGCGGAGGAGGCGAAAGGCCTTAAGTACGCAAGCCGCACCGGAAAAGAAAGCCCCTTCAAGGCGCTCCTGGAGGCAGTTGAAAAGGGGCCGGTCCGGGTCGACGTGCCGGAGGACAGTACCCTGCAGTCGCTCAAATGGGCGCTCAGCCGCCAGATCAAGAAATCCGGCAAGCAGGTCGTGGTGGCGACACTGGCCGACAAGAGCGGGGTCGTACTTAGCAAAGAGGCGACCGAGCCGGCCAAGAAGTGATGTGTGAGACGTTCTCTCGTTAGGGCGGCAGCCGACCAGCTGCCGCCTCATTTTTGGTATGCCCCTTCGATTCGCTTCCTGGCTAACTTGAGGTATTGCTTGTTGAGCTCGATGCCGATGAAGCGCCGGCCTTCCTCAGCGGCCACCAGCCCGGTGGTACCAGCCCCCATGAAGGGGTCAATGACTACGCCGCCGACAGGGCAGCCAGCCTTCACGCAGGGGCGGATGAGCTCGGGCGGGAAGGTCGCAAAATGGGCACCGCGGTAGGGGTGGGTTGGCAAGGTCCAGACGCTACGGCGGTTGCGCCGAAGCGGCACGCCGCCCGGAAGGTTCCCAGGCCGATCCGCTGCGGAGTAACTCGGCGGCAATGCACGGCCCTTCAGGTTGACAATGATGCGGCGCGCCGAGCGATTTGCCGCGCCGCCACCGATTGCTTTGGCATAGTCCTTC
>Ga0068855_100002588_pt1 | contig 22294 bp, 20 predicted proteins | sample KBSCornC52_FD_66592 | JGI IMG/M metagenome (GOLD analysis project Ga0068855, IMG submission 66592) | Corn rhizosphere microbial communities from Kellogg Biological Station, Michigan, USA - KBS Corn C5-2 | ecosystem: Host-associated > Plants > Roots > Rhizosphere > Soil ...
CCACTCGCCGATCAGCTTGGACTCGCCGTACGGCGACTGGGGTGCTTTCGGCGTGTCCTCGGTCACCAGATCGAGATCGGGAGTGCCGTAGACCGCCGCGCTCGACGAGAACACGATCCGGTCGACGCCACGGTCTTGCATGGCGCCGAGCAGCACGGCGGTGCCCGTGACGTTCTGCTCGTAGGTGTGCAGGGGCCGTTGCACCGAGACTCCTGCGTACTTGAATCCGGCGACATGGATGACGCCGGCCACCCCGTGCTCCTCGATGGTGCGCAGCAGCAGGGCGCCATCGAGGATGCTGCCCCGCACGAAGGGCGCATCCGCGGGCACGAACTCCCGATGCCCGCTCGAGAGGTCGTCGACCACGACCGCACTCAGGCCGGACTCGAGCAGCGCGCGCACCACGTGCGCACCGATGTAGCCGGCGCCGCCGGTCACCAACCAGGTCATGCTCCCGAGGTTATCGGCCCCTAGCGAGCACGTCGTGGCACCTGGCGGTAGCCGTCGGTGACCACCGCGTGAATCGTGGCCGCGATCGCCGCGACCAGCCCTGCCACCAGCAGGACGGCATCCATGATCTCCATGGCAGTAAATCTACGACTGGCCACCGACAGCCAGAACTGGCATGATCGACAGCATTCATCGATTTCCTGCCAGGAGGTAGCGCGTGCTCAAGAAAGTCGTTCTGATCGCCCTTCCCGGGGTCGCGCCCTTCGAGTTCGGCGTGATCTGCGAGGTGTTCGGCATCGACCGCGGCGACAGCGGCGGTCCGAGCTTCGACTTCACGATCGCCACGGCCGAACCCGGCCCGGTGCGCACCAGCCTCGGCTTCGACATGGTCATCGACCAGGACCTGAGCGTCGCGGCCGATGCCGACCTGATCGCGGTGCCCGCCCATCACATCCGTGGACACGGCGAGGAGTCCACCGACGAGCGGGTGCTGCAGGCGGTGCGCGACGCTCAGGCGCGCGGCGCGTGGGTGCTGAGCGTCTGCAGCGGAGCATTCGTACTGGCCGAGGCGGGGATCCTCGACGGGCGCAAGGCCACAACGCACTGGATGCACGTCGACCGGCTGCGGCGCAGGCATCCCTCCGTCGAGGTCGACGCCGACGTGCTCTTCGTGCAGGACGACAAGGTGGTCACCAGCGCGGGGACCGCCGCGGGCATCGACGCCGCCCTGCACATCGTGCGCACCGAGTTGGGAGCCGCGGCGACCAACGTGATCGCGCGCCGGATGGTCGTGCCGCCTCAGCGCGACGGCGGCCAGTCGCAGTACATCGAGTCGCCCATCCCCGAGTGCCGCACCGACTCGCTCTCGGCCGTGACCGAATGGATGCTCGAGCACCTCGACGAAGACCTCACCATCGACCAGCTGGCCCGCCGCGCGCTGATGTCGCCGCGCACCTTCGCGCGCAAGTTCCGCGCGGAGTCGGGCACCACCCCGGCCGCCTGGCTGAACCGTCAGCGCATCCTGCGCGCGCAGCAACTGCTCGAGCAGACCGACGAAGGGCTCGAGCAGATCGCGCAGCTGACCGGCTTCGGCGCGGCGGCGGTGATGCGGCACCACTTCCTCAAGGTGCTGCAGACCACCCCGACGAACTATCGGAGGGCGTTCGGGGAGCGGGTCGCGGGGTAGCGCCCCGCCCTCGGTATTCACCCGTGCAAGCACCACGCCGACGTGCGGATCGCCTCCTTCCGAACAGGGTGAGCCGCGCCTCACCGTGAGGCGGTATTCACCCTCTCCGCCGATGGATGCTGCTCCCTGGAAGACGTCGATCAGATTCCGGTGGATGCCACGAACAGCATCCCGTCGCCCGAGATCGTGAGCTGCCGCTCGTCGGCCGCGTAGAGGGCGTGCCCGCGCTCCAGACGATGACCGCTGAGCGCGACCTGCCCGCTCGAGCACAACGCGATGGCGGGGCCGCTGAGCTGCAGCGTGACGCCCCGGGACGCGGCATCCGGCGACACCACCGTGAGCTCGAAATCGGGAACGCCTGGCCGGAACACCTCCACCCCCGGCTGCGGCCGCTCGGGCTCGAGGTACGGCACCGGCAGCGGCCGGAAGTCGACGACCTTCAGCAGTTCGGGCACGTCGACGTGCTTGGGGGTGAGCCCGCCGCGCAGCACGTTGTCGCTAGCCGCCATCAGTTCGATGCCGAGCCCCTCGAGATAGGCGTGGATGTTTCCGGCCGGCAGATAGAGCACCTGACCGGGCGACAGGGCCACCGAGTTGAGCAGAAGCGAGATCGCGACACCCGGATCGCCCGGGTTGCGGTCGGCCAGGAACCGCACCGTATCCCAGGCCAGGTCGTCGTCGACGGCGCTGGCCTCGATGACGGCGGCGATCAGGTCTTCGACCCCCGGACCGCGGCTGATCAGCCACTCGAACACACTGCGCAGCGACGAGTCGTCGACCAGGCGGTCGAGCAGGGGGGCGATCCGCGGATCGCCGGAAACCGGCAGCAGCAGGGTGCGGGTCTCGGCGACGGGGCGGAAGCCGCACAGCGCGCGGAACGGGTCGCTCAGCGCGTAGATCAGTTCGGGCTTGTGAAACGGATCCTTGTAGTCGCGCTCCGGAGCGTCGAGCGGGACGCCCGCCGCGTTCTCGGCCGCGAAGCCGGCCCGCGCCTGCTCCGTCGTCGGGTGCGCCTGCAGCGACAGGTTGGATGCCGCGGCCAGCACCTTGAGCAGGAACGGCAGCCGCCCGGGCACGATGTCTGCAAGGGTGCGGTCGCGGCCGTCGGGCTGAGCGCCCACGAGCCGCGCGGGAGACCCGGGATGCGCGCCGAGCCACAACTCGGCCTGAGGGCGGCCAGTGACCGGCGTTCCCAGCAGTTCGGGAATCGCCGTCGTCGAACCCCATGCGTAGTCGCGCGGCGTGTTGGTGATCTCGACGAACATCCGGAGGTTCTCCCTGTGCCCTTGTTGAACCAAAGTACAGCGGGGCGCCGCCCGAACTGGCGATGCGGCAAGATGACCGGGTGTTCATGCCCTTCTCGCCTGCGATCCCGATCAACGTCGCCGTCGTTGCTCTCGGCGACACGCCGCGCCTGAGGAGCGCACTCGACGCACTGGTCGCCCATCGCAGCGTTCACGACTTCACGGTCACCTGCGTCATCAATCCGGCGGGCGCGACCGATCAGTGGATCGAGGGGCTCGCGCAGGGAATCCACGTTCTGCGGCCGGCCGCCAACCTCGGCTGGTCAGGCGGTCTGCACGCCGCCCGACGGGAGACCGGGGCCGAGTTCTTGGCGTGGGTGCAAGAAGACATGGTGGTGAACGACGGGTGGCTCGATGCCCTCGTGGACGCGGCGACGACGCACCCCCGGGGCGGGATGTTCGGCGCCGTCGGCGTCGACGGCCAGGGCCGCGTGGTGCCGATCAATGCCGGAGACGCCGTGCCTTTCGACGATGTCGGGCGCTGGAACCAGTCGGACCGCACCGCCACCGACCTCGCCGACGTCCCGGCGGAATACGACTGGGTGACGAGCAAGGGATCGCTCACCCGACTGGCGGCCTGGGACGAACTCGGCGGGCTCGACCCGCGCTACTTTCCGCTGAACCACGCCGACAAGGATTTCTGCACGCATCTGCGCGCGCACGGCTGGACGAACATCCTCGTTCCGCGCGCGACGTTCGAGCACGAGGGAAGCGCATCGTCGCCCGGATTCTTCCGCGAGTTCCTCGCCGAATGGCAGGAGCCGCGATTCAACGCACGATGGGCGTCGGTGGTCGAACAACTGGCCACGGCCGGGGGGCCGGTGCCGCATCCATGCGCGGAGTGGCGCGACGCACAAGGCGGACCGGTCGAGCTCGCGATCGCGACCGAGAGCAGCCGCCTGCTCGTGCCGTTCGCCCGAGCCGCGGCGCATCGCAACGGCGACGCCGAACTCGCGGCGGTCCGCTCCGCGCTCCATCGCGCGTTGGCTGAACGCGACGCAGCCCGCTACGAGGCGGAGCAACTGCGAGCCTCGAGACGCGGGCTGCGGCGCACGGGCCGCACAGGACGCACGGAAGCCGAACCCCCGACCGCGTCGACGTAGCCCGCCTGTCACGGGCAGGGCGGCTTTCGTCCGAGCCCGAGCGGCCGATATCTTCGGAATCGGGGTCACTGCATCGAGGAGCATCCATGGCATCGGCAGAACGCGACGTGGCGACGGTCACGAAAGACGGACGGTCGCTCTCGCCGGGCATCGACGGAGTCAAGACCCGCTCGACGATCAACCACCTCGACCATCGCGGCTCGGTGTTCGAGATCTTCGAAGGGGACATGTCGTTCTGGGGCACCCCGATCGTCTACGCCTACCAATTCTCGGTGCGGTCCCACCAGATGAAGGGCTGGGGGCTCCACGAATCCAAGACCGACCGGTACACAATCATCTCGGGCGAGGTGCTGCTCTTCCTCTGGGACGACCGAGCCGATTCGCCGACCCGGGGCGTCGTGCAGAAGGTGGTCCTCTCGGATCGGGGCGTTCGCCAGGTCATCATCCCGGTCGGAGTGTGGCACCTCTCGCTCAACCTGGGCGCCGACGAGGCGCGGCTGATCAACTTCCCGACGGACGTCTACCACCATGACGCACCCGATCGGCTGCTGCTCGCCTGGGACAGTCCCGAAGTCCCCATCGACCTTGCCGCCCTGCTGCCCAAGTTCTGACGACCGCGCGAGATCGCGTCGCCGATCCGGGCCGGAGGAGCGCCCGCTACCCTGAACCCATGAGTCGCAGAGAGGCCTACCAGCGCTACCTGGCCGTCCTCGGCTTCTTCACCATGACGGCGGGCGACCTCTGGCGCAACCTTCTGAGCTGGTGGGGCTGGGGCGCGATCTGCGTCGTTCTGCTGATTCTCGCGATCATCGAATTGGTGCATGCCCGGGTCGATCTGCGCCGCATGCCGTTCGCCCTGATCGGGTTCTTGCTGCTGACCGTCGTCTCGATCTTCTGGTCCGACTACCCGGGCGCGACCGTGGTCGGCTGGGCCGCGACCTTCTCGGTGGCCTTCTTCGCGATCTTCCTGGCCACGGTGCTCGACCTCGAGACCATGCTGCGCGCTCTCGGGGTCGCGCTGCGCTGGATCCTGGGCCTGTCGCTCGTGTTCGAGTTCGTGGTGGCGGCATTCATCCGGCATCCGGTTCTGCCGTTCTTCGTCGACTACTCGAAGCTCGACAAGATCCCGGCCGCCTTCTACTGGTCGCGCGATCTGCTGTTCCACGGCGGGCAGATCCAGGGCATCCAGGGCAACTCCAACCTGCTTGCCCTGTCGGCCCTGCTCGCGCTCATCGTGTTCGCGGTGCAGTGGGTCTCGGGCACGGCATCCCGGGTCTGGCTGGTGTTCTGGGGCGTGATCGCCGTCGGCTCGCTGGCCCTGACGCGCTCGTCGACGGTGCTCATCGCGTTGGGGGCCGTCATCGTGGTCGGGGTCTTCCTCGGGCTGGTCCGCGCGACATCCGGTGCTCGACGCGGTGCGGTCTACGGCGGCGGGGTCGTCGTCGCGCTCGGCATCGCCGCGGTCGGCGTGTTCGCCAACGGAGCGGTTCTGCAGCTGCTCGGCAAGAGCGCAGAGCTCACCAACCGCACCGTCATCTGGGCGAGGGTTCTCGAGCTCGCGAATCAGCGGCCGACAGCCGGATGGGGCTGGGTCGGCTGGTGGGCGCCGTGGGCGGAGCCGTTCAAGCACCTCGCCGTGATCAAGGGCGTCACCTACCTGCAGGCGCATGACGCCTGGATCGACATCTTCTTCCAGCTCGGCGTGATCGGCTTGATCGTCTTCGGGCTGCTGGTGCTCACCACCCTCGTGCGTTCCTGGTTGATGGCCATCGAGGCAGAGCCGAAGCGGCTCGTCGAGGTGTTCCCGCTCCTGGTGATGATCGCTCTGATCGTGCACAGCATCGCCGAGAGCCGCCTGCTGGTCGAGATCTGCTTCGCGCTCCTGGTGATCTCGGCGATCCGTTCTGCGCAGCGGGAGCCCGAGCCGGATGCGTGAGTCCCGTGCCTGAGACCGCGCCGTCGCGCCGCGGCCTGCTCGTCTCGATGGCCGGTTCCGCGCGGCTCGCCCACACCCTGGCGACGGTCGGAATCGCGTTGGGAGCCGGAGCATTCTTCCTGCAGCGCACGCTGGGCTGGGCCGGGTTCCTGGCCGCGATCGTCGTCGCGCTCGTGCTGATGGTGCTGTCTTTCCTGGCCCGCCAGGAAGAGGTGCGCTGGCGCGCGTTGCTGCCCATTTCACTGCTCGTGTTCCTGCTCTGGGCGACGGCGTCGCTGATCTGGAGCTCGTACCAATGGGCCACGGTGGCCGGCCTGATCTACCTGTTCGCCTTCACGCTCATCGGGCTGTTCGTCGCGATCTCGCGCGACACCATCCAGATCGTGCGAGCATTCGGCGACGTGCTGCGCGTCGTTCTCGCGCTGTCGCTGGGCATCGAGATCTTCTCGGGCATCCTGATCGACATGCCGTTGCCGTTTCTCGCCGTGCACGGCAACCTGGGCGCGCTCGGGCCGATCTCGGGGATCGAGGAGTCTCGCGACCAGCTCGGACTGGTGGCGATCATCGGGGCGATCAGCTTCGCGACCGAGCACCGCACCCGCTCGGTGCCACGACTGACGTCTGTGCTCTCGCTGGTGCTCGCCGCGCTGTGCATCGTGCTGACCCAGTCGCCGGTGATCGCCTTCGGCACCGTGGTCGTCGGCGTCTCTGCGCTCGTGATCTATCTGCTGCGCCGGGTGCGCGCCGAGCGCCGCCAGGTCTGGCAGTTCATCGTGCTCGGTCTCGCCATCGTCGCCTCTGGGGCGCTGTTCGCCGCGCGGGGGCCGGTGATCGCCCTGTTCAACGCCGGCGGCACCATCGACAATCGGCTCGATGTCTGGCGCCAGGTCATCACCTTCGCCGGCCAGAACGGCCTGCAGGGCTGGGGCTGGATCGGGCCATGGCGGGTCTCGATCTTCCCCTTCTCGTGGATGTTCGATCACTCGCCACGACCCGTGTCGTCGGCTCTGAACGCCTTCCTCGACATCTGGCTGCAGCTCGGCTTCGTCGGCGTGGCGATCTTCGTGGGGATGGTCGGGCTCGCCTTCAGCCGCTCCTGGCTGCTCGCAGGCGCGCGGCGCAGCGTCGTGTTCGCCTGGCCGGCTGCCGTGCTGGTCGCGCTGATCATCGTCTCGCTCGCCGAGAGCTCGATCCTGAGCGACTTCGGATGGATGACGTTTGTCATCTGCTGCACGAAGGCGTCGCAGGAGCTGTCGTGGCGGAATGCGCTGCGGCGGCCGCTGGTGCAGGAGCCCCTGGAGTCGCGACCGGAAACCGGCCCAAAGCAGTCCGACTAACATGGATGGGTGCCGCTCGGCACCACGCCTTTGCACCCTGGAGCACGAATGACCGACCGGCCGCCCTTCGTGCAGAGCACGGCCGATGTCGCGGAGTCCGCTCAGATCGGCCAGGGCTCGAAGGTCTGGCATTACGCGCAGGTGCGCGAGAACGCGAAGATCGGCGCCGATTCGATCATCGGCCGAGGCGCCTACATCGGAACCGGCGTGGTCATGGGCGACGGCTGCAAGGTGCAGAACTATGCGCTGGTGTACGAGCCTGCGCACCTCGGCGCCGGGGTGTTCATCGGCCCGGCCGTCGTGCTGACCAACGACCACTTCCCACGCGCCATCAATCCCGACGGCTCGCCCAAGTCGGCGCACGACTGGGAAGCCGTGGGCGTGACGATCCTCGAGGGTGCGTCGATCGGGGCGAGCGCGACCTGCGTCGCCCCGATCACCATCGGGCGCTGGGCGCTCGTCGGCGCGGGCTCGGTCGTCATCACGGATGTTGCGGACTTCGCGCTCGTCGTCGGCAGTCCCGCACGGCGCGTGGGCTGGGTCGGCAAGGCGGGTGTCCCGCTGGTGAAAGAGGACGACGGCACCTGGCGGTGCCCGCAGTTCGGCGACCGCTACGTCGAGAACGACGGAGCACTGAGAGAGGCAGACGCGTGAACGACTTCATCCCCCCGGCCAAGCCGATCATCGGTGACGAGGAGCGCGAAGCGGTCGACCGTGTCCTACGCAGCGGCATGGTCGCCCAGGGCCCAGAGGTCGCGGCATTCGAGACCGAGTTCGCGCAGCATTTCGTGCAGGCGCGTCCGACGGTTGCGGTCAACTCCGGCACCGCGGGCCTGCACCTCGGCCTGCTCGCCGTGGGGGTCGGCGCGGGCGACGAGGTCATCGTCCCCTCGTTCACCTTCGCGGCCACCGCCAACTCGGTCGCCCTGACCGGGGGCACCCCGGTCTTCGTCGACATCGAACCCGAAACGTTCACCATCGACCCGGCCGCCGTCGAAGCCGCGATCACCCCGCGCACCAAGGGCATCATGCCCGTGCACCTCTACGGCCACCCGGCCCGCATGCGCGAGTTGGCCGCGATCGCCGAGAAGCACGGCATCGCGCTCTACGAAGACGCCGCGCAGGCTCACGGCGCCTCGCTCAATGGCAAGCCCGTCGGCACCTGGGGCGAGTTCGCGATGTTCAGCCTCTACCCGACCAAGAATATGACCAGTGGCGAGGGCGGCATGGTCACCACGGCCTCCGCCGAGCACGCGCGGAACGTGCGCCTGCTGCGCAACCAGGGCATGGAGAAGCAGTACGAGAACGAGGTCATCGGCTTCAACGCCCGCATGACCGACATCCACGCGGCGATCGGCCGGGTGCAGCTCACCAAGGTAGACGCCTGGACCGCGACGCGGCAGCGCAACGCGGCCTTCCTGAACGCGAACCTCCAGAACGTGATCGTGCCGCCGGTCGCCGACGGCGCCGCGCACGTCTACCACCAGTACACGATCCGCGTGAGCGGCGACCGCGACGGATTCGTGACGGCCCTGCGCGAAGAGCACCAGGTCGGCAGCGGCGTGTACTACCCGATTCCGAATCACCGGCTGCCGTCTCTAGCCAGCTATGCGCCCGGTCTCGACCTGCCCGAGACCGAGAAGGCGGCGAGCGAGGTGCTCTCTCTGCCGGTGCATCCCTCGCTGTCGCAGAACGATCTCGAGCGCATCGTCGCGGCCGTGAACGCCGTGGCGAAGGCGGGCGCCTGATGAGCCTGCGTGCCGGGCTCCTCGGCCTGGGGGTCATGGGCCGCAATCACGCCCGCGTGCTCGCCGACTTGGACGGCGTCGACCTGGTCGGGGTCTTCGACCCGGCCGCGAACGTGCCGGACCGGGTGCACGACCGTCCGGTGATCGATGATCTCGACGAGTTTCTCGCCCTCGGGCTCGACTACGCCGTCGTCGCCGCGCCCACGGTGTTCCACCTGGAGATGGGTACCCGTCTGGCCGAGGCGGGCGTGCATGCCCTCATCGAGAAGCCGGTCGCTTCGACCTCCGAAGAGTCCCGCACACTGCGAGATCTGTTCGCGGCGCACGGGCTGATCGGCGGCGTCGGCCACATCGAGCGGTACAACCCGGCCCTGCAAGGCGCGCGACAACGGATCGAGTCCGGCCTGCTCGGCGACATCTACCAGATCGCGACCCGGCGCCAGGGTCCCTTCCCAGGGCGCATCGCCGACGTCGGCGTCATCAAAGACCTGGCGACGCACGACATCGACCTCACGGCGTGGGTGGCGCAGCAGGAGTTCGTCTCCGTGAACGCGCGCACGGCGCACCGCAGCGGCCGCCCGCACGAAGACATGGTGGTCGCGGTCGGCACGCTCTCGGGCGGCACCATCACCTCGCACATCGTCAACTGGCTCACGCCCTACAAGGAGCGGATGACCATCATCACGGGCGAGAAGGGGATGCTTGTCGCCGACACCCTGACCGCCGATCTGAGCTACTACGAGAACGGCCGCATCCAGGTCGACTGGGATCCGGGTGAGTTCCGGGGAGTCTCGGAGGGCGACATGACCCGGTTCGCCCTCGACCGGAAAGAGCCGCTGCGCACCGAGCACGAAGCGTTCCGCGACTCGGTGATCGCCGGAGAACCCCGCGGGATCGTGACCTTCGACGAGGGCGCCCGCGTCGTCGAGATCGCCGAGCGGATGCTCGACGACGGGCGGGCGCAGCGGGCCGGCCAGCCGCAGTAGCTCGCCGGCTCGTCAGTTGAGCCGCTTGAACCCCGCGTGCGCAACCGGTCCAACGAGCAGTGCGTCCAAGTCGCGACCGTCTTCGACTTCTGCGATCAGGCCGAAGACAGGGTCGAGGTTCTCGAAGAACCGATCGAGGATCTCGGGTGTGTGCTGTGTGCTCGAGTAGAGACTGTTGCCGGCCAGATACCCCCGCTTGAGCATTTCCTGGGTGATCAGCGTCTTGTAGGCCAGTGCGTGCGGACTCTTGATCGTGAAGCCGGCAAGCGCAGGGAGGCCCCAGTGATCGATCTCGAGGCCGTGGCGGTCGGCCAGGGCCTGCCAGCCTCGACGCACCTCATGGCCGGTGTTGGTGATCTGCTCCCAGGACCGCACGCGCTCCATCACCTCGAGGGTGCGGAGGGCAGCGACGGGACCGATCCGCTCCGTCCAGAAGGTACTGCTGATGAAGGTGGTCTGTGCCGCCTCCATGACGTCCCTCCGGCCGATCACCGCGTTGATGGCGTACCCGTTGCCCAGCGTCTTCCCGAAGACGGCCATGTCGGGTTCGACTCCGTACATCAGGTGCAGACCGCCGAAGGTCTGACGGAATCCGGACGTGCACTCGTCGAAAATGAGGACGATGCCGTTCTGAGTGGCAAGCTCCCGAACCCTCTCCAGGAACCCGTCCTCCGGCCCGATATTCCGCGAGACCTCCATCTTGATGATCCCGATGTCATGCTGCGAGACGATCTCGACGAGCTGTTCGAAGTTGTTGTACTCGAAGGGGAATGTGGTTCCCCGAAGAGCAGCGGGCACCCCCGCCGGCTCGAGCCCGGGAAGAAGGTGTCCGTCGAGTTGATCGCCATCGGCCAGGTTCGTCGACAGGTACCAGTCGTGCCACCCGTGGTAGCCGCAGATCGCGACGTTGTCCTTGCCGGTAGCCGCCCGGGCGATCCGTATCGCCACGGCGTTGGCTTCGCCGCCGCTCCGAGTGAACCGGGCCATGTCGGCCCAGGGATGCAACTCCACCAGCCGCTCAGCCAGACGCACCTCCTCGGGGGCGTTCAGCGTCGACATGGTGCCCTTGCCGATAGCCTCAACGACTGCGGCGTCCACCTCAGGATCGCCGTAGCCGAGGGTATTCGTGCCGACACCCATCAGGGAAAGATCGAGGTACTCGATGCCGTCGAGGTCCCACACGGAGATGCCCTTCGCCCGATCGAAGTACGCCGGCCACTGATCGGGGGCGAACATCTCCGCTCGCTTCGACAGCAGCATGCTGCCGCCCGGAATCACCGTCTTTGCGCGCTTCCAGAGTTTCTGCCCGGTTCCCATGTCTGCTCCTGAATTCCGCACACTGGCCGTGTTGTATTCGAACAACTCCGGCCGGGCGCTATGAAGGGCCAGTACTTCTCGCCACCCGAAATCCCTCCGGGGAGAGAAGTGCTCCACGACTCCGCGGACGACGACCAGGTCCTCCGGGTCGTCCACCGTCCACCGAAGATCAGAGTAGTCAGCGTCGGCTGTGACGACAGTGGACGTTCTGGCGTTGCGTCGGATGTACGGGGTGACGTGCTCCCTGTCGTACGCCGCATCGGCCCTCTGAGCGGCTTCGATCAAAGCCACCCGACTGAAGACCTCGACGTCGAGCCCGTCGGGGAAGGTCGGCGGGTAGCTGTTGCTCGCGTAGTCCAGTCCCGCACCGACGAAGGCGTCGAGTACGTCATCCACCAGCTCAGGATCGATGAGCGGGCAATCACCGGTGATCCGAACGATCACGTCAGCATCGGCGGCCTCGGCGGCCTCGGCATACCGCCCGAGAACGTCGCGCTCGCTGCCCGCGATCGCCCGGAATCCCAAGCGACCCACCAGGTCCTGAAGAGGACGGTCTTGAGGCGATTCGGTCGTCGCCACGATGATCTCGTCGACACGCTTGGCGTCGGCCAATCGCCCCAGGAGCAGGGAGATCAGAGGAATCCCGTCGACCTCCTTCATCACCTTCCCTGGCAGCCGCGTGGATCCCATTCGCGCCTGAACGATCGCGACAGTCTTCATCTCACACCTTCCAGAAACTCGGATTGATGAGGGCCGGATCGTCGACCCTGGCACCCGAGAAGCGCTCGCCATCACCCGTGCGGCGTGCGGCCTCGCCGACCTCGATCATCTGAGCGGGTCCGTCGACACCCACGAGAACCCGATCGACACGATCGTCGCCCAGCACGAAGCCAAGAGCTGCCTCCAGGGGCGAGATCCCCTTTCGCGCGCACCACTCGTCCCATTCACGCAACGAGGCCGACCACGGCGCGAAGTACGCAGGGCGCTCGTTCGCCTTCATCAACAGCAGCCCTTGCAGGAATACCGACCTGGTGTGGACCTCCACCCCCGTCTCGACGAGCCGGTCGAGCCATCCGGATTCCGCGATACGACGGTCGAGAACGTTGTACGGGGACTGCACGAGATCGAGCTCATACCGTGCCGTGATCGCGACCAGCTCTTCCGGGTCGTAGATGGACACCCCGACCCGAGACACCACTCCCGTCTCACGAAGCCGCACCACTTCCTCGTAAAGTGCCGCGCCGTTCGGCCCTCTGAGGTCATCGGCGTGATGGAACATCAGGGCATAGATCGATGTCAGATCCAACTGCTCCAGGGCCCCCGCGACCGTCCGCGCAACCCAGTCAGGAATCTCCTCGGCTGTCCCGGTGAAAGCAGGCAATTTCGTTATGACGTGCAGGCCCTCGACTCCGATCCGGCCCAGGGTCTGCTGACTCGTCCCGTAGGCGACGGCCGTATCGATGGTGTCGATGCCGCTCGCGCGCGCCAGCTCCACCACGGAGCGAGCGTCGTCGAAGTTCAGTCGTCCGCCGGCGTTCGCGACGCCGTAGTCCATCCCGAACTGGGCGGTCCCGATCGCGAGCCGCCGGACATCGCCGGAACCGGCCATCCCGTCTAAAGCAGTCACGCCGTATCTCTCGCTAACGCTGCTTGATGACGCTTCATCGCGAGGTCCGCGTGCTGCGGCAATCCGCGCCGGGTCCGGTCCCAGTCCGCGAGTTCGCGGATCCGATCGAAGGCTCGGCGGGCCATCCCCTCGCGCACGCGCGGAGACAACCTTGCGGTCGCCAACATGCGAACGCGCAGCTGGGCCACGTCGCCCACCGGGTAACGGAAGCCTACGTCGCGACCGACCCACTCTCGATTTCCGGGTATATCCGAGACGATCGGAATGGCCCCGCTGGCCATGGCTTCCAGCAGCGAGATCGACGCGCCATCCACCACGGAGCACGAGATATAGACGTCCGCCGCGGCATAGAGCTTCCTGAGCGCTGCTTCGGGCAACTCTCCGATGAACCTGATGCGGTCACCGACGCTCGCACCGTCGGCCTGTTCGCGAAGCGCCCGGGTCAGCGAGCCCGAACTGGCGATCCACAGTTCAGCGCGCGGGAACTCCGCAGCCAGGCCCAAGAACGCGCTGATGACGTCCCCCACGCGATAAAGAGCCTCATGCCGTCGAGTGGAGAGGAACACGAAGGGGCCGGTCATCCCGCGAGGCTCGGGAGTTCGTTCGAGCCACTTCTGGCCGATCCCCCATGGGAACTGGATGATCGCCGCCGGATCCGCGCCGAATGCGACGGCTCGATCGTGCACAGCCTTGCTGTCCACGAAGATCACGTCGGCCCGACGAAGCACACCGACCGCGGCGGTGCGCACAGGAGACGACTCTTCCGCTTCCCGGAGCAAGTCGAAGGCCCAGGATGTCGCGATCAATGGACCCTTCCAAAGCGCGGCGACCAAGGGGCCCGGCGCTGTGATGGGGCCGACTTGCACGACGTCCGGTCGGAACTCGGCAATGCGATCCAGGAACGCATCCGGCTCGACCGGCTTCGCAGACGTGATCTCCAACGCCTCCACCTCGAATCCGCAGGATCGCCAGGCTTCCAGGAAGCGCTGGTCGTGCACTCCGGAGGTGCGACTTGCGTAGAGGAGACGCATTGGTTCAGCCCTCGATGTCCGTCCAGCGAATGGCTTCGTCGGCGTCGATCAACCGCCTCGCCCGCTTGCCGACCAGGCTCCCGACGTCGGGAGGTGAGACAGCTCCAGGCGTGGCGGGGCGTACGACGGCCAAGTCCTCCCGAGTGATCAGATGACCGGCCTCGAGCGCTCTGCGCGCGCGCACGGCTCGTCGCTGCACGATCGCCGTTTCCTTCTCGTTCTCTTCGACGTGCTTGTAACTGCCCCCCAGGGCGGCCTCCAACTCACGCGAACGATCCACCATGTCCCGCCACATCCCGGGATTCATGGAGAACTTGTGGTCGGGGCCTTCCCGTCCTGTGTCGTCAGTGAAGTGCTTCTCGATGACCCGCGCGCCCAATGCGATCGCGCCGAGCGTGGAGGCATGACCAGGTGTGTGATCCGAGAGCCCCAGCACCGCGTCGGGGAACAATGCGGCATACGACTTCAATACGTTGAGATTGAGGTAGTTGAAGTTCTCCAGGGATGCGGTGTAGTTGGTGTTGCACTGCATCAGGACAAGATCTCGCGTGTGACGATAGACGGCCTCCACCGCCCGGGACACGTCGCCGAGCGATGACGCGCCCGTGGCCACCAGCATCGGCTTGCCCTTTGACGCCGCCCGTTCGATGGCCTCGATCCAGTCGATGTCACCGCTGCCGACCTTGTAGGCCGGAACATAGGGATCGAGCATGTCGATCGCCTCGAAGTCGTACGCCGCCGAGAAGTAGTCGATGCCGGCATCGGCGCAGGCCTGGGCGAGCACGGGCGTCCACTCGTGCGGGATCGACGCTTCCTCATAGACCTCGACGACCGTTTTCGTCCAGGAGGCTTGATGGCTGAGCTTTCCGCCCAGCTCGGCGAATCCTCGATCGGAGACGATCTCCGAGGCTGTGAAGTTCTGGAACTTCGCCGCGTCGGCACCGGCCTCCGCCGCCAGGGCGATGAGATCGACCGCTCGACTCAGTTCACCGTCATGACTCGCCGCGATGTCCGCCACGAAATAGGTGGGGTGATCAGGGCCGATGTCGTGCGATCCGATCGGGAAACTCACGATTCACTCTCCTCAGGGATGGAAATGCTGAAGGCGCGAAGCTCCTCGCGCCGGCCACGCCCTTCTGCCGCGAAAAGAGCGTGCAGGTCGCTCTCCTGGGTCGACGTCAGCTTCAACGTCGCTCGAAGCTTGTCGGTGCTGAGGCTCAGGTCGGTCCCTCTCGGCACGGCAAGCACGTCCGAGGAGAGGGCAGGCGGTACAGCCTCGAGGTCTACGCCCAGCCGCTCCGCGACCCGTTGACCGAACGCGAACTTCGTGGTGCTCTCATCGTTGGCGACGTGATACAGCCCAGATGCTCCGATCTCGACGAGCCTGCGGATCCGGTCCACGAGAGTGCCCACATACATGGTGCTCACCCGCACGTCAGTGAATCCGGGGGCGCGCTCACCGGAGGTCAGCCGATTGACGAAGAACTCGACGAGACTCCGGCGACCAGATGGGCTCCACCCGTAGAAATTCACGCGCGCAACGAGGGCGTCGGGCGAGATCTCCAGGACCGCGCGTTCGCCGGCCAGCTTGGTCGAGCCATAGACCGACGTCGGCGAAGGCGGAGAGGACTCGCGATAGCCGCCTATGCGTCCATCGAAAACAGCATCCGTCGAGATGTAGACGAACTTCGACCCGACCCGCACCGCCTGCTCAGCCAGGTCTCGTGACGCGGCCACGTTCAGGTTCTCCGCCCCGGCAGGATCCTCTTCGCAGAGTTCGTGCGAGGTGACCGCCGCACAGTGGAGGACGACATCCGGACGCAGCCTCTCGACAATGCGCGCTCGATCCGAGGCGAGGCTCAGATCGGCTGTGACGAAATCGATCGGCGCACCCTCAGGCGCATGCCGCGCCACACCCACCACCCTGTCCGTCTGAGACAGATCCAGGGACGCGTTCGCGCCGAGAAGGCCGGTGGCTCCCGTGATCAACCAAGTCTTCCCTGCCACCTCGACTACAGGCCCTCAGCGATGATGCGAGCTATCTGGTCCCTCGTGTACCACTGGTCGTTGCTGTTGGAGCGGTAGGAGAATCCCTCGGGTACCGGCACGGCGCCGACCGGGGGCCGATAACCCCAACTGGCAAGATCGGGCTGGATGACGTAGTACTTGCCATCGGCGATCGTCACCGCACGGCGCCCCTCCTCGGGGCTGATCATCTCCTCGTGGAGCTTTTCACCCGGACGCAGCCCGATATCGAGCAATTTAGCTCCGGGAACGATCGCCAGCGCGAGATCGGTCACCTTCATGGACGGGATCCGGGGAACGAGCAGTTCGCCGCCCTGCATCAGCTCGAATGCGTCGACCACCATCTTCACGGCCTCGGGCAGCGTAATGAAGAAGCGGGTGCAACGCAGGTCGGTGATGGGAAGTGGCTTCCCCTGCTCACCCAGCTTTCGGAAGAAGGGGATGACCGATCCCCGTGATCCCATGACGTTCCCGTACCGAACGACCGCAAACCGGGTGTCGTACGCCGCCGCGTAATGGTTGCCCGTGATGAACAGCTTGTCCGCTGTGAGCTTTGTCGCGCCGTACAGGTTGATCGGGCTGGAGGCCTTATCGGTGGACAGCGCGACGACCTTGCGGACTCCCGCGTCGATCGACGCCTCGATCACGTTCTGGCTGCCCAGCACGTTCGTCTTCACGAACTCGAACGGGTTGTACTCGGCCGTGTCGACCTGCTTGAGCGCCGCGGCGTGGATGACGTAATCCACTCCACGCAATGCGCGAGTGAGGCGGCGCTCCTCGCGGATGTCGCCGATGAACCACCGGAGTCGCGGATCGTCGTCGAACTGCTGCCGAACCTCGTACTGCTTGAGCTCGTCCCGCGAGAACACCACGAGGCGTTTGGGGTTCAGGTGCTCAAGGGCGTAGCTGATAAACGCCTTCCCGAAAGAACCGGTGCCTCCGGTGACGAGGATGGATGACCCCTCGAGAATGGACATAGTGTGACGAACCTCCGCAGTGCATGCACGACGGCAGCCGTCAGTGAGCGTTATCAGGATACCCGGGCCCAGCCCGCGCTTCAGTGCGGTCAGCCGCGACCAAGAAGGGCTCGCACTCGCCCCCGCCAGCTGGTGGGGACATCACGACGCAGCTGGGCGGCCAGATCGGGGAACTGTGCGATGGCGGCTGCTTCCAGCAGCCCCATCACGCCGGAGCGGAGCCTTCCACGCATTCGGTCGACCGCCGCCTGGGAATCCGACGACCGAGCCGCAACGTCGCTGAAGAACTCTTCGAACCCCTCGAACTGCGCCCAACGCCCGGGCACGAACCAATACGCGCCAGGCCCAGCGCTCGAGATCTGAGTCGGATGCTCATCCACCTGAGTGCTCACCAACGCGTCCAGGAACAACGATTCACCGTCGAGGATGGCGAGCGCCGTCAACAGCACCTGGGGATAGAACCTCGCCGCCGCGTTCACAGAGAGGAGCGCGCCGACTGCACGAGCATCCTGCCTCGCCGGCGAGACGGCCATGGTAAGTCCGGATACGTAGAACGACGCGGATTCGAAGTCCTCGGGGTCAATGGGACCTGTACGGCGCCGACCACGGTAACAGTCATCGTTCCCGACCCGGGCGCGCGGGGAGACGAGGCGCGGGTGACGATCGTCCAGCAAGGTGAGCAGCGTCGAGAGGCCGGCTCGCTCGACCCGATCCTCATCGGAGACGACGGTCAGGTACTCGGTGTCCGCAACTTCGATGAGTCGCAGCAGATTGCCTGCATAGCCCACGTTCTCGTCGTTACGCAGAATCGCGACGTCTGAGTCCGCGAACTCCTCCTGGAGTCGCGTCGCAGTGCCGTCGGTCGACGCGTTGTCGATGACCAGGATGCGAACGCCGAGCTCGTCGCGGAACGTCAGCAGTTCGCGCACCCGACGCATCACGGAATCGGCACGGTTGTATGTGGGGATTCCGATGGTGAGGAGCGGTCCCGCACTCACCGCGCGCCCTCCTGGTTCAGGTAGCGCGTGATCTGCTGTTCGGTGACCGTACGTGCGTCGGCTCCGCCCAGCACGGCGCGCTCCCAATCGATCGTCCAGTCAAGGCTCGTCGGATACCTCAGTCGGCCGCGCCAGTCGAGCTCCCGCTCGGCCTTCCCCGGGTCAAGAGCCAGCAACACGGCCTCAGGCCGCTGAGGAGTCGAGTCGCGATCCCATCTGGCGCCGTCGCCCCAGCGCTCAACGACATGGTTAGCGACCGCGCCTACCGTGACGAAGCTCTCCGCGTCCGGCCCGATGTTCCATTCCCCGGTTCCCCGTCCCTTCATCAAGGCGTCGACGATGGCCAGGTATCCGCTCAGACAGTCCAGAACGTGCTGCCAGGGGCGAACCGACTCGGGGAAACGCAGCCAGGCCGTGCGTCGATCGGCGAGAGCGCGGAAGAGATCGGGGAGAAGGCGATCGGCGGCGTGGTCCCCGCCTCCGATGACGTTCCCGCCACGAGCGACCGCGGCCGGCGGCCCGTCGAAGCTCTTGATCCAGGACTGGGCCAGGAGGTCGGCCATCGCTTTGGACGTGCTGTATGGATCGGCGGCGCCGAGCGCCTCATCCTCCCGATAGCCCTCGACCCTGCCGACGTTTCGGTACACCTTGTCGGTGGTGACGATGAGTTCGGCCCGAATCGAGCCGACAGCACGCGCCGCGTCGAGCACATTCATCGTCCCGATCACGTTCGTCTGGATCGTCCCCTCCGGGTCGCGGTAGGACTCCCGGACCAGGGGCTGGGCGGCTAGATGGATCACCACGTCGGGTTGGGCGGCTTCGACCGCCGATCGCACGGCCGCCGCGTCGCGGATGTCTGCCCGCACATCCTTCTCGAGAAGCTCGTCCACTCGCGCGGCAGCGAACAGCGAGTCCAGCGCGGGATCGAGAGCGATTCCCGAAACGCGGTCTCCGCGCGCGCGGAGGAGCATGACGAGCCAGGCTCCCTTGAAGCCGGTATGGCCGGTCACCAGGACGTGCAACCCGGTCATCGCGACGCGTTCTCCATGAATTCGATGATCGTATCTGCAACGTAATCCAGCATCGGCGTGGTGAGACCGGGATAGACGCCAACCCAGAAGGAACGGTTCATGACGATGTCGGTGTTGGTGAGGTCACCCACGATGCGGAAGTCAACATTGCGGTAGGCGGGTTGCTTGGTCAGATTGCCGGCGAACACCAGTCGCGCGCCGATCTTTCGGTCGTCCAGGAAACGCATCAGCTCGTTGCGCGACGCGGGATGTTCGGGGTCGAGGGTGATCGGGAAACCGAACCACGACGGATCCGATTTCGGCGTCGCTACCGGCAGTATGAGCCCATCCACATCGCGCAACCGCGCGGAAAGGTGCTCGAAGTTCCTCTTCCGCGCCACGGTGAACGCGCCGATCTTGTCAAGCTGGGACAGGCCCAAGGCGGCCTGCATGTCGGTGGCCTTGAGGTTGTATCCGATGTGGCTGTAAATGTACTTGTGGTCGTACCCCTCTGGCAGATCGCCCAGTTGCCAACCGAAACGCTTGAAGCAGGTGTTGTCGTGGCCGGTCTCGCAATAGCAGTCACGACCCCAGTCGCGGAATGACTCGACCTGCTTGCGGACCAGCGGCGACTTGACGAACACGGCACCACCCTCGCCTGTGGTGATGTGATGGGCGGGATAGAAGCTCACCGTCGCAGTGTCGCCGAAGCTCCCGGTGTGCCGACCGTCGTAGGTGGACCCCAAGGCATCGCAGGAATCCTCTACCAGCCATAGGTCGTGCTCGGCGCACAGATCTCGCACGGTGTCGAGATCGAAGGGGTTGCCCAAGGTGTGCGCCATCATGATCGCGCGTGTCTTCGGGCCGACGGCTTCACGGAGGCGATCGGCGATGGCGTCGTACGTGCCGAGCTCGACGTCCACCACGACAGGCCGCAGCCCGTTCTGGATGATCGGGTTGACCGTCGTCGGGAAGCCTGCGGCGACCGTGATCACCTCGTCCCCCGGCTTGAGGGCGCGCGCCCCGAGCTTCGAACTCGTCAGACCGCTCAGGGCCACCAGATTGGCGCTTGAGCCCGAGTTCACGAACAGCGCGCTGCGCGCCCCGACGTACTTCGAGAGGGCGCGCTCGAATAGTTCGTGGAACCGTCCCGAGGTGAGCCATCCATCAAGTGAAGCGTCGACAAGGGCCGCGAGGTCGTTGGGATCGAGCACCTTGCCCGAGACGGGAACGGTGGTCTCACCCGGAACGAACTCCGTAGGAGCGAGAGACCGCGCGGCGAAGGCGCGGACGTCAGACAGAATGCTCTGCCTGTCAGGCTCGGATGTCATGCAACTCCGAAGGTAGGACTGGCGGAGGACACCCCATCCTAAGTCAGAGTCCAGAGGAAGTGCTGACGTTAGACTTGCCAACCTCACCCGCCGAATGGAGACCACGTGAAGGCTGTCCTGCTGGCCGGAGGCCTTGGCACGCGCATGCGCGAGGAGACCGAATTCCGCCCCAAGCCGATGGTGGAGGTCGGCGGCCGACCGGTGTTGTGGCACATCATGAAGCTGCTCGGGCAGCAGGATCTCCGCGAATTCGTGATCTGCACCGGCTACAAGAGCGAGATCATCAAAAACTACTTCCTGAACTACCTCGCCTTGAATCAGGACTTCACCGTGCACCTCGGCGACCACTCTCGAATCGAGTACCACGGCGCCCATGACGAGTCGGACTGGCTCGTCACGGTCGCTGACACCGGCGCGAACACGATGACCGGCGGACGCATCAAGCGCATCCGCGGCTTCGTCGACGGGGAACGGTTCCTGTGCACCTACGGCGATGGGATCGCCGACATCGACCTCGCAGCCCTGCTCGCTTTCCACGAATCCCACGGCCGCATCGCCACGATGACCGCTGTGCAGCCAGAGAGCCGCTTCGGTGTCGTCGACCTCGCACAGAACGGCGCGGTTCGTAGGTTCAAGGAGAAGCCGCAGATGGAGGGCTGGATCAACATCGGCTACTTCGTCTTCGAGCCCGAGATCTTCGACTACCTCGAGGACGACTCGACGGTGCTCGAGCAGGCGCCTCTCGCCAAGCTCGCGGAAGACGGCCAGATCGCGGCATACAAGCACAACGGGTTCTGGCAGCCCATGGACACCTACCGGGAGTCCCAGCTGCTGAACGAGCTCTGGGACAGCGGTCAAGCGCCCTGGCGGACCTGGTAGCTCAGCCCCCGGCAGCCACGCTCTCGATCATCCCCTCCTGGAGGGTGACCTCCGCCTGCCATCCCTCTGGGCCGGGCCACTCGCCGGCGACTGCAGGGTGATCGCTCGCTCGACGCGACGGGTCCACGTCGACATGAACCGGTGCTCCCAGAGCACTCGATACTTCGTCGATGATGGTGCCCACCGTGATGAGGCTCGGTGCTCGCAGCGCGAGTGTCTCGGTGGCATCCCCGGTGGCGGCCGCGATCAGACCTGCCGCGACATCGCGGACGTGGAGCAGATCGACGAGTTGATCCAGCGGACCGATCGACAACGGTACGCCCTCGCGCCCTGCCCGAATCAACGCCGGGATCAGCTTGTCCCGTCGGTCACCAGCACCGTAGTTGTCGAACAGGACAAGATCGCGGATATCCGCGCCGACCCGCTCTCGCCAGAATCGGGCGAACTCGGCCTGAGCCTGCTTGGTCGCCGAATAGAGCGAATGAGCAGCGGGCGCGCCGTACCGGAACTGGAAGTAGCTTTGCGTCTCGACGACTCGTGCGCCGCGCTGGGCCGACGCGGCGAACAGGTGCATGCCGAGTCGGATGTTCGCCTCGACGAATTCATCGATGTCGGCCGGGCCGGAGCCTTTGCTCTGGTGCGCGGCCAGGTGGAAAACAGTGTCTACGTCGTAGTGATCGAGGATGGAGGGCAGCTCTCGAAGATCATCGAGGTGAACGACGTCCGCCCCGGAGTCGAGCAGCTCCTCGGGGAGCGCTCGAGCAGGACGCACCATGGCGACGACACGCTGCCCTCTTTCGCGAAGTGCACGCACCAGACCGCCGCCGACGAATCCGGTGGCGCCGGTGACCAACGCACTTGACGCGCCAGTCACGTGGTCATCCGAGAGCTATCGTTGCCGGGCCGCTGCCGGCCGGCGCCGAGATGGACCCCCCCTGGAACTTCTGCGTGCACGCTCCCGAACTCACACACACCGCATCCGCCAAGGGCCACCCCAACGAACCCCGGATCCACCCCGCCGCCGAGAACGCCGTCAGAATCCGACCAGA
>Ga0068855_100002589_pt1 | contig 22290 bp, 29 predicted proteins | sample KBSCornC52_FD_66592 | JGI IMG/M metagenome (GOLD analysis project Ga0068855, IMG submission 66592) | Corn rhizosphere microbial communities from Kellogg Biological Station, Michigan, USA - KBS Corn C5-2 | ecosystem: Host-associated > Plants > Roots > Rhizosphere > Soil ...
GGTGGCCCAGACCATGAAATTGGTGATCAGGAAAAATGACAGGCTGGAGGCGAGAGCCGTGGCCGTTATGGCGCCCACGCCGCTTCGGTTACGGATCACCCGGCCGAGCAGCACCGGAATCAGCGACGCAGCATACACATACCAGAAGCCGCTATAGAAACCCATCACGGCATCACTCAGAGCCAGCGCCAGCAAGGTCGCCAGAACACCTGTGGTGGCCCTTCGCGCTTGATTTCCCGCGAATAGTGCTAGGGCCATCATTGGAGTGAAATTCCAAGGATGAGGAAGCAGCCTGGCGCACGCGGCCAGAACTACCATTGCTATCCACAATCGTGCTGAACGGTCCATCGCTGAATTCACATGCTTATTGTATTCCTCTTGGGAGGCGATGTCCTAAAGCTTCTTTGCTTCACAGAAACAGGTGCGGCACGAAGCGGCTGGTATTGGTAATGATCGGACTGTCCGATTCGCGAATTCCGATGCCAGCCGCCGGGACGCTCTCGGTCTCCTCAACCACCCAACTGCCGATGACCGGAAACCTGCCCTGAAACTGCCGCAGCGGAGCGAGCTCCTGATATACATACCCTTCCTCGCCATATTCGCCCGCGGTCTCAAGATGCTCACCTGCACCGTGCAGCGTGATGTTCGCGCCCTCGCGGCCGAGCAACGGCTTTCGGATCCACTGCGTCATCTCACCTGGCGAGTCGAAGCGAGCCTCCAGTAAATTGGGATGTCCCGGATACAGGTCCCTCAGCACCGGCAGGATGCCTTTGTTCGAAAGCAACATTTTCCATGCCGGCTCGATCCAGATCGTCCGCGCCACGCCGAGGTGCTCGGCGAACTCCTCGCGCACCATCCATTCCCACGGATACAACTTGAAGACCGCCTCTAGAGGCCGGGCATGCGGTCCCAGGAAACTTTCGCCATCCCAACCGATTTCGTCGATCGGAAAAATCGACGACGTGAGCCCCGCTTGCCGCGCCGTATCCATAAGGTAGGTGACGGTCATGCCATCTTCCAGATCGTCCATCGAGCAAAAGTCGATGCGACGTCCCGGCAGGTATGGCGCGAGTTCCCTCCACCGGGCGATCAAACGTTCATGAATCGAATTGAACTGGTCGGCGGCCGGAAACACGTCCTCCAGCCAGTACCACTGGACGGCCGCAGCTTCCAGGAGCGACGTCGGAGTGTCGGCGTTATATTCCAGCAGCTTCGGCGGATGAACGCCGTCGTAAGCCAGATCGAAGCGCCCGTACAGCGAGGGCGGCTCTGCCATCCAGGAATTCTCGATCAGCGCAATCGCACTCTGCGGAATCCCGAGCCTCGGGTACGACTTCGTGTCGATAATCCGCTGCGCGGCCGCCAGCGCCATTTCCGCCAGCTCACTGGTAGCGGACTCCAACAGCTCGATTTCCCGCGCCGTAAATTCGTAGAACGCGGATTCATTCCAATACGGCTCTACGCCCGAGTGCCACAACAGTCCGGCCTCTTCCACTCTCTGCTGCCAGCCGGTCCTGGGCTGGCACTCAATTCGCCGCACTAGCTGCCGCCGTGATGATGCCCCGAGCCAGTGGATCCGAAACCTCCCCGCGAGATTCCGTGCAAGCCAAAGAAGCCGTAGTACGCGCTTCGGCAGTTTCCAGCCTCCGCCGCGGTCGCCACGCCTCCATTCGCAAGGTAAGCCTGATAGGAATCGTAATAGTAGGGATAAGCCGCTGAGTAGGTCATCGGGACCCAGTTAGAACCGGCGCAGTATCCATTGTGCTGCACGGCGACCTTGCAGGCTTTGGTGTTGAAGGTCCCCGCGTCGCATGGATCCGGAGCGAGCTGGCCACGCGCGGCCATGCTCATCGCAGCAGCCACCGTCAGCACCACTCTCGCCGATTTCTTCACGGGGGAATGCGCCGGGGATTCCATCGTGGAACCTTTCCGAAATTATTCTACGACTTTCGGCCGCGAAGATCTCAGCATTCCTTGCGAGCGGGCAAAGTTTGGCTGTGAACGGGCAACTCACTTGGCGCGAGGTGCCGATTTTCGAATAGGACGCTTGCCGTTCCGAGTTTTCGCGGTCACAAAGCGCCATCCTGCGCCTAACAGATCTCGCAAAGCGTCCGGGTGGATGCGAGACAATCGCACCAGCACCATCGGATAATTCGCGTAATGATCGGTAAAATAGTACACATCCGGCGCAGTTGCGACCAACTCCGCACGCTGATCGATAGCGATGCGAACCGCCAGCGAGTTAGGCTCGGCGGATTTGTTGGTCGGGATGCATGTCAATAGCTTGCCGCGAACTTTGATGGCCGGCGAACCGTAGGCCGAAGCATCCTCCACATCCGGCAGCGCGCTTGCGATTTTCCGTACGGTGTCGAAATCAATCGGCTTGGTTGGCATGGATCTGCGTGGCATCAGTATGGGATCGCCTGCGAAGCAGAGCTCCGTCATCCGCCGGGGAGGGATGCATCGGAGGCGGAGGACCGCCGCCCCGGAAGTTATCGGCAACCGCGTTGATCCCGTCGATCAACGCGTCCAGCATCGAGCGTCGGAACACTACCGCGACAATCGCGAAGAGAATCAACAACGAGACGATGTAGTTGGTCTGTCCCATGCTCCTCAACCTATCACGCTTTTCCTTCGATGGCGACGCAGACTAGTTATCCGTCGGCATCTCATTCACATGGTCGATGACGAGCACCTGACCCGTCACCTTGCGTGATTCCAGCTTCAGCCCGAGCTGCTTCTCCAACGCCTCGAAAATCGAAATTGCCCCGTCCGGCTCGGATGCCGCCGTATCGCCGGTCACGGCTGGCGGTGCGATGTTCTGGAAGACGCGAGGCGGCGTGAAATTGATGGTCATGTCGTACCTGCCTTCGATCCCAGTTGCATCCACCACCGGCGGGAAACCAAAGAGAATGGTTTCTTCGGGATTCCAGGCACTTAACGCGGCAGCAAACTGCGCAAGCGTAAAATTCCGGCAGGTTACGAGCTTCGATGCCGCGAGATTCGCAAACCTCGGATCCTTTCCGTCAACGCCCGGGCCATCCTTGCATCCCGGACGATTCGCAGGGTCCGCTTTCCGCAGCTTGGGCTTCACGGCCACCAGCGCATACCCGGACACCAGGCGGTCTTCGGTGTGAGCCGCCAGCTTGAAGCGATCGATCAAAAGCGCGCGCAGCATCATGCGCATTGTATTGATATCGACTCCATTCATGATCCCGACGCCTGCCAGCTCCGTGCGCGGTGCTTTTGCGACGACCACCCATTGAGTTTCATCTATGGACTTCGGTCCACCAATGATCCGTAAGGGATTCAGGTCGCCCCATGCTTCTTGAATGAGGCCCTTTAGCGTCATATCTACGCGCACCCGGCCAGTGGGCTGAGCGCCGACATTACTACCTCGAGCACCGGGACCAGCCGGCTTGATCGAAGCTACTTCGAACTCCATCGGGCGCGCAGCCAGGGTTTCCTTTGCCCCCGGTTTTTCAACGTGATCCACCACAACCACCGGTGTGGGGATCTTGGTGAGTTTCAACTTCAACCCGAGCTGCTTCTCGAACGCATCAAACAACGTAATGGCATTCCCTGCGGCTCGACCCGGCGCAGCGGGATTGAGCGTGGACCACTTGACGCTGAAATCCCAAGCGCCCTTCAGTCCGGTCTGGTCGACGACACGATAGTTGAACAGGTAGGCAGACGCCCCTGGCATTCGGGGTAATCCTTCGATAAACGCCGCCATCGTCATGTTGCGGCACTCGAACAAAATCGGATTGCGGAATGGCGGAAGCCGGCATCCAGCTTCTTCGGACCCGTCAGATTGTTTCAGCCGAGGCTTTTTTTCCACCGTCACCGAATACACCGGCGCCATCCGTGTGTCCTTGTGCGTCACTAAGTGGAAACGTTCCTCCAGCAGCCCCTTAAGCATCGTCCTTTGCGTCTCCTGGCTCGAACCCGCCGGCGCCGTGGCGATCACATCGAAGCGGTCCGTATCCAGCCAGTCCGGTCCGCCGACGACTCCATCGGCATCGACGCCCCAAGCCGTGCGGATCAGATCCGCGGTCGTGGCGTTCGCTAATTCATAAGGCCCGCGAGAAAATCCGCTCCTCATCCGCGGGATCGTATTCGGACCGCTGGCGCGGATTTCCACGGTTCCGAACCTGGGCGAGACCCCGCCGGACTGCGCGACCAATGCGCCGCAACAAAGAGCGACGTAACCTGCGCCTGTCAGTGCTCGCACGATTCTCCAGCCTCCCGGGCCGTCACTTTTGGACGCTTGAGACACCCGTTTTATTATGGCTAAGTTCCGCTTTTCTGGGCCCCTGGCGAGGCTGGATAAAGCCCTCGGTCAGCCGCTTCTCCCGTAGTTCTTGCGGAGAATCGCGAACAGGATGAGCAAAAACGCCACCAGGCGCACTAGATAGTATCCAAGGCTTCCGTGGTTGGGATTGGAAAGGAAAAGGGCCGCGACACGACTCAGGCCTTCAATCGTGAATGAAGCAGCGAAGGCGAGGAAAAAGGAATCTCGCGTTTCCCTCCAGAATTTAAGGAAGAAAAGCGCGGCCATCAGCGCACTAGTGGCGATCACACCTGTCAAAAAGGATTCGACCATTGTGTTAGTCGCTGTCCCAAATCAATCCGAAGAGCAATAGCAGCATCGCAATAGCCGCCGGCACCAGCCGCCACAGGTAGAGATCCACTTCTGGAAGCGTCACAAGATCTACAAATCTCATTGCATTCGCTAGTGTTAGACCAATAAAACACAAACCGCTCCAAAGCAGCAGGCGTTTGCGAGTAGCCGCGAATCCCCGCAACAGCAGGGCGGCGCAGGCCAGGGTCGTCAAAGTTCCCAGAATGTAGACCGCCGGTCCCATGTCACTCCTTCTTTTCTTTGGTGAAACGGAAGGCTCTCGCGAAGGCCCGGACTGCCAATGAGGGCTTCGCATGGATCATTGTAGATATTCGGATAATCTCCTGTCGATAAATCTCGGCTACTCCCCGCAAGATCCGATCATTGCCAGGGTCGGTCCGAAACGTGTACTGCTCCATGTCACCGACGATCACACTGACGAATTGGTTTCGCGCTAAATCGTTCAGAATGCTCCTGGTGGCCTCGTGATCGATCCACAGACGCTTGGAAACGGCGTCCACCGTCCATTGTTCAGACGGATTCTGCCACAGGAGTAACAACGCCTCCAGATGGGGCACGCTGTCGATGCTAGTCAGGATAAAGCGGTCGACTTCCGCTCGACTCGGGAATTCTTCACTCGGCGCCATGTTTGAAGAGGCCGGGGGGAAGACCCACAGCGCTCCCCCGGAGCGCATTCTTTTCAGTAGAGCATCGGGAAGGAAGACGAGCCATACCGTGAACACTGTATTCCGCGGATGGATCGCCCGGTATCGGATAGCCTCCGGCCACTACTTCTCGCTACACTCGAACTCTTATGGATCAAGATCATTTGCGCGGCTTGCTCGAACAGGTCCGCGCCGGAGCCGTGGACGTCGATGCCGCCATGGAACGTCTGCGCCACCTTCCGTTCGAAGACCTGGGCTTCGCCAAGGTCGATCATCATCGCGCGCTGCGGCACGGAATCCCGGAGGTCGTCTTCGGCAAAGGCAAGACTCCCGATCAGATCAGCGCCATCGTGGGGAGCCTGCTCGATAAGGCCCAGAACGTTCTCGTCACGCGTGCCGATGCGCCCACCGCAGAGCGTCTAAAGCGCGAGCACTCGCATGCCGAGTACTTTCCCGCCTCGGGCGCTGTGCGCGTCTGGCGCGATCGCACTCTGCGCGGTAAAGGCAAGATCGCAGTGGTGTGCGCCGGCACCAGCGATCTGCCGGTGGCTGAAGAAGCGCAGGTAACCGCTGAGGTGATGGGCAACGAGGTGATCCCGATTCACGATATCGGGGTAGCCGGCATCCACCGGGTGATGCAGAATCGCGAGAAACTCTCGGAAGCCCGCGTGGTCATCGTGTGCGCCGGGATGGAAGGGGCGCTGCCGAGCGTAGTCGGCGGCCTGGTGACCGTGCCGGTGATCGCCGTGCCCACCAGCATCGGCTATGGCGCCAGTTTCCAAGGCCTCGCGGCGCTCCTGGGAATGCTGAACAGTTGCGCCAGCAATGTGACGGTGGTGAATATCGACAATGGATTCGGGGCCGGGTACGCTGCGAGCCTCATGAATCGCCTGTGACGTACCGAGGGTCGGGCGTGCCCGACCCCTACACGATCTTGACGTTGTAGGGGCGAGGCATGCCTCGCCCAGCTAGTGAAGTTGCGCGATCTGGCGACCCGACGTGAGCATCCCGTCCAGGTCCTGGCGCGAGTAATAGCGACCCTGGGCGAACACACCTGAAATACGGCGCGTGTTGCTGATGTCCTGCAGTGGATTTCCGTCGAGCAAAACCAGATCGGCGATCTTACCGGTCTCGACCGATCCCATCACGTGGTCCCAGCCAAGCAGACGAGCCGGCGCGAGCGTGGCAGACTCAAGAGCCTCCCGGGGCGATAGTCCCGCAGCGACCAGCTGCGTCAGTTCGTTCTGCAGACTTCCTCGCGAGGCGGTGTATGCGTCGGCGCTACCTGTACCCGCCAGCAACTCTACTTTGTAACGCTTGGCAAGGGCGGTAAGCTGATACAGCTTAGTAGAAGATTCGCGGCTTAGAAGGGGTGATATACGTGTCCCCATCATGGCGCACTTTTCGAAGAACTTGACCACTGTGTCGTCGCTGAGCACGCCCAAATTCGACAACCCTTCGATGATTCCCTGCCTCGCGTTCACGGCTTCGAGCGGCGAGACATCCGTGGGAATCGCACCGTCCAAACGCAGCCGCCAATGCCGCGCTTGTTCCGCCAGCGCTAAATACGCCTCGCGCGAGAGATCCGGAAGAACCTGGATGAAGTCCACGGAGTCCCCGAATAGACGGTCGAACGCCAGACGAGCAGTCTGGGCTGTCTGGTTTCCACCCACCGCCGGTCCGCTGGCGACAATGCGCGGGCCGATGGCCCTGCCCTTCTGAATTTCCAGGCGCGTTTCCGCCGCCTGATTATAGTCCCCACCCGGGTCGCGAATTCCGGTCACACCAAAGGCGAGGAAAGCGGGAAGTTGCCGGTCGGGGTTACGGAGTTGTACCCGCATATCCCACAGCCCTGGCGAGAGATACCGTGCGGTCCCATCCACCACGCGGGCGTTCAAGGGAAACTTAAGAGAGCCTTGTGGACCAACCGCGACGATCCGCTCTCCTTCAATCACCGCCGTCTGATGTGGCCGGACTGTACCGGAGGCAACATCGACAACCGTAACGTTCTCGACGACCACTGCAGCGGAACATAAGCACCCGCACAGTGCGATCAGGGCCAAGCTGATACGCATTTGAATGATTGTACATCTGTTGTGGTATCCTGGAAAGACTTTATTGCCCTGTCAGGCGATAATCTTCCAGGACAAGCTATTATGCCGAAGTTGAAAACCCATAAAGGTGCTGCCAAGAGGTTCAAGAAGACGGGAACCGGCAAAGTCAAACGCCGGCATGCATTTGCCCGCCATATCCTCACCTCGAAGTCGCGTTCACGCAAGCGCCGGCTAGGTCAATCCGCCATCGCGGACGAGACTAACTCGCCGGAAATCAAGCGGATGATTCCGTACTAAGGCGAAGTTGGCCTAGAGGGGCTTTCGGGCTCCCGCGAGTGGACAGTGCGCCGCACGTGCCTGTTCCGCCGCGCTTTTAAATTCCAATAAAGGAGACGAAACGTGCCCAGAGTAAAACGTGGATCCAAGCGCCGGGCAAACCGGAGCAAGACCCTAGGCCTCGCCAAGGGGTTCTTCTTAACCAAAAGCAAGCTGCACCGGGCCGCCCAAGAAGCCGTCGAAAAGTCTCTGAAGTACGGCTATGTAGGACGCCGCCTCAAGAAGCGCGATTTCCGCTCCCTGTGGATCGTGCGCATCGGCGCAGCCTGCCGCGCAGCCGACATTTCCTACAGCCGCTTCATGGACGGGTTGAAGAAAGCCGGGGTCGATCTGAACCGCAAGATCCTGGCCGACATGGCTCTGAACGACCCACCCGCGTTTAGTGCGCTGGTGAGCCAGGCCAAGGCAACCATCGAAAAGGTGTAAAGTAGGCCGGTTGTCTATGGAAGAAAACGATGACGCCCTTGCCAGCGACGCCCTCTCAAGCCTGGAGGAGCGGATTCACCGCACCGTGGAACTGGTGTCCGCCCTCCGCAGCGAACGCGACGCCGCTGTAGCCGACGCGCGACAACTCCGTCAGGAATTAGAAGACCTGCGCAGCCAGCGCAAACAGGCGCGCGTCCGTATCGAAAAGCTGCTTGGCCAAATGGACTTGATCGCCGGACGATAGACCAGAGGCGTAAGCTTGTTAGCAGGAGTGTCGCATGGATTCCGCATCTGAGCGCAGGACAGTCCGCGTCACCATTTACAATCATCCGTACACTCTGGCGGTGAGCGGCGAATCCGGCGAGGTCGAAGCATTGGCCCATTCAGTGGATCAGCTGATGACCGATATTGCCCATCAAGCCGGCAATGTCGACGGAAGCAGTGTGGCGGTGCTGGCGTGTCTCCATCTGGCCGATCGGCTGCGTGGGATGGAGCAGGAGCTGGCGGATTTCCGCGACAGGGTAGACGAAAAATCCCGCCAGTTTTCAATCCTGTTAGACGAAGCCATCCGGTAGCGTGACGGTTCTCACTTCCAGGCTGCTCGCGAGTTTACCCGGGATCGAACACGGCTTCGGTACCCGCAACGCCACCCTGACTCAGGCCGCCATGGCGAGCGTGAAACAAATTCACTCTGACGTCTCATTCATTGCACATGAACCAGGCTGCATCGGTGACGGCGATGCGGTTATCACCCGGGATCCAGGTGTAGCGGTTTCCGTTCGCACCGCGGATTGCTTTCCAATCTTGCTGGTGGATCGAGATACGCGAGCCGTCGTCGCCATTCACGCCGGATGGCGAGGGACCGCCGCCGGAGTCGTTACGTCGACACTCGCCCGCATGCGAAACGAATTCGGAACCGATCCGCGAAATGTTTTCGCTGCCATTGGACCAGGCATCGGCGCATGCTGCTACGAAGTAGGTCTGGATGTCGCGAGGCAGTTCGGCAAAACTGAAGCGGGAAAGCTGGATTTAGCGATGGAAAACCGGAATCAGTTAATCTCCGCGGGAGTCGAGGCCGACAGGATCGAAAAGGTCGGCGGCTGCACTTTTTGCCACCCCGCGCAATTCTTTTCCTGGCGGCGCGATCATAACAGCGCCGGCCGGATGATTTCTTTCATCCGAATTGTAGCGGCCGGTGTCGAGGCCGGCCCTACCTAAAAAACAATACGGGCGCGGCCTGCGGATGTTACTTGCGGACCGCGCCCTCAAAAAGAGAAGGATGAGGCTCTCCGATTAGGCGGCGTTAACCAACAGCTCGTCGAGGTTGTCGGCGCTGTCGCCCTGATTGCGGTCGGCGATTTCCTGGCACTGGATGCAGAAGGCCGTCCATGGCACTGCCGCAAGGCGTTTCGGACTGATGTCCTCTTCGCAATGCAGGCACACGCCGAAGCTGCCTTCGTCGATACGGCGCAGGGCTGCGCGGACGTTCCGCAGAAGATTGGACTCACGGTCCAGGTTGCGGATCGCCAGCTCGCGCTCAGCGGCGTGCTGCACTTCATCCAGGGCATCGGGACTCTTTTCGATGGCGATGCCGTCACGATTGCGCACTAGTTGGACCAGCTCTGCCTGCTTGGCCTCCAGCACGTGTTTGTATTTGTTCAACTCACTCTTCGTCATGGTTCTGCCCTTCTTCCTCTCCTGTCTCTTCCGGTAAGTCTTTTTTTTAAATTCTTCTTTACCGTTTCTTAACTTCGCGTCTCAGTTTCAAATCTTGCTCAGGTAACTTTCAGCTAAGCCATTAGACGTGACGCAAACCAAAAAGGTTCACGCTTTCAAACTTCCTGTCTAGGAACGTTGGGTATGCCGAGCGGCGAATTCGCGCCAGGCACTACGTGGAGACCCATCGAGGAGGCGACAACCCCGTGGGTGCCCAACCTCAAGCTTCCAGCAACTGAGCTTTCAAAGAACATTAGCACACTCACGATCAACATTGCAAGCAATTCCAATACCAACCGTTTTGACGCCCTTGCCCAAATTGCCATCCAGCCTCAACCTTCGGTCACCAATGAGTTTTCTAATCGGACTCCGTATCTCAAAACATTACCCTTGGTACTGCCGATCGCTTTCTTTCTGACTTGGTTTAGGCTGTAAGTTATTCCATGTACGGCCCTAATCTGCCACCCCTCCAATACGCTTGACGTATACTGTGGTGGTAAACCCGAAAAAATCTCATACCGTAAAATCCGGTTGTGCAGGATCATATCATGCCTCGCGCCCACCACAGATCCGGTTTGGCCGCTTGCGGCCTGTTCATCCTGCTGGCGATCCTGGTACTTCCTTACGCGGGAATTCAGTCCGACGAGGCTCTTTTTTCGACTCCCCTTTTTCCCCATGTTAACAATGACCTACGACTCCCCCTGCTGCCTCACCATGTTCCTTTGATGGTCATGACCTATATTGGTTCCCTGAAAACGCTGCTCTACTGGCCGATCTTCCGTATTTTCGGTACCAACCCGTGGACGCTGCGCCTCCCCGTCGCCCTCGTCGGAGCGGTTACGATTTTCTTTTTCTTTCATTTAGCTCGGGCGTCCGGGGGTACTTGGGCGGCGGCCATCGGGGCCTCTCTTCTGGCGACCGATCCCGTTTTCGTGCTGACCGACACATTTGACTGGGGACCGGTCGCTTTGGAACATGTATTTCTTGTGACTGGCTGTTGGTTCCTATACCGCTTTGGGTCCCACAAAGGCCCGGATGCTCGGCTCTGGGATCTTGCGGCCGGATTCCTATGCTGGGGCCTGGCGCTCTGGAACAAGGCGATTTTCATCTGGGCTCTGAGCGGAATCGTCGTGGGCGGACTGTTGGTTTTCTGGCCGGAGATTAAGCGATGGTTGAAACCGCGCACCGCGCTGGTGGCGGCAACGGCGTTTTTATGCGGCGCGCTGCCGTTGGTAGTTTATAATCTCACCCACGCCAGCGCTACCGTCAGGGAAAACGCCCGCCTGGATCCGCACAGTGTCCCTCGCAAATGGATTCAAGTTCAACTGGCCGCCAACGGATCGTCGCTGTTCGGCTACCTGACCGGCGAGGAGTGGTGGCCGAATCCCAAGACTCCGGGATCACCCAGTGAACGCGCTTCGGCGTGGATTCACGATCATTGGGGCGAGCATCGGAGCACCGGATTCTACTACGTCTTCGGCGTCCTGCTGCTGGCGGCGCCATGGTGGCGGAAATACCGCGCAGCCCGATTTTCATTGCTCTTCATGACGGTTTCCTGGTTGCTGATGGCGCTGACTCACGACGCGGGCACGTCGGCTCACCACGTCATTCTGCTATGGCCTTTTCCCATCCTGTTCGCGGCCGTAGCGCTGGCTTCCTTGCCCTGGCGGCCGGTCGCCTGGACAGCCGCCGCAATCATGATCGCGATGAACCTGCTGGTGTGGAACCAGTACATGTATCAGTTCGAACGAGACGGAGCGGGCAATGTCTTTACGGACGCGCTGAATCCGCTATCCACGAGCCTGAACGAATATTCCGGCCGAACTTTCTACCTGGTGGATTGGGGCCTATATGACAATCTCAATTTTCTGCACCAGGGCCGTTTGGACCTGCGCATCGCCACGGGCCCATTCAACACCGACTCGCCTAGCCCGGAACAACTTGCAGAGATTCGCGACATTCTGCACGACCCCGACGCCCTAGTTCTGGACCACGTGCGCGAGCACGAGGTGTTTCCTAGTGTCGGAGCGCGGCTGGATCGCATCGCCCGGTCGCTCGGCTACCGTAAGCAGATGGTAAGAACCATCTCCGATTCGAATGGTCGGCCGATGTTTGAAATTATCCACTTTATGCCGAATGATGGGGCCTGAGTCACGGTAGAGCGGTAATGTTCCCTTCTGTCTCAAGCCCGTGTCCAAGGTCCACAAAACCTGCCCCTGACAACCTCCTAAGTCTCGTATTATCATAGACTAATACGGTCTTTGATTGGGTCGTTGACATGCATTACCATATCCAGGAATTCTTGCGTATGCGTGTGTGGACTCGGCTTCTGACTAGTTTGGCGCTCACTCTGAGCGTCTCTGCCACGACGCTCGAGCAACTGACCATTGATGACATGACCCACAAGTCGACCGCGATCGTCCGGGCCAGGGTGACTGGGTCTCGCACTGGCACACATGGAACCGACATTTACACCTATTTCCAACTCCAGGTGATCGAAACCTGGAAGTCGTCTGGCCAGTCCAACAGTGAGGTTGCGGTGCCGGGCGGCGTGGTTGACGGAATCCGCCAGAGCGTGTCGGGAGCTCCGGAATTGATACCGGGACACGAATATGTGCTGTTCCTGTGGAGCAGCGGTTCGGGTTTGACCCAGGTAATCGGGCTTTCACAGGGACTATTCAAGCTTTCGGAGGAGAGTTCGGGGAGCGGCAGTATCACGCTGGTTCAGCGGCCTGCCGCCTCCGAGCTTATGCTCAACCGATCCGGTTTTCCTGTCGATGACCATGCAGTGAGTATGCCGCTCCAGGATTTGCGCGCACGCGTTCAACAAGCGCTGTTCTCGGCAAAATCACGAGCCGCGAAATCGGGAGCCGCCAAATAAACATGCGGAGACAATTCCGAGCGATGACGCGAGTTGCCACCCTCGCAGCTTTGCTATTTTCGCTCTCTTCGGTTTCCTCGGCTTACTACTACTGGATTTACTTCCCCGGCCGCACGGGGCCCTTCCAAGCCTATCCTGCCAAGTTCGATCTGACCACGCTCACCGATAAGACTGTTTCGTATTTCATTTCCGACCAGCCACCCAGCAAGCTGGTGGATGGCGACAATTACGACGCGCTGGTGAGCCAGATCCGGCTGGCGGCCGAAACCTGGAACGGCGTGAAGAGTTCGGATATCCGTCTGCGTTTCGGTGGGTTCGAGACCGTGGGCGCCACGCCGCAAGCGACTCCGGGCATCGACGTCGTGTTTGACGACACCAACCTGCCCCCAGGGCTTCTTGCACAGACTTCCCATTCCTTTGGTAGTGCTGGCGACCTGACCAAAGGCCCGGGCTTTGTGCCGATTCTGCGCTCCACGCTGCAATTCCGCAGCGATCTGACCTTCGACCAGCAGGCCAGCTATTCGGATGCGTTTTTCCTGACAATGGTTCACGAATTCGGGCACACCCTGGGTCTGCAGCATTCCCTGGTTTCCGCGACCATGTCCACCGCCACGACGCGCGGCACGACCAAGGCGCGCCCGTTGGCGGCAGACGATATCGCCGGTATCTCGCTGCTCTACCCCACGGGATCGTTCACGGCGACCACTGGGAGCATCACCGGCCGGGTTCTACTCAACGGCAAAGCGGTGAATATGGCGAGTGTGGTCGCACTTTCCTTGAACGGGACAGCGATCGGCACGCTGAGCAATCCCGATGGCAGCTATCGCATCGACGGGATTCCGCCGGACGATTATTACGTGTACACGCAGCCGCTGCCCCCGCCGCAGCAAGATGAGGCCACGCCGGCGGCGATCGTTCCGGCATCCGATTCTATGGGGGGCAACTTCCCGGCCTTTACCGGATTCGGCGGACAATTCTTCCCCCACACCCGGGACTGGAAGCAGGCGGCAACCACTACGGTCACAGCCGGAGCAAGCGCCGCAAACATCAACTTCGACGTAGATGCGCGGAGTGGCCCCAGTATTTACAACCTGGATATTCTTGCTTATCTTGGCCCGGCAGGCCAGGAAGTGTATGTCCACGCGCCGTCCCTGGTGTCTGGTTATCGCGGCTGGATGGTGTTCGATGCTCCCGGGACGTTAGTTCCTAATACCACCAAGGTCACGCCCGGAATGAGCGTCAGCGTGATCGGCCCCGCAGCGCAACTGGAACCGAACACCCTCGCCTACTTCGTCGCCGCGTACCTTATCAACGTCGTGGACGCCAACGTTGTTTCGCAAGCGACGCCGGTGGCTCTGGCGATCACCACCTCCGACGATTTGTACGTGCTTCCGTCAGCTTTCACCGTGGTTCCTGGGGCCGGACCGACTATCTCTTCCGTCTCCGGATCCAATGACGTCCTGGGCAATACCACTGTGACACTCAAAGGCGACAACCTGGGCCTGGATACGCGCGTGCTATTCGACGGCGCAGCCGCTACGTCGATCCAGAAGAACGACGACGGTAGCTTTGCGGTCGTTGCGCCGCCTGCAATCGGGAACCATGTCGCCGTGCTCGAAGCTCTGGCGAGCGACGGTCAGACCTCCATGCAGACGATGGGCGCATTGCCTCTGCCGACATTCACTTACTCAGCGGCGAACAATCCGTCCCTTTCAATCACTCCCGCCACCGTCACTGCCGGCACCGATACGATGATTGAAGTCGACGGATTCAACACGAACTTCGCTGACGGCCAGACCGTGATCGGATTCGGATCGAGCGACGTCACCGTGCGCCGGACCTGGATCATCAATCCGGGCAAGGCGCTACTCAACATCTCCATTAACAGGGGCGCCGCCGCAGGATTAGTCGCGGTAACCGCCGCCACAGGCGTGCAAACCGTGACGCTGGGCGCGGGGCTTCAGATTATGCCCGCCGCGGCAAAGCAGGTTAGCCTGCGCGCTCCCGTCCTTAATTTAGCCACCGGCCTGACGGGCGTGCCCAGCGGAGGCACATTGGTCGTCTCGGCCACGGGCTTGCCTGCCAGTCTGCAGGGCTGGACGCTCACGGTTGCCGACGTGAAAGTGGATTTTTCTCTCGATGCCAACTCGAATATCCGCGCCGTGGTGCCCGGGTCCACGCCCCTGGGTGCCGCCGTCCTGAAATTGATCTCCCCCAATGGCGATGCCATCGCACCCATTCTGTTTAACGTGGATGCGCAACCGCCTGTTATTCAGGCCGCCTACGATCAGCGCAACGTCAACAGCGTTGTATTCGTCGATGCGCTCCATGCGGCCGCACCAGGAGACGTCATCCTGCTGGACGTAGCGGGCTTGCTTGCCTCGACTGTTGCGAGCGTGCACATCAGTGTCGGCGGGGTAGATCATATCGCGACCGCGATGAATTCGGTACTTCAGTTCGGGCTGAATTCGGACGTGACCAGGATTCAGTTCACTTTAGCTTCCGCGTTACCCGATGGGCATCAGCAGCCAGTTACCGTGCGAGTGGGCACGCGCGTTTCCGCGCCGTTCACGCTCTACGTTACGGCGCCTCCGGCCGCCACCGCGCCACCTTCGACACAAAAGTAATATCCCCGTCGAGGAAATCGTACGCCGGGAGCCGCGCGGGTTTTTCCCACACAATCTGTTCGAAATCCAGATTGCGAAGTTCTCCCCAGAATTCAGTGACGCGGTAGAAATGCAGCCGGAAGCTGAAGCCGTCCTGGTAATCGACTTCGTAGAAATCCAGCTCCTCGCCGACGACTGCGTCGACGTTCAGTTCCTCGCGCAGCTCGCGCGCCAGAGCCGCTCGTGGATCCTCTCCCATCTCGACCTTGCCACCGGGGAATTCCCATTTCAGGGGATGCCGGCCGCCGCGCTTACGCTGGCCGATCAGGATTTTCCCGTCCCGCATCATGACCGCGGCCACCACCTCTACAGTCCCTGCGCTCATGGTTGTTAGTGTAGTTGGTACGGCTTGACCGGGTAGGGTTTCCGCCGTAACCTCATAGACGACATGGCAATCACTCTCAAGGTTAACGGCCGGAGTCATACGCTGGACCTCGATCCGGCGACGCCCCTTCTCTATGCCCTCAGCGATGACCTGCAATTGAACGGTCCTAAGTTCGGCTGCGGGCTAGGCCAGTGCGGAGCCTGCACGGTGATCGTTAAAGGGCAGGCGGTCCGATCCTGTGTCACCACGGTGAAATCGGTGGAGGGCGACGATATCACCACGCTTGAAGGGTTGGGAACTCCCGACAAACCACATCCCATCCAGCAAGCCTTCGTCAACGAACAGGCCGCCCAGTGCGGATTCTGCCTGAACGGCGTCATCATGACCGCCAAGGCGTTCCTGGATAAGAACCCCAAAGCCACCGAGGCTGAAATTCAACAGGCCATGTCGACCGTGCTGTGCCGCTGCTTCACCAATGTGCGGATGTTGCGGGCGATTCAGAGGTACGGACGATGAATCTGAATCGGCGCGATTTCCTGAAAGCTTCGGGTGGGCTAATCGTCACCTTCAACCTTCGTGCGCAAGGCCCAGTTCAAGGTTCGCCGCCCCTCAATCAACTCGATTCGTGGATCTCCATCGCAGCCGACGGCAGCATCACCGCGTATAGCGGCAAAGAGGAACTGGGACAAGGAATATCGACGGCGCAGCAGCAATTAGTAGCCGAAGAGCTTTCGGTTCCATTCCAGCGCGTAAAGCTGATCTACTGCGATACGGCGCTCACGCCCGACCAGGCGCACACTTCCGGCAGCCAGTCGCATCCCGCTAATTTCAATTCCGACAATCTAGGTCAGGCCGGGGCCACCGCGCGCGAAGCTCTCTTCCGCATGGCGTCTCAGAAACTCGGCGTGCCAGTCGATCGTCTTATTGCGACTGATGGCGTGATAACCGTCAAAGGTAACGAGTCGCAGCGCGTTACCTACGGGCAGTTGGTCGAAGGGAAAAAGTTCAGCCTCGCGCTCGATCCCAAGGCGAAGCGCAAGTCTCCAAGCCAGTGGACCGTGCTGGGCAAACCGATTCCCCGCCCTGACCTTCCCCAGCTGGTGACCGGAAAATTCGAATTTGTCCACAATGTACGATTGCCAGGTATGCTGCACGGCCGCGTCGTCCGTCCACCGTCCATTGGGGCAACCGTCGCAAACGTCGACGAGAGTTCCGTCGCGGGAATGCCGGGTGTACTGAAGATCGTCGTCAAGAAGAATTTCATCGGAGTGGTAGCTGAAAAGCCCTGGCAGGCGATCCAAGCGGCTGGCAAGTTGAAAGTCGCATGGAATCCGGGACCGCCCCTGCCCGATTCCGCTACGTTTCACGATTCGCTGCGCAAGCTGCCTGCTCGTGACACACTGATGGTCGACTCAGAAGACGTCGATGCGAAGCTTTCGGGCGGTGCGACCGTTCTGAAGGCCACCTATCTTCATCCCTACCAGATGCACGGGTCGATGGGCAGCTCCTGCGCCGTTGCCGATGTGCAAGGAGACCGGGCCACCATCTACTCCGCCACGCAAGCCGTCTGGTATCAGAAGAGCACTTCGGCGATGATCCTGGGCCTGAAGCCTGAAAACGTCCACGTGATTTTCCGGCGCGGCTCGGGATGCTATGGCGTCAACGGCGCCGACACCGTGACGTACGACGCGGCGATCTTGTCTCAAGCCGTGGGGAAGCCGGTGCGCGTCCAGCTCACTCGCAAGGACGAGATGGCGTTTGAGAACTACGGGCCGGCATACGTGATCGATCAGCGGGCTTCACTCGATGCTAGTGGGAACATCACGACTTGGGATCACGAATCCTGGTCGCCAGGGCTGGGGAATCGTCCCGGAACCAACCGGCCCGGGAACATCATTACGGGTTACCTGCTGGGATTTCCGCCAGCGGACTTCGCCCCGCGTTCGTCCGGTCCCGTACCCGCCCGCGTCAACAACAACAGCAACGCCGTGCCATCCTATTTCGCTGCGGTCACCGGCGTTGTGCAAAGTGGCCGGGTGGTGACACACGCCGTCGAATCGCGATTCTTTACCGGACCACTGCGCTCCCCGGCACGCCTTCAAAACACCTTCGCGCACGAGTCTTTCATGGACGAACTGGCTGCTCAAGTGAAGGCGGATCCAGTGGAATATCGGCTACGTCACTTGCGTGACGCGCGCCTCAAAGAGGTGCTCCAGGCCGCAGCGAAGACGGCAAATTGGGAAACCCGACCCTCGCCTAAGCCTGGGAATCGCAAAACTGGCTTCGCCAGCGGCCGCGGCGCAGCCAGCGTGCTTTACGAAGGCGACAACGGCTATACAGCTCTGGTCGCCGAGATTGAAGTGAATCAAGACACAGGCAAGATCGTGGTCAAAAGGATGGTCGCGGCAAGCGATGTCGGCCCCATTTCGAATCCCGACGGGCTTCGCAACCAGGTGGAAGGCGGCGCGCTCCAGGGCCTGAGCCGTTGTCTGGGCGAGGAGGTGACCTGGGACATCGACAAAGTCACATCGGTCGACTGGCGAACCTATCATTCTCTGCCGCTAGGCTTCGAAGTACCTAAGATCGAGGCTGTGCTCATCAATCGCACTGAGGGCGAGGTGATGGGCGCCGGCGAGACTTCCATTACCCTGGTCGCGGCTGCAATCGGTAATGCAATTTTCGATGCAACCGGTGCGCGCATCCGTCAGGTTCCATTCACGGCAGAACGAATTAAAGCAGCGCTAGCCGCTCGAGCCTAATAGCGCCGGCCCACGATGACGACTCCGCCTCCGAAGTAAGGGTATGGTGGATATCCTCGATATCCAGGCCGACGCACCAGCCTTGGACGTGCCTGCGCCTCCGGAGCGTAGTCTTCCTGGCGCACTGGTACGAACGCGAGCTGAGAACGGTCGGTCGAAATGGTTAATGGCTCGGTCGTACGGAAAGTGAGCAGCGATTCCGGATAAACCTCGGTAGGCCGGCCGCGCGTAAGCAGGACGCCGATGGTGGAGGCGGCGGCACCCGCACCGGCTCCAATTCCCGCGCCGGCTCCGCCATCAGCCGCTGCGCCTACTGCCGCGCCGACGCCAGTGGCAGTTCCAATCGCCGTGGCGTCGCGTCCATTCGAGGTGCCGCCGGAATACTGAATCAACTGGGTGTGAATCGGCATATTCTCGCCGTCCGCCAAAGTGACGTCGGCCAATTCCAATGCCAAGCGCGACATTCCCTTCACTCGTCCGGCCTTGGCAGCCTCGGCCACGCGGCCGGATAAGATCTGCCCGCGCCGCGCCACTACCAGTCCGTTGGCGACCAGGGGCTGTGCCAATGTCGCCGTAAAAGTGTCGCCGGGGAGGTTATGATCGCTTGAAAGAACTTGGTCCGTGCGCACGCTGATCCAAGTCCCGGCAGGAAGTGTTAACTGCGAAGGAAGAGCCTGGCCGTTCGGAGCATCCGCTGGCGGAGGTGCATCGGCCTCACGCCATCCTCCAGCAGGAGGAGCGGCCTCAGAATTGGACTGTTGACCGCATGCGAGGCCTGCTGCAACTGCTAGTCCGAGTACTGCACAACGGTTGAACATGACGGTCGTATGGCACGTTTTTTGCCAACTGCATGTCTCGGAAATGACAGAGGATCGCTGCGGAACGTCTTGGCTGCTTCCGGCCAAATGGTGGTTTTCAGCCAGCGCGTACTTGAACCAGTGCCTGAACGTGCGCGGTGGCGGCCGAGGCCAATCCCGCGAGATCGTAGCCGCCTTCGAGCACCGAAACCAACCGCCCGCCCGCATGCTTATCGGCGATTTCGAGCATCACACGCGTCAGATCGGCGAAGTCCTGATCGGAAAGCGTGAACCGCCCCAGAGGATCGCCGAGACGTGAGTCGAAGCCCGCGGAAACCAGCACCAGATCCGGCTTGAACTGGTCGGCAGCCCGCTGCAGGCGATCCTGGAAAACGCCCAGGATTTCGCTGTGTCCTGCGCCTGCGGGGAAAGGGCAATTCATGATGCAGCCTTCGCCCTTGCCTTCGCCGGTCTCCTGCGCGTCGCCGGTGCCGGGATACCAGGGCGATTGGTGTGTGCTGAAGAAGAACACGGAGCCATCGTTGTAGAAAGTATCCTGGGTTCCATTACCGTGATGGACATCCCAATCGGCAATCAGCACGCGGTCAACTCTGTGTTTGCGCTGAGCATAGCGCGCGGCGATGGCTACATTGTTGAAGATGCAGAAGCCCATGCCCTGGTTGGGCCGGGCGTGATGTCCCGGAGGGCGCACCGCACAAAAAGCGTTTGCGGCTGTCTTCTTAAAAACTTGGTCGATTGCGTTCATCACGCCGCCGGCGGCGTCCAAGGCGACTTCGAATGACTTCGGGCTGATGGTGGTGTCGCCCGTGCTCAGCTCAGTCGCCCCGGCAGCAATATCACGCTTGACGGTTTGAATATAGGGACGCGTGTGGCATAGAGCGATTTCATCTTCGGTGGCTGGACGAGTCGCTACATGCAATAGGGATTTTGTGAGCCCGGCCCGCTCGAAAGCGCGGGTTAGTGCGTCATAGCGTTCGGGACGCTCGGGATGGCCGGGGCCAGTATCGTGCTGCTTGAAAATCGGATCGATCAATAGCGCCGAGGTTATCGCCACGTCTCCAATAATGGCTGAGAGAAGATATCCTCGGCAACGCCTTCGGCTACCGCAGCTTCTTTGGTGCAGATCCAATATTCGGGCTGCCAGTGCTCCTTGCGATCATAAGGAGCCTTGTAAACAAAGAAGTCTTCTGCCCGCCGGCGTACCCGCGGCTCGGTACGGGTCTCCTTGCCAAGGGCGCAAGCTTCCCGCAAGGCCGCCTCGTAACTATCGAAAGGCCCGTCAATGTAGTCGTGGTGGTTAATGATGTGCCACTGCATGGCTGGAAACTCTTATTCTAACTCACTTCTAATCAGTTAGATGAGCCGGAAGCTCCGTAGGTTTCAAGCTCGCAACTTGTTGTCATTGCTCCAGTTCGGCGCGCGTTTGCAAATAATTTACAACTTCGGCCCGCGAAAGCACGCCGTCGAGGTGGCTGTTGGACATCACTGGAAGTTGATTGACGTTCTCCCGCGCCATAACCTCCAGAGCATTTCCCAAGGGGGTATCGGGAGGCACGGCGTGGAGGCGCTCCAAAGGCCGCATCACTGAATCGACCAATGTCACCGGCCATTGGCTGCGGCTGACTTGGCGGATCTCATTTGCAGTCACCAGACCCGCCACGTGCCCATCATCCATCACCACAAAGCAGCGCCGTCCGGATTTGACCAGGCGGTCCACCAGATCCTGGACGCTTTGCCTGCCGTCCACCGTAGAGCAATCGTGCGACATGATATCGGAAACGCGTACATTCTGAAACGCTCGTTTGAAGCCGGCCAGGCGGCGCGTTTCCCCAGCCGCCTGGATCAGAAACCATCCGATGAATGCGATCCACAGGCCGCCAAAATTCGCGCCGAAGAAGAATTGCACGATTCCCAGGGTGACAAACAAACCTCCAACCACCTGACCGGTGATAGCAGAAGTTCGAGTCGCCCGCTCAGCGTTTCCGGATTTCCACCAGAGAAGCGATCGCAAAACTCGTCCGCCGTCGAGGGGATATCCCGGTACCAGATTGAATGCTGCCAAGGCGAAGTTGATGTATCCCAACCAAGTCAGCATTGCGGTTATCGGAGTCACCACGTGCGGCAGGATGAACACGGCTCCAACGCATAGCAACCCGATGACAGCACTGGTCAATGGTCCTACGATGGCGATCTGGAATTCGGTCTTGGCGTCGGGAGATTCCCCTTCGATCTGCGATACCCCGCCCAGCGCGAACAGGGTGATTTCACGTACCGGAATCCCGTGCGCTTGGGCCACCAGCGAATGCGCCAGCTCATGCAACAGCAGGGATACAAAGAACAAAACCGCCGTAGCGAGGGCCAGCCCCAGGACCATCCCCGGGGTCCACGCGGGATTGGCCACGCGAAACTGGGCATTTAAAGAGAACACAATCAGCAGGGCGATCAGGAACCAGCTATAGTGCAGGCCGACCCGGATGCCGAAAAATTTGCCCAATCGAATTTGCGATCGCATAGGTAGCGCCTTCCCCCATTGATGATGCACGAGGAAGGCCATTGGGATCATTTTTCGAGTTCTGGAGGTAACTTTTTGGTGCTTCCCTAGTATAACTGTTGTATAGTTTACCTATGGAAGAGAGAACCGAGATCCCCCCCGGTACGTTGTACATGCTGATTCTTAAGACCTTGTTGCGTGTCGGACCGATGCACGGGTACGGCATCGCACAACACATCCAGCAAATCTCGAAGGAAGTCCTGCAAATAGAAGAGGGCTCGCTATATCCGGCGCTACAGCGAATGCTGATCAAGGGATGGGTGGTCGGGGAGTGGCGGCAATCGGAAAACAACCGCCGTGCGCGATTCTATTCGCTGACGCCGAAAGGGCGGAAGCAACTGGCGGCTGAAATCGCCGAGTTCGAGAAGGTTATGGCTGCCATCACGCGGGTGATCCAAACGGCTTGATATGGACGCCTTCTTCAGAAGACTGCTCTATTACTTCCGCAGGCGCCAGTTTGAGGCGGAAC
>Ga0068855_100002591_pt1 | contig 22280 bp, 21 predicted proteins | sample KBSCornC52_FD_66592 | JGI IMG/M metagenome (GOLD analysis project Ga0068855, IMG submission 66592) | Corn rhizosphere microbial communities from Kellogg Biological Station, Michigan, USA - KBS Corn C5-2 | ecosystem: Host-associated > Plants > Roots > Rhizosphere > Soil ...
CGGCCGCGGCCGCGGCCGGGGCCGCCTGGATGGCGACCATGGCGACGGCCAGCAGGCGCACGGCGAGGCGAATGACGTGGCGGTGCATGGTCAGAACAGATCCAGGATGTGGCGCAACCAGCCGGTCTTCTGGCGACTTGCGACGTCGCCCTCGCCGACGTAGGTGATGCGGGCGTCGGCGACGCGGTTGGACGGCACGGTGTTCGCGTCGGTGATGTCCTGCGGCCGCACCCGCCCGGCGATGTCGATGCGCTGCTGCTCCTCGTTGATGACCAGCAGCTGCTCGCCCGCGATGAGCAGGTCTCCGTTAGGCAGCACGTCCATCACCGACACGCTCAGCGTGGCGAGCAACTGACCCGTGCGCGCGGTCTGGCCGCCGCCGTCGAACTGCGTGTTGGCCGTGGCGTTCGCGCCCGCGATGGGGATCGGCGAACGGAAGTGCAACTCGGCGCCGGCCGAGTTCGAGCGCTTCAGGTCGGTGTCCGCATTGGCAGACGCCGATGCGTTCTCGATGACCTGGATCGTGAGGATGTCGCCCGGACGGAACGCCTTGCTGTCCGCCGTCATGGGGCGAAAGGTCTTGGCGTCGAACAGGCTTTGGGCCGACGACGCCAGTGCGACCACGCACAGCAGGGCGCCGCAGATCATTGTTCTCATTGACGAATCTCCACCAATCCGGGCTTGAGCACCCGACCGATCAAAGGCGCCCGCGAACTCGCGATGCGCACCAGCACGTCCTGGCCCGCCTTGCCGTCCTGCAGGGCCTCGCCCTGCGCCTCGACCGCGAGGTCACCGGCGCGGCTGAACACCTCCACGACCTGCCCACGTGACACCCAGGGCCGGACCTCCGCATCGAGCACGGTCAGCGGCTGGCCTTGATGCACGCTGCGGCGCAGGCGCAGGTTGTCGGCCGCTTCCGTCCACAACGGACTCGTGAGCTGGGCCACATCGACCTGGGACTGGCGCAGCCGTGCGGCGTCCAAATCCTGGCCGCGCACGAGCTCCTCGGCTGCGACCCAGCCGGTCCTGAACGCCTGCACGCGGTAGTCGACCGCCACCGAGCGCTCGAAATGCCCGCCAACCGCGATGTCCACCCACACCGTGACCCTGGCGCCCGGTGCCGCAAGTCGCGGCAGCGGGCGCACCGACAGCGACACGCGTCCCGTTGGCACCGCAACGACCGCCAACGGAGCGGCCAGCTCGATCGCATGGGACTCGCTGCGGCTCGCCAGCCACGCGTCCAGCACCGGACGCGCGGCATCTTCCAGGTCCTGCTCGCCCAAGGCCTGCGAGGCGCGCTCCAGCTCGACCTGCGTCGCGCCGCTCCATTGCACGCGGACGCCCGCGGCGGGCCGGTAGATTCGCAGCCAGTCGTCAAATTGCGCCTGGCGCAGGTGGGCCGGCTGCCCGACGCGTGGCGCGGGGCCGAGGTCCAGATCGAGCAGGCGCTCGGCCACGTGTGCGTCGTCCTGCAACACCTCGACGACGTCGCGCAGCCTGACGCGGTCGCCATCCGTGCCGGCGCGCGCGAGCAGCGAGAGGCGCACGAGCGGGCGCGCATCCACCGTCGCGGGGGCGGCCGGCTGCGCGCAGGCGTGTGCGTCCGCAAGTGCGAGCGCCGCGGCCGCGAGCACGCGAAGCAGCAGGGGGCGGGTCGAGGGGATCATGGGAAAAAGGCGCGCCGGCCGGATCACTTGCGCAGGTTGTTGACCATGCCCATCATCTCGTCGGACGCCTGGACGACCTTCACGTTGGCCTCGTAAGCGCGCTGCGCGACCATCAGGTTGACCATCTCGTCCACCATCTTCACGTTGGAGCCCTCGAGGAAGCCCTGCTGCACGGTTCCCATGCCGTCCTCGCCGCCGTGCCCCGAGATGGGCTCGCCGGAGGCGTCGCTGCTCGCGTAGAGATTGTTGCCCAGCGCCGTCAGCGATCCGGCGTTCGCGAAGCGGACCATGGTCAGGCGACCCACCTCCACTGGCGTGCTGGAACCTGCCGTGGTGACGTTCACGCGGCCGTCGACGCCGATCGCCACCGCCGTGGCCGACGCAGGGATCTGGATCTCGGGCTGCAGCACCTGGCCGGTGCCCGTCGTCAGCAGGCCGTCGGCGCCGACATTGAACGAGCCGCCTCGCACATAGGCGCGCGAGCCGTCGGCGCGCGCGACCTCGAGGAAGCCGTCGCCGGTGATCGCGAGGTCATACACGTTGCCTGTCCTCTGCAGCGTGCCGCCGTCGAAGACCTTGTCGACCATCGTCACGGCCACGCCCGCGCCGGATCGTTGTGCCGCATCGAGGCCGGGCATGGCCGAGGTGCCCGCTTGGGCCAGCGCGGTCACGTCGGCGCCGTGCGTGACGAGGTCGACGAAATTGACGCGCGACTTCTTGAAACCGCTCGTGTTGACGTTGGCCAGGTTGTTGGCGATGGTGTCCACCGTGAGCTGCTGGGTGCGCATGCCGGTGGCGGCGATGTTCATGGCGTCGAGCATGGGATCTCCTGGATTGCGGGCCGGGCTCAGAACGAACCGAGCTTGTTGATGGCGGTGCCGACCATGTCGTCGTAGCTCTGGACGACGCGGGTCATGGTCTCGAAGTGGCGCATCACCTGCGCCATCTGCACCATCTCCGTCATGTGGTCGACGTTCGAGTTCTCCAGCGCGCCCTGGCGTACCTGCACTTGCGCCTCAGCCAGCGGACGGGCCGGGGTCGACGACGCGTACAGACTGCCGCCGAGGTGCTGGAGCGCGTCGGGTGCGTCGAGTTCGACGACCTTGATCTGGCCGACCGGACGGGCGTTCTGGATCACCTGGCCAGAGGCGTCGATGGAGACCGGGCCAGGCGCCAGCGTGATCTGGCCGCCTCGGCCCGAAACGGGCTGCCCCTGCGACGTCACCAGCGTGCCGCGCGCGTCGACGTGGAACTGGCCGTTGCGGGTGTAAGCCGGCCCGTGGTCGGTCTCGACCTCGAAGAAGCCGGTGCCCAGCAGCGCGACGTCCAGCGGCGCGTCCGTCGTCTTGAGCGTGCCGTGGCGCGTGTCGAAGCGCAGCGAGCCGGGCAGCGACTCCGCGGCCGCCGGGGCCACTGCGACCTGAGCCTGTGCGCGCTGGCTCTCGACCGCGCTGGCAAAGCCCGAGAGGCCGCTCGCATCAAGAATCGGAACCTGTACGGTCATCTCGCGCCGGTATCCAGGCGTGGGCAGGTTGGCGATGTTCGCGCCGATGCGGTCCATCGCGGCGGAGTCGTTCTGCAGTGCCTGCAGGGAAACGGGGAGGATGGCGGTCATGTGGGTCCTCGTTCAGGCGCCGACCACGGCAAATGACTTGAGTTCGACGACCTGCGGGATCTCGGTCATCGAGAGCACGCGCAGGTGCGGCAGCACGCGTTCGGACACCAGGCGCAGATGACGGCGCAACTCCGGCGAGCACAGCAGGACGGGCAGCAGGTTGCCCTTCATCATCCGTTCGGCCTGCAGCACGAGACGGCTCATGAACTGCTCGATCAGCTTCGGGTCCAGCACGCCGTGCTGCCCGATCTCGCTGCTGCGCAGGCCGCTCAGGAAGCGGCTCTCGAGCGTGGGATCGAGCGTCATCACCTGCAGCGAATTGGCTTCGCCCAGCAACGCCTGGCAGATCGAATGGCCGAGGCGCGCACGCACGCGCTCAGTGAGGGCTCCAACGTCCTTGGTCTGCCGGCCGGCGTCCGACAGCGTCTCCAGGATGGCCTCGACATGGCGGATGCTGACCTTCTCGCGCAGCAGCGCCTGCAGCACGCGCTGGACATCCGTGATGGAGAGCACGGTGGGGATCAGCTCTTCGACCAGCGACGGCTGCGACTGGCGCACGCGCGCCAGCAGGCGCTCCGTCTCGGCGCGCGTGAGCAGCGTGGCCGACTCGCGCTTGAGCACCTCGGTCAGATGCGTCATCAGTACCGTTTGTGCGTCGACGAGCGTGCAGCGCGCCGCCAGAGCGGCCTCGCGATGCTGCGGCTCGATCCACAGCGCGGGCAAGCCGTAGGTCGGGTCGCGGGTGGGCTCGCCCGGCACCGCCTTCAAGTTGCCAGAGGGATGGATGGCCAGCAGCCGGTCGACGCGCGACTCGCCCTTGCCCGCCATCACGCCGTCGACCCAGATCTCGTACTGGCTCGGGCCCAGCCGCGGCGTGTCCTTGAAGCGCACCCGCGGGAGCACCAGGCCGAGATCCTGCGCATGCTGCTTGCGGAAGGCCGCGACGCGATCCATGAAGAGACTGCCTTCGCGCGCGATGGACGCGGCCCACAGGTTGCCGACGTGCATCTCGATCGGCTCGACCGGCAGCAGCGCGTAGGGGTCGTCCTCGCCGGTGGCGACGGGCTCCTCGGCGGCACCGGCCGTGCCAGCCGTCTCTGCGGCGCGGCGCGCCTGCGCCCGATACGCCGCGAAGGCGCCGGCCAGCAGGAGCACCAGCATGGCCAGCGCCGGCAGCACGGGGATGCCGGGCATCAGCATCAGGCCGAACACGGCGGCTGCCACGAACAGCAGCGTCTTCGGGTGCGAGGTGATCTGCTTGAGCGCTTCCTGGCTCAGGTTACTGTCGGAGGCCGAACGCGTGACGATGATGCCGGTGCCCACCGCGATCACCAGCGCCGGCACCTGCGTGACGATGCCGTCGCCGATGGTCAGCAGCGTGTACGTCTGCAGCGCCTGGTCCCAGTGCAAGCCCAGTTGCATCACCCCGATCACGATGCCGCCGATGATGTTGATCAGCATGATCAGGATGCCGGCGACCGCATCGCCCTTGACGAACTTGCTCGCGCCATCCATCGCGCCGTAGAACGCCGCTTCCTTCTCGAGGTTCTTGCGGCGGCGCTGTGCCTCGGCCTGGTCGATGAAGCCCATGTTGAGGTCGGCATCGATGCTCATCTGCTGGCCCGGCATGCTGTCCAGCGTGAAGCGAGCGGCGACCTCCGAGACCCGTTGTGCGCCGTTGGTCACCACCACGTATTGCACGACGATCAGGATCAGGAAGACGATCAGGCCGATCACATAGTTGCCGCCGACCACATACGCGCCGACGGCGTTGATGACTCGACCCGCGTTGGCCTCTGAAAGGATCAGGCGGGTGGCGGCCACGTTGAGCGACAACCGGAACAGCGTGGCCACCAGCAGCAGCGACGGAAAGGTGGAGAACTCCACCGGGCGTGCCATGTAGAAGGTCAGCAGCAGGATCAGAAACGCGAAACTGAAGTTCGCCAGGATCAGGAAGTCGAGCAGCGGCGACGGGATCGGCGCGAAAAGCACCGTCAGCACGCCGATGACGAGCACCACCAGCGCGAGATCGCTGTGGCGGCCGAAGAAGGCTTGCAGGCGCGTCATGCCAAAGCTCCCAGGCCGGCGCGCGTGGACGGTGCCGCGGCGCCGCGGCGGGCCAGCACCCACACCATGATGCGGGCGACGCCGGCGTAGTGCGCCGCAGGCACGTAGTGGTCGAGCTCCATGGACTTGTACAAGGCACGCGCCAGCATGGGGCTGGGCACCACAGGCACGCCGTGGCGCGCCGCGACCTGCCGCATCGCCGCCGCCGTCGCGCCGACGCCCTTGCCTACCAGTCGCGGCGCCGCCATCTTGCCGTGCTCGTATTGCAATGCGATCGCGTAGTGCGTCGGATTCGTGATGACGACGCTTGCGTCCCTGGTACGCGCCACCGACTGCGCCTTCTTCAGCATGGCCCGGCGCAGTTCTCGCAGGCGCCCGCGGATGCGCGGGTCGCCTTCACGGTGGCGGACTTCTTCCTTCAGCTCGCGCTTGCTCATGCGCATCTTGCTGTTGAACTGGCGCACGGTGAAAAGACGGTCCACCGCCGCGATCAGGGCCAGCGCGACCAGCATCTTCACCGCCAGCGAGCCGACGTCCTGCACCAGGACCTGCGACTGCCCCAGCGCCGACAGGCCCGCCAGATGGTGGAACTGGGGCAACAGCGCCCGCAGCGCCAGCAGGGCGACGCCACCCAGCACCAGCAACTTGGCCATCGACTTGAACAGCTCGAACAAGCTGCGTATCGAGAACACGCGCTTCAGGCCGTTGACCGGGTGCAGACGCGAGGCGTCGGGCGCCAGCGGCTGGAACGTGAAGACGGGCCCCGTCTGCGCGACATTGGCGACGACCGCAGCCAGCAGGATGAAGCCCAGGAACGGCGCGAGCATCGCCAGCGCTGCCCGCAGTGCGTGCTCGGCGAGCGCGTAGAGCGACGTCGTGCCGGTCTGCGCGAGCAGCAGGTTGTCGAAGCGAAACAGCGCGCGCAGGCCCTCCCAGCCCTGCGCGAAAAGCCACGCGACGGCGACCGCCAGCACCACCACCGTCGTGACGTCCTGGCTCTTGGCCACCTGCCCCTTCTCACGCGCCTTTTCGAGCTTGTGGGGGGTGGCGGCCTCGTTGCGATCGAGATCCTGGTCGGCCATCAGCGAAACATCGCCTCCCAGCCACGAAAGACCGCACCGTGCGTGCGCGAGAGAAGGCCCAGGCTCCCCGTCGTCCAGAGCGCCAGCGCCGTGATGCCCACCAGCACCTTGATCGGGATGCCCATGACGAACATGTTCATCTGCGGCAGGCTGCGCGAGATCACGCCCAGTCCGAGTTCGACCAGCAACAGGCAGAACACCACCGGCGCCACCATCGCAAAGCCCAGCGCGAACAGGCCGGAGACCTGCCCGATCACGGGCAGCAGCGCTGCGTCGAGCGACCATGCGTGCCCCGGCGGATAGGCCTGGATGCTCAGCACGACGCCACGCAGCAGGCCATCGGGCGCCTCACTGGTGAAGAACAGAACCAGCGCGAGCTGGGCGAAGATGCCCGTCAGGATGGGCGTCTGCTGGCGGGTCAGCGGGTTGAAGACCTGGCCGATGCCAAAGCCAATCTGCGTGTCGAGCACGCGCGCGCCCACCGCGAAGGCCGCGAACGCCAGGTTGAGCCCGAGCGCCATCGTGGCCCCGAGCGCCAGCTCACCGAGCAGTGCGGACGCGACGCCCCAGGCCGTCCAGCCCTGCGCAGGCACCGGCACCAGCGAACTGAAGCACGCCGCCAGCGTGACGATGAGGGCCACGCGCACTGGCGCAGGGACGGCGCCCCCTCCGACGGGCGGACTCATCAACATCAGGGCACCGAACCTCGTGGCCAGCAGCGCGAACGCGAGCACGTGGTCCGGGCTCAACACCCCGGACGGATACAGCATGGAAGTTCCCGGACCGGCCTCAGAACATGGCCGGGATGCCCGACCAGAGACGCGTCGAGAACGACGTCAGCGTGCGCAGGATCCAGGGTCCGAAGACCACCAGCGAGACCGCCGCGGTCACCAGCTTGGGCACGAAGGTGAGCGACATCTCCTGGATCTGCGTCACCACCTGCAGAACGCTCACCAGCAAACCCACCAGCATCGTGAGCCCGAGTACGGGCAGACAAATGAGCATCCCTGTCCAAAACAGGTCGCCCAGCATCCTCAGCGCCAGATCCGCATGCATTCCCAACCTCCCTGATTCCCCGATTCTTGCGGGGGTGCCGGATCGGACATCAGCGTCGACCGGCTTGCTGGGGGCGATTCTAAGGAACGAAAACTTTTGTGAAGGTTTTCTGCCCACATGGATACCCTAATTGCCGAGCAGCCGTGACGCTCCCCTTCAGGCTCGAGCAAGGTAGGCGGTAAACCTTTCAATTGCATGGGCAGATATGTTGTGCCCGTGCACAACACTTGACGCTCGATTTCCCTCCGGCTCTTCGAGCTGGCGCACTCCGGGCCGCCCGCTGGCCCGCGCGGTGTGCCCCGTGCCGAACTGGCGCTTGCCATCAGCGTGAGGGCGCGGCTGCATCCGGCGCGTGGACCTCTCCGGCGCCCATGGCGATGAACCATTGCGCGCAATCGGCAAAGCGCTGCCCGAGTGCCCTGGCCTGCCCCAGACGGGCCTGCTGGTAGAGGCGCTGTGCATCCAGCAACTGGACCAGGCTGGTGCGTCCGGCGCGATAGCCTTCACGCGTGAGATCGAGCGTGGCGGCGGCCGCGTCCAGGGCACGCGTCTGGGCCTGCAGCAGCTCGCCGTCGTTGCGCGATTGCTCGAGCGCATCGGCGACTTGTCCGAACGCCTGCAGGATCGCCTGCCGGTATGCAGCAAGTTCTGCTGCGTAGGCGTCCACCGCGGCCGCCCGCTGCGCGGCCAGCGTGCCGCCGTCCAGGAGCGGCGCCAGCAGGCTCGCGGCAAGCGACCAGGGCGTCGCCGCATGGCGAAAGAGCGCACCAGGCGTGCTGGCGCTCGCCGACCATCCTGCATCCAGGTCGAAGGACGGATACAGCGCGGCAGCCGCGATGCCGATGCCGGCACTGGCCGCGCGCAGGCGGGCCTCGGCCGCCTCGAGGTCGGGGCGCTGGCGCAGCCAGTCCGAGGGAATGGACAGCGGAAGCTCCCCCGGCAGGGACAACGACTGGAGCGGGATCCGGCCCGGCGTCCAGCCGGCCGGGGTCTCCCCGACCAGGACGGCCAGCGCATGGCGCCCGGCGGCGGCCTGCTGCCGCAGCGCGGGAAGCAGGGCGCGGTCGCTCTCGACCTGGCTGCGGGCGGTCAGGACGTCGAGCTGGGCGGACTTGCCGGCCTCCGCCGACAGCATGACCAGCGCCAGGTTCCTCTCGTCGGCCGCGAGGATGTCCTGTGCAGCCGCCATCTGCTCGTCGATGGAGGCGATGGCGATGACCTGCAGCACGGTGCCGCCGGCCAGCGACAGCCGCACGGCCCGACCCTGCGCGCGCTGGTAGTCGACCAGTGCGCGCGCCTGTTCGACGCGGCGGCGGGTGCCGCCGGACACGTCGGGCGTCCAGGCTATCGACGGCCCCGCGGTGAACACGCTGGCCGCGCCACCGGATCCGTCCGGACTGCCGCGCCGGGCTGCGATCGACAAGGTGGCGTGCGGCGCCAGTGCACCGCCAGCGGCCTCGAATTCGTGCCTGGCCTGCGCCAGGGTGGCGCGCGCACCCTCGACCGTCGGACTCGACGCCAGGGCCCGGGCGACGATCTCGTCCAATGCAGGATTGCCGAACGCTTCCCACCAGCGGGCCGGCACCGGCGCACCCGTGCGGACCGACTGCTCCGGCAAGGCCGGACCGGAGCGGATGACGCGAGGATCCGCCGGCGTGAAGCGATCGACCGCCGGAGCCGGCGGACGCACGTAGTCGGGGCCCGCCGCGCAGGCCGCCAGCAGCAGCGCCATCGCGGACGTCGACCAGCGCATCACGCGATCACTCATAGCGCAACGCCTCGATCGGGTTCAGGCGCGCCGCCTTGCGTGCCGGATAGTAGCCAAAGAAGATCCCGACGGCCGCGGAGAACGCGAAGCCGCCGGCCACTGCCGCGGGCGACATGACCGTCGGCCACTTCGCCACGGCGGCGATCAGCTCGGTGGCCACCGCCCCCACGACGATGCCCGAGATCCCGCCCACCACGCTCATGAACACCGCCTCGGCGAGGAACTGGAGCAGGACATGGCTGCGCCGCGCGCCGATGGCCATGCGCAGTCCGATCTCGCGCGTGCGCTCGGTGACCGACACCAGCAGGATGTTCATGATCCCGATGCCGCCGACGAGCAGCGAGATCGATGCGACCACCGCCAGCAACACCGCCATCACGTGGCTGCTGCCTTCCGCGGCGTCGGCGATCTGGCTGAGGTTGCGCACGCTGAAGTCGGGGTCGTCCATCGACCGGATCCGGTGGCGTCGCCGAAGGAGGGTGGTGACTTCGTCGATCGCGCCGCGCACCTGCGCGGCTGTCGCTGCCTGGACGTAGATCTGGTTGACGTAGCCGGTCATGCGGGGCTGCAGCCCGAACGGATTGGGCAGTCCCGGATAGAGCGTCGCCGTCGCACCCTGCTGGCTGGGCGCCGCGACGCCAAGCACCTTGCGCTCGCCGGTGCCGAACGGGATCATCACCAGGTCATCCTGGTCCTGGCCGTAGGCCGTCTGCCCCTTGGCGGCATACAGGCCGACCACGCGCAGCGGGATGCCGCGCACGAGCAGCATGGTGCCGACAGGGTTCTCGTCGGAGGCGAACAACTGGCGCCGCACGGTGTCGCCGATCACCGCCACCAGGGCCGCCGAACGATCGTCCTCCTCGGTGAGCGCCCGGCCCTGCGCGACATGCCAGTTGGTGGTGGGCGGATAGCTGGCCGTCACGGCCTGGACCATCGTCGTCCAGTTCCGGTCGCGCACCTGCACCTGGCCGGACTGGCGGATCAGGTAGCTCACCGAGCCGACCTGCGCGGCCTCGCGCAGGATGGCGTCCGCGTCGGCCACCCGCAGCGTCGACGCGCTGCCGAAGCCGCCGCGCACGCCGCCGGCCGTGGTGGCTCCCGGCAGCACCACGAACAGGTTGGTGCCCAGGCTCTCGATCTGCTTGCGCACCGCCTCGTTGGCCCCCTGCCCGACGGCGATCATCGCGATGAGCGCCGCGACGCCGATGAAGACGCCCAGCATCGTCAGCGCCGACCGCGTCTTGTTGCGCAGCAGCGCCTGGGCCGCCGCGGCGGCCACCATGGTGAAGAACGCCAGGCCCGAGGAACGGCCCGCGCGCGTGGCGACTTCGCGCATTGGCATCGGTGGCGCGCCCGCAGGCGTCACGGGGCTCGACGGCGCCGGGCCGGCGTTGCGCTCGTCCGAGACGATCTGTCCGTCGCGCATGGTGATCACGCGCCCGGCGTAGTCGGCGATGTCGCGCTCGTGCGTCACGACGACGACGGTGACACCTTGCTCGCGATTGAGGCGCACCAGCGTCTGCATGATCTCGTGCGAATTGCGCGTGTCCAGGTTGCCGGTGGGTTCGTCGGCCAGCAGCACCGCGGGCGAGTTGATGAGGGCGCGCGCGATGGCCACGCGCTGCTGCTGGCCGCCGGACAACTGCGCCGGCGTGTTCTTCTCGCGATCGCCCAGCCCGAGCAGGGCCAGGGCCTCCCGCGCGCGCCGGCTGCGCTGCGCGGCCGCCGAACCGCCCTGCGCGTAGATCAGCGGCAGCGCGACGTTGTCCAGGGCGGTCGTGCGCGGCAGCAGGTTGAAGCTCTGGAACACGAAGCCCAGTCGGTCGCTTCGCAGCCGCGCGAGCTCGGGTTCGGGCAGGCCCGCGACATCCCTCCCCTCGAAACGGAAGCTGCCGCTGCTGGGACTGTCGAGGCACCCGAGGATGGCCATCAGCGTGGACTTTCCGGAACCGGAGGAGCCCATGATGGCGATGAACTCGCCGCGCGCGATCGTGAGGCTCACGCCACGCAGGGCGTGCACGTCGACGTCGCCCACGTGGTAGGTGCGCGTGAGGTCGCGCACGTCGATGCAGGCCGTCTCCATGTCGTCAGCGCCGGGGCGCGGCCAGCCCGGCGGGTTGCAGCGGCGATGCCGGACGTGCACCGGCACGCTCCGACACGATCACCTGGTCGCCGTCGCGCAGCGTGCCGCCCGAGATCTCGGCGTCGCTGTCGTCGTCCAGTCCGATGCGCACGGCAACCCGCTGGGGCTGTCCATCGCGCAGCACCCAGACGGCGCGTTGCGAGCGCTCGCCCTGCGCCGGGCGGACGGCGCGGTCGCCAGCAGCGTCGGCGCCCGCGCGCTGCTGCGTCGGCCGGTAGCGCAGCGCCTGGTCGGGCACGCGCAGGACGTCGTCCACCCGGTGCGTCACGATGCGCATCGACGCGGTCATGCCGGGCTTGAGGGCGAGGTCCGGGTTCGACACGGCCACCACCACGTCGTAGGTCACCACGTTCTGCACCGATTGCGGCGCCTGGCGGACCTGCTGCACCGTGCCCCTGAACTCGCGATCCGGGAAGGCGGTGACCGTGAAGCGCGCGGCCTGGCCGGCCGCGACCCGGCCGATGTCGGCCTCGCTGACGTTGGTGTCCACCTGCATCTGCGTCAGGTCGGTCGCGATCAGGAACAACGTGGGGGTCTGGAAGCTCGCCGCGACCGTCTGTCCCTGCGTCACGTTGCGCGACACCACGGTGCCGCTGACGGGCGAGACGATGTCGGCATAGCCGAGGTTGATGCGCGCGGCTCGCAGCTGCGCCTCGCGCTGCGCGACAGCCGTCTCGTCCAGGACGAGCTGCGCGGCGGCCTGGGCGCGATTGCTGGCGGACGTGTCGGCGGTCTCCTGCGAGACGACGCCGCGCCTGAGCAGGCCTGCGTCGCGCTGGGCGACGACCTCGGTGTACTCGAGGTTGGCCCGATCCTTGGCCACCTGCGCGCGCGCCGTGGCGAGCGAGGCGGCCTCCTGGTCGACCGCGGTCTGGTAGGGACGCGGGTCGATGCGCGCGCACAGCTGGCCGGCCTTCACGCGGGTGTTGAAGTCGCAGGTGATGGTCTGGATGACGCCGGACACGTAGCTGCCGACCTGCACGATGGTGACCGGGTTGACGGTGCCGCTCGAGTTCACGGCCTGGATGACGCTGCCGCGCGTCACCGGTGCGGTCACGTAGCGGTCGCGGTCGGCAGCGTGCCGGCGAACGAAGACCAGGCTGGTCGCCCCCAGCACCGCGACCGTCGCCAGCGCGACAAGCATCCACAGTGCAGGCCTGGACCCGCGTCGAGCGGGCGCCGCCGCGGGGTCGGCGCCCGACATGGCGATCGATACGGACATCGCAATCCTTGCAGGCGAGGCGAGAAGGCCCCGCTCGATTCGGACGCAGTGTCGGCTGCTGCCGCGGCATGCTGCTTGCGTTCGATCAATGGCGTCGTCGCCGGACGGCCGAAGTCCGCTCTGAACGGCCCGCCCGGCCGCTCAGAAGCTGTGAATGAATCCCGGGCGTCCGCTCGACAGGCCAAAACGCGCTTGATCGAGGCGCAAAGCACAGACGTGGCTCGGGCCACGGCGAGCATTTGCAACGAAGAGCAGGCGAGTTTTGGCCTGTCGAGCGGGCGTGCGGGATTCGTTCACAGCTTCTCAGTCCAGCGACTTGCGAAAGCGCAGCACGGAGGCCGTCAGCAGCACCGCGCCGAGCGCCGCCAGGGACGCCAGCTCCGGCCAGAGCACGTCGATGCCCACGCCCTTGAGGAACGTGCCGCGGATGATGACCAGGAAATGACGCAGCGGGTTCAGCAGCGTCAGCCACTGCAGGAACTGCGGCATGCTGGCGATCGGAAAGCCGAAGCCCGACAGGATGAACAGCGGGTTCAACACGAAGAAGTTGGAGGCGAAGGCCTGCTGCTGGGTGCGGCAGACGGTCGAGATCAGCAGCCCCAGCCCGAGGGCGCTCAGCAGGAACAGGCAGGTCCCGGCGAGCAGCAACCAGGCGCTGCCGTTGAACGGGACGCGGAACCACAGCAAGCCGATGCCCGCGACGATCGCCACTTCCAGCAGGCCGATCATGAAGAACGGCAGTGTCTTGCCGAGGATGAACTCCACCGGCCGGATCGGTGTGACGAGCAGTTGCTCCAGGGTCCCGACCTCGCGCTCGCGCACGATCGCGAACGCGGTCAGGTTGACGATGGTCACGAGCACCAGCGAACCGATGACCCCGGGCACGAAGAACCATCGGCTGTCCAGGTTGGGGTTGAACCAGAAGCGCGGTTCGACCTGCAAGCGCACGCGCGGCGCCGTCAGCGCGCGCCCGCTGGCCTGCAACAGGGCCTGCCCCTGCGCCTGCGCGTACGCCTGGGCGATCTGGCCGACGTAGCCCCCCGCGATCAGCGCGGTGTTCGAGTTCGTGCCGTCCAGCAGCACCTGCACCGGCGCCGCGTCGCCCGAGCGCAGGTGCTGCGAGAAGCCCGGCGGAATCACGATGCCCACGTGCACGTCGCTGCGCTGGACGGCCGCGCGCACATCCGCCGGCGATGGCGCCATCGCCTTCAATTCGAAGCGGTTGCTGTGCACGAACGCCGCGACCAGGGCGCGACTCTCCGGCGTGCGGTCCTGGTCGGCGACGATCGTCGAGACGTTGAAGACCTCGAAGGTCGCCGCGTAGCCGAACAGCAGGATCTGGATCACCGGTGGCACCAGCAGCCGGAAGCGCGCGGACCTGTCGCGCCGCAGCTGCAGGAACTCCTTGACCAGCATCTGGAGGATGCGCTGGAACATGGCTCAGAACCCGTGAATGAGTCCGGCGCGCCCGAGCGGCGCGCCAGGACGGGGCTGATCAAGGCGCAAAGCACAGCCGTAGCGGTGGCTACGGCGAGCATTTGCAACGCAGAGCGGGCCCGTCCTGGCGTGGCGAGCGGGCGTGCCGGATTCGTTCATGGGTTCTTCAGTCCAGGGTCTTGCGGAACGCCCGCGCGGCCAGCGCCACGACGACCGCCGCATACAGGGTCAGGCAGACGATGGGCAGCGCGAGCTCCAGCGCGGTCGAGCCCTTGAGGAAGATCGCCTTCAGGATGGTGACGTAATAGCGCGCGCTGACCAGGGCCGTCACGCCCTGGACGAACGCCGGCATCTGGTCGATCGGGAACGTGAACCCGGACAGCAGCGTCGTGGGCAGCATCGTCAGCACCAGGGCCACCTGGCTCGCGCCGACCTGGCTGCGGATGCTGACGGAGACGAGGTAGCCGATGGCCAGCACGACGGCCAGGAACAGGCAGGTCGTCCCCAGCAGCGTGACCAGTGCGCCGCGGAACGGCACGCCGAACCAGCCCACCGCCACCAGGACGCAGATGGCCGCATCGACCAGCCCGATGGCGAAATACGGTGCCAGCTTGCCGATCATCAGCTCCAGGCGCGTGACCGGCGTCGAGACCAGCAGCTCCATGGTGCCGCGCTCCCATTCGCGGGCGATGGTCAGCGAGCTGAGCTGCGAGCCGATCACCGACATCACCAGCGCCACGACGCCCGGGATGATGAAGTAGCTGCTCTCCAGATCCTCGTTGAACCAGACGCGCGGGCGCACGTCCAGCGGCTTGAGCGCGTGCGTCGGATAGCCGTGACGCTCGAGCGCCTGCAGCTGCAGCATCGTCGCGTGGGTGTCGATCACGCTGCGCGCGTAGCCGGCCGCGATCGTGGCGGTGTTGGAGTCCGTCCCGTCGACGAGCAGTTGCAGCGTGGCCCCCTGGCCGCTGTCCAGGCGCTCGGCCAGTCGCGGCGGCAGCACCAGGGCCAGCCGGCACTCGCCCAGGTCGATGCGGCGCGCGGCGGGCGCCACCGTGCGATCGACCTCGCGCAGCGCGAAATAGCGCGATGACGTGAAGCGCTGGACCAGGTCGCGCGAGGCCTGGCTGCCATCCTCGTCGACGACGCACAGCGGGATGCGGTCGACGTCCAGCTTGACACCGTAGCCGAGCAGGAACATCTGCATGAGCGGCAGCAGCAGCGCGATCATCAGGCTGCGCGGGTCGCGCACGACCTGCAGCGCCTCCTTGCGCGCGACGGCCACGATCCGGCGCCCCCTCATGCGGTGCTCCTGCCCTCGGCCGGCGCGCGCGCGGCCTGGACCAGGTGCACGAACATGTCCTCCATCGACGGGGCGATCGCGCGCACCGTCGCGCCGGAGAGGCCCGTCGCGCCCAGCGCCGCCAGCAGGGCGTCCCGGGCATCCGGCGCGGCTGCGGTGACGTGCACCGTGTTGCCGAACACCGCTGCGTCGCGCACGCCGGCGACCGTCGCGGCGATCTCCAGGGCGCGGGCGGTATCCGCGCAGGCGACCTCGAGCAAGGTGCCGCCCGCCGAGCGCTGCTTGAGTTCGTGCGGCGCCCCGAGCGCGATCAGCCTGCCCGCGGCGATCATCGCCACGCGCATGCAGTATTCGGCCTCGTCCATGTAGTGCGTCGAGACGAGCACGCTCACGCCCTGCCCCGCCAGGTCATGGATGAGGCTCCAGAACCGGCGCCGGGAGCTCGGATCCACGCCGGACGTCGGCTCGTCCAGGAACAGCACCTGCGGCCGGTGCAGGATCGCGCAGCCCAGCGCCAGGCGCTGCTTCCATCCGCCGGCCAGCGACCCCGCGAGGACGTCTTCGCGGCCCGCCAGGTCGGCCATCTCGATCGCCGTGCGCAGGCGCTCGCCGATGTCGCGCGCGCTCACGCCGTAGATGCGGCCGAAGAAGCGCAGGTTCTCCGCGACGCTGAGGTCGTCGTACAGAGAGAACCGCTGCGACATGTAGCCGATCCGGCGCCGCACGGCTTCCGGGTCGGCCGCCACGTCCAGGCCGGCGACGCGCGCCTGTCCGCTGCTCGGACGCAGCAGGCCGCACAGGATGCGGATCAAGGTCGACTTGCCCGCGCCGTTCGGGCCGAGGAAGCCCATGACCTCGCCGGGCCCGACGTCGAAGCTCACGTCGCTGAGCGCGGCGAAGTCGCCGAAGCGCTTGCCCAGGCGGTCGACCGAGATGGCAGGTGCGGCCACGGCGCTCATCAGGAAAGCTCCGCCCTGCGGGCTGCGGTGCGAGCGCCCTTCGGAGTGGCCGTGCGGGCGCTCATGCCGTGCCGCCTTGCGGCCGCCGCTCCAGGAGCGCCACGAACAGGTCCTCCACGCTGGGCTCGACCTGGACGAGGTCGTCCGGCCGGACGCCCAGGTCGGCCAGCGCGGTGGCCAGTTCGACGCGCCGCAGCGGGGCGTCGTCCACGTGCAGGTTCACGCCGTCGCCGACCGGCAAGGCCCCTTGCACGCCGGCGCACGCCAGCGCGCGCTGCGCCAGCGTGCGCGGCTGGTCGCTGGCCACGCGCAGGATGGCGCCGGGCAGCAGCGCCTTCAGGCGCGCCGGCGTGTCCGCGTTCAGGATCCGTCCCTCGTTGAGCAGCGCCAGGCGGTCGCAGCGCTCGGCCTCGTCGAGGTAGGCGGTCGAGATGACCATGGCCACGCCCTGCCCGCGCAACTGGTAGAGGATCTGCCAGAACTCGCGGCGCGACAGCGGGTCCACCCCGGTCGTCGGCTCGTCCAGAAGAAGCACGCGCGGCGCGTGGACGAGCGCACACGTCAGGCCCAGCTTCTGCTTCATGCCGCCCGACAGCTGCCCGGCCAGCCGCTTGCGGAACGGCAGCATGCCCGAGGCGTCGAGCAGTCGCGTGGCCCGCTCGCGCCATTGGCCGGGAGGCACCTCGAACAGGTCGGCGAAGAACCGGATGTTCTCGTCGACGGTCAGGTCCTCGTAGAGCGCGAAGCGCTGCGGCATGTAGCTCACGCGGTGCCGCACCCGCTCGGGTTGCGCCACGACATCGACACCGTCGATGGCGACCCGGCCCTGGTCGGGCCGCATCACGCCCGCCAGCATGCGCATGGTGGTCGTCTTGCCGGCCCCGTCCGGGCCGACGAGGCCGAAGATCTCGCCCGGCGCCACGTCGAAGGTGACGCCCGCCACCGCCCGGATGTCGCCGAATCGCCGCGCGAGACCGTCCACGCTCACCGCGGCCGGCGCGTTCATGGCGCCGCCAGCGCCAGCCGGACATCGACGGGCATGCCGGGTCGCAACCCGTGGTCGCGGTTGTCGACATCGATCTTGACCCGGTAGACCAGCGTGACCCGCTCCGCGTGGGTCTCGACGTTCTTGGGCGTGAATTCCGCTTCCGAGGCGATGAACGACAGCCGGCCGGCGAGCGGCTTGTCGTGCGGCGTATCGGTGGTCACGACGACCTGCTGCCCGAGGCGCACGCGCCTCAGGTCGGTCTCGTTGACGTAGGCGCGCACCCAGACATGGTCCAGGTCGCTCACCGTGACCACCGGCGTGCCCGGCGCGACGACTTCGCCCAGCTCCGCCTGGCGGGCCGTGACGACCCCGTCGAAGGGCGCCACGAGCGTCGCGTTGCCGGCCTGGATGCGGCCCAGGCGCGCGGATTCGCGCGCATTGAGCGCCGAGGCCTGCAGCGTCTCGATGTTGCGCGCCGCGGCCAGCGCCAGGGCCTCGTCGCGCGCCTGGACCGCGCGCGTCTGGACGAGGGCGGTGTTGGCGGAGTCGAGCGCGGCTTCGGACACGAATCCCTGGCGCTGCAGATCCTGGGCACGCCGCAGGTCCAGCGACCGCTGGGCCAGCGACGCGCGATCCGCCTCGACGACGCGCCGCGCCGCCTCCAGGTTCTGGCGCGACGCCGCGAGCTGGCGCTCCTGCACCGCCACCGCCGAGTCGGCCACGGTGACCTGCTGCGCGAGGTCGCGGTCGTCGACGCGGGCGAGCACGGTGCCGGCCCGCACGGACTGCCCCTCCTCGAAGGGCAGCTCGATCAGCCGCGACTGCACGCCCTTGAAGCTGAGCTGGCTCTGGTGCGCCTCGATGTTGCCGGACAGGACCAGCGCGTCGGTGGCCTTGGCACCCTGCAGCCAGCCCAGGCCCAGCGCGCGGCCGGACAGGTGCAGCGTCGCCAGGGCCGCGACCAGCAGGCCCGCGGCGGCGATCCTTGGACCGGATGCCCGCACGGATCGCGGCTCCGTCAGGCCTGGCGCGTCGGCGCGGCCGGCATCGCGCGCATGCCCGGCCAGCCCGCGGTGCCCATCGCCGGCACGTGCAGGACGGACGTGCGTGGCGCCGCCAGCTGCCCGCGGGCCTGGATCTCGTGCAGCAGGCCCTGGCGCATCACTGCCGCCAGCCCCGCCAAGGGCGCCGCGAGGGCCTGGACGAGGTCGTCGATCGACAGCAGCCCGAACAGCTTGCCGTCGTCGTCCTGCACCAGCAGCCGGCGCACGCCGGCCGCCTGCATCGCCTGGACGGCCTGGGCCACGTCGGCATGCAGGGGAATCGCGACGGGCGGTCCCTGCACGAGACGCGCGAGCGGCGCCTGCGACGCATCGCCGCCGCGTGACAGCACCTCGATGGCCAGGTCGCGATCGGTCACCAGGCCCTTCACGTGCACGGCACCGGCGTCGCCCTCGGTGACGACGATGCAGCCGACATGGTGCTCGCGCATCAGCATGGCGGCGCGCTGCAGCGTCTCGTTGCCGTCGAGGCTGATGACATGGCGCGTGCAGATCGATTCGATGTTCATTCCAGGCTCCCGGGCGATTGGCCAGACGTCACGCTGCGCCATGCATGCGAGCGCGCAGGGCAGCGAGGGCCAAGTCTGCGACCGCGTGCGCGAGGCGGCATTGCGCGAACTCAAGGCACCGGGAAGCGGGCCTGCCCGCTGTCTGCGCAATGCGTCGCGCCGCATCCCGGCCTGCCCGCCTCCTGCGAGGGCTGGACGACGATCTCGTCGATGACATGCGCGATGCCCGGTGCGGCCCACGCTGCCGCGACGGCCGCGCTGCGCGCGCGCCAGGACCGCACGCGCCCCGAGAGCAGGACGCACGCACCATCCACTCGGACCTCGACGGGCTCGCTTGCCTCGCGACTCCGACACACGGCGGCGTGGATCACGTCGGCGATCCCCGACCCGGCGGACGCCGCTGCGAGACCGACGAGATTCGAGACGGAGACGACGCCTGCCACGCCGAGAATCGCCACTTCCGCCGCGGCGCGCTCATGCGGCATCCCCACGGTGCCCGTCAGCACCACATGCCCGCGGTGCACATCGAACCGGACGGCGCCTTCCGGGACGCCGGCGCTCCAGGAAAGCGCCTGCAGGCACTCACGAAGCATGTCGTCGTCGGAGCGCACCCATCGTCGTCCGGGTGCGCCCTCGGGCGCGCGTCCATGACGCCGGGATTCCGGGAAGCTCGTGGGCGCGGCAGCGCGCCGAAGCCAGGGCAGCACGCCGGCGATTAATAGGGCGCCCGCCCTGCGCCCGAGGCCGGGCATGCGCCGCTTGGCCCCCGGCGGATGGGCTGCTCCGGCGTACTCCGGGACGGCGGCGGTGTTTGTCGTCATGGGAACTCCGACGCGGTGGCTGCGAAGATGAAATCCGGGCCTCTCGGCCCGATCGAGGCAATGGGCGAGACTGGCGTCGTCCGCACGCGGCCACGGAACGCCGGCCGGCGCTGGATACGGGCAGTCGGCGCCTCACTGCAGCGTCGACAGTGCGGGTTCGACCGCCACCCGCACGAAGTCGGCCAGCGCCGGGACATCGTGCAGATGAAGCTCGCGGCGGGCCTTGTCGACGAACCGGATGAGGCCCTCGCGGTTCAGCCGCGACATCGCGCGGCTGACGGTTTCCAGCGTCAGGCCCAGGTAGCTGCCGATCTCCGCGCGCGTCATGCGCAGGGTGACCTGGTCGGTGCGCAGGCCGCGGCCGGCCAGGGCGTCGGCCCAGTTGCACAGGAAGTCGGCGACACGGGCGTCGGCAGGCAGCGTGCACACGGAGACGAGCGAATCACGGTCGCGCGCGATCTCGTGGCTCATCGCCCGATGCATCTCGGCCATCAGCGCGGGCTCGCGGGCGCCGGCCTGCAGCAGGGCCTCGTACGAGATGGACCAGACTTCACCGGTGTCCAGGGCCACGGCGTCGCAGTCGTGGCGTCGCTCCGCGATGCCGTCGAAGCCCATCCAGTCGCCGCGATACTTCAGTCCGACGATCTGTTCGCGCCCGTCGCGCGACAGGTTCACCACCTTGAACATGCCCGTGTTCACCACGAACAGGTGCGTGAACGCCATGCCGGCCTGGTACACGAAGTCACCCTGGTGCACGATGCGGCGCTGCACTGCCAGCGCGTCTCGGATCCGCTCCAGGCGCGCTGCGATCTGGCGGTTGCCAGCCTGGTCGTCCTCCCCGGCCGCGAAGGCCGCGTGCAGCGGCGACAGGGGGGTCGTGCGGGGGGCGCAACGGGCGGTCTGGAACATGGCGGCTCTCCTTGAAACGTCGGGTCTTTGGCGTTCGAGAAGCGTAGGTCGCGGCCGTCTACCGACGATCAACTGATGACCACAGCGCGTAACTCTGCGTGAATCGAACGTAACGGCGTTGGCGGCGGGCCGTCGACACCGCCTCGATCGCGCATGCCTTGATCGAACGCATCTGGCCCTCGATTCCTGATCGATAGAATCTTCAGCACGGAGGACCTGACCCATGACCAGACAGTCGTCATCGCGCCGCACCGGCGCGCCCCGGCGCTACGGGCATGCCGCGCAGGGGCTGCACTGGCTCATGGCCGTCCTGGTCCTCGTCGCGTTCATCTACGGCCCGGGCGGTTCGGAAACCCGCGTCTACGCGCCCTCCCGGGACTTCGACCGCCACCTGCACGAGACGCTCGGATTGGCAGTGTTCGTCCTGGTCTTCGTGCGCGTGATCTGGCGGCTCGTCGCGCCACGGCCGGATCCGGCGCCGGCCAGCCGATGGATGGGGCTGGCGGCGGCGACCGTGCAAGGACTGCTCTATCTCCTGCTGTTCGCCGTCCCGCTGACGGCGATCCTCGGCGCCTGGCTCGAAGGCCACCCGCTGGCCACCCTGGGCGGGCTCGAGATCCCTCCGCCCATGGCCGAGTCGCACGACCTGGGGGGCCTGGTCGCCGAGATCCACACCTGGCTGGGCGACGCCATCCTCTGGCTGGCCGGACTCCATGCCGTCGCTGCGCTCTACCACCACGCCATCCTGAAGGACGGCGTGCTCGCATCGATGCTGCCGGCCTGGGTGCTGGCGGCACCGGACGACCGTGGCGCCGGCACCCGCAAGGGCGGGCGCTGACATCGCGCCGTCCTGCCAGGCTCTCTCAGCGCGGCGGAGTCCCCGGCCCCAGGCGGCCGTCGGCGCGCGCTGAAAGATAGGCATACAGGTCGGCCACATGGTCGACGACGGCGGGATCCTTCGCCCATGCCGGCATCTCCAGAAGCTGCGTCCCGCCCTGCGGCGTCGCGTGCAGGTAGAGGCGCGGGATGGGCGCGACGCCTTCGTCCTCGGCCACCGTCTGGCTCCAGTCATAGCGCACCAGGACGAGGTTGGCGAAACGGCGCGGCCCCATCTGGGCGACACGGTCCAGCAGGTCCGGCATCGGTGCCGGCGAGGCGGCGTCCTTGCCGTGGCATGCGGCACAGCGCTGGTTGAAGAGCCGCCAGCCTTCGAAGGCGGACCCCGCAGGCGCGGACTCGCGCGCCAGTTGCCGGGCCGGCTCGGCGTTGTCCAGGTGCACGGCGCAAGCCGCCAGCACCGCCGCGAGCGATACGGCGCCGACGAGGGAACGCGGAATGGTCATGATGAGCGCTCGTTGACAGGATGACCGATTGTTGGCGGCACGGCATGACCTTCCCTTGATGCGGCGCATGCGAGCACGCGGAAGAGCATCGTCGCTCGGACCGTCGACGGGGCCCTCATCCGGCGCGCGCAGATCTGTCGCCCTTTGCAGCACGCCGTCATCCTGCGCGAAGTCGCAGGATCCACTTCGGCAAGCAATTCCGCCGGCCACCGTGGATCCTGATATGACAATGGAGACGCTCCGGTCGCGCTGAACGGAGCTCGTCAGGATGACCTCGCGTGGATCCATGTGCTTCAAGCGTGTGTCGCAGATGGAGGCTCCCGGCGAATT
>Ga0068855_100002593_pt1 | contig 22275 bp, 17 predicted proteins | sample KBSCornC52_FD_66592 | JGI IMG/M metagenome (GOLD analysis project Ga0068855, IMG submission 66592) | Corn rhizosphere microbial communities from Kellogg Biological Station, Michigan, USA - KBS Corn C5-2 | ecosystem: Host-associated > Plants > Roots > Rhizosphere > Soil ...
TGACACCACCGGCCCGGCCTGCTTGGGCAAGCCCCGCATACGCGGCGTGGGACCCAGAACACAACACCCTTATGGTGAGAAGGATCCACCGAACGAGGTGGTCAACTCCGTTGCACCGACGACAGACCTGCATAAGTCAGAGCCGCCCGTTGTTGCCGTTTCACGCACGAATGTCTGTCGCACTGGCGGCCAGCGGTCTCCATGGCAGCGACCGCGCACGAGTCCCGCGTCCAGCTACCCGGCAGCGACCACCGCCGCGTCCTCCCGTCCTGCCGGAGCCATCTCCGCGACGAAGCCCGTCGTGTGCCTGCCCGCCTGGTATTCCGGGTGGGCCAGGATCTCGCGGAGGAAGGCGATGGTCGTGCGCAGGCCGTGGCCTTCGACGCGGAACTCGCCGAGGGCTCGGTCCATGCGGGCGATGGCCTGGGCTCGGTCGGGTGCCCAGACGACTGTCTTGGCCAGGAGTGAGTCGTAGTCCGGGCCCATCAGCCAGCCGGGGTAGGCGTGGGAGTCCACGCGGACGAAGGGGCCGCCGGGGGGCATGAACTCCGTCAGCAGGCCGGGGGTGGGGGCGAAGTCGCGGTCGGGGTCCTCGGCGTTCACGCGGCTCTCGATCGACCAGCCCCGGGGGGCCAGCTCCTCCTGCCGGACGCTCAGGGGCAGGCCGGCCGCGATGAGCAGTTGTTCGCGCACCAAATCGATGCCCGTGCTCATCTCGGTGACCGGGTGCTCGACCTGTAGGCGGCAGTTGACTTCCATCAGGTGGAAAGAGCCGTCTCCGGACACCACGAACTCGAAGGTCGCCGCGCCGACGTAGCCCACCGCCAGGGCCCCGTGCACCGCCGCCGAGCACATCTGCTGGCGCAGCTCGTCCGGCAGGTTCGGTGCCGGCGCCTCCTCGATCAGCTTCTGGTACCGACGCTGTACCGAGCAGTCCCGCTCGCCGAGGTGCACCGCGTTGCCGTGCCGGTCGCACAGCACCTGCACCTCTATATGGCGCGCGTCCTCCACGAAGCGCTCCACATACAGGCGGTCGTCACCGAACACCGCGCGGGCGTGGGCGCTGGTCTGCCGGAACGCCTGCGCCAGCTCGTCGCCGGCCCGTACCACGGCGATGCCGCGGCCGCCTCCGCCGGCCACCGCCTTGAGCAGCAGCGGATACCCGATCCGGTCGGCCACCTTCCGGGCCTCCGCCAGACCGGTCACCGCTCCCGACGAGCCCGGCAGCACCGGCAGTCCGGCCTCGGCCATCAGCCGGCGCGCCAAGGCCTTGTCGCCGAGCTTCTCGATGACACGCGGCGGCGGGCCGATGAAGGTGACCCCGTGTGCTTCACAGACCTCTGCGAAGTCCGGGTCCTCCGACAGGAACCCGTACCCGGGATGGATCGCATCGGCACCGGTTCGCAAAGCCGCCTCCATCACCGACGGCATGTGGAGGTAGCTGGCCTTCGCCGAGGGCGGCCCGATGTGGACCGCCTCGTCGGCGAACCGGACCACCGCCGACTCGCGGTCGGCGGTGGAGTGCACGGCCACCGTACGAATGCCGAGTTCACGGCACGTACGGGCGACCCGGAGCGCGATCTCGCCCCGGTTGGCGATCAACACGGTCTTGAACATGTCGGCTCCCGGCGCCGTCACCGAGGAGTCGTCGGCTCGACGACGATCAACGTCTGCTGGAACTCCACCGCACCGCCGTCGGGAACGAGAATCTCCCGCACGGTCCCCGCGACGTGAGACTCGACCGAGCTCATCATCTTCATGACCTCGAGGATTCCGATCTGCTGACCGGGAACGACGCTGTCCCCGACCGCCACGAACGGCGGCGCGCCGGGCTCCGGCGAGTGGTAGAAGGTCCCGATCATCGGAGCGCACACGCGCTGCCTCCCGTCATCGAGGGCGGCCAGATCTGTTGCCACAGAAGAAGATTCGGCCACGTGCGCAGCCAGCGTGGAGCTCCCGGAACCGAGCCCGGTGACCAACCCGGCGCCGAAACCGGCGGGCGGCCCAGACCGCTCCCCGGACGAGGGCCACTCGATCTCCAGCACCGTCCCCGAATGCTCCACCCGGATCCGCCGAGGCGCCTCGGTGCGCGTCCGCGCCAGCTCCGCGATGTGCCGGCACATCGCCTCCAAGTCGACCGTTTCGGGCCCGAGCACCCCGGGCCGCATCACCGTCGCGTGCCGTCGCACTACCCCGTTCATGGCGGCCTCATCCCTGACGTCGGCGGTCACGGCCCACTCCTCTCCTCAGGTCCCGCCGGCTCGGCCCCTTCGGTCCCGAACCGGTGGAAACGATCTCTGCGCTCGGCGATCAGCCGCTGCGCGTCCCACGGGATGAGCTCCCGAAGCGTCGTCTTCAGCGCGTTCTCCAACAGCGCCGCGGCGCCGGCGGGGTCCCGGTGGGCGCCGTCCGGCGGCTCCGGCACGACCCCGTCGACGACCCCGAGCCGCAGCAGATCCCCGGCTCGCACCCGCAACGCGGCGGCAGCCGTCTTCGCCGCCTCCGGCGCCTTCCACAGGATCGCGGCGCAGCCCTCGGGACTGATCACCGAGTAGATCCCGTTGGCGCTCATCAGAACCCGGTCGGCCACGGCCAGGGCCAGCGCTCCGCCGCTGCCGCCCTCGCCGATCAGCACGGCGACGATCGGCACCGGCAACCGGGCCATCAAGCGCAGGTTCTCGGCGATGGCGACGGCCTGCCCGGCGCGCTCGGCGTCAGGGCCCGGATTCGCTCCCGGCGTGTCGATGAGGGTGACGACCGGCAGCCCGAGTTTGGCGGCCATCCGCATCAAGCGCGCCGCCTTGCGGTACCCGGCCGGTGTCGCCATGCCGAACCGCCGGCGCCGCCGCTCGCTCAGGTCGGGTCCGCCCTTGTGATGGCCGATCAACATCACCGGGATCCCGGCCACCAGACCGGTACCGCCGACGATGGCCGGGCAGTCCTCGGCGAGGCGGTCGCCGTGCAGTTCCTGGAAGTCGTCGACGACGTGGCGAATGTAGTCCGGCGTCGTCGGGCGCTCCGGATGCCGGGCCAGCCGTACCGTCTCCCAGGGCTCCCGCTCCGTCAAGTGCTCAGCAGCCCGGACGACAGCACCGACAGCACTGGCACCGACTGTGCCTTCGGCAGTCGCCGGCCCATCGCCATCAGACCGGCGAAGGCTCAGCAACCGCGCCAGAGCCGGCCGAAGCCCGGCCCGTGGCACGACGTCGTCCACCATCCCGTGCCGCATGAGGAACTCAGCGGTCTGAAAACCCTCGGGAAGCCGCTCCCCCGTCGTCTGCTCGATCACCCGCGGCCCGGCGAACCCCATCCGCGCGCCGGGCTCGGCGAAGATCACGTCGGCCAACGTCGCGAACGACGCCGCCACCCCTCCATAGGTCGGATCGGTGATCAACGACACCGTCAGGATCCCGGCCTCGTCCAACGCCGCGAACGCCTGAGCCGTCTTCGCCATCTGCATCAGCGACAGGACGCCCTCCTGCATCCGGGCTCCGCCCGAAGCCGTCACCACCAGCAGCGGGATCCGCCGATCCAGACTCATCGCAGCAGCCTGAGTGATCATGTCGCCGACCGCACAGCCCAGGCTTCCGCCCAGGAACCGGAAGTCCATCGCCGCGACCACCACCGGCTGCCCCTCGATCAGGCCGCTGGCACACACCACGGCCTCGGACAGCCCCGTGTCGGCCCTGGCGTCGCGCAGCCGGTCCGGATAGGGCCGGCTGTCGACGAATTCGAGCGGATCGTGCACCGTCCGGCCACCCAGGATCGGCTCGGCCGACCCGGGGTCGAGCAGCTGCTCCAGCCGCTCCGGCGCGGTCAGCCGACCGTGCTGCGCGCACTCCGGGCAGACCTTCAGCATCCTGGCGAACCGCTTCGCGTAGAGCAGCCCGGAGCAGCCATCGCACCGTACCCAGTGCGACGCACGAGAATCCCGCGCACCGTCGATGGCGGTCATGGCCAGTCCTCCTCCTACGAAACAGCGCGGCAGCGATCAGTCGGGTCAGCCCGGGCCGGACCGGCCGGTCCGGTCCCAGCGGTAGAACTCGCGGGCCATGGCGTCCTTGGGCTCGCGCCACGTCTCCGGGTCGTACGCGTCGACGTACGCGGCGAGCCGTTCGCTGACGGCCCGGAACTCGGGATGCGACGTGTGCCGTGCGACCTCCGGTCCGGCCGGCCGGTCGGACTCGATCAGGTGCAGGTACACGTCGCCGAACTGGAACAGGCTCCGGCCGCGAACTCCGATGAGATGCGGCAGCTCGCCCTGGTCGGAGTCGGCGAAGATGTCCGCGATCCCGTCCGCGGAGCCCGGCTTCATCCGGGCCACGATGAGAGTGCGATGCACCGGCCTCACACCTCCGTCGCGCGCTTCTCGACCTTCTCGCGGATCAGGTCCATCTGGATCCGGGAGTTGTGGTTGATCCGCTTCGTCATGCCCTCGTCGTCGACCGGGGCCGTCGGCTTCATCTCGAAGTCCTGGACCCAGCGCATGTGGGTCCCCTCCGGGACCTCGCTGTACTCCCACTTGATGTTCATGTACTCGAACGGTCCCGGCTCGACCCGGCGCGCCCGGACAGCCTGCTGCGCACGGTCCGTCTCCCGTTCGGAGACCCAGCTCCAGACCTTGCCGTTCTCGTCGGGGTGCATCGTGAGCCGGAAGCGCGTGCGGTCGCCGTCGCGGTCCAGCACCTCGACCGACGCGTACTCGCTGAACAGCGAGGGCCAGTTCTCCAGATCGTTGGTGATCTCCCACACCAGGTCCAGCGGAGCGTTGATCACCACGGAGTTCTCAGTGTGCCCGGGCATTTCAGGCCCCTTTCTTCAGGGAGAGGTTGACGGCGTTCAGGAATTCGGCGGAGGACTGCGCGGACTCGGCCGACGTCATCGACAGGCCGTGGCGGTTCTCCAGCTCGCCGACGACGGCCAGCAGCCCGAGCGAGTCCACGCCGAACTCCTCGAACGTGGCGCCCGGCCGGTCCAGGTCGAGCGGGTCGACGGTGATGCCGGCCTTCGTCTTGAGCAACGTGGCCAAATCCGTGGAGGTCAGTTCGACAGTCAACGGATCGCTCCTTAGGTCGGGTCCCTTCCGGGACGGTCATCTGCGGAATCAGGACTCGGAGCCGAGCCTGAGAACCAGGGCGGAGTTGGAGCCCATCAGGCCCCTGCTCAGCACCAGGGCGGTGCGCGGCGCGGTCGCCCGGGCGAAGCCGGTGACCAGGTCGAGGTCGTACGCGCAGCCGGTCACGTTCGGCGTCGGCGGAACCAGCCCCTGTTCCAGGGCCAGGGCCGCAGCCGCCGCGTCGAGCATCGAGCCGCCGCAGTAAGCACGTCCGGTACCCGCCTTGGGAGCGGTCACCGGGACGCGGGAGGCGTGGTCGCCCAGGACGTCGGCCAAGGCCGACGCCTCGGCCCGGTCGGCTTCGGGCACGGCGAGCGCGTCGGCGAACACGACGTCCACCTCTTCCGGCGCGCAGGCTGCCTCGGCGAGTGCGCCGCGCATGGCGTGAGCGAGTCCCTCGCGCGATTCCGGCCACCGGGACGCGCCGGTGAAGGTCGCCGCGTGACCGGCCACGACCGCTCTGATCCGAGCGCCACGGTTCCTCGCCGTCGCCTCGTCTTCGAGCACGAAGAAGGCTCCGCCCTCGGCGGGGGCGAATCCGCTAGCCCGCTCGCTGAACGGCAGATAGGCCTGCTCGGCCTCGGCGACCCTGCTGAGCTCCCGATATCCGAGCTGGCACACCATCGAATAGGGAGCGATCGGCGCCTCGGCGGCCCCGACCACGACCGCGTTGGTGCCCCGCGCGACGTCGTGGGCAGCATGGGCGACCGCGTCCAGGCCACCGGGCTCATCGCTGGCCACCACGCCGCACGGTCCCTTGAAGTCGCCGCGGATCGAGATCTGTCCGGTACTGGCGGCGTAGAACCAGGCGATCGACTGATACGGCCCGACATGATGAGGGCCCTGACTCCACAACTGCTGGAGCTCCCGCTGGCCGAACTCGCCTCCGCCCGAGCCGGCCGCCGTGACGACGCCGATGCCGAAGGGGTCGTCCTCGTCGACCGGCGGCCCGGCATCGTCGAGGGCCATGGCGGCAGCGGCCATGGCGAAATGCGTGAACCGATCGGTCGCGACGAGTACGCGCTCCTCGACGAACTGCGCCGGGTCGAACCCCTTGACCAGGCCCGCGACGCGCAGCGGGTACTGCTCGCACCCCTCGCGGTCGATCGGGGCGAGCACCGAAGCGCCCTGACACGTCGCCTTCCAGAAGTCGTCGGTGCCGACGCCGTTGGGCGCCACCACGCCGATCCCCGTGATCACCGCGCGCCGGCGGGCTCCTGACCCGTTCATAGGGAAGCCTCCTCCCGGCTGAGCACGACAGCCGACTGGAAGCCGCCGAAACCGCTGCCGACCGAGAGAACGTGGCGCAGCGGGAGTTCGCGCGCGCTGTTCGGAACGTAATCGAGGTCGCACTCGGGGTCGGGCCGGCTGTAGTTGGCGGTCGGCGGGACGACCCCGTGGTGCAGCGCCAAGGCGCAGGCGGCCAACTCGATCGCGCCGATGGCCCCGAGGGAGTGGCCGACCATCGACTTGATCGAGCTCATCGGGGTCTTGTACGCGTGCGCGCCGAGCGAGCGCTTGACCGCGGCGGTTTCGTGGCGGTCGTTCTGCTTGGTGCCCGAGCCGTGGGCGTTGACGTAGTCCACGTCGGACGGGTCGAGCAGTGCGTGGTCCAGGGCCCGGTCGATCGCCTCGGACATCTCGCGGCCTTCTTGGGTCAGGCCGGTCATGTGGTGGGCGTTGCCGAAGGTGGCGAATCCGCCGAGCACCGCGTAGATCTGCGCACCGCGCCGGCGGGCCTGCTCCAGCTCTTCCAGGATCAGCACGGCCCCGCCCTCGCCGAGCACGAATCCGTCCCGGCTCGCGTCGAAGGGACGGGAGGCGTGCTCCGGGTCGTCGTTGCGGGCCGAGGTGGCCTTGATGGCGTCGAAGCAGGCGACGGTGATCGGCGAGATCGGCGAGTCGCAGGCTCCTGCGATGACGATGTCGGCGCGGCCCTCCTCGATGGCGCGCGCGGCGTAGCCGACGGCGTCCAGGCCCGAGGTGCAGCCGGTGGAGACGGTCTGGACCGGCCCGGAGGCGCCGAAGCGCTCGGCGACCGCCGAGGCGAGGGTGCTGGGCATGAAGGCGCGTTGAAGGTGGGGCGCGGCGCGGCGGTGGTCGACGTCCCAGGCCTTGCCGGCGACGCTGACCTCGACGTAGTCGCGCTCCAGGCGGGTCGTGGCGCCGACCGCGGTGCCGAGCGACACCGCGAGCCGCCAGGGATCGGCCTTCTCCAGGTCGAGGCCGCTGTCCTGGATCGCTTCGCTCGCGGCGGCGAGCGCGAACCAGACGTAGCGGTCGTTGCGTTCGATCTCCTCGGCGGTGAGGCCGCAGGCGGCGGGGTCGAAGTCGCATTCGGCGGCGATGCGGGAGCGGAAGCCTTCAGGATCGAAGAAGGTGATGCCGCGGGTGGCTGTGCGGCCCGCCGTGAGCAGGTCCCAGAACGCCGGGACGCCGGTCCCGCCGGGCGCCACCACGCCGATCCCGGTCACCGCCGCCCGACGGATCATCGGACGGCCTCGGCTTGTTCGCCCGCCTTGACGGGCTCGAACGCCTGCGACGTGTGCGCGCAGGAGTCGTGCTCGGTGTCGACGTGGCCCAGTTCCGGGCTCGGGGCCAGCGGGCCGAGGTGGAACACCAGGCGGGCCTCGGTGGTGCCGACGTTGCGGAAGCGGTGGCGCATGCCGATCGGGATCATCAGGCCCTGGTCCGGGCGCAGCGGCTGGGGGGTGCCGTCGAGGTCGACCTCGAGGTCGCCGCTGACGACGAAGACGAACTCCTCGGAGTACGGGTGGTAGTGCTCGCCGATGCGTTCTCCGGGCTGGACGATGGCGAGTCCCATGAATCCGCTCGTGGCGCCGACCGCGGTCGGGGTGAGCATGGCGCGCAGGTCGCCGCCGCGGCGACGGTTCGACGGAGCGTCGTCGACGGCGACGACGCGGGGCAGGTTCGTGGTCACGGCAGTCTTCCCCTCGAGCTTGGGTCGCCCGGCAGGGATGCCGGGCTTTCGGGTCGCGGATCGAGCGTCGGCCGACGGGGTCGGTCCGGGTGTGCTCGCACCCGCGTGGGTTTCGGCCTGGGCGGTCGGCCGGAGTGGCCGGCCCGCGTCTTCGGCCCGAGTCTTCGGCCGGCGTCTCAGACCTCTGGTGAGCGCCGGTCGGTGATCGACGTCAGCTTCCAGTGGTCGATCGCGGCCCGGCGGCCGTCGTCGTCGCGCAGGTCCGGGGCCCCGCGGACGAGGCGGGCCAGGACGGCGCCGGCTCGTGGGCTCCTGACCCCGAGCGCCGCCGCCGGATTCGCTTGCGGGGCGACGGTCACGTCGACCATGCGGACCACCCGGTCGTCGCGCTGGAAGATGGTGCTGCGCACGAGCGGGGAGGCGGGGTCGTCCATCGCGGCCTTGTCCTGGCGGGACAGGAACTCGGCCACGGCGGCGCCGCAGCCGGTGCGGACCGGGTAGAAGTACGCGTGGCGTTCCGGCTCCTCGGCCGGCTGCTGGGTGGTCCGCGCGTGGTGGTCGACGGCCGGCAGCGCGGCGCGCAGGAAGAAGTCCCGGGCGGCCAGCGGGTCGTTCAGGTCCCGGGCCTGCTCCAGGTAGGGGTTGATGGCCTCTTCGACGGCCCTGACCTCGGGCTGGGCGGCGACGTGGCGCAGCGCCGCGACCAGATCGCCGACGACCTCGACCGAGCGGACGACGTGGTTGCCGCGCATGAACAGCGAGGTGCGGACGAGCCGGGTGCTGTCGTCGACGCGTGACGCCGGAGAGGTGTAGCCGGCGAGGATGCCGGCGACCGTCTGCTCGCTGCCGGGCTTCACGGTGAAGGTGAGCGCGTGGCGGATGATGCCGTCCGGGCCGGGCCCGAGGGCGGCCGGACGCGTGGATCCGTTGCGCTCCCTCGGCGGCATCTTGCTGTCGATGCCCTGGTTCCCGAAGGTCTCCTTGAAGACCGTGAAGCGCAGCGAGCGGGTGTCCCGCACACAGTTGCTCAGGGGCTTGACCATCTCGCGGTGCTCGGGGCTGTCCAGCCAGGCCAGGAACGGCTCGGCCGCCTCCCACTCGCTGGTGATCAGCCAGCGCAGCGGGTCCTCGGTGGACTGGCACAGCTGGTCGGTGAGGTGTCCGGGGACGGCCGAGACCTGGTAGCGCATCTGTTCGTACGCCTCGAGGAAGCGTTGTTGCTCGCCGTCTTGGACGTCCAGCAGGAGGACGACGCGCAAGCGCGAGTCGGTGGGGCGGGTGCGCTCGTCGAGGACGGCAGATGGCTGGGGCATCATCGATCTCACTTTCAGGTTGCCTGACCACCAGATCGTTTCCGAGGTCTTCCGGCGGCGCGACGATTCGCATCCATCCGGGCGAAATTCGCGCAACCGGCACGCTTACGGCGGATCCAGAAGGTGCCCCGCGACTGCCGCGGCGGTACGAACGGCATGGACAACCACTGACGCCAGGATTGGAGCCGCACCGTGAACGAGCGGATTGAGCAACGGGTACCGGTACTCGTCGTCGGAGGCTCCCTCGTGGGGCTGTCCACGTCGGTGTTCCTGGGCCGCCTCGGCGTGCCCCACATGCTGGTCGAGCGCCATTCGCGCACGTCGCACCATCCGCGCGGCCGCGGGAACAACCTGCGCACGATGGAGCTGTACCGCGTCGCCGGGCTGGACTCCGACATCCGGCAGGCGGCGTCGGTGCTGCGCGAGAACCACGGCATCCTGCAGGCGAACACTCTCGCCGGGGAGGAGCAGGAGTGGCTGTTCCGGCAGATCGATCCGGGTGGGCGGACGGCGGGGTTCAGCCCGGCGTCGTGGTGCCTGTGCAGCCAGAACGACCTGGAGCCGGTGCTGCTGCAGCATGCGGAGAAGCTCGGGGCCGCGATTCGGTTCGGGACCGAGCTGGTTTCCTTCGAACAGGACTGCGATGGCAGCGGTGGTGACGCCTACGGCGATGGCGGTGGCGGCGTCCGAGCGGAAGTAGTGGACCGTTCAACCGGACGTCGCAGCACGGTGATCGCCGACTACCTGGTCGCCGCCGACGGCCCGCGGAGCCCGGTCCGCGAGCGGCTCGGCATCGGCCAGAGCGGCCGGGGCGACCTGTTCCACAACATCAGCGTCACCTTCCGGGCCCGGGACCTGGCCGAGGTGGTGGGCGACCGCCGGTTCATCGCCTGCTACCTGACCGATCCGGCCGGTGCGGGCGCCCTGCTGCCGGTGGACAACCGGGAGCACTGGGTCTTCCACATGCCGTGGCACCCGGACAGCGGCGAGACCGTCGAGGACTTCACCGACGAGCGCTGCATCGCGCACATCAGGGCGGGTGTCGGCGTCCCCGGCCTCGAGGTCGAGATCACGGGCCGCGCGCCGTGGCACGCCGCGGAGCGCGTCGCCGACCGGTACCGCGCCGGCCGGGTCTTCCTCGCCGGCGACTCAGCGCACGAAATGCCGCCGACCGGCGCCTTCGGCTCCAACACCGGCATCCAGGACGCGCACAACCTGGCGTGGAAGCTGGCGGCCGTCCTCGGCGGCTGGGGCGGCCCCGAGCTGCTGGACACGTACGAGGCGGAGCGGCGCCCGGTAGCGGTGGAGACCGCGGCGCGCGCCGCACTCAGGTCCGCCGAACACCGCCACCCGGGCTTCGACGCCCCCGCCGGCGGCGGCCGCACCTCGGTCCTGTCGGTGGCACTCGGCTACCGGTACACCGCGGGCGCGCTCGTGGACGCGGACGCGACGGCCCCGATCGTCCCCGAGAACTTCGCAGCCACCGGCGAGCCCGGGACGCGGGCCCCGCACGTGTGGCTGGAGCAGGACGGCGAGAGGATTTCCACGCTCGACCTGTTCGAACGCGTCCCGGTGCTGCTCACGCGGCGTGGGAGCGAGTGGGAGCAGGCGGCGACCGCTGCGGCGGCGGAGACAGGCGTCCCGCTCGCGTGTCACACGGTCGGCGAGGGCGGCACGGTGCGCGCCGAGGCGGACACCGACTGGCCGGCCGCGTACGGCATCGGGCCGGACGGGGCGGTGCTGGTCCGGCCGGACGGGTTCGTCGCGTGGCGATCCGTGGAGGGAGCCGAGGCCGGGGATGCCCGCGCCTTGTTGGAGAGCGTGCTGCGCAAGGTGCTGGGTCTCGACGGCGCGGCCGGGTAGCACGGGCCCCCGCACGCGCACCCCAGCGAACACCCCGCCCGCACTCAACCCCACCCTGCCCCGACGCGTCCCCTTCGCGTGAACGCATCGGGGGCTCGGCGGAAGGCAGCTCGCCGTGGGCGGGGGGCGCGAAGACCGCGGCCCCGGCTGCCGTAGCAGCGTGCTGACAGGTCCTGACAGCGATCTGACAGCGGCGGGTTGGACGGACACGTCTTTCCGGGTGGCATCCTCGTCACCTCCCGGATTCCGGTGTGCGCAGTGCAGGAAACAAGTCGTCTGGAGCTCTCGCTCGTGGGACTGAGCGTGCGTGAGGTCGGCGTCCCTCAACAGCGAGGTGAAAGGACCGACCTCGATGGACACCCCCGTGACCGTGAACCTCCTCGGTCCCGTCGAGATACGCCGGGCCGGCCAGCTGGTCCGGACCGGCGGCGGGCGCATGACCGTCGTGCTGGCCGCGCTCGCGCTGTCCGTCCGCCGTCCGGTCGGGACCTCCGCGCTCATCGAAGCCGTCTGGGACTCCCACCTCCCGCAATCCGCCGCCGGCAGCCTGCAGAACCACGTCCTGCGCCTGCGCCGCGTCCTCGGCGCGGACGCCATCCGCACCACGCCCACCGGCTACCTCCTCGACCTGGAGCCCGACCAGGTGGATCTGTGGCGCTTCCGCCGGCTCGCCGGTGAGGCCGCGGCCGTGGCGGCGCGCGACCCCCGGGCGGCGCGCGCCTTGCTGGTCGAGGCGCTGGCCTTGTGGCGCGGCGAGCCGCTGGACGGCCTGGCCTCCGAGGAGTTGCGCCGCGACGCGGTGCCGGCGCTCGTCGAGGAACGCCTCGCAGCCCTCGACCGCCGCATCGAGCTCGACTTCGCCGCCGGACGGCACGCGGACACCATCGTCGAGCTCCGCGCGACCGTCGCGAAGCACCCGCTGCGCGAAACATCCTGGTGGCACCTCATCGCCGCATTGGCAGCGGCCGGACGCAAGGCAGAAGCCTTGGACCGCTACCACGAAATCCAGGCACGCCTGCGAGACCGGCTCGGCACGTACCCCTCGACCGAGCTCCGCAGCCTCCATCAGCAACTTCTCCTGGACGACGAGCGCCGAGACCCAGGCCCGACGCCGGAGCCCCGGCCAAGGCCGAAACCGGAACCAGAACCAGAACCAGAGCCAGAACCGGCACCGGCACCGGCACCGGCACCAGCCCCACCACCGACACCGATCCCGGCCATCGCCTCCCGCAGCGACCTTCCGGGCGACATAGCCGACCTGACGGGACGCCGCGAAGCGGTCGCATGGCTGCTGGCCGCCCTCCCCGAGGACCCGGACCAAGCTCTGGCCCCGACCGTGATGGCGATCGACGGCATGGCCGGCGTCGGCAAAACAGCGCTCGTAGTCCACCTCGCTCACCGCCTCGCCGCACGCTGCCCCGACGGCCAACTCTTCATCGACCTGCGCGGCCACACCCCGGGCCGCCAACCCGTCGAACCGGCCGCCGCCCTGTCCAGCCTGCTGACGAAACTGGGCGTCGCGGACGATCAGATCCCCGACACGCTCGAAGAACGCGCCGCGCTCTGGCGCGCCAAACTCGCCGGCCGCCGCATGCTCGTCCTCCTCGACAACGCCGCCGGCACCGCGCAAGTGCGCTCGCTGCTCCCCGGCGCCGCCGGCTGCCTCGTCCTGATCACCAGCCGCCGCCGGCTCCTGGCCCTGACCGCGACCCGCTCCCTGTCGCTCGACGTCCTCCCGCCCGACGACGCGCTCCACCTCCTCGGCGCCATCACCGGTCGGCACCGCCTCGACGCCGAGCCCGAAGCCACCCGCGAGGTCCTCGACCTGTGCGGCAACCTGCCGCTGGCGATCCGGATCGCCGGCGCGCGGCTGGCCGCCAGGCCCGCCTGGAGCATCGCGCACCTGGCCGAACGCCTGCGCGACCAACGCCACCGGCTGTCCGAGCTGGCCGCCGAGGACACGAGCGTCGCCGCCGCGTTCACCGTCTCCTACCAGCAGCTCACGGAAGGACAGCAGTTCCTGTTCCGTGCCCTCGGAGCACATCCGGGCCCTGATTTCGACAGGTTCCTCGCCGCCGCCGTCGCGGGCGTCGACCCCGCCACCGCCGAACAGGGGCTCGAAGACTTCCTCGACGCCCACCTGCTCATGCAGCCCGCCGCCGACCGCTACCGCTTCCACGACCTGTTGCGCGCCCACGCCCGGCACGCCGCCGAAGCCGCAAGTCCGCTTGCCGAAGCCGACGACACCGACACCGACACCGACACCGACACCGACACCGAGCAACGCACCGCCATCGCCCGGCTCCTCGACTACTACCTGGCCGCGTCCCACCGGGCCGCCGACCTCATCAGCCCGACAACGCGCAAGCCCGAGATCCACCTGACCCACCCGCCGGCCGCCATCCCCCCGATGGCGAACCAAGCCGAGGCGATCGCCTGGTGCGAACAAGAACGCCCCAACCTCGTGGCGGCCATCGTCTTCGCCGCCGCCGAGGGCTGGTACGCCCACGCCTGGCAGCTCCCCTGGCTCCTGGGCACGTTCTTCCACCTGCGCGGCCACTTCCAGGACTGGATCACCGCCGGACAGCAGGCCCACAGCGTTCTCGACCACGCGAGCGACCCGGCCGCCCGCCCCGCGATCCAGCGATCGCTCGGCCTGGCCTACCACCACGTCGGCCGCGGCGACGAGGCCCTGAGCCTGCTCGACCGGGCCCGATCCGGCTACGAGGCCCACGGCGACCGGGACGGCCAGGCCGAGGTCTCCGGCGACTTCGGGCTGCTCGCGATCAACGCCGGACGCTACACCGAGGCGATCGGTCACCACTGGGTCGCCCTGGAACTGTTCCAGCGCGCCAAAGCCGAACGCGGCGAGGAAGGCAGCCTCCCGGGCGAGGCCACCAACCTCCTGTCCCTGGGCAACGCGCTGCTCGTGCTGGGCCGCAACGACGGCGCCATCGGCTACCACCGGCGTGCGCTGGCCGTCAGCCGCGAGGTCGGCGACCGCCGCGGCGAGGGCGTCGCAGCGGTCTTCCTCGCCCTGTCCCTCCAGCGCAGCGGACGGATCGCCGAGGCCTTCAAGTACCACCAGCTCGCGCTGCGCCTCAACGAGGAGAACGGCGACCGGCCGAACGTCGCGGTCACGCTCAACTTCCAAGGCCTGCTCTACCGGCAGCGCGGCAAGATGAGCCGAGCGCTCGACCACCATCGGCAGAGCCTTGAGTTGGTCCGCGAGATCGGCGAGCGCTCCGCCGAGGCCGCGATCATCAACGACTACGCCGCCACCCTGCTGCTGGCCGGCCAGCGGCAGGAGGCCCTCGCGCGCTACCTCGAAGCCCTCGACCTGGCCACGACGCTCGTGAACCGGTACGAGCAAGCCCGAGCGCACCACGGCCTATCCCGCGCGCTGATGACCGGCGACGCCCGCCGGGCTGGCGAACACCGGCAGGCGGCGCTGGCCATCTTCTCGGATCTGGGTGTCCCGGAGGCGGCCGATCTTCCGCCTCCGCAAGGAATCGAGACGTGGCCCGCGCCCGCCTTGCCGTCGCCGTGCGCGTCGCCGTGCCCGTCGGCGCCGTAGAGGCAGGGGCCAGGCCGGGCTAATGCCGGGCCAGCGCCTCCCCGACGCTCAACCGGGCAGTGCAGTCGCCGACCGGCGTACGCCTCTCGAACCGGGCCTGCCCCGCCACAGCCGTCTTGGCGTAGGCACGCAGCTTCGCCACCACCGACGGATCCTTGAGATCCGACGTACGAACCCAGTCGCTACTGGCGCTCGGCACCGCCGGAGCCGACGGATAGATCTGCGTGTAGTCCCGCAGCATGCGCGGATCGAAGCCCGGCCCGGACATCAGAGTCGGCGACCAAGCGCCATGGGTCTGGATGAAGGTCGGACGCATGGTGTCGAAGATGTAGTCACGCAGCCCGGCCAGGTCCTGCTTGTGCAGGTAGTCCGCGACCGTCGCGTCGACCAGGCCGGCGGTGTCCCGCAGCTGCAATCGACTCGTCAGCGCGGTGCCGCCGAGGTCGGGGAGCAGAAGGCTGCCATGCTGGACACCGGCGATGTCCGCGAACTCGTTGAACAGCTCGCCGTTCTCGTTGGCGACGACACACAGCGGCACCACGGGCCGCGCCGCGCTGTCCGACAACATCGGTCCCGTCACGCCCCAGGCCAGGTACACCGCCCCAGCGAGCCCGCCGACCAAGCCGATGCGACGCCGCAGACCCTGCTTGACGACCAGCCGCGCGGTGCAAAGCGCAGTGGCCAGCACGGCCAGCGGCCAGACCGGCGTGGAGAACCGGAGCTGCCCCATCCAGTCCTGATTCAGCAGGCAGTACGCCACCAGCGCCACGGAGAGCGGCACGAGGATCGCGGTCATCGGGCGCCGCAACGCCGGGACCGCCGCCAATCCCGCGACCACCACCGCGACGGCGACCAGGGAGATGACGAGCCCCGGGTACTGCAGGACGTCGGAGACCCGGTTCAGATCATCGACCGCCGGACTCGCCTGCGCCTTGGCCACCGCGGTGTTCGGCAACCAGCGGCCGAACTCGAGACGGCGCCAGAGTTCGTAGACGCCGGGGATGCCGAGGGCCGTCAGCGCGAAGAAGCCACAGGATCGGATCGCCTCACGGATCTGGCTTCGCCGCACGAGAAGGAGGACGACCACCGGATAGACGGTGACGTAGATGATGCCGTCCGGCCGAGTGAGTGCGGTCAAGCCGGCCAGGACGCCGACGGCGAGAGCCGTTCGCCGAGAAAGCAGCCGGCTGGAGCCATCAGCACCACGGGAAGCATCGGAGCCGTCCACAACCGAGCGCAGCAGCAGGACCGCGACAGCCGTGATCAGCAGTGCGTAGAGCGGGTTCTCCAGGCCGGAGAACGACCAGATGACGAACGCCGGCACGAAGGCCAAAGCCGTCCCCGCCCCGGCGGTGACGACCGCAGCGGTCCGACGGCTCGGCAGGAGCGCCAGGCACGCGGCGTAGAAGCAGATCAGGATCCCCGCGACGCAGAGCAGCGCCACAGCCTTCGGGTACAAGACGTAATCCGGCACGCCGAACCACGCGCCGTGGTCGAACAGCCCGAGCAGTCGACCGATCGTCAGCACCGCGACCCACGTGGGATCCGAATAGCCCTCCACCGGCGCGGCACCCGCCTGCACCACCGGGCCGTGCCCCTCGGCGAGGTTGCGGGCGTAGGCGAAGCTGATCCCCGCGTCGTCGACGATCCAGCGCCCCAACCGCGCTCCCTGGATCCCCATCACCAGCGCCGACCACGCGATCGCCACGACACCGGCGCGGTGCCGCCGCAATGCGTCGGCACCGCGCCGGCGCATCCCCCGAAATATGTTCACGCCTACCTACGACCCTTCAAAAGGTTCTTCGCGAAAACGCGACGAAGGAGCGCGCGTCCAAGCGCGCGATATCAACTGTCTGATGTGATGGCGCCACGGTAAGCGGGGCCGCTCGCAAGCCACTGTCGAAGCGGTGTCGCGGCCTCACCGAGCGCTGGCAGCGCTCGGGATCCGTCGACGAACTCCGGCGGCGCCGACGAGACAGACCCTCAACCGCGTGTCAAGTGGCGCGGTCCACCTGTCGGACGGCGGAGCCCTTCCGACACGAGAAGTTGTTCGACGCGAAAGCCGGACCTGGATACACTGAGCCGCCCGCGAAGTTGATCTCAGTGTTCTGATGAGGGCGCAGACGGCTGTCCAGCGGGTTCTGCCGGGTTGGGGACTTCAGTATTCACAGGGGTGGGGATTCGTGCTCAGGGGTTTGTCCACGACTGCGCGCAACGGAGCGACGCTCACGAGCGCAGTGGCTTTGGTCGGGCTGACGGTGACGGCGGCTCTGGCCTTCACGCATGACGACGGGAAGCAGCTCGCGGCTTGTAGCGGGGGAAACGGCGGGATCCCTACGGGGGTGCCCAGTGGCGTTCCGACCGGGGTGCCGACAGGGGGGATTCCGAGCGGCGTCCCCACGGGGATCCCGACCGGCATTCCCACCGGAATCCCCACCGGTGTCCCGACGAGTATCGGGATCCCGACCGGGATCCCCACAGGTATTCCGACCGGTATTCCCACAGGCATCCCCACGGGGATCCCGACCGGCATCCCCACTGGCATCCCGACCGGGATCCCCACCAGCTCTCCGACCTGCCCGACCAACCCTTGCGGGAACGGCGGCCCGACCGGCGTTCCCACCGGTCTCCCGACAGGCCTGCCGACCGGCGTGCCCACGGGGCTGCCCACCGGTGTCCCGACCGGACTTCCGACCGGCGGCATCCCGAGCGGCGTGCCCACGGGAATCCCGACCGGCATCCCCACCGGCATCCCCACCGGCATCCCGACGGGGATCCCCACCGGCATTCCGACCAACATCCCGACCACGCCGACCTGCACCCCGACCGGCCGGCCGACCGGCGCGCCGAGCAGCTGGCACCCGACCGGCACCCCGTCGGGCCCGCCGACCGGCACCACGCCGCCGACCTCGCCGAGCAGCAGCCTGCCGACCACGCCGTCGAGCACCCCGCCGAGCACGCCCGCCAGCTCCAGCCAGCCGTCGACCTCGCCGAGCACCGGCCCCTCGACCGGGCCGAGCAGCACCCTGCCCACGACGCCGGTCCCGAGCTCCACCTGGACCAGGCCGAGCCCGACCCCGACCGTGCCCACCACCACCGTCCCGACCACCCCGTGGAGCTCGCCGACCACCCCGTGGTCGCCCACCCCGCCGAGCTCGCCGCCGTCGACGCAGCCCACGACGCCGACGCCGACCGGCAGTTCCTCGGCGCCGTCGAGCCCGGCCGGCACCAGCACCTCCAGCGGTTCCTGAAAGGTGCGCGAACGGATCACGGCCGCGGCGAACACCGCCGCGGCCGGTTCGTCGGCGTCGGAGAGCGATCTGCTGACGATCACGGTCGATGCCGAGGCTGACGAAAACCCGCCAGAGCGCTCAGACGACGAATCAGCCCTCACCGACGCACCGCTCCGACGCCGTAGCGGAGACCGAAAGCGAACCCTCACCGCGTCCGAGCTCACGGCGTCCAAGTTCACCGCGTCGACCTTCACCACGTCCACGCTCATCGCGTCCCGACCGCTGCAAGCCGTCGCCTCTGTCGCGGCAGCCTGGCTGTTCGCATACACGGCCCACGCCGCCAAGCTCGATCTCGTCACGCTCGTCGCCATCATCCTGGGCACGACAGCGCTCAACCGCTACGGCTCAACGGTCCTCGACCGCGTCATGGCCGCGCTCGTGATGCTCGCCGGGTCCGCCATCGTCGGCGGGCTCGTGATCAGCTTCTGGCCGTGGGGACTGGATCCCGTGGCGGTCGGCGGGTTCGCTCTCAGCACTCTTATCACCCTGTCGTTCGCGACCCGCCGTCCCTTCCGGCTGCCGATGCACTTCGCCGCCGCCGACGGGATCGCGATCCTCAGCGGGGCCGCCGCCACGACCATCGCCGCATGGCCGACGACGCACGGCGACTTCTGGAAGCGGTTCGACTATTCGGCGCTGCTGGCCGACCGGCTGCGGCAGTTCGCGATGTTCGACGTGGTGCGCAACGGCCAGTCGTACGCGTTCGCGCACTTCAGCCGAGTCAGCTGGCAGGCGCTGCCCGGCGCGCGGACCTATCCGTCCGGCATGCAGATGGTCTACGCGATCGTCGACTGCTTCGTCCACGGCAACGCCAAGCCGGGCGCTCCGCTCGACGAGTTCGTCCGCTATTACTGGTACACCCTGATCTCGTTCGGGCTGTTGGTCCTCGCCGCCGCATGGGCCGCGCGGCGGATGATCGGGCCGATGGCGACCGATCGGCTGCGGCTTCCTTCGGTGTTCGTGACGGCGGGCGTGGGAGCGTTCCTGGCCACCGGGTACTTCCTGAGCTACGTGTGGCAGGGCTTCGACAGCGTCGTCTTCGCGTGTGTCTTCCTGGTCGCCGGCATGGCCGTGATCCTCCGGCCGCCGCGGAACGTCTGGGAACAGGCGATGTCGGCCGGCAGCGCGTTCGTGGCCGTGGTCTTCGGCCACCCGCTGTTGCTTCCGCACATCACGTTCGTCCTCGTGGCGGCGCTCATCGTCTATCGCAGAAGGTTCATCAAGCGCCGATCCAAGTCCGGAAAGCCGACGGTCGCGATCGGGACGCTGGGCATCGCGCTGCTCGTGGCCGCGCCGCTGCTGGCCGTCTCCGGGCTCAGCATCGGAACGCGCTTCAACACCGACGGGTTCATCATCGCCTTGCCCTGGCACGTGGTGCTGACCGTCGGAGTGGCCGCCGCCGTCGCGCTGGCGAACCCGGCGACGCGCCGGCTCCCCCACGCCAGGGCCGCACTCGGCGCGCTGGCGGTGACCGGAGCCGTGCAGATCGCCCTACAGGTCGAGCTCGTCCACCACAGCTCGACCCGCTACTACGTCGAGAAGTCGCTCAACGGGCTGGTCCTGATGTGCCTCGTGGGCCTCGGCGGCCTGGTGAATCTGTGGCCTGCGACGCGCCCGAAGAGCGCGAAGTCCCGGACCCGCCGCTTCGGCAAGCCGTGGCCGATCCGCCAGGCCGAGAACGCGATCGCCGCCGTCATCGCCGCCCTGGCCGCGGGCGCGGTGGCCTTCGCTCCGGCCTACATCAACTGGCCGCGCTTCCAGCCCGGCACCGACTCCACGTGGGCCCAGCTGTGGACCGGCGGCCACACCTTCGTCGCCGACTACGGCCACCAGCTGCACGCCCAGCAGCGTCTCGGCGTCTACACCGACGGCGTGCCGACCATCGTCGCCTCATCGCCCTCGGGCATCATCAACCTCAACATGTCGCTGCTGGCCGGCATCGCGAACCGCGACCTGCACGCGACCGCCTCCCAGATCAACCGCACCACCGAGCTCTACGGCCTGACCGGACTGCCGGCCAAGGGCGAGTGGTCGCCGCAGGCCAGGGCGAGCCTGAAGATCCTGGAGCACATCATCACGTCGAACAAGGTCCCGGTCCGCATCGTCGTGTCGGACAAGGTGCTGGCAGCGACGCTCAGGCAGTTCGCAGCTCAGCACCCGCGCTACAAGGCGAAGATCCTCTACGTGCCTTAGCCGCAGTGTGCTGCTCACGGTGTGATCAGGCCGAGGGCGTCGTGAGGCGCCGGCGGCCCGGCCACCCTTGACCTTCGAGTCGAGTCGAAGGTTTACCGTCGAAGCATGACCACGATGCGGATCTCTCAGCTGGCCGAACGCTCCGGCGTCCCGGCCACCACGCTGCGCTTCTACGAGAGCTCCGGGCTGCTGGCGGCCGAACGCTCCGATGCCGGCTACCGCCTCTACGGCGACGACGCCGTACGCCGTCTGGGCTTCATCAGCGCGGCCAAGCATCTGGGCCTGCCGCTGGAGGAGATCGCCGAGCTGCTGGCCGTCTGGGAGGCGGGAGCGTGCGCGGAGGTCAAGGCCGACCTGCGGCCGCGCCTCGCGAATCGGCTGGCCGAAGCCGACCGGCGGGCCGCCGGCCTGGCGGAGTTCAGCTCGATGGTGCGTGACACGCTGAGCCACCTGGACACACTGCCCGACCGCGCCGAGCCTTGCGATGCGCAGTGCACGTCGCTGCTCGGCTCCGGGCCTGCACCGGTACCGGTGGCCTGCACGCTGGCCGCCGGCGACATGGGCGACCGGGTGGCTCAGTGGCAGGAGGTCCTGGCCGGCGCGATCCGCGTCACGATCCCCGGCGGCCTCCGGCTGACGCTGCCCGCCGACCGCGCGGCAGCGGTCGCGGGACTGGCCGCCCAGGAACAGGAGTGCTGCGCGTTCTTCGACTTCCGGCTGCATCTCGACGGACCGAGCCTGCACCTGGAGGTCCGGGCTCCGGAAGCCGGAGCGGGACTCCTGATGGAGCTGTTCGCCGCGTCAGGGGACGACGGTCAGGGTCAGCGTCCATAGCCGCGACGCCGGGCCGTGCGGATCCGGACCGTAGCTGCTGGAGCTGCTGAAGGTGACGGTTCCCGGACGCAGCAGCCTGACTTGGTCGTGCCGCGTCCCGATCGGCTCGACCTGATCGCTGATCGACGCCACCGAAGGGTCGGAGGCGACCGGAGCGCTCCAGGTGACGCCGCGCAACGCGATGAACTCAAACGCCACCGCGGTCCCCATGTGCACACAGGCGCTGCGCACGGCGTTGTCGGTGGTGGGGACGACCACGGCGAATGTCCCCGACAGGCACTTTTGGGGGATGCCGGGGGCGCTGGAGCTGCCAGGGCTACTCGGGCTGCCGGCGCTACTCGGGTTGCCAGGGCTGCCGGCACTGGTGCTGGTGCTGCTGGTGGGACTGCTGCTGCCGGAACCGCTGATCGATGTCGATGGCGTGGCACTCGAAGCAGTCGTCGTCGGCGTGGCCGATCCGGCCGATGCCTGCGGCGGCGACGACGTCGATGTGCAGCCTGCCAGCACAGCCGTCGCTAGAACTCCCACAGCCATCGCCACACGCTGCGACATCCGAGACTCCTGTCTGCCACCCACTTGGACGCACCGGTTCCGACCCCGGTTCCCACAAACAAAAGCAGTGCGGCGTCCCCCATCCGGGGAACGCCGCACTTCCTACAGATCTAGAACCGGAAGTTCAGCCTTACGGCATCCGGATCTTCCAGATTCCGCGTCCGTGCGTGGCCGCGTACATGTACCCGTCCGGACCGAGCTTCAGCTGCAGCGTCGCGTTGGTCGGCAGGTGCTCGCCGAGAAGGCTCCAGCACGAGCTGTGCGCGCCCTCGTAGAACACGCCGAGGTCCGTCGCCAGCGCGATGCCGCCGTGCGGCAGGATCTGGATCGAGTCGGCCGGGACGTCCGGCAGGTTGCCCGAGATGTCCTTCCACGTGGCGCCGCCGTCGTGGCTTTCGAAGAGGTGGCCGACGCCCGCGCCGGGGCCTTCGGTCCACATGCGGGAGAAGCCGCTGACCGAGACGTACACGTGGTTGCTGTCGCTGGGGTCGATGGCGAGCGAGGACAGGTAGCGGTTGGGCAGGACGCTGCCGTCGGCGGGCAGGTTGAGCTGGTGCCAGCCGGTGCCGTCGGCGTTGCCGACGGCGATGCCG
>Ga0068855_100002594_pt1 | contig 22270 bp, 17 predicted proteins | sample KBSCornC52_FD_66592 | JGI IMG/M metagenome (GOLD analysis project Ga0068855, IMG submission 66592) | Corn rhizosphere microbial communities from Kellogg Biological Station, Michigan, USA - KBS Corn C5-2 | ecosystem: Host-associated > Plants > Roots > Rhizosphere > Soil ...
GGGGACCTGCGTCACCGCATATTCACGCAGGACGTCGATCGCTTCACGAACGGTCTCGGTGGAGTGCAGGTGCACCAGCTCCGGCAACCGCATTCCCTTACGTTTCAGCACATCCGACGCCGTGATGTCGTGCTTAGCCGCCAGGAATCCGTACTCGGCCATCCATTCGTCGTTGAGCCTTGGACCGGGTTGCCGTATTGGTCGACCACGAGCCCGATGGGTAGATGTTCAAGCTGTCCGAGCCCGGCCCCACCTGCAACGCCGAAGACGATGCGCTACTCTCCTGCGACCGAAAGACCGTCGCCCTGGTTAACGGTTGTCCAATCCGACGTGTTCGAAAGGCAGCACAAAGTGCGGCGGAAATTCAGGGCGGTAGGTGCCGTCGCGGTGACTACTGCGGCGATCTTTCTCGGAAGCGGGGCATACGGGGCGCTCGGCGCTGCTTCGGCAGCGGGCAACGACCAAGTCGCTGCATCGCCGCGCGTCGTCCAGGTTAATGTCGATTTTTCTTGGGACGGCGTGCGCAACTGCGAGTCACAGCGGCCAGGGTCGGTCATCTGCATTAGTGCGCAGGCAAATGTTCCGGGGCTCGGTCTTGTCGAATATGCGCGCGATGCCGTGCCGAACGGTCAGATCACGCCCGACGGCTGCCCGGAATTCAGCACCCTCGGCCACCTTTGGGTGCCCGGCGGCACCGCACAATTCGACGGCGCGCCGGTGGCGACGTGCGGGGGCACCGACAATCCCGACGCGCACTACAGCTACACGATCCATGACGGCACGGGCGTTCTCGAAGGTGCGCAAGGTAGCGGTGACGTGGTAGCCGACAACGGGAAAGACCGCTGGCACGGCACGATCGCTTTAGCTCCGGCCCCGGCCGCAGTCGCTGCGGCGCCCGCGTCGGCGTCGGCCGTTTCACGACTGGCGTCGACCGGATCGGCAGGTCCCTCGACCGGCTCGGGCGGTAACGCGACGCTGATCGTCGTCGCGATCGTCGGCGGACTCGTCGTGCTAGGCGCCGCGCTCGCGCTGGTCGTCCGGTCGCGGGCGAGGCGGCTCGTGTCTGACTGAAGCCTCAAGTAGGTGGACGCATCAATCGCTGAACACCATGAACCGGCTCTTGCCGGCGGCTTTTGCTGCGTACAAAGCCATATCGGCGTTGCGCAACACGACGTCCGGCGTCTCGCCACCGACCATCGCAACACCCACACTCGCTCTGACATCGAGCTCGACGTCGGGCAGTTCGGTGATCGCGAACGGTTGTTGCAATACGTCGAGGAGCCGTTGCGCGACCGTCGCCGCGCCGTCGTCGAGCGTCGGCCCCTCGACCAGAACGACGAACTCGTCGCCGCCGATCCGGCCCGCACTGTCGGTGTCGCGCAATGCCGCCGAGAGGCGCCTGGCCACCGCGCGAAGCAATGCGTCGCCGACTGCATGCCCGTAGGTGTCGTTAACGTCTTTGAAGCTGTCGAGATCGATGAACAACACGGCAGCGGGAGTGCCTTGCCGTCGGCTGCGGTTGAGCATCTGCTCGATGCGATCCATGATCAGCGAGCGGTTCGGCAACCCGGTGAGGTCGTCGTGCAGGGCGCGGTGACGGAGTTCTTCGGTCTGCTCGTGTACCAGCCGCCAGGCGCGCCCGCGACTGCGCAAGAGCACCTGCAAGACGCCGAAGATCAGCACGCTGATCGCGAGCCCAAGTCCGAAGACGACGAGGCCCTGACCGGTCGCCGATGCCCCGGCACCGCTCGGCGAGCCCGACACTTGCACCCACCAGGTGCCGGCGTCATCTACCGGCACCTGCAACGACGACACGTGACCCTTCGCAGGCTGGCCGACCGAGGCCAGCGTGATGTCCTTGTCGCCGATCCGACCGATCACCCTCACCTGCTGGTCGGTGTGGCCATTTTGTGCCGCGCTGATGATCGCCCTGCCGTCGAACGTTCCGGCGACCCAACCGACCAATTGCTGGCGCCGGGCGGTGATCGTCGACGGGGCGGTGTCGCCCTTGTATACGGGTAAAAATGCGAACATCAGGCCCGGAAACAACGACACCGGAGTCGCGAGCGTCATCTTGCCGGTGTCACGGGCGGCAGCGAGCGTTGCCGCCGTCGGTGATGCCCCGAAGCCCGGCAGCGTGGGCGCGCAGTAGTCGAGCGTTGGGGGCAGCTGACCGCTCGGCCCGAGCCACACGGCCAGCCGCACCAGGCAGTATTCCGACCTTGGCTGGTCGGGCAGGATGTGATACCGCCCGTTGATCTCGAGCCCCTTCGTCGGGTCGGCCTTCACCTGCGCGATGAATGACGGCAGCTGATCTGCGGGTACCCGCTCGACGAAACCGAAGCCGAGGCCACCCGGGTACCGTTTCGCCGCCCCCAGTTCGGTGAACCAGTTGACGAACTCGATGTTGTTAATCGTCGGGTTCAGCCCGACGAGCGCCTGCTCGAACCTGGTGAGGTCGGTCTCGCGCCGCAACGTCGTGGCGACCGACGACGCGACCGCAGAGGCGGTCGTCTTGAAGACGGCGGTGCGTTCGTGGTCGACGTCGGATCGCCAGCGCAGGCCCGCTAGCGCGCTCGTCGTGGTGAGCAGGACGACGACAAGCCACGTCGCGACGTTCCAGACCCGGTCGCGGTGCAGTAGTACGGGACCGCCCGGGCGCGACGCACCGTCGGTCCCGCTCAGGCGCGGGAACGCATTCATCGACACAACCGAACAATCGACGGTTTTCGGGTCGGCCCAATCGCCCAGCTGCTGCTGATCGATGGACCGTCGAGTGGTCAGTGATCGCTCAGCTGGAGCAATCGAAGGGCCTTTGGTCGACCAGCCGGTACCCGAACACCCGTCGGGCGGAATCGGCAGCTTCGGTACTTTCCGTGCGGTCTGCGTTAAATACAGGTAGCCTGTCGGCTCAGTAGCCGTGTGCGGCAAGATCGCCAGGTCGGGCACAACTGATGGGCGGGTCCGATGCGCCTCGACAGTCACGACAGCCAAGGCAGTTACAACCGCGGCAAAGTGATGTCCGACCATGCAATGGCCAGCGACCCGGCTGCCCCACCTCCGAATGCCTTGCGTCGGAACGCCCGGCGTCCGCACGCCTGGCTTCGAGATGCCCGGCGTCACAATGCCTGGAGCGTCCGCAGCTATCTCGTTGCCTGCGTCGTGATCGCTTTCGTCGTCCTGATCGTTCTCGAGATCGTGCTTGCCGCCAGCAGCCTGCACACAGCGACGAGTCGTACCCGGAGCCGGGCCGGTTTCGTAGCCTCGCTCGCGAGTTCACAGCTGCAAACCTCGATACGGCAGGGCGAGACCGCGCTGCTCGGAGTCGCGGGCACCTTCGACGTTGCGACGCTGGTGGCCAATCCCGCTGCGTGCACATTGAACTTCGCTGGCCTCGGGGTGTTCGCCAACGGGCACATCGACATCGTGTTGCCTGACGGCACCGTTGTGTGCTCGTCGCTGTCGTCGCACGGCGCACCGACTGCGGCCAGCCAGGCGGGCGCGCCGTGGTTGTCGGCCGCTTCCGGCCCGGCCACCCCGACCACGTCAGCCGCCCCGGCTGTCTCGGGCGTGTTCACCGACGGACTCGGCGGGGGTCCATCGATCGCCATCACGGTTCCGATCGGCAGCGCCGCGAACGATCGTGCGGTGATCGCGCTGGTGTTGTCGGTGCAGCCGGTTGCCGACGGCATCGCCTCGGCGTTCGGCGGCCCCGAGCACTTCTCGTTCGCGGTCACCGACTCGACCGGTGAGACGGTGCTGTCGTCGTCCGGATCAGGAGATGCCGTGATGCCGGTCGGCGCGAATAGCTCCCACAGGGACTGGATCGAGTCGGCCCAAAAACTCGACTCGCTCGGTTGGCACATCGTTGCCGGACGGCGTTCAGCCGCAGCCCTGGCACCGACGAGAAGCCTGCTCTGGCGAGAGGGCTTGGTTGCGGGGTTGGCGCTCATCGTCGTCCTCGCGCTGCTGGCGTTGGTGAACCGGCGGATCGCGGTGCCGTTGCGGCGGCTAGCACATGACGTCGGTCGGGCCGCCTACGAGGTGGTGCCGCGCCGCATCGGCGTCGGCGGGCCGCGCGAGCTGCGCGAGGTTGCCGACAAGTTCAACGACATGATCGCGGTCCGCGCATCGTTTGAGGACAAGTTGTCGCACGATGCGCTGCACGACCCTTTGACCGGCCTGCCGAACCAGGTGCTGTTGCTCGACCGGCTTGCGGTCGCCAGCGAACGGGCGCCAGGCACGCGGTCGAAGGTGGCGGTGCTCGCCATCGGGATCGACCGGTTCGAGCTGGTTAATACAAGCCTCGGTTACCGGGTCGGTGACGAAGCGCTGATCGCTCTCGCGGCCCGGATCGAAGGCGAGCTGCGGCCGCGCCAGACTCTGGCCAGGCTCGGCGGCGGCGAGTTTGCGATCTCACTCGTCGAGGTCGCCGATCGTGATGCCGCGCTGGCCGAGGCGGCGTCGGTGTTGCGGCTGGTCGCGCAGCCTTTCGACGCCGCGGGCACCATGCTCGCGCTTACCGCGTCGATCGGCGTCGCCTTGGCCGAACCGGGTGTGAGTGCCGAAGAGTTGCTGCGCAACGCGACCACCGCCATGCACAGCGCGAAAGAACATGGTGGGTCAAGATACGAGCTGTTCGAACCGAGCTTGCGGGTCCGGGCGACCACCCGGCTCCGGCTTGAGAACGATCTGAACCGGGCGCTTGATCGTGGCGAGATCTTCGTCGAGTACCAGCCGGTGGTGAACCTGCCGAGCGGCCGCATCACGGGTGCCGAAGCGCTGGTGCGCTGGCGCCACCCGGCGCACGGAGTGGTGCCGCCGGCGACGTTCATCCCGCTTGCCGAAGAGACCGGCGTCATCGACCAGATCGGCCAGTTCGTCTTGCGCGACGCGTGCGCTCAAGGCGTGGCGTGGAACAGGCTCGGCTACCCGATGCGAATCGCTGTCAACGTCTCGGGCCGGCAATTGCTCGGTGGCGGCTTCGCGGATCGGGTCACAGATGCGCTGACGACGACCGGCTTTTCTCCCAGCCAGCTATGCATCGAACTCACCGAATCGACGCTGATGGAAGACGTGCTGCGGATCTCGACGGCGCTGCATGCCCTGAAGGGTCACGGCATCAGCCTGAGCGTCGACGACTTCGGCACCGGTTACTCGTCGTTGTCGTATCTGCAGCGATTCCCGGTCGATGAGTTGAAGATCGACCGCAGCTTCGTGGCCGGCCTCGGCCAGCCCGACGACCGCAATCTGGTCGCCGCCGTCATCGGAATCGCTCATGCGCTGGAGCTGCGCATCATCGCCGAAGGGGTCGAGACCGAGGATCAGGCAGCCCAGCTGATCACCCTCGGCTGCCGGTCGGCCCAGGGCTACCTGTACGGCAAGCCCCAGGCGGCGAATGCGCTGACGGCACAGCTTTCCCGCCAGCAGATCAAGCTCGACGCCGACGGTGCGTTGAACGCCCGCTAACTTTCAGGAAGAGTTCCTTACTATTAGACGGCACGGCGTACCGTCGGCCATGCCGTCTTCGAGGAGGACTCCGTGTTCTTCGCGCCCACCCGCACCTCCACGCTTGCGACCCTGGTGCCGATCCGAGCCTGGCAGGTGCAGTCGTCAACAATCACGCGCGACACCGGCGAGGCCATCTCGGCGCCTGACTATCGGGCGTCCGGCTGGCTTGACGCGCCGGCCCGGTCGACGGTGATGGCGGCGCTGCTCGCCAATGGACATTTCGGCGACGTCTTCTTCTCGACGAACCTGCGTGACCACATCGACCCGGCGCTGTTCCGAGTGCCGTGGTGGTACCGAAGCGAGTTCACGGTCTCGGGCGGTGGGCGCACCCTGCTGCGTACCGAGGGTGTCATTCACAAGGCCGAATTGTGGGTCAACGGAAACCAGGTCGCGGGTACCCACGACATTGCCGGCGCGTACCCGGTGCACACGTTCGACGTCAGTGGTGTCGTCGTTGAAGGTACGAACGCGCTGGCACTTCGCGTGCACCCGGGTGATCCGATGACCGATCTGTCGGTCGGCTGGGTCGACTGGAACCCCAAACCACCCGACACCAATATGGGGATATGGCGCGACGTCGTCGTGCTGCGCACCGGCGACGTGCGAATCGCCGATCCGCATGTGGTGAGTGAGTTCTCGGGATCGCTCGACCATGCCGACCTGCGGGTGGCAGTCGACGTCGAAAACGCTTCCGCCGCAGACCACGTCGTCACGCTGACCGGAGTGGTCAGCGGGCACGGCCGGTCGCACCGGTTCTCCCGCGACGTCAAGTTGTCGGCGGGGGAGCGGCGGCGGGTGCACTTCACCGCAGTCGAGACACCGGCGCTGTCGATCGCGAACCCGGAGATCTGGTGGCCCGCCGGCCAGGGCGCGCAGCCTTTGCACGACCTGCGACTTACCGCGTCAGTCGAAGGAGTCGTGTCGGATCAAACGTCGGTGTCGTTCGGCATCCGCCAGGTCACCAGCCGCATCGCGGCAGGCGGCGGTCGGCAGTTCGTCATCAACAACCGGCCAGTGCAGATCCTCGGTGGTGGCTGGTGTCCCGACATGTTTCTCCGCTTCGACGCGCAGCGGTTGCGCGACGAACTTACCTACACGCTCGACATGGGCCTTAACGCGATCCGCCTCGAAGGCAAGCTCGAAAATCCCGAGTTCTACGAGCTTGCCGACCGGATGGGCGTGCTGGTGCTGCCCGGTTGGGAGTGTTGCAACAAGTGGGAGGCACACGCCGGGACGGGTGGAGCACCTTGGAGCGAGCAGGACTTCCTGATCGCGCGCCGTTCGATGGCCAGTGAGGCTCGGCTGTTGCGCAACCATCCGTGTGTCGTGTCGTTCCAGATCGGCAGCGACTTCGCACCACCTCCGCGACTGGCTGACCTCTACGTCGACGAGCTGAGGGCGGCCGAGTGGAGCCTGCCGATCGTGTCGTCGGGTGCGAGCGAGCACAACAACGACTGGGCCGGCGGCCCGAGTGAACTCGGGACGACCGCCACTCAGGCGGCCGGGCCATCGGGGATGAAGATGTGGCCATATGACTGGGTGCCGCCGATTTACTGGTACGGCAACGAATTCGGGGCTGCGGTCGGATTCGACAGCGAGTGCAGTGCGGGCCATTCGATCCCGCGGTTGCCTAGCCTGCGAAGGATGCTTACGCCGACCGAGGTCGAGCAACTATGGCAGCAGCCTGCGGTGCATCAATACCACGCAGCGCCGCCGTCGCCGTTCGACAACGTCGAGATCTTCAGCGCGGCACTTGCCGCACGCTACGGAGAAATCGCCAGCCTGCAAGACTTTCTGCGCAAGTCGCAACTCGCCAACTACGAGGCGGTGCGAGCACAATTCGAGGCGTACGGCAGCCGGTTCGGAGCTGCTGAGCCGGCGACCGGAGTCATCTATTGGATGCTCAATAGTGCCTGGCCGAGCCTGAACTGGCAGCTCTACGACTACTTCCTCGACCCTGCCGGTGCCTACTTCGGTGCCAAGAAGGCCAACGAACCGCTGCACGTGCAGTTCGCCTACGACACTGGCGAAGCGTTGGTGGTCAACCACACTCCTGCAAAGGCAGGGCCCTTCGCGGTCACCGCGACGGTTCGGGCCGTCGATGGATCGCAGGTCGCGCAGTACAGGTTCGACGCGGGTATTGTTCACGCCGCAGCCGCCGTCAGTGCGGGGAAGATCGGCGTCCCCGACGGAATTTCCACGACCTACTGGGTCGAACTCGGCCTTGCAGACAACGCGGGAAATCCGGTCAGCCGCAACGTCTACTGGTTGTCGACGCAACCCGACATCGTAGACTGGGAGAAGACTTTTTGGCAGCACACGCCACAAGCCCAATTCGCCGATTTCACGGCGTTACAAAGCCTTCCGAGCGCGACGGTAGAGATGAGCGCGCAGTCGTCGTCCGAGCTGGCAAAGGGTACGACGGTCGTGACGTTGCTCAACACCTCGCCGGGCAATGTGCCCGCGATCGGGCTCCACGCCTCGATGATGTGCGGCGATTCCGTCCCGGGTCATCACGACGAGCCGATCGCGCCAGTGCGTTGGGACGACAACGACGTCACCTTGTTCGGCGGACAATCTGTGACGTTGACCGCTCGCTACTCAACCGCCGGCCTGAACGCGGCGCCACTTCTACAACTCGACGGCTTCAACCTCGTGAGCCGGACGCGGGCGGCGAGCTGACACCCGACGTCAGGGTCAGGAGCTAACGCTGTCTGCTGTGGGCGAGGGGATCGCGGCCGTCAACACCTGCCATGCGCGATCGAGTGCGGCTGCGATGCACCCGTCGACGACGGCGTCGGCGCCCAACGCGCTGGCTTTGACTTCGGGTGAAACGGGCGACAGTTGGTACAGCTGGTCGGTGACGGCGTCGATGAATCCTGGCGCTTGACCGACGCCGCCGCCGAGCACGATCAGCTCGGGATCAACCACCGTGATGACCGCGCACACGGCCTTGGCCACGAGCAGGGCTTCTTCCGCGACGATGCTTGCCGCCTTCGAGTCACCCTCTGCCGCAGCGCTGAATACCTTTTGAGCGGACGTGGAAGCCGTTACACCGGCGCGTTTCGCGGCTCGCACGATAGCGGGGGCAGACGCTGCAGCCTCGAACCTGCCGCGCTTCTTCGCATCTTCGACGTCGGCGCCATGACCTTCGGAAAACGGCAGGTAACCGATCTCACCTGCTGCGCCGTGCGCGCCGCGATGCAACTTGCCGCCGATGATGAGCCCCATGCCGATGCCGGTGCCCACGGAGACAAACGCAAAGCTGTCGACGTCGCGACCGTGGCCATGCGTGCGCTCGGCAACAGCTGCGGCGTCGATGTCGTTCTCGACCATCAGGTGCGCGCCGAATGCGGCTCGAAGCTCGGCGAGAACCGTCGGTGACTCCCAGCCGGGCAGGCTTCCTGCGAGGGCGAGCGCGTCGCGGCGCGGATCGTAGACGCCCGGGCTGCCGATCACGGTCTGGGTGATGTCGGACGACGCAAGGCGCGCGTCTGCGAGCAACGCTTTCGACAAGCCGACCAGTTCTTTCACTCGGCCGTGGCCGTTCGTGGCCTTGACGCGAAGTGATGTGCGGGTGCGGATCGTGCCCGCCAGATCGGAGATCGCGCCGCGAATATATTGGCGGCCGATGTCTAGGCCGAGCACATAACCGGCCTCCGGTCGCACTTCGTACAAGATCGCGGCAGGGCCAGGGACGCCGGTTCGGTGGCCCGCGGGCTGCACCAGGCCGGCCCGTTCGATGTTGGCGAGCGCCAACGACACCGTGGGTTTCGACAGGCCGGAGATGCGCGCGAGGTCGGCGCGCGACAGCGGACCCGCGCGCCGGATGTAGTCGAGCATGACCTGCTCGTTCATCGCGCGGATCAGCTGTGGGCGAGCCGCCGGCATCCCGTTGCTCACGACCGTCACCGAAGCCTCCTTGGAGCTGGTGCGAGTCTGCCGCAGATCGTACTGAAGCCGTTACTTGCCAGTCTTGCGCTCGCAACAATCGGTAGGTTACTTTCCTAACAATCGTCAGGCTAGGTCAATGAACGCGAGGGGAAACGCCCGCACATGATGAGTTCGCCCGTCATCTTGGGGCTCGACTTCGGCGGCACCAAAATCGCGGTTGCTGCCTGCGACCTGAGCGGCACCCGGCTGGCGCTGACGACCGTCGAGAGCAAGGCGGACGCCGGTGCGCAAGCCGCCCTCAACCGGGGTATCGGCGCCGCGCGGGAGTTGCTCGCATCGCTCGACCACCAGTGGCACCTCGCCGCGGTCGGGGCGGCGACATTCGGGATCCCGTTCGACGACCGGGTCGAGTTGGCGCCGACGATCCCCGGCTGGGAGTCGCTGCCGTTCGGCAATGCGTTGCGCGAAGCGTTTCCAGGCGTCCCGCTCGAACTGGCGACAGACGTGAAGGCGGCTGCGCGGGCCGAACTGAGCTGGGGGTCGCTCGTCGACTGCGACCCGGCGCTTTATCTCAACCTCGGTACTGGGCTCGCGATCGCGATCGTCGCCGGTGGTCAGGTGATCACCGGTGCGCACCGCGCATCAGGCGAGATCGGCTACAACCTGCGATCGGCTACCGATGTGGGCGTTGCGATCACGGATCGCGAGATGCTCGAGGACGTCGTAAGCGGCAAGGCGCTTGCGACGGCGGCGAATGACCACTTCGGGCGGCCGGCATCGCCAGCAGAACTGTTCGACCGGGCGGTGACGGACCTCGCTGCCGCCGACATCGTCGACACATTTGTCCGCGAACTTGCGATGCACGTCGTGAATCTCGCGGTAGCCATCGACCCGGTACGAATTGCGGTCGGTGGCGGCATGGTCAGGTCGTGGTCGCATATCGCGCCAGGCCTGCGTCGGGCTCTCGATGCAGCCGTCCCGTTCCCACCGGAGCTGGTACCTGCGGAGTTTCCGTTCGACGCGCCACTTATCGGGGCCCTTGCCCTCGGTGTTGAGGCGGTGACGAGTGAACGGGAAGTTGCGGACGCGTTCGGCGAGGAGGCACTCGCATGAGCTATCGCCGCGACCCAAAAGTCAACAAGCACAGCGAGAAGCACGGCTTTCAGTACAGCGATCGATTCAAGGGCGAGCCACTCAACCGATGCGGCGAGCCCGTCCACACATCCGGCAAGTGCAGTGAGGGGCAATCACGATGAGGCGCATGAAAGGTGCCGCCGTCGCAGTTTCGGTCGGCCTGTTGGCGGCCGCCTGTGGTGGCAGTAGCCATGGCAATTCCGGTAACACGCCGTCCGGCAGCGCGAGCACTGGGACTACGGCAAGCAGTGGGAGCCCCGCGTCGAACGGCGGCGGCAGCGCGGCCGCGACGTCGTACAAGAAGGGTGGCTCGGTCACGATTTCGAACGAGGCGGGCCAGAACTGGACGTGCCAGTTCAACCCGTTCAACCCGGCCGTGAGTTCGCTGTCCGTCGGTTTCGTGTACGAGCCACTGGTGTACGTGAACTCGTTGCAATCGGGCAAGGCGACGCCGATGCTCGCGTCGGCATATCAGTGGAACGCCGACGGCACGCAGATCATGTTCACGATCCGCGATGGGGTGAAGTGGAGCGACGGCCAGCCGATGACGGCGGCCGACGTGGCGTTCACGTTCAACCTCATGAAGCAGGTTCCGGCGATCGACAACTACTCGCTGTGGACCGGTGCGGGCCTGCAAAGCGTCGCCGCGAACGGCAACCAGGTGACAATGACGTTCGCCGCCAACGCCAAGACCTACTTCTACCTGTTCGCCGGCCAAGTCCCGATCGTGCCGCAGCACATCTGGTCGACCGGTGATCCGGCCGCCAAGCCTGACAGCTGGGCCGACACGACCCCGGTCGGTACCGGGCCCTTTACGGTCAGCCCGTGCGCGCCGAACAACATCACCTACAAGGCGAACCCGAATTACTGGATGCCGGGAGAGCCCTACATCCAGACGGTGCAGTACCCCGCGTATCTCGACAACGGCCCGGCCAACCTCGACCTGGCGAACGGCAAGGCGCAGTGGGGTGGCCAGTACATCCCGAACATCGATGCCGCCTACAAGTCGAAGAACGCGGGCAACAACTACTGGTTCCCGCCGATGACCAACGTGGCGTTGATCCCGAACCTCGATTCGTCGCATCAGGCCACCAGCACGCTCGCGGTGCGCCAGGCGATTGCGGCCGCCCTCGATCGCGAGCAGATCTCGAAAATCGGTGAGAGCGGTTACCAGCCGGCCGCGAACCAGACCGGCATCGTGACACCGACGTTCGACAAATACTTCGACCAGGCGGCCCTGACGGCTTCCGGATACGACAAGCCTGACACGGCGAAGGCGACACAACTGCTGGCGAGTGCCGGCTACTCGCAGGCCAAGCCACTGAAGCTCAACGTCATCACGGTGACCGGCTACACCGACTGGGACGCATCTCTCGCGGTGATCAAACAGCAGTTGAAGCCGATCGGGATCGACTTGACCATCCAGGATCTCGACGGTCAGACCTACAACGACAAGCTGTACAAGGGCAACTTCGATCTGGCGTACGGCCCGCAGTTGTCGGGCGGCCCGTCGCCGTACTACGAGCTGCGCCAGTTGCTGTATTCGAAGAACTCGGCACCGATCGGCACTGACGCGGCGTCGAATTACGAGCGTTACAACAATGCCGCGGTCGACAAGTTGTTCGACGATTACGCGACAGCCGACGACGCAGGGCAGGTCTCGATCATCAAACAGGTCGAGGCGCACATGATCAGCGATGTGCCGTTCATTCCCACCACGGAGTCGGTCGACTGGTACCAATACAACACCAGCGACCTGCAGGGCTGGCCAACGAAGGAGGACCCGTTCGCCCAGCCCGCGCCGTGGAACTTCCCCGACGACGAGCAGGTGCTGCTGCACCTGTACTCGAAGTCGGCGCAGAAGTAGTCGTCCGACCGAGAAAGGCCGTCCGGTGAGGGTGAGCACGAGGAGTTGGTCGTCGTGAGATATCTACTGCGGCGTCTGGGGTTCTTCGTACTCACCCTCTGGGCAGCGATGACGTTGAACTTCTTCATCCCGCGGATGATGCCGGGCAATCCGGTGTCGGTCTTGAAGGCACAGCTCAACCACAGCGGGCGGGTGGCCTCTACGCAGCAGCTGAATGCATTGTTGGCGTCGTTCGGTTTCGACCCGCATGCGAGCCTCGCGGGGCAGTACGTCACCTACCTGAAAGACATGGTCACATTCCATTGGGGCGTGTCGATCGGTGGCAGCAGCCTGGGTGCCTCGGTCGCCGGCATGATCCGCCAGGCGCTGCCGTGGACGCTGGGCCTGGTCGGCGTGGCTACCGTGATGGCGTTTGTGTTCGGCACGCTGATCGGCATTGTGGCGGGTTGGCGGCGCGGCGGATTCCTTGACGGCGTCGTACCGCCGGTGTTCGTCGTGACGTCGGCGTTACCGTATTTCTGGGTGGGCCTGGTGGCAATCTTGTTGTTCGCCAATGGCGCGCACGCGCTGTTGCCTAACGACGGCAACTACGACATCGGCCTGCACACCGAGTGGTCGTGGAAGTTCATCAGCAGCGTCCTCAGGCATGCGATCCTTCCGGCCGGCACGATCCTGATCACGGCGATCGGTGGCTGGATTTTGACGATGCGCAACACGATGATCACCACACTCGCTGAGGATTATGTGCGGATGGCGCGCGCCAAGGGCATTTCGAATCGGCGCATCATGATGGGCTATGCGGCACGCAACGCGTTGCTGCCAAACCTGTCAGGGTTTGCGATGTCGCTCGGCTACGTGATCGGCGGCACGATCTTGGTCGAGTACGTGTTCAACTACCCGGGCCTGGGCCATATGTTCTTCCTGGCAACCGCGGGCACCGATTATCCGTTGCTGCAGGCGTTGTTCATGCTGGTCACCGTCGCAGTATTGATCTGCGTGTTGCTGTGTGACTTCGCGGTCTTGCTGCTCGACCCGCGTGCCCGCGCGAAAGGCTGACGGCGATGACCACCACACCAATGCCGGCCACGCTGACCGACGCCCCCGGGGTCAGCGGCGCGCTGCGACCGCGGCGTCGCAGCGGCCGCGGGGGGCTGGCGCGGGCAGTTATGCACAACCGCAAGGCGATGATCGGCCTGCTGTTGTTCGCGCTGTTCTGCTTGCTGGCCGCGTTTCCGCACATCTTCGTGCCGTGGTCCCACGGCGACCCGCAAACCGTTGGCGCGTTCCCCTCGGAATTGCATCCGTCGCTCGCGCATTGGATGGGCACGACTCAACTGGGTCAAGACGTGTACACCGAGCTGGTCTACGGCACCCGCGAATCGCTGCTGATCGCGGTGATCGCCGGCCTCGGTTCGACGTTGCTTTCGGTGATCATCGGCGTGTCGGCCGCCTACTTGGGCGGGATCGCCGACGACGCGTTGTCGATGCTCACCGGTATCTTCCTGGTATTGCCCACCTTCCCGCTGATGATCGTGCTGGCCACCTATGCCGGCAAAGGCAACCTGACCGTCGTCATCATCGTATTGATCGTCACCGGCTGGGCGTACGGCGCGAACCAGCTGCGGGCGCAAGGATTGTCGCTGCGCAACCGCGATTTCCTCGAATCGGCACGAGTCCGCGGCGAGCGGAAGTCGTACATCATCGTCGTCGAGGTATTGCCCACGATGACCTCGCTGATCCTGGCCGGCTTCCTCGGTTCGGCGCTCTATTCGGTGCTCACCGCGGCCGGATTGCAGTTCCTCGGCCTTGGCGACTCGAGCTCGCTTTCCTGGGGAACCATGTTGTATTGGGCGCAAAACCAGAGCGCGCTACTCAGCGGCTTCCCGGTGTGGGCGCTCGCGCCCGGGTTCGCTGTGGCACTACTCGGCGTGGCATTCGCACTGTTGAACTATGCGTTCGACGAAATTAGCAATCCGGCGTTACGGCCGGTTCGGAGGCATCGTGCCAAGCGCGCCCATTCTTGAGGTCCGCGATCTGCGCGTCGAGTACGCGTCGACCCGAGGTCCCGTCGGAGCGGTCGATGGCGTCGATCTCGACGTCCACGCCGGGGAATTCGTCGGCGTAGTAGGCGAATCCGGCTGCGGCAAGTCGACCATGCTGTTCGCCATCGCGCAGCTGCTCAGCCCTCCCGCCGAAATCACCGGCGGCCGCGTGCTCTTCAATGGCAACAACCTGGTCACGATGACCGAGAAGAAGCTGAACGTGTTGCGCTGGCGCGACTTCTCGGTCGTCATGCAATCGGCGATGAACGCGCTTAACCCGGTGAAGAGCATCGGCGCGCAGTTCCAAGACGCGATCGATGCGCACAACGAACACGTCGCGCGCGAGCGACCCGCCGAAGTGATGGCTCTCGTCGGCATCGATCCGATCCACCTCAAGAGCTATCCCCACCAGCTATCGGGCGGCATGCGGCAACGCGCGATGATCGCTATGGCGTTGCTGTTCACCCCTGACCTGGTCATCATGGACGAACCGACCTCGGCGCTCGACGTCGTCGCGCAACGGTCACTGATGGTGCAGATCAAACAACTGCAACGCGATCTCGGATTCGCGGTCATCTTCGTCACCCACGACATGTCATTGGTCAGCCACTTCTCCGACCAACTGGTTGTCATGTACGCAGGTCAAGTCGTCGAGATCGGCCCGACCCGGCAGGTGTTCGACACCCCGCAACACCCCTACAGTCGCGGACTCCTCGACGCGTTCCCGTCCATCGTGGGGCCGAAAACCAAACTCACCGGTATCCCCGGCAGCCCACCCGACCTGGGCAGCCCACCCGCCGGCTGCCGGTTCCACCCCAGATGCCCTCAGGTCTTCAGCGATTGCCGGGTTGTCGAACCTGACCTGTACGAAGTCGGATCTGCGAAGGCCCGCTGCCTGCTCCACACCGAGCTCGCAGCAACCGCAACGGCGCGCACGGCAGAAAGCGAGACACGATGACCGACGCCGTGACCAACACCGTTAATCACATTGACCCGAGCGCGTCGACCACGAACACGCCACTGCTGCAAACCAAAGCTCTCACCCGCCACTTTAAGGTCGGCGGTAGTCTCTCGCGCAAGACGCTGCACGCGGTAGACGACGCGAACATCATCATCGACCGGCAAGAAATCGTCGCGTTGGCAGGCGAAAGCGGCAGCGGCAAGAGCACCATCGCCCGCCTCCTCGCCCGCGTCTACAAACCCACCAGCGGCGAGATCTATTACCAAGGCCGGCCGCTATCGCAGTTGCGGCGGCGCCGCGATCAGCTCGCCTACCGCAGCGACGTGCCAATGGTGTTCCAAGACCCGTTCAGCTCTCTCAACCCGGCGTTTCGGGTCTCTCACGGCATCATGCGAGGGCTGAAGCTGCATCGCAAAGACATCAGCCGCGCCAACCGCTACGACGAAGCGGAACGCGTCCTCGACGCAGTCGGTCTCACGCCCGCCTCCGACATCTTGAACCGCTACCCCTACGAGCTCTCCGGCGGGCAACGCCAGCGCATTGGCTTCGCCCAAGCCCTTGCGTACAAGCCGAAACTCATCCTCGCCGACGAGCCCGTCTCCATGCTGGACGTGTCGATCCGCATCGGGCTGCTCAACGTGATGGCCGACCTGCGCGCCAGCCAAGGCGTGTCATTCCTCTACATCACTCACGATATCGCCAGCGCCCGCTACGTCGCTGACCGTCTCATCGTCATGTACGCCGGACACATCGTGGAGTCCGGCCCCACCGAGGTCGTGTTGTCAAACGCGAAACATCCCTACACGCGGCTGCTGCTCTCCGCCGTCCCCGACCCACGTGCCCCACTCGCGATCGACGCAGAAACCGACAAAGGCGAACCACCCAAAGTGATCGACCCCGCCCCCGGCTGCCGCTTCAGATGGCGCTGCCCGCTCGTCGTCGAGGAATGCCACCACGTCACGCCGGTGCTGCGGACGCTCGGCATCCGCCACGCAGCGGCGTGCCACGTGGCACGTCCCGACGAAGGCTAGAAAACGTTGCTGTCGGTCTCGACAACGGCGTGCCCTTGGCGAGAAAAGAAGATCAGCAACTCCGACGGCAGGCCGGTCACGGTGACGGCTGGCCGCGTTGCCTGCGCTAATGGCCGGTGCGCGGTCATGCGGTCTCCCGTGTCGCTTCTCACCACCTCGACGCGAAAGTCCTTGTGCTGCAGCGAAGATCTCGTGGCGAAGCCGAGCCGCTTGAAGAACAGGTCTTGGGTCGGGCGATCGAAAGTTCGAGGCTGCCACGACGGTTGGGCTCGCCTGATGTCTTCGTGATGGACGACGAACTCGACACCGTTCGCCGCTTCATCGAGGCGTGCGAGGCGAAGCGGCGAAAACCTCGGCGGGCCTGACCGTAGTGTCTCGACGAGCTGCCGAAAATCCCTGCTGGCGAGGGTCTTCTGCACACGGGCAGTGTGACCCGCCAAGAACGTGACTGCGATCCCGGGCATCGCGTCGAGCCGCCCTTCACGTAGCACCAGGTGGGCTGCGAGGTCGGATGTATTCCAGCCCTCGCACAACGTTGGCTGCGCCGGCCCGAGTTCGTCGAGCAGGTCGCAGATTGCGCGGCGTTCGCTACGGGCGAGTTTCATGCATCGACCTTACGCATACGGCATCGATCGCCAGTGCCACCGACAGCACCACACCGACCGCGACGCAAAAGCCGCCGAGGGTGTCGGTCGCGTAGTGATAGCCCGAGCCCACCAGCGCGGTCGCCACCGCGACGGCTTCGAGCAAAGCCAGACCGGACGCCGTCCAGCGCACGATCCCGGGCCAGCGTGGCCGACTAGGACCGACCAGCACGACAACGACAACGACCGCTAGGGAAACCGCACCCGTGGTGTGTCCGCTCGGAAACGACAGCGAGTCGTTCATCCGCCGATCGATCAACGGCTTCAAGACAAATTCGGTGAATCCGGCTGCGGCAGCAGGGCCGAGCACCATGAGAGCGGCCGCTCTTCGCCGTCCGGCAAAGAAGAGCAATACGGCCAGCGCGGCGCAGATCACGACCACCGTCGGCGGATCGCCCAGGGTGACAACGTGGTTCAGGAACCGCAAATGCGCTCCGAGATGGTGGCGCAGCCGCGCATCGATCGCTCGATCGAGCCGGCCGGCCCGAACGTCGCCGGCGTAATGCAGGCCGAGCACGACGACACCGATCGCCGCGGCCACGATGATGGCGACGATGTAGCGCCGTCGCGCGAGCAACGGTGCCGACGCCACGGCCGTCAGTTTAAGCGCAGGACCGACGTTTCGCGGGCGGGCGTACTAGCGTTCGGTGGAGGCGGGCGAATCCTCGAGGAGCTGACCATCGTGACCGACCCTGACGCCAACCGTGACGCCAACCGTGATGCCGATCACGACGTGGATCTGCTGATCGTCGGTGCCGGACCGTCGGGCCTCTATGCCGCCTATTACGCAGGTTTTCGCGCGTTGTCAGTGGTGGTCGTCGATTCGCTCACAGAGCCGGGCGGCCAACTCGCTGCGCTGTACCCCGAGAAGGTGATCTACGACGTCGGCGGCATCCCGTCGATTCTGGGTCGCGAACTCGCGGCCGATCTGTACAAGCAGGCGCAGACCTACGACCCGACGATTCTGCTCGGTCACAGCGCGGGCGAGCTGACCCGCCTCGATGACGAAACGCTGAGCGTCGCGACCGATACCGGGTTGACGATTCGTGCGAAGGCGATTCTCGTCACCGCCGGCATCGGCATCTTCACCCCTCGGCCGCTGCCGGCTGGCCAGCAATACGAAGGCATCGGCCTGCGCTACTTCGTGCCCGACCCGAACGCATTGCGGGGCAAAAAGGTGCTCGTGGTCGGCGGCGGCGACAGCGCGGTTGACTACGCGCTGATGCTCGAAAGCGTCGCGGAATCCGTCACCGTGGTACACCGGCGCGCCGAGTTCCGAGCTCATGAGATGTCGGTGCAAAAGATGCGCGAATCCTCGGTGCGCATCATGACCCCTTACCAGGTCAGCGCGATCGAAGGTCAGGGCCGGGTCGAGGTCGTCGAGGTCACCGACCACGACACGGGCGCAGTCGAGCGGTTGGAGGTCGACGACGTCGTCGCGGCGCTGGGATTCGTGGCCGAGTTGGGACCGCTCGCCAACTGGGGGATGCGGCTGAACCATCGCCACATCGCGGTCGACACCACGATGGCGACCAGCGTGGCGCGCATCTTTGCCGCCGGCGACATCACCGACTACCCGGGCAAGGTGAAGCTCATCTCGGTCGGGCTCGGAGAGGCAGCCACGGCTGTGAACAACGCCGCGGTCGTGATCGATCCGGCGAAGAAGCTGTTCCCAGGCCATTCGTCCGACCCCGCCAAGCAAGTCGGCTGATCTCTCGAACACGCAAAGTGACGACGGAACTTCGCTGCGTCACTCACCTTGCTGGGCCATATCGCCGTCGACAGGGCAGCCGACAAGCTTCCGTTCATGCGACTTTTCCACCGCCGAACCACGCTGCTCACTGCCACAGCTAGCGCCGCCGCATTGCTCAGCGCGATCGCCGGCCCGGCAGCGGCGGCCCCGGTAGGCACGTCGACGACGGCGTCGATCAGCGTGAGCGACATCGCCGACGACGCGAACTGGGTGCTGCAAGGCCAGCTACCCGACGGTGCGATCGCCTGGTACGTCGACAAGTCGCACATCTCGCCGTACCTGGCGAACTACGCGGCGATCGGGCTCGCCGAGGCGCGCAAGCAGACTGGATCGCGGGTCTACTCGGCCGCAGCGTGGTCGTGGCTGCACTGGTATGCGGGGCATCAAGATTCGAACGGATTCGTCACCGATTACAACGTCGACGCGAGCGGCGTCGAGACCTCGACGGGCGACGAGGACTCGACCGACGCCTACGCCGGCACCTATCTGTCGGCGTTGCGCGCGGCCTACGCGGTCGACCCGGACTGGTCACAGCTCAGTTCGCTTCACCCGAGCATCGCCGCCGCAGTCGGCGCGATCGAAGCCACCCAGGACACCGACGGCCTCACGTTCGCGAAGCCGAGCTGGCCGGTCAAATATCTGATGGACCAGGCGGAGACCTACGACGGTCTCGTCAGTGCGGACGAGCTGGCCGGCGCGCTCGGGGACCGCGTGCTTGCACATCGTTCGCAGACCGACGCCGCCGCGATGAAGACCGGCATCGCGTCGCTGTGGGACGCACCCACCGGTGGATACGACTGGGCCAAGAGCGGCGGCGTAACCACCACCGACTGGACTCAGCTCTATCCGGACGCGATGGAGCAGGCCTGGATCGCCGGTTCGCCAGCCATCAGCACGACTCGGGCGCGCCAGCTGGTGAACACCTTGGAGCAGGCCCAGCCACTATGGGACTCGCCTACGGCAACGGCCAATGTCAACGGCGGCGCTGGCACGGTGGGTTATTGGGCCGTGGCGGGCTGGGGTCTGTTACGGGTCGGCCAAACCGGTCCGGCCCTCGCCGCCGCGGACTCGATCCGGACGGCGGCGCTCGACGCGAATCGCGACTGGCCCTTCACTACGGGCGACGCCGGCGAGCTGATCGTTCTTGAGAGCGGCGACACCTCGCTGACCACGCCCTAGGTGCGGCGCATGTTTGGAACACCCTCGGCAATGTCAGACTTGCGTCGTGGATGCCACCCGGTCGGACCCAGCGTTCGAGCGGGCGCCCGATCGGGATCAAGAGGCGAAGCTGCGCTTCGAGGTGCCTCCTGGGCCGGAGGGCGTTCGAGCTGGGCGACGGTTCGTCCGGGAGTGGTTTGCGGCCCGATTCGACGCTGAAGTTGCCGATGACGCCGCACTTTTGTCCGCCGAGTTGCTCGCGAATGCCCACCAACACGGGGCACCGCCGGTCGTCGTCCATCTCGAATCCCGGGGCCGCCGCGCGGCGCTCGAGGTAACCGATGCGAGCCCTCGCTGGCCGTTGATGTTGCCTACGAGCAGTGCCAACATGACCGGCCGCGGCTTCACTTTGGTCGACGCCATTAGCGTCGACTGGGGCGTGCGGCCCGAACTCACCGGTGGCAAGACGGTGTGGTGCGAGCTGTCGGCCGACCCGCAAACCGAACCCTCCAGCGTCGATCTGGATGCGCTGCTCGCGCGGGACGGCGAGCGAGCCTCAGCCGGACAGCGGTTCACGGTAGTGCTGGGCGACGTGCCGACCCGGATGTTGATCGCCGCGAAATCACACGTCGACAACTTGGTGCGGGAGTTCTCGCTTGCAGCGGCTGGCAATCGCGGCGGGACGACGACCGCGCCCGAACACTTCGCGAAGCTCGTTGAGACGGTGGTGTATCGGTTCTCCGATGCCAGAGAAGCGATCAAACGGCAGGCACTCGCCGCCGCCAAGCGCGGCGACGCTCGTACATCGTTGACGTTGAACCTGCCGCTGTCGGCGGCCGATGCGGGTGAGGCATACCTGGCGGCTCTCGACGAAGTCGACGGCTACGCGCGAGCTGCCCGCTTGCTCACACTGGAGACCCCTCCCGACCATCGGCTCTTTCGGCACTGGTACGTCGAAGGCGTCGTCAACCAACTGCGGCGAATCGGCCGCGGTGAGCCGCCAAGCCCGATCGAACCGTTCGAAGATCGATTGTTGTCGGAAGTGCGCCGCATGGCGGCGGCGCAGCGAGTGAGCGATCAGGCCGCTCGACTCCAGCGGGTGAGCGCTGCCCTCGCCCGCACCCGAACACCTGAAGATGTCGCGTCGGTGGTCGTCTACGAGGCGGTGGCAGCACTCGGCGCATCCGGCGGCGGGCTGCTCGTGCCCGCAGCAGACGGTGAGCACCTGGCGGTTCCGGGAGCGGTCGGCTACGGCGAGAAACTGATGGACCAGTTGCGCGAAGAACGCATGGACGCCGAACTGCCGGCCGCGACTGCATTGCGTACGGCGACAGCGATCTGGCTGGAATCGCAGGAGGAACGCGACGCACAGTTTCCGCAAATGCGGGGTTTCGAGCCGCGCACGATCTCAATGTGCGCGATACCGCTTGTCATCGGCGAGCGGTCGATCGGTGCGCTGCGGTTCAGCTTCGACTCGGTGAAACTGTTCGACGACGTTGAACGAAGTTTTGTCATCGCGCTGGCTGCACAAACCGCACAAACCTTACAGCGGACCGAGCAATACGCGGCCGAACGGGATGCCGCGCTCGAGTTTCAGCGAGCCTTGCTACCGCAGGCAATCGCGCGCATCCCCGGTTGGGATCTAGCCGCGTACTACAGCCCGGCGGGCGGCCAGGAAATCGGTGGCGACTTTTATGACGTGATACCGGTTCCCGGCGGTCGCATTGCGGCGATCGTCGGCGATGTGATGGGCCGAGGCGTACAGGCGGCCGCTGCGATGGCAGAGATCCGCTCGGTCATTCGCGCCTACGTCATCGATGACGCCGACCCGGCTGCCGTGTTCAAACGTGTAGACGCATTCTTCGAGGCGTTCGATCTCGACCAGCTGGTGACGGTGTTGTACCTGCTCATCGATCGCGACAGTAACGAAGTGCAGATCGGCAACGCCGGGCACCTGCCTCCGTTGCTCATCACGCCGGATGGCGCCGACGTCCTTCCCGTGGTTGGGGGCCTGCCGTTCGGCGCGGGTGGCGACGATCGCGTGATCTCGACGATCACACTTGAACCCGGTGCTGCCGTCGTCGCGATCACCGACGGGCTTGTCGAGCGCCGCGGCGAAGATATCGACATGGGTGTCAGCCGGTTGCTCGATGCGACAACCGGTCGGATCTGGCAGACACCGCACTCGCTGGTGAGATGCCTGGTCGACGCGGCATCTACCCAACGTGAGCACGACGACGACGTGACGGTGTTGGCCCTACGCCGCGAATGAGGG
>Ga0068855_100002596_pt1 | contig 22263 bp, 22 predicted proteins | sample KBSCornC52_FD_66592 | JGI IMG/M metagenome (GOLD analysis project Ga0068855, IMG submission 66592) | Corn rhizosphere microbial communities from Kellogg Biological Station, Michigan, USA - KBS Corn C5-2 | ecosystem: Host-associated > Plants > Roots > Rhizosphere > Soil ...
GTGTGCACTTGATAAGCGAAGTCGAGCGGCGTCGCGCCTTTCGGTAAGTCCACCACTTCGCCGCGCGGTGAGAGGGCGTACACGCGGTCCTCGAAGATTTCGGTGCGCACGCGCTCCAAGAAATCGCTTTCGGACTCGCCTTTGGCTTCGTTGGGTTCCAGCACTTGACGCAGCCAATTGATCTTTTTCTCGTACGCCGGATCGCCGCGGCCGCCTTCCTTGTAACGCCAATGCGCCGCGACGCCGAGTTCGGCATGCGCGTGCATCTCGCGCGTGCGAATTTGAATTTCGACCGGCAGCTTCTCCGGACCGATCACGGCTGTATGCAGCGAGCGGTACAGATTGTCCTTGGGCGTGGCGATGTAGTCGTCGAATTCACCGGGAATATAGGGCCACAAGCTGTGCACGAGCCCGAGTGCTGCATAACAATCTGCGATTGTTTCTACGATGATGCGTATGGCACGCACGTCATAGACTTGATCGAAAGACAGGCCCTTGCGCTGCATTTTGCGCCAGATGCTATAGATGTGTTTCGGTCGGCCGGCGACGTCCGCGTGAATGCCCGCTTGCGCCAACGATGTCTGAATCTGCGCGATAACTTGCTCGATGTAGTGTTCGCGATCCACGCGCTTGGCGGCCAGCCAACCGGCGATGCGTTTATAAGCGTCGGGATTCAAATAGCGGAAGCTCAAGTCTTCGAGCTCCCACTTCATCTGCCAGATTCCTAAGCGATTCGCGAGCGGCGCATAGATATCGCGTGTTTCCATCGCGATGCGCTCGCGTTCCACGGGATCGATGTTCTTCGCTTCGCGCAGCCGGTACAGCTGATCGGCCAAGCGGATCAGGACGAGGCGCGCATCAGTGACGATCGCGAGCAGCATCTTGCGTAAGGCTTCGGCCTGAGTCGCCGACAACCCCTGAGTGGGGCGCCAGCCGGCGATTCCGAAGCCGCCGAGCTTGATGATTTCGCGTGCAATCCGCACGGCTTGCGGGCCGAGCGTTGCGGTTGCTCGGCTCTCGTCGTAGAGGCCGCTTTCGAAGAGCGGAAAGAGGGCAGCGCCCAATACGATCTCTTCGTCGACACCCAACTCGGACAATGTTGCGACCAAGGCGTTCGCGCGCTCGACGGCTTTGTTGCCGGCCTCGTCGTTCGCGACGGACTCGAGAATCGCTCGCAGCTGTGCGAGCGCCGGTGAATCGGAGCGCTGAACGGCTGGTGCTGGGTCGGTGAGCGAAACCATGCGCGGAGTTTAACAGTCGCGGTCGACGGTCATGGTCAGTAGCTATCGACCGCTCGTCCCGAAGGTGCTTCCGGTATCATGGCCGAGTCTCAGATAACGATCACTTCCAGCGTGACAAACCTAGTGGTTCGGCAATGTGGAGCAGCGCAGTGACTCGGGGTGTGCGCATGCGTGTGCGCAAACGACCGGGGCGCATGAATTTCACTGTGGGTGCTACAGCACCGTTCGAGAACGTGCGGCCGGCGGAGGACGTGCGCATTCTCGGTCTCGATCCGGGGTCGCTGATTACGGGATATGCGTTGCTCGAATGCGCCGGCGGACGCATGCAGTACCTTGCAAGCGGTGCCATCCGCACGACGCATGCTCATTTCCCGCGACGATTGGCAGAAATCTTCGAAGGCGTGGCCGCGCTCATTGCTCAATATCGTCCCGACGAAGTGGCCATCGAACGGACATTCATGCATCGTAATGCCGACAGTGCGCTCAAGCTCGGTCAAGCGCGAGGTGCTGCGCTTTGCGCCACGTTTGCGGCCCAACCGCGCATCTACGAATACGCGCCGCGCGAGGTGAAACTCGCAGTCGTTGGTACGGGATCGGCGCAAAAAGATCAGGTGCAGCTCATGGTGAAGCATCTCCTCAAGCTGGAGGGAACGATCGGGCCCGATGCCGCGGACGCGCTCGCGATGGCGCTCTGCCATGCGCACTCGCGCCGGCTGCAGTCACTCATGACGCGTGCGGCGGGTGCGCCGTGATCGGCTTTTTGCGGGGCAAGCTGCTCGCCAAACATCCGCCGCAATTACTCATCGATGTGGGCGGTGTGGGATACGAAGTCGAAGCGCCCATGTCGACCTTCTACAACCTGCCCGCGACCGGCGCCGAGGTCGCGCTGTACGCCCATTTGGTCGTGCGGGAAGACGCGCATGTGCTGTTCGGTTTCGGCACGGAACGCGAGCGGCGGCTGTTTCGGGAACTCCTCAAAGTGTCGAACGTCGGGCCGAAACTCGCGTTGGCTTTGCTGTCCGGCATGAGCGTCGAGAATTTCCTGATGTGCATAGAAGCCGAGGATGCCGATACACTCGTGCGAGTGCCGGGCGTGGGCAGAAAGACCGCCGAGCGCTTGCTCATCGAGATGCGCGACCGCGTGAAGACCATCGGCGAAAGCGCCACGCTTCCCGCGGCCGGTGTTTCTGTGCCGACTACAACGGGCAGTGCGCAGGCCGAAGCATTTAGCGCGTTGGTGGCGTTGGGTTATAAACCTGCGGAAGTGACGCGCTTGCTCAAGACGGTGGACCCGAGCGTTACCACTGTCGAAGAATTGATTCGCGGCGCTCTGCAAGCCGCCGTCGCAAAGTAACTCCCAACCGCTTTCCAGATCAATGCTCGAACAAGACCGCATCGTCACTGCAAAGCCGCAAGGCGAAGACGAAGCCTACGATCGCGCCGTGCGTCCCAAGAAGCTCGCCGATTACGTGGGCCAAGCGGCCGTGAAGACGCAGATGGAGATCTTCATCCAAGCGGCACGGCAACGGCGCGAAGCATTGGATCACGTGTTGATTTTCGGGCCGCCCGGGCTCGGCAAAACCACGCTGGCAAATATCATCGCGAACGAGCTGGGTGTGAATTTGCGGCAGACGTCCGGACCCGTCATCGAGCGGCCGGGTGATCTAGCGGCGCTGCTCACCAATTTACAGGCGAACGACGTGCTTTTCGTGGACGAGATTCATCGACTGAGTCCCGTGGTCGAAGAGATTCTGTATCCGGCGATGGAAGACTTTCAGCTCGACATCATGATCGGCGAAGGTCCGGGAGCACGCTCGATCAAGCTCGACTTGCCCCCGTTCACGCTCGTCGGCGCCACCACGCGCGCGGGGCTGCTCACGTCGCCATTACGCGACCGTTTCGGCATCGTGCAACGATTGGAGTTCTACGATCACAATGATTTGGAACGCATCGTCACCCGCTCTGCGGCCATTCTCGGCGTTGCGACCGAGCCGAGTGGAGCGCGACAAATTGCCGAGCGGTCGCGCGGCACGCCGCGCATCGCGAACCGTTTGCTGCGCCGAGTGCGCGACTATGCGGAAGTAAAAGCGGGCGGGCGCATCACCGGCGAAGTCGCACAGGCCGCGCTCGATCTCCTCGATGTCGATCCGCAAGGCTTCGATGTCATGGATCGCAAATTGCTGCTCGCCATCATCGAAAAATTCGACGGTGGCCCTGTCGGCGCCGACAGCCTAGCCGCGACGCTCGGCGAAGAACGCGGCACGATCGAAGATGTCATCGAACCGTTCCTCATCCAGCAAGGTTTCATGATGCGCACCGCTCGCGGCCGCGTCGCGACGCGTAAGGCATATCTGCATTTCGGGCTGGCCGCGCCGGAGCGGCCGGGGAGTATGGAGTTGTTTTGAGGGGCGGGAGTTAGCAGTTAGGGGTTAGGAGTCAGTCCAGAGCCCGCTTTGCTATGTGTGTAGAAACTATCAATGTCAACGTTGTGTCATCGCCCTTTCCGGACTAACTCCTAACCCCTATCTGCTAACTCCTGCTCAAAAAATTTGTTAGCCTCGCATTTTCACTCGCCGCGAGGTCGATTTGACCCACTCGTTCGTGTGGCCCGTTCGCGTGTACTGGGAAGATACCGATGCGGGCGGTGTGGTGTATTACGCCAATTATCTCAAGTTCATGGAGCGCGCCCGCACCGAGTGGCTGCGTTCTCTGGGCGTCGAGCAAGGACCGCTCAAGGATCAGCATGCGCTCATGTTCGTGATCCTGGATACGGAGGCGCACTACAAATTGCCGGCCAAGTATGGCGACCTGTTGCAAGTCACGTGCGTGCTGCAGGAACACACTCGCACCTCGATCACTTTCGGCCAGAATATTTATCGCACGACGCTCGACGGCGAGTTGCTCGTGCAAGGCAAATCGCGCGCGGCCTGTGTGGACGCAGCGACGTTCAAGCCGCAACGTATTCCCGCAATGCTTTTGAAGGAGTTCGCCTGATGTCCGGAGACCTGTCGGTCGTCGAATTGGTTTCGCATGCCACACTGGTCGTGCAAATCGTGCTGGGGTTCCTCTTGGCGGCTTCCATTGCGTCTTGGGCCATCATTCTGCGCAAACGCGCGCAGCTCGTGCGCACTCGTGTCGACGCCGACAAGTTCGAAGAGAACTTTTGGTCGGGCGGCGATCTCACGGCGATGTTCAGACAAATCGAAGCCTCGCGCCGCAAGACCAACGGCGTCGAAAGTATCTTCGAGTCGGGCTTTCGCGAATTCGCACGTTTGCGACAGCAAGGCGGCATGGCCGCGGCGCAGCTGTTGGAAGGCAGTCGTCGCGCGATGCGGGTGGCGCACCTGAAAGAGACCGATCGTTTGGAGAAGAATCTCGCCACGTTGGCGACCATCGGTTCCACCAGCCCCTATGTCGGCTTGTTCGGCACGGTGTGGGGCATCATGCATGCGTTCATCGGGCTCGGAAACGTCCAACAAGCGACGCTCGCGTTGGTGGCACCGGGCATCGCCGAAGCCTTGATCGCGACGGCCATGGGTCTGTTCGCCGCCATCCCTGCAGTCATTGCATACAACCGCTACGCCGATCAGGTGGGCCGGCTCGAGTTGCGCTACGACACGTTCGTCGAAGAGCTGTCGACCATCCTGCAGCGTCATGCCAGTGCGAAAGCCGCGACAACTGCGGCAGTTGCGCCATGAACCCAAACAAGCGCGGCCGGCGTTTGATGGGCGAGATCAACGTCGTTCCGTACATCGATGTGATGCTGGTGCTGCTGATCATTTTTATGGTGACCGCACCCTTGCTCACGCAGGGAATCAAAGTCGATTTGCCGAAAGCAGGCGCGGAGCCGTTGCCCGAAGACTTGATGCGTGAGCATCAGCCGCTGGTGTTGAGCATCGACAAGCAAGGCCGTTATTTCTTGAACCTGGGCAAAGACGAGAAGTCGCCAATGAACGAAAGCGCCGTCGTCGACCGAGCCTCCGCGGTATTGCGGCGGGAACCAAAGACGCCAGTGCTGGTCAAGGCCGATACCAATGTACCTTACGGCCGCGTCGTGCAAGGCATGGTGCTCTTGCAACAGTCGGGTGCGGAGAAGGTGGGATTCATTACCGATCCGTTGGAAGACAAGACGTTCAAGAAATCGCCCTAGCGCATGCCCGACCTGCTACGTGAATACTGGAAATACTTTCTCGGCGCGCTGCTGTTGCATGCGTTGGTCGCTGCGCTTTTCACGATGACTTTCGGCACGATGATGCGCCGATCCGCGCCTCAGCAATTGGCGATTCAAGCAACCGTCGTCGATCAGTCGGCCATGCGTGCCGCACGCGAGCGTGACCGTCAAGCCGAAGCGCAACGTCGGGCGCAGGAAGAACAACGCCGCGCACAAGAGGAAGCCGCGAAGCAAGCGCAAGAGGCCGAGGCGAAGCGTGAGGCCGACGAACAAGCGGCGCGCGACCAGAAAGCCGAAGAAGAGAAGCAGGCCACGCTGAAACGCCAGCAAGTAGAAGCCGAAAGACAGCGTCAAGCGGATATTCAAAAGCAGCAACAACAGGCAGCGGAACAACAAGCGCGGGCCGTAGCGGAGCGCAAACAGCGCGAAGACGCAGACAAGAAGCGGGTCGCGGAAATTCAGCAACGTCAACGCGATGAAGCGATGAAACGCCAAGCGGCAGATGATGCGCGTCAGCGTGCGGACCGCGAAATGGAATTGAAACGGCAGCTGGCGGAAGAGGAGGGGCGTAACGCTGCTGCCAATTCGGGATTGTTGAGCCAATATCTAGCGATGATCGAGCAACGGGTCGAGCGCAATTGGAACAGACCGCCGTCGGCTAGAGCGGGCCTCGAATGCGAAGTCAAAGTGGCCCAAGCACCGGGGGGTACCGTACTTTCCGTGCAAATGGGCCGATGCAACGGCGATGCGGCTGTAATGCAGTCGATCGAAGCCGCCGTCTATCGTTCATCGCCGTTGCCGCCGCCGCCCGATCCGCGGCTGTTCGAACGCAACGTGACCATCATTTTCAAACCAGCGGAGTGACGATGAGAAAAACGCTGCAGCTATTAATTACGAGCGCGCTGCTGTTCGCAGGCGTGAGCCACGCGCAACTCGTAGTGGAGATTACGAAAGGCCAAAGCGATGCTGTGCCGATTGCCGTCGTGCCTTACGGTGTCGAGGGACAACCCGCGCCGACGCTTGATGTCGCAGATGTGATCGCCGCCGACTTGAAGCGCAGCGGCCGGTTCGCACCGCTCGAAAAGCGCGACATGATCGATCGGCCCACGAGCGGCGATCAAATCCGCTTCCAGGATTGGAAATATTTGAAGAGCGACTTCATCACCGTAGGCAAAGTGAGTGCCGACGGTCCGGACCGTTACTCGGTGCAGTTTGAACTGTTCAACGTGCTCAATGGGCAGCGCCTGCTCGGTCAGAAGATTCCCTCGGCGGCGAAGGATCTGCGCGCCACGGCGCATCGAGTCGCCGATCTCATCTTTCAGCAACTCACCGGTATTCCGGGCGCTTTCTCTACGCGCGTCGCGTTCTTGAACGTCGAAGGTGCTGCGCCGAATCAACGCTACAAGTTGATCGTTGCCGATGCCGACGGCGAGAACCAACAAGTCATTGCGAACTCGGGCGAACCGCTCATGTCGCCTGCTTGGTCGCCTGACGGACAAAGTCTCGCCTACGTTTCCTTCGAATCGAAGAATGCTGCCATCTATGTGCAAACTTTGCGTACGGGTGAACGCCGCCGCGTGTCCGCCCGAGCGGGCGTCAATGGCGCGCCCGCGTGGTCTCCTGACGGACGCGCGCTCGCTTTGACTCTTTCGCGCAAAGACGGTGACGTCGATGTCTACACGCTCGATCTCAATAGCCAAGTGTTGACGCGGATGACTTTCGATCCCGGCATCGACACCGAGCCGTCCTTTTCCGCCGACGGCAAGAAGATTTATTTCACCTCCGATCGTTCCGGCGGCCCGCAAATCTACGAGGTCGATGTGAACGATCCGCGCAATCCGCGCCGCGTCAGCTTCGACGGCAACTACAACGCGCGTCCACGCGTGTCCCCCGACGGCAAGCAATTGGCCGTCGTGCATCAAGATGGCGGAAATTTCCGCATTGCCGTGATCGATCTCGCTTCACGAGCCATGCAGGTGCTGACGCAGGGCCGTCAAGACGAAAGCCCGAGTTACGCACCGAACGGCGCTACCATCATTTATGCAACGCAGGATCGCGGTCGCGGCGTGTTGGCAACTTCGTCGATCGACGGCCGTGTACAACAACGCCTCGCAGCGAGCGCCGGTGATGTGCGTGAGCCGGTGTGGGCGCCGTATGCCAAGTAGGAAAGCGCCATCTTCCATGGCACTATTCACATAACGTTTCCAAGCGCCCGCCGGGCAACAACAATTGGGTTCTACTCGAGGAGTATTCGATGCGTGCGATGAGTGTGGTGTTGGTATTGCTGAGTACCGCTTTGCTTGCAGGTTGCCCCAAGACGACGACCACGAAACCCGAAGGCGCCGGCGCCGGTGGTACAAGCGGTGCGGGCACGTCGGGATATCAAGGCAACGGCGCCGGTTCGGGCCAACAACTCACCGCGGAACAGCTGGCGCTCAAAGAAGTGCAACAAGCGGGCTCGGTCATTTATTTCGATTACGACAAGGCCGAAATCAGACCCGAGTACACCAGCGTGATTGCAGCGCATGCGAAATATCTGAACGGCAATGCGAACCGCAAGGCCCGTTTGGAAGGTCACACCGACGAACGGGGTTCGCGCGAGTACAACATCGGTTTGGGCGAGCGTCGTGCACAAGCCGTGCGCCGTGCCCTCATGTTGCAAGGCGTTCCGGAAGCGCAGCTGGCGACGGTGAGCTATGGTGAAGAGCGTCCCGCAGTGGACGGACACGATGAGGCGGCCTACTCCAAGAATCGCCGCGTCGAGATCGCCTACGGTCAGTAACCAGTGTGATTCGAGGAGCTCATGAGCATTAGGTATCGCGCCCTTCGATATGTCGTCCTCGCCGCGCTCGCGGTGACGACGACAGCTTGTGTCACTCCGCCGGAGCAAGATCCGACGGTCCAGCGCTTGACGGAGATCGACGGCAGACTGCTCAGGATCGAGCGGGTCATGAGCAATCAAAGTCTGCTCGACATCGCGCAACGCAACGACGCCTTGCAGAACGAAGTGCGCGTGTTGCGGGGGCAGGTCGAAGAGCTGCAACACTCGACGGAAGCAAATCGTAATCAGCAGCGCGAACTCTATGCCGATCTCGACAAGCGCTTGCAGGCGGTTGAAGGCGGCGGTGCTACTGCCGCCGCCGCAGTCGGCGTGGGATCACGAACGACGGGCAATACGGTTGATGACCGCGCCGCCTATCAAGCTGCTTTCGATCAGCTCAAGGACGGGAAATACGACCAGGCGGTGAATGGATTCAGCAAATTCTTGGCCGCTTACCCGCAGAGCACGTTAGCCGACAATGCGCAGTACTGGCTGGGCGAGGGTCATTACGTGCTCAAGGACTACCCGCAGGCGCTTCGCGATTTCCAAACGGTACTGCAAAAGTATCCCGATTCGCGCAAAGCGCCCGACGCGCTGCTCAAGGTCGGCTATTGTCAGTACGAACTCAAGAATTTCCGTGATGCACGCGATGCACTCAGCAAGCTCGTGCAACAGTATCCAGAGACGGGTTCGGCGAAACTTGCGCAGCAGAGGCTGGCGAAGTTGGATGGAGAGGGGAGATAAGGAAGGTCCGCGGCTAGCCGTCCGCGGTCTGCGGCCAGAGCGGAAGTGGCGTCTTTGACTTGAGCGCATCAGACTAAGGTCGTCCTAGAATTTGGGCATCGCGACAGCGATGCTCTTGCCGCAGACCGCAGACCGCAGACCGCAGACCGTTCGCCTGCACACGATGTCCACCGTTCCCACCCCAGCGCGCGTTAAGCTCACCGAAATCTTCCTCTCCATTCAAGGTGAGGCAGATGCAGTGGGCTGGCCCACGGTATTCGTGCGTCTAACCGGCTGTCCGTTGCGCTGCCGTTATTGCGATACCGAATATGCGTTCTATGGCGGCGAGTGGTTCGCGATCGCGGATGTGCTGCAACGTGTGCGGGATTTAGGTGCGCGCCACGTGTGTGTGACGGGCGGCGAACCGCTCGCACAGAAGGGCTGCACGACACTACTCAAAGAATTGTGTGATGCCGGTTTCAATGTCTCATTGGAGACGAGTGGCGCGCTCGATATCAGCGATGTGGATGCGCGGGTTGCGCGGGTTGTCGACGTCAAAACACCTGCGAGCGGTGAAGTAGGGCGTAACCGGCCGGAGAATCTAGCGCTGCTCAAAGCAGGCGATCAGCTCAAATTCGTCATCTGCGATCGCAACGACTACGAATGGTCGCGGGAATTTGTCAAGCACCACGCACTCACCGAACGCTGCACCGTCCTGTTCAGTCCGAGCTACCAGCAAGTCGAAGCTGCGACGCTTGCGCAATGGATCTTGGACGATCGACTTCCCGTGCGATTTCAGGTGCAGCTCCACAAGTATTTGTGGGGAGATGTGGCTGGGCGCTAACGTGCAACGCACGTTAGCGCCAGCGGTTAGGGGTTAGTTGTTAGGAGTTAGTAGGAGCACACAGCGATGCGCGCACAATATGCTCTTACTAACTCCTAACCCCTTTCTCCTAACTCCTTTTCCTCCGTCATGCCTACCTCCTCTCCCGCCGTCGTCCTGCTTTCCGGTGGTCTCGATTCCGCCACGGTGCTCGCTATTGCACGCGCAGAGGGTAGGGCGTGCTATGCGCTTAGTTTCGACTATGGACAACGGCATCGCGTGGAACTCGAAGCGTCGGCACGGGTGGCCAAATCGTTGGGTGCGGTCGAACATCGGATCATGCGCATGGATTTCGGCGGCATCGGCGGTTCGGCGCTCACGGACACGAGCATTCCGGTGCCCGAAACGCCGCAGATAGGTATCCCGATTACATATGTGCCCGCGCGCAATACCGTTTTTCTCGCACTCGCCCTCGGGTGGGCGGAAGTACTGAGTGCTGCCGAGATCTACATCGGCGTGAACGCAGTCGACTACTCCGGCTATCCCGATTGTCGCCCCGCATTCATCGCCGCCTTCGAAAAACTCGCCAATTTGGCGACCAAAGCGGGCGTAGAGGGCACGCAGACGTTTCGTGTACGCGCGCCGCTCATCGATTTTTCCAAGGCCGACATCATTCGCAAAGGCACGGAACTCGGCGTGGACTACGCACTCACCCTCTCGTGCTATCAGCCGGATACGCAAGGTCGGGCCTGCGGCCGTTGCGACGCATGTCGATTGCGGCGCGACGGCTTCAAGGCGGCTGGTCTAGCGGATCCAACCCTCTACGCACAGAGATCGTGATATCCGCAAACTCATCGGGTATCATGCGCGCCCCTTAAGTGGGCCCTCCCGGGTCGGTAGCTCAGTCGGTAGAGCACTGGACTTTTAATCCATTGGTCGTGGGTTCGATTCCCACCCGACCCACCATTCTCGAGTTCCAAGGTATCTGCCCGGACGGCAGCGGAATCGCAATTACGCAGGGCCGCACATGGTTGCCGTCAAAGTCCGAAAGGTTGGGAATTCTCTCGGAGTTGTGCTGCCGAGGGAAGTGATCAGCCGTCTCCGCACGGGTGAGGGGCAGGATCTATTCCTTATCGAAGGGCCGAACAACACCTACCGAATCACTAGCGTTGATCCAGCCTTGGAGGAGAGGATGGAAAAGGCCGAAGAGATCATGGCGCGCTACCGAAACACGCTTCACGTACTCGCCAGTTGACCGAGCCTGTCTGGATCGAGGATGACGTGATTTTGACCACCCATGATCTGCTACTCCTCGGATATGGTGGCCGGCAGTACTAATGCCGCTTCGATGATTGCCAGTAGCCAGCCGCCCCCCAATTTTCCCGACATCTTTTATCTGTCGCTGCGTGCCGCCGCTCGATTAGTTGCATGCACGTTCGATTCCCGTACACTTCGGGGACATTACAAAACGCAGCCCCGAGAGACCCCTGAACGTGTCCAGACCCGAGCCGGGTGGTGAGCTCGAAACCGAAGTGCTTGCCACTTTGGGACTGAAAGAACCGCCGTTCGCGGAGATGGCTTCGGATGCCTTCTTCTTCCCGAGCGAGCAGCATCTGCGCGCCCTCGATTTCATGCGGCGCGTTCTGTGCTCTCGCGTCAGCGCCGGAGTCGTTACCGCCGATTCGGGATGTGGCAAGAGCCTGTTGGCCCGTTACTTTTTGTCCACCGTAGATGACCGAATTCTTGCGGCACACGTGCAGCGTATAGACCTCACGCCGCGCGATTTCTTGCTCGAAGTGTTACGCCAAGTGGGCGTCACGCTGGAGGAGGGCGATCGCACCGACCGACGGCGCTTGCTCGAACTCTTCTTAGTGCATCAAGCGGGCGCCGGGCGCATTTGCCTGCTCATCGTCGAGAACGCTCAAGCCATGCAGCCTGCGGTGCTGGAGGAATTGCGACAACTCGCGATGATGGAAGTGGACGGTCATCGCATCGTCAAATTGCTGTTGCTCGGCAAGCCGGCGCTCAACTATGTCGTCGACGCACCGCGCATGGAAAAGCTCACGCATCCCGGTGTGCCTCGTTTGGTGATTGCGCCGCTCACGGAAGATCAGGTCGCGGCCTATATCGCGCATCGCTTGCGAGCGGCAGGTGCTCACGATCCCGACCGCCTGATTCCGCACACTCTCATGTCCAGCGTGCATCGCTATACGGATGGCGTACCTTCCAAGGTGAACAGGCTGTGTGCCAAGGTGCTGATGGAAGCTGTTGCCCACGGTGAGGAGCAGGTGACGCAAGCGGGCCTGGACCAAGCGGCGGAGGACCTGCACATGCGGTATCCGCAGACCCTCCATTTTGTACCGCCACCTGCGCCAGAGAACGAACAGACGGACACTGACCTGACTGAGCCTGCCGCGCTCGTCGTATCCGCGCCGAATCTCGACACGGTGATTGCCCTGGGCGGCCGCATCGTGATCGGCCGCAGCGACGTTGCCGATGTGACCATCGACAGCGCCTTCGTCAGCCGCTATCACGCGTTGATTCTGCGCGACGGCCAGCAGGACCTGCTCATCGATTTGGGTAGCACGAACGGCGTCCTGGTGAATTCCAGACGCGTCGTGCGGCATGTTCTAAAGCATCGCGATCTCATTCAGATCGGCCCGGCGCGCGTGACCTACCTGAATGCCGCCGTCGCGCCTCAAACCCCCACCGACGGCTCCGAAACCGTCGCCTTCGCCCGCAAAGGACTCTTCAGCGACGACGCCCACACCACGGTGTTTGCGTTCGGACGGTTTGACGAGGCGGGCTGAGGAAGCGCTGCGACTTTCTGGCCGTCAACAGTCAATCCCCAACTGTCAAAGCGTGTAGCGCTCCGCTTGCCCCCCTCCAGGGCTGCCAGTACAGTGTCGCGCCTCGCAGATGAGCCCACCTACTGGCCGCGGCTCCAGTCTTCGATGCCTTCACAATGACGACAACCAGAGATTTCGGGCGTGGATCAGTGGCGCGTGCATAAGTTCGGTGGCTCCAGTGTCGCGGATGCGGCTTGCATGGAGCGCGTGGCGAACATTCTCGAAGCGGACCCGAATCCGCGATTGGGCGTGGTGCTGTCCGCCTGTCGCGGCATTACCGATGCGTTGCTCAATCTAGTGACGTTTGCCGAACGGCAGGACGATTCAGTGCCGCAGAAGATCGAGGAGATCTATAAGCGTCACGACACCATTGCGACCGCGCTGCTGCCTTCGAGTCTGCGGGAAGAATTTCTCGCGGGATTGCGCGCCGATTGCAACGACATTACGGGAATCTTGCAGACCGTGCGCCTCATGCGTTCTGCCTCGCAGAACGTGCGCGATCTCATCGCGGGCTTCGGCGAGATTTGGTCGACGCGGTTATTCGTACGCTATTTACGCAGCCGCGGCCGCAGACCCGGAGAAGTGACTTGGGTCGATGCTAGAGACATCGTCACCATCGATTGGGGTTCGCTCGGGCCCAGCGTGCGTTGGCAAGAGTCGCGCGAAAAAACCAAGCAAGTGATCCGCGCCGAAGGCGCCGCCACCTTGATCATCACGGGTTTCGTCGCTCGCGACGCCAAGGGGCTGCAAACGACGCTCGGCCGTAACGGCAGCGATTTTTCAGGCTCGATTTTCGGCGCTCTATTGGACGCCAAGGAAATCGTCATTTGGACGGACGTGGACGGCGTGCTGAGCGCCGATCCGCGGCTCGTGCCCGACGCCCAGGTGATCGACTCGCTCTCCTATAGCGAAGCCATGGAACTCGCCTATTTCGGCGCCAAGGTCATTCATCCGCAAACCATGGCGCCGGCTGTGGACAAGCGCATTCCCATCTGGATTCGCAATACGTTTGCGCCCGACAAGGCGGGCACACTGATTTGCGAACATCCGAAATCGGATCTCATGGTGAAGGGCATTACGAGCTTCGATCGCATCGCCCTCGTCAACTTGGAAGGTGCGGGCATGATCGGCGTGCCCGGCACTGCGCATCGCTTATTCGGCGCGCTACGCGATCACGATATTTCCGTGATACTGATATCACAGGGCAGTTCCGAACATTCCATTTGCTTTGCTATTCCGGATGCGCAAGCCGTCGAGGCCGAACGCGTGGTGCGTCAAGCATTCGATAGCGAATTGCGCCATGGGCAAATTCAAAGCGTCGAAGTGACGAGCGGCTGTAGCATTCTTGCGGTCGTCGGCGACGGCATGGCGGGTGCGCACGGTGTCGCTGCCAAAGTTTTCGGCTCGCTCGGTAATGCGGGCGTCAGTGTGCGCGCCATCGCGCAAGGTGCCTCTGAGCGCAACATCTCGGTCGTGATCGACGGCAAGCACTCATCGCGTGCGTTGCGTGCAGTGCATTCGAGTTTCTATCTTTCTCCGCATACCGTTTCCATCGGTCTCATCGGGCCGGGACTCGTCGGCGGCGCACTGCTCGATCAATTCGCATCGCAAGTGGCGCGTCTCGGGAAGAATTTCAAATTGGATCTACGCGTGCGCGGGCTCATGACCTCGCAACGCATGTTCCTCGAGAACGTCGAAATTCCATTGCAAGACTGGCGCAAAGTCATTGCAGGAGCAGGCCAGCCGGCTGATCTCAAGCGCTTCGCCGAACACGTGCACGCGGATCACTTACCGCATGCGGTGATCGTCGATTGTTCCGCAAGCAGCGACATTGCGCGCTGCTATCCAGAGTGGCTCGCGGCCGGCATTCACATCGTGACGCCCAACAAAAAGGCCAACAGCGCCGAACTTGCGTTTTACGACAAGCTGAACGAAGCGCGCCGGCAAGGCAATGCGCATTACTTGTATGAAGCTACGGTGGGTGCGGGATTGCCGGTCATCCAAACCCTGCGCGACTTGCGCGAGACGGGCGACGACATCGTGCGCATCGAGGGCATCTTCTCGGGAACGCTCGCGTATTTGTTCAATACTTGGGACGGCACGCGGCCGTTCTCTTCGGTGGTGCGCGATGCCAAGGCCAAGGGCTACACCGAACCCGATCCGCGCGACGACTTGTCGGGAACCGACTTTGCCCGCAAGATCATCATTCTCGGTCGTGAGATGGGGTTGCGCCTCGAACTCGCCGATGTGGCGCTCGAAAGTTTGGTGCCGCAGGCATTGCAGGGCTGCAGCGCTCAGGAGTTCTTGGATCGGCTGCCGGAATTCGACGCTCCCATGTTCGCGCGCCTCGAAGCGGCTCGTAAGCATGGACGCGTATTGCGGTACGTGGGTTCGCTCGAAGCGGCGACGGGCAAGGCCGTCGTGGGCTTGGTCGAACTCGAGCGCACGCACACCTTCGCCAATATCAATTTGACGGACAACGTGGTGCGCTTCACGACCAGTCGTTACAACCAAAATCCGCTCGTGGTGCAAGGTCCGGGCGCAGGGCCCGAAGTCACGGCCGGCGGCGTGTTTGCGGATCTACTGCGAGTGTGCGCTTATTTAGGCGCCAAAATTTGAACTCATGAGTCAATCGGGTCGTCACTCCGGAGCGCTAGATACCGGACTCGAGATAGCCACTGCGTTTGCGCCGGCGAGTGTCGGCAACGTCGCGGTGGGCTTCGATGTATTGGGACACAGCGTGCAAGCCGTCGGCGATCGCGTCACCGCGCGCCGCACGAAAACCCGCGGCGTCAGCATCGCGGCCATCACTGGTCTCGTAAAAGATTTGCCGCTCGAGGCCGACCGCAATACTGCGGGACGCGCCGTACAAGCGTTGCTCGAAGATCAAGCGCCGGAGTTCGGCATCGAGCTCAGCGTGGAAAAAGGCATTCCACTGGGATCGGGCATGGGGGGTTCCGCCGCGTCGGCCGTCGCCGCAGTGGTCGCGGCGAATGCATTGTTACCCAGAGCATGTTCGAAACTGCAGCTGCTCAAGTACGCCATGAAGGGAGAGGAAGTCGCGAGCGGCTCCGTCCACGTGGACAACATTGCACCGTCGCTCTTCGGCGGTCTCGTCCTGACGGTGGGCATAGACAACCCGAATGTGAAACAGATTCCCGTGCCGAGCGCGGTCCGCAGCGTTCTCGTTCATCCTCACATGATGTTGTCGACGCGCGAGGCGCGCAAAATTCTCCGCAAAGAAGTTTCTCTGTCCGATGTCATTTGGCAGACTGCGAATCTCGCCGGCTTCTTGACGGGCTGTTTTACCAACGATGTCGCGCTGATTCGCGAATCGTTGGAAGACGTTGTCATCGAGCCGCAGCGGCGCGTGTTGATTCCGGGGTTCGATGCAGTGAAGAGCGGCGCCAAGAACGCAGGTGCCATCGGCTGTTCGATTTCCGGCGCGGGTCCCACCGTGTTCGCTTGGTGCGAAGAGCAAGATGCCACGCGAGTGCGCGACGCCATGGTCGCTGCGTTCGCCGCACATCAGTTGCAAGCCGATGCGTGGATTTCGTCGCTCGAGCCCATCGGCGCCCGCGTGATCGAGGCTTGACGCGTATGCAATTCATCAGCACTCGAGATCCGAGTCATGCTGTGCGTTTGAGCGACGCGATCGCGAAAGGGATCGCGCCCGACGGCGGACTGTATCTTCCGGATAGTTTCCCAAGTTTGGCGGCGTCGGACTTCGAAGGTGTGACTGCGCTCGATGCCATCGCCACACGTTTGATTGCGCCGTTCGCGCAAGACGACAAGCTCGCGGAGCATCTCACCAACATTTGTCGCGAGGCGCTCAACTTTCCGGCGCCGCTCAAGCGTCTGCGCAAAGCGCCGAGTCCGTTGTCGGTGCTCGAACTCTTCCACGGGCCGACCTCGGCCTTCAAAGATTTCGGCGCGCGCTTTTTGGCGGCCAGCTTGGAGCGCATCCGGCGCGGCGCCAAGCGCAAATTGACTATTTTGGTGGCGACATCGGGCGACACGGGCGGTGCAGTCGCAGCGGCATTTCATAAACGTCCGCGCGTTGAAGTGGTGGTGCTCTATCCCGAGGGGTTGGTATCGCCGCGGCAGGCGCAGCAGCTCGCGTGCTGGGGCGACAACGTGCGCACCTTCTCGGTTGCGGGTACGTTCGATGATTGTCAGCGCTTGGTAAAAGAAGCGTTCGCCGACGAGAGTCTGGCGAGTACGCATCACTTGTCTTCGGCGAACAGCATCAACATCGGCCGCTTGTTGCCGCAGATGGTGTATTACGCGCGTTCCAGTCTCGAAATATGGCGCACCAAAGGCTGCAAGCCCAACTACGTCATCCCGACCGGCAATTTAGGCAACGCGCTCGCATGCGTATGGGCGCGCCGCGTGGGCTTGCCGATAGGCGACATCGTGCTTGCGACGAATGCCAATCTGGCTGTGCCTCAATTCCTGAATACAGGGAATTGGGAACCGCGCCAGAGTGTTGCGACGTTAGCTTCAGCGATGGACGTCGGTAATCCAAGCAATATGGAGCGGCTGCGGTCCCTGTATCCCGCGATCGAACAATTACGTGAACAAGTCACAGCACACAGCGTGAACGATGACGAAATTCGCGCGCGCATTCGTGCGGACGTCAAAGAACTCGGTGAAGTGTGGTGTCCGCACACGGCCACCGCGGCCGAAGTGTATCGGCGCATCGTCGCAAATAAATCCAAGGACGAGTGGATCGTCGTCGCGACCGCGCATCCGGCGAAGTTCAATGAAATCGTCGAGCCGCTGATCGGCCGCGAGCTCGAAGTTCCGGAAGCGTTGGCCAAGTTGCTGTCCTTGCCGCGCCAAGAATCCAAACTCGAACCCAACTTACAACAACTCCGTGCGCAGCTTCAGGGAGGCGCATAACGCGTGCCCGACGAGATACCAGAGTGGGCGTTGCCCGCCGCCATTGGCGCGTTAGCCACCGCCGGCATAGTTGCACTTGCGCTCTATTACCGCCGCGTCAGGGCGCGTAAAAAACTAGACGCTGCCATCGGCGCCGTTGCCTATGACATGCTGAAAAACGTACTGGTGCCGAACGGCATGGGCGGCCAAATCCACGTCAATTATTTGTTGCTTACGGAACGCGGCTTGCTCGTCCTCGATTTATTCGACGTCCCCGGCGCGATTTTCGGCGGCGATCAAATGATCGAATGGACCTCCATCGGTCGCAAACGCCGCTTCACCTTTCCCAATCCGCAACACGTGCTCTACGACAGGATGGCAGCGGTGAAGCTCTTGGCCGGCGACGTACCCGTCGATGGCCGTCTCACGTTCACGTTGCGCGCCGAGTTCCCCAAGGGAAAACCTCGTGGCGTCATGCGCATCGACGACATCACGGACGAATATCCAGTCGTCGACCGCAGCCGCGGCAACATCATCGCCGCTTTCGCGGATGTTTGGCAGAACGTGAAAGAGCATGCGGAGCCGAATCCGCTCGCGTAGCAGGGGTTAGGAGTTCAGTGGAAGGAGTTAGGAGTTAGGGGGTTAGGAGTTAGTCCAGAAACAGGCAGTCCCCTCTGGACTAACTCCTAACCCCTAACTCCTAACCCCTCCACCCGAAAAGCCGCTCCGCATTCTCCGTCGTCGCTCGCCCAAGCTCTGCCGCATTGTCCGATCTGCAGTGCGCCAGCGTTTGCAGGACGCGTGGTAGATAGCACGGCTCGTTGCGGCGACTGGCGGGTTTGGGTGTCAAATCACGCGGCAACAGATAAGGCGCATCGGTTTCGATGAGTAACCGGTCTTGCGGGATATATCGCGCGACTTCGCGCAAATGCATGCCGCGGCGTTCGTCGCATATCCATCCTGTAATACCGATGTAGAGTCCCATGTCTAAATAGGCACCTGCTTCCGCGCGTCCGGCAGTGAAACAGTGCGCTACGCCGCCGGCACTCAATGCGCCGATGTAGTCGCGCAGAATCGCTGTAAACGGCTCATGCGCATCGCGCTGATGCAGGAAGACCGGCTTGTTCACCGACGTCGCGATTTCGAGCTGCATGCGAAACACTCGCTCTTGATCCTCGTGCGACGAGAAGTTGCGGAAATAATCGAGCCCGCATTCACCGACCGCGACGACACCGGGGTCGTGCACGAGAGCCATGAGTTCGTTGCGATCGTGTGCAGCGAACTGAGATGCGTGATGAGGATGAACACCGGCCGTCGAACGCAAGCGTGCAGGCACATCGGCCACGAGTTCGAGCGCGCGACGGCTATGCGCTATGTCGCTGCCCGTCACGATCATGCGATGCACGCCTTGCTCGGCTGCGCGCGCCAGGACTGAATCGCGATCCGTATCGAAGCTGTCGTGAGTCAAATTCAAGCCGATGTCGATGAGGTCGGTCGGCGCGCTCAATGCCATCTCCATCCCGCAGAAACCACGTTAGACTAAGGTTGAATGCGCCGCGCAGCCTACATCATCGGCCGGACGATCTTGCTTGCGAGTCTTGGCGCGGGTTCATCCGTGTGCGGGGCAAGCCGCGACGAACTTTACGACAAAGCGACGCAACTCCAGTTTGCGTTCTATTCCGGCGACAGTCGCGCGTTGGCGCGCGAAGTCGAAGAGCTGACGCGATGGAGTGCGGATGCGGAACTACAAGCGATGCAATGGTATTACGTGGGATACGGAGAGTGGAAACTCGCCGAGTCGATTATCGATACGGACAAGAAGGGGGCTGTAGCTGCGGCCGAGGCATGCACCGAGAGCCTCGACAAAGCCGCAGCGGCCAATCCGAAAGCGGCTGAGGTATACGCGATGCAAGCGGCGTGTTTCGATCTGTTGGCGGCTCTGCGTACGCTGCGCGCTCCTTTCTACGATCTCAAAGCGCAGAAGAGCTTGGAGAAAGCACGCACGCTCGGCGAGAAGAATCCGCGTGTCATGTTGATCGGCGCGCTACACGCACGCAAACTCGCCAAGCATGCCGATGAGAAGCAACGCGCCTATGAAAGTTTGGCAGACACCGTGACTGCGTTCGATGCAGCGCCTGCGACGATCGATGACGCGCCGGATTGGGGACAGGCGGAATCGCTTTTCTACCTGGGCTTGAGCGACATCGAGCGCGGCGACTCGCTTGCGGCGCGCAACGCCCTCGAGCACGCGCTGGTCATTGCGCCGGACTACCGCAAAGCCCAGGATCTCTTGCACAAAGTTTCGGCGCGTTGAAGTGCACCCATGACCACGCAACTGCCGTTATTTGCGCCTCGCGATCGCAGCGAGCCGTGGACGGTGCGGACGAGCCGTAGGGCGCGTCGGTTGTCGGTGCGCGTGTATCCCGGAGGCCGCGTCGAAGTCGTCGTACCGCCTGGCGCATCGCCGGCATTGATACAGCGCTTCATCGGCGAGCACCGGCAATGGATCGATCGCCGCGTGCGCGAATTCTCAGCCCACGTCATCGATCACAACGAATGTCCCACGGCACTGCATCTCGCCGCGATTGGAACTGCATATGCAGTGGAATATCACGAGGCCCTAGGGCCTATTCGTATCAGCCGGTCGGCCCCCGATCGTGTCAAGGTGAGCGGCGATGCGCACAATCCGCGCGCCATCGCTCAAGCGTTCCGGCGCTGGCTCATGGGGGTGGCCCAGCTTGAATTGGGCAAACGCATCACCGAGCTGGCGTTCAGCCTCGACATGCCCATCCAACGCGTACAAGTACGCTGTCAGCGAACCCGCTGGGGCAGCTGTTCCGCGACCGGAACCATCAGCTTGAACGTGTGCCTGTTGTTCCTCGATCCCACCATCGTGCGGTACCTCTTCTTGCACGAGCTTTGCCACACCCGGCACATGAACCACTCGGCGCGCTTTTGGTCGTTGGTCGCTTCGTTCGAGCCCGATTACCGCCGCCTCGACCGAGAGCTCACGCACGGCTGGCAGCATGTGCCGGCGTGGATGTTTGTGTAGGCGCTACGCGCCGTTGACGGTTTACGGTTGACAGTTGCGGGCAAGAGGAAAATGCTTCTTCCTGCTGACTTCTTGCCAACCCTCAACCGTCAACTCTCAACCCATTTCAATGTCTGCAAACGACCCCAAAGCGCCGTCTCCCCCTAGCGACTTCAGCAATGAAGAAATCCACTGGGAGTTAGGGGAGTCCAAGAGCTACGGCGAGTATTTGGAGCTCGACAAGCTCCTAAGCGCCCAGCAGCCGGTCTCGTACGAGCATGACGAAATGCTCTTCATCATCATCCATCAAGCGAGCGAACTGTGGATGAAACTGTGCCTACACGAGCTGACGGCGGCGCTCGATCACGTGCGGCGTGACGATTTGGGTCCGGTGTTCAAGATGCTCTCGCGCGTGTCGCGCATTCAAGCGCAGCTCACGCAGTCGTGGGACGTGCTTGCAACCATGACTCCGGCCGAGTACTCGGCGTTTCGCAACTCTTTGGGTAAAGCATCCGGATTTCAGTCGTATCAGTACCGCATGCTCGAGTTCATCATCGGCAACAAGAATGCCGATATCGTGCAGGTCTTCAAACGCGACCCGCAAGTTTACGCAGCCGTGAAGCGTGTGCTTGAAGCGCCGAGCTTATATGACGAAACCTTGCGGCTCCTGAGCCGGCGCGGCTTCGAAATACCGCAAGAGCGGCTCGATCGCGATTGGTCGCAACCTTATCAAGCTCACAAACAAGTCACAGCGGCGTGGCTCACCGTGTATCACAGCGTGGACGCGCATTGGGATCTGTACGAGCTCGCCGAGAAGTTGGTCGATCTGGATCACAAATTCCAACTCTGGCGCTTCAGTCACATGAAGACCGTCGAACGCATCATCGGCTACAAACGCGGCACGGGTGGAACGAGCGGCGTCGGCTATCTCACCAAAGCATTGGAGCTGCGTTTCTTTCCGGAACTCTGGTCCGTCAGAACTTCAATGTAGGTTGCTCCACTCTGCGCGGCGTCGGCTGCGAACGACTCACTTTCATACGGTTGTGCCACACGCGCCAACCGAGCAGCACGGCCAATATCGCGCAGTACACGAGCGGCTCGCGCACGTCTTTTTTCACCTGCCAATAGAAGTGCCATACGCCGAGCACGGCAATGACGTAAACCAAGCGATGCAATTTCTGCCAGCGGCGTCCGAGCCTGCGCATCATGCCGTTCGTCGACGTGACAGCGAGCGGGATCAATAACAACAGACCGAGGACACCGAGCGTGATGTAAGGGCGCTTGGCGATTTCCGGCAACAGTCGCGACCAGTCCAAGCCTTGATCCAGGACGAGCCAGGTCAGAAAGTGCATGAGCACATAAAAGAACGCGAACAGTCCCAGCATCCGGCGAAACACGATGAGCCAGGGCTGATGCAGAACTTGCCGCAACGGCGTGATCAGTAGCGTCAGCAACAACAACTGCAAGCCACGCAGGCCGAGTTGATGGAGTAACTCCGCAACCGGATCTGCGCCCAACGAAGCACCGCCGATTCCGAACGCACGCCACACGAGCCACGCGAACGGCAATGCACATCCGACGAAGAGCAGAGGTTTGTAGACGCGGCGGAGGAGGAAGGGGGAGGGCATGAGCGGTGAGTTGTGAGTTCGGGCTGACAGGCCGGTCTTCAGTCTTCGGTCTTCGGCAAGAGTAGGTTCTCGCGCCTTCTGGCCGAAGACCG